>Ga0075424_100004159_pt1 | contig 13622 bp, 13 predicted proteins | sample SoiMethybrSBSTD3_FD_75301 | JGI IMG/M metagenome (GOLD analysis project Ga0075424, IMG submission 75301) | Bulk soil microbial communities from a Populus tree surrounding site in Tennessee, USA - Soil MetaG P. TD hybrid SBSTD3 | ecosystem: Environmental > Terrestrial > Soil > Tree plantation... | reverse complement strand
GCACAGGCGATACCTGTCAGGCGCAAGGGTGGTGATCCGCGGAGTCGACATCACCCTCCAAACCGATTCCCTCGGCAACTTTGAAATCGATACGCTTCCGCCTGGTACCTATCAGGTTGGAGTCTTCCATCCTGTGCTCGATACGTTGGGTACTGGGATCGCCACGCGCCCATTTCATATCGGACCGGACAGCGCGACCTACATAGTGTTAGCCGTACCGTCAGCCGCGACCATCGTGAACGAGGTTTGTGGCGGCACCCACGACATCGGAGCTTCGGCTGTGATCGGGCACGTTGAAGATCCGGAGACTCTGCAGCCCGTGGCTAATGCTGAAGTCTCCGTGGCATGGATGGAACTTGTGGCTTCAAAGGAAGCCGGAGTTCGCCGTACACGGCGGTTGATCCGCGACACGACAGACAGCTTCGGTGCATTCAAGATCTGCGGTTTGCCAAGCTCACTGCAGGCGACGTTGCAGGCGCGCCACGGCGGCGTCGCGACGGCCGAGATTCCAATTGCGCTGGGCGACAGCCCCGTCGAGCTCATGTCTCGCAAGGTCCTGCTCACCGCTGCGGACTCCGCGGTGAAGAGTGGTACAGCCGCAGTCTCGGGTGTTGTCCGACTGGAGGGCACCCCGGTCGGATCGCCCAGCCGAGTGGAGCTGGTCGGCACCAACAGGATTGCGATGACGAATGAAAAGGGCGAGTTCCGGATGGAGAACCTTCCTCCCGGTAGCAGGTTGCTGCTAGCCCGTCATCTCGGGTTCGGGGCCGAAATTGTCCCGGTGGATCTGTCGTCACACGAAGCGAAAAGAGTGACGATCACCCTGGCCAAGTACATCTCTGTCATGGATCCAGTAGTCGTGACCGCACGCCGAACGGCCGCGCTCGAAAAAATTGGATTCGGGCCGCGCAGCAGAACGGGGATGGGTTATTACCTCGGGCCGGACCGCGTTGCTCGTATACACGCCGTGTACGTCACCGATATTCTGAGACAGGTCCCAAGTCTTAGGACGATACCCGGTCGTTACGGCGATATTGTGGTTCCCGGACGGGGATCCGGCGCGACATGCGTCCAGTATTACGTCGACGACATACTCTACACCGAAGGGATGCCCGGTGACGTCAATCAATTCCTGAATGGCATAGAGGTGGCCGCGGTCGAGGTGTATCAGCCAGAGTTCACTCCGGGCCGGTTTATGACGGCGGCCCCGTGCATGACGGTTGTTCTTTGGACCAACTTCAAAACGGGGAACTAGGAGTCCGACGGCCCGCTGCGTTCGTTAGAAAAAAAAGCCGCGCAAAACGCGGCTCTTTTCGTCTCCACGTCTGTCGCGTCCATAGCCGCCACGACCGAATTGGACGCAATGCATACCCGGGACGAGACTCGAACTCGTAAGGCCAAAGGCCGCGGGATTTTGAGTCCCGTGCGTCTACCGATTCCGCCACCCGGGCAAGAAGAAGAAATTTAGCTGCGGCGGCGCCGTCGCAAAATAAGCAATGCAGCCACCCCGACGGCGAGGACAATGAGAATTCCGAAACTCACACGTGAGATGTAGTGCTCAAGCAGCGGCAGATCGCGGCCGAAATAGTATCCTAGCCAGCCGAACACGATCGCCCACACGATGCTGCCGAGCGTGTTGTAGGCCACGAACTTCGTGAAGGACATGCAGGCAGCACCGGCGATCAGCGCGGCCCAGGTGCGAAGCACCGCCACAAATCGTCCAAAAAGGATCGTCTTCGCGCCGTTGCGCTCGAAAAAGCCGTGCGCTTTATCGACGTGTGATTGTCGCACCCCGACGTAGCCGCCGTAACGGGTGACGAGTGGCAGTCCTCCTTTGATGCCAATCCAGTAGCCGAGTACTCCACCAACGATCGCACCCAGCGCAGCGACGGTTATCACACCAACGATCGAGACGTGGTGTCCGACTGAGGCATAAGCAGCCGCCGTCACCAACGCGATCTCACCCGGCAGCGGAATCCCCAGACTCTCGAGCATCACCAGCGACAGCACACCCGGGTAAGTGTACGTTTGCAGCAATCGCGTGAAATGGTGGGCGAAGTCGGGCATCGCGCGTGGTGAACGCAATAAAAACGCCCTCGACTGTTTCGTCGAGGGCGTTGCATTTCACGGTTCGCGCGTTTTAACGAATCTTCTTCACACCCCGCTTAAACGCCCCATCGGGATTTCCCTTCGAGTTTTGCCGCGCAATTTCCTGTGCACGCCGACGGAATTGCGCCTGTAGCGCGACGTACTGTGCGCGCTGCACAGGAGTCATGAATCGCGCGAGATCTTTTTGCTCAGCCTCCACGATCGACACGCGCTGCTTTTGCAAGCTGATCGATTGATCGATCAGCGCACTGACGTGCTGTTGATTCGGCGTCGGCGAGGTAAGCTCGAGCCGAAGCTGCTGACGCGTATCGCGCTCGCTGGCGAGAAGCTGCATCATCTGCGGCGCGAATTTCGAATTGGATTGCTCGAGCTGCGTCATCTGCTGATCAGTGAGCCCGAGCCGTTGCTTCGTCACTGTGGCCATTCGTTGACGCAGCGCCTGCTCCAATGCAGGGCGCTGCGTGAGGGCGTTGTTGGCCTTTGCCGGCTGCGCGCCAGCAGCTACCGCGCCGATGAACGTTGCTGACAATACAAGGGCGAATGATCGCTGCACTCGACTAATCATGTTCATCGACCTTCGTTCGTGTCCACCGCGAGTATTGGCTCCGGCTCCGTATTCGGTAGCGCATCGAAATTGTCCATCTCGTCCATCAGCTGCTGAATATTGCCGTCGGAAAGCTCCTGTACATCGGCACCCAAAGACAATGCTGGCGTGTGTCGAACTTCGGGAAGCGCGACGCCGAGCCGGGGAGACGGCAAAGTCTCCGGCATGATCAGCGCCGGGCCGGAATCAATCGCCGCAAAGCGAGCATCGCCCGGGCTGGTCTGGCGACTCTTGAGCATTGCGCCACCACCGATCAGCACCGCACCGACGGTCGCAGCGACCAGCCACTGTACCACTCGAGTGCGCGGTGGCGCCTCTCTCGGCAGCGCCGGCATCCTGTAGGGCGGAATCTGCCGCACCACGCGATCCACATCGATCGACGGCTCGAACAGGGCAGCACCCTTCACGACGCGAATGATTCGCAGGTCTTCGCGGCAGCTCTCGCAGCCGGCGAGATGCTCCTCCACGTTCTGACGCGCAACGGCGGTCAATCTGCCGTGCTCCAGATCGGGAAGCAGCTCCTGAATCTCGCTATTCGTGCATTTATTCATTTCTCAACAACTCCTTTACCTTCTCGATCGCATTGTGGTAATGAACCCGGGCCGCGCCTTCAGTGCTGCCAACCACTTTCGCGATCTCCTTGTAAGACAATCCCTGTTGCACCCGCAACGTGAAGACCTCGCGCTGTGTCGGAGAAAGAGCGACCAACGATCGTCGAACTCTCTCCTGCGTTTCCTCAGCGATGAGCGAATCGAGCGCGCCGTATTCGCTGACGTTGTCCGACTCTTCAACGGGTACCGTTTCCCTGCTCCTTCGCTCAGCCCTCCGTCGATCGAGCATCAATCTCCGCTCGATGGTGAAGAGCCAGGTTCTCAACGTGCTTTCGCCCCGAAACGAATCGAGCGACGCGAAAGCCCTGACGAACGTGTCCTGTACCAACTCCTCGATTCCATCCCGCTCGCCCGAGCTGGCCGCGAACCGCGCCAATGCCTGCGAATGCCGACCAACCAGGCGCGTGGCCGCTCGAGAATCCCCGCGCTTCCAGCGCTCGATAAGCTCCAGATCGGTCTCTTCAGCTCGGTCTTCGGGCCCTGGAATCATGGAGCCTCATCTAGTAGACGCCCCGGAATACCCCTTGTTAAGGGCAATTGACCCGGCATTATCACATTCATAGCTTCGCGCACAGTGCCCAAAACTACTATCTCGGTGGAAGCTTGAGCCCAGCGCGCCGTAATCCTCCCGAGAAGATCTCGCACAGGGGAGCCCATCAGACGCTACCAGAGAATTCCGTTCCCGCATTCCTGCGGGCGATCGAGCTCGGGGCGGATGCAATCGAGCTCGACGTGCACGGTACCCGAGATGGAGCGCTGGTGGTCCATCACGATCCTGAGGTGAACGCCCCGGGAGCGCGCAGGCAGCAAATTGCGCAGCTGACCCTGGCGGAGCTGGACGCGTACAAGCTCCACGATGACGTCGAAATACCGACGCTTCCCGCCGTGCTTTCGGCAATTGGAACCGCCGCCTTCGTGTACGTGGAAATCAAAGCGCCCAGCATCGAGCCGCTTGTGACGCGCTGCATCCGCGAGTCGGATGCGCGCTGCGCGATCCATTCATTCGATCATCGAATTGTAAAAAACGTGAAAACAATTTTCCCTGCCCTCCGCGCCGGCATCCTGGAAGTTTCACGTCACATCGATCCGACGTTGTCCCTGACTGCAACCGGTGCGGAGGATTTGTGGCAGGATGTCAGCTTCATCGACGAAGAGCTCGTTGCGCGAGTACACTCCGTTAACGGACGCGTGATCGCGTGGACGGCGAACGATGCGAATCAGTGGGAAACCCTGAGCAGAATTGGCGTCGACGGAATCTGCACCGACCGCATCGCCGAGCTTGGGGCATTCAGCTGGTAACTGCGCTAGTTTATGGCGTCCAATTCTCCCGTTCGGAGGAAGAGTTCCACAATGAAAGCCTTGTTTTGTCTTCTGCTCGTTGGAGTTGCAGCCTGCGCATCCGCGCCAAGTCAAACGACACAGTCACCGACTCCTCGTGACACGACGAAGAATGAAGTCGGCCTTGGTGCGACATCGGTGCCGAATGCCGATCCATTTCCCAGCACCTACGTTCCGTTTCCCTCACGCACGACCGTCATCCGCAACGTCAACATCCTGACCGCGGCTGGCCCGCTGATCAGGAACGGCGCAATCCTGATGCAGAACGGAAAAATCGCGGCTGTTGGCGCGACGGTGAACGCGCCTGCCGACGCGCTGGTGATCGATGGTGCCGGTAAATACGTGACGCCCGGGATCATCGACGATCACTCGCACCTCGGTGTTTACGCGGCGCCGGGCGGGAACGCGCTCAGCGACGGCAACGAAGCGACGAATCCCACGACGCCGCAGGTATGGGCGGAGCACTCGGTGTGGCCGCAGGATCCGCAGTTCCCGCGCAACCTCGCCGGCGGTGTCACCACTCTGCAGGTGCTGCCCGGCTCCGCGAATCTGATCGGCGGCCGGAGCGTCGTGCTAAAAGTTGTCCCCGGCCGCACCGTACAGGCGATGAAGTTTCCCGGTGCCAAATACGGCCTCAAGATGGCGTGCGGCGAGAATCCAAAACGCGTTTACGGAAACCGAGGTGGGCCTTCGACTCGCATGGGAAACGTCGCCGGCTATCGTGCGGCGTGGATCCGCGCCGTCGACTACAGGAAGAAATGGGACAAGTGGAACGCCGACCACAAAGGCGATCCGCCGACACGTGACCTCGGCCTCGAGACTCTCGCGGAAGTTCTGCGCGGCAACATTCTCGTCCACAACCACTGCTATCGGTCGGACGAGATGGCGCAGATGATCGACATCGCCCATGAGTTCGGCTACAAGATTCGCTCTTTCCACCACGGCGTCGAAGCGTACAAGATCGCCGACCTGCTGGCGAAGGAAGGAATTAGCGCATCGATCTGGGCGGACTGGGGCAGCTTCAAGATGGAAGCGATGGACGCCGTCAAAGCGAACATGGCGCTCGTCGATCACGCCGGTGCGCGGGTGATCGTGCACTCGGACGACCCGTCGGGATCACAGCGGTTGAATCAGGAAGCGGCGAAGGCCATGGAAGCAGGAGCGGAAATCGGTTTGCCGGTGAGCGAAGAGACTGCTATCAAATGGCTGACCATCAATCCGGCGTGGGCGCTCGGTCTCGACGACAAGATCGGCTCGCTGGAATCAGGGAAGAATGCCGACGTCGTTCTTTGGACGGGCGATCCGTTCAGCGTTTACTCGAAGCCGGAAAAAGTCTGGATTGACGGCGCTCTGCTGTACGATCGCGCCGATCCGACCGAGCAGTGGCGTACTGATTTCGAGCTGGGCTTCGTACCGTTCAACCGGAACTAATCGATGAAATCATATAGAACGACCAGAGTCGCGCTCGCCGTCGCGTTCCTTGTGGCTAGCGCAGGCGCGAGCGCTCAAACTGTCGCCATCGTCGGCGGTAAAGTTTATCCGGTGAGCGGACCGCCCATCGAGAATGGTACAGTTGTCATCACCAACGGAAGAATCACAGCCGTCGGCACGAACGTTCCGGTTCCCGCCGGAGCCCAGCGCATCGATGCGACCGGCAAAACCGTCACGCCCGGCTTCGTCAATTCATCGACGCAGCTTGGCGTGCAGGAGATCGGGTTTGGCGGGCCCCCGGTTGACGCGAGCGCGCGCGGAAAAGACAACATCGCGGCGGCGTTTACGGTGTGGGAGGGACTCAATCCCAATTCGGTGCTGCTCGCACCCGCGCGGAAAGAAGGCATCACCAGCTTCGTCATTATTCCGACGGGCGGACTAATTGCGGGCCAGGCCGCGCTCGTCGATGTAGTGCCAGGCACAACGAGCGACATGATCATTCGCGCGCCCGTCGCGATGGTCGCGGAAATCGGCGACGCGCAGCAGGCGGGATTGGGATCGCGTGGCGAATTGATCGTCAAGCTGCGCGAAGTTCTCGATGACGCGAAATACTTCCAAACCCATCGCGACGCTTTCGATCGAGCGCAAACGCGTCCGTTCGCCGCCAGCAGACTCGATCTCCAGGCGCTGATTCCGGTGATCGAAGGGCGGTTGCCGCTGCTGCTCACGGTCGATCGTGAATCCGACATTGACGCGGCGATGCGTCTTGCTCGCGAGTACAATGTGAAGTTGATGGTCGGCGGTGGCGCCGAGGCGTGGATGATGGCGGACAGACTCGCCGCGGCTCGCATTCCCGTTCTAACGGGCGCGATGAACAACATTCCCGCCGGCTTCGCCGCGCTCGGTCAGCGTCAGGAAAACCCGGGCCTGCTCAGCAAAGCCGGAGTGCCCGTGGCGCTCATCGGTAACGCAGGTGGCGGCGATGAAGAAGCGTTCAACGTCCGCAACTTGAAGCAGGAAGCCGGCAACGCTGTCTCCTATGGAATGGCTTGGGAGAACGCTCTGCGCGCAGTTACTCTCACGCCTGCCGAAATCTTTGGCGTTGCCGACCGCGTCGGATCAATTCAAGTCGGTCGCGAAGGGAATGTGGTAGTGTGGAGCGGCGATCCGTTCGAGTTCACCACCCGCGCCGAGCATGTGTTCGTGCGAGGGCGCGAGTACAACGAAAAGACCCGGCAGGATCTGCTGATTGAGAGATACCGCAATTTGCCGGGGACGCACAACCAGCCGCCGAACTGAGGACCACGGACTGCCTAGCTAGAACTGCGGACTGCCTAACTAAAGGTAGGCAGAATGCAGAGAGGCTCAGATTGGAGTGAGCAGCTACGATATTGGCATTCCAGGCGGGAACCGCCAGAACGCCACCGGCATACGCTGCAAACTCAATTCTGAGCTTCTCTGCCTACTCCCTACCTTTTGTTCAGTTTGTTCAGTTCGCAGTCGAAGCAGTCCTAGCTGGGCGACCCTTGATAATCGCTGCTGCTTCCCGTCGACGTTCCGCTCGTCGTGGAGCTCGCGCCTGGCGCCTGCTGCCGCCTCAACTCGATTTCCGCCTCGAGCCGTGATGCTTCGGTGTCGTGCGTCTCGAGGGTCGAGCGCAGACGATCGTAAGTCGCGGCGTCGATGTCGCCACCACTCTTGCGTGAACGGTAGACCGCGTAGCCCAGCGCCTGCGCGGCTTTGTCGGCGAGTTGGCGGGTGCGAAATGCTTCGAGTCGCGTCTTGCCGTCGTCGAACGCTTCCTGTGCAACGCGCCCGGCGCGATCGAGCTCCTGTTTCAGTCTATCGAGTAGTGCCATCGTAGTCTCGTGTAAGAGGTTACTGCACTTAACCGTACGCAAGCGCGAAGGGTGACGTTTCAGTATCGCTCGCGGACAACCGAATGGCAACAAAAAAGCCCCTCGCGGGGCTTTCCGTCACTTCGGCCGCGCTTACGCCGCGCTCGTCTCCGTCTCCGGATACACGCTGACTTTGTAGCGGCGGTTGTTCTTGTGCTCGAACTTCACCACGCCGTCGATCAACGAATAGATCGTGAAGTCAGAGCCGAGGCCGACGTTGCGACCCGGATGCCATTTGGTGCCGCACTGGCGGATGATGATGTTGCCGGCGACGACTTTCTCGCCACCGAACTTCTTCACTCCACGGTACTGCGGATTGCTGTCACGTCCGTTGCGCGACGAGCCTACACCTTTCTTATGAGCCATTACTTCTCCCCTTTCTCGCCGCGGGATTTGCCGAAGGCGACATCCTTGATGCGGACTTCGGTAAATGCCTGCCGATGTCCCTGTTTTTTCGCATAGTTCTTACGGCGCTTGTGCTTGAAGACGACGATCTTCTCGCCGAGTCCCTGCTTCACGATTTCGCCGGTAACGTGCGCGCCTTTGACGGACGGAGAGCCAACGTGCCGCTTGTCCCCGTCGGATCCAAGGATGACGTCGTCGAAGGTGACTTTGCTGCCCGCGTCGCCCGCCATTTTCGGAACTCTAATTGTCTTGCCGGCCTCGGCGCGGAACTGCTTGCCGCCGGTTCTGATAATCGCGTAAGTCATGGAAGCTGCTTGCGTTAAGTGCTGCGAATTAGCCTTGAAAGTTAGTTGCTCGAAGTGTTCCAGTCAATCGGAGGGTCCCACCCAACTGCGTGAGCGCAGTTGGTGGTTGAACTACGCTATCGCGTACTGCTGAGTGACGTCCCTTCCCTGCGCCTTTACCACCAGCTTGAACTCGTCCGGCTTGAGCAACGGATCGTCCCGGAACTCGAGCGAAAAATTCGCCGCCTTCTGAAGCTTCTGCGCCAGGTCGCGCTCTTCCTCGAGCACGTACATCACGACATCCGGGTGCAGCTTCACCAGCAGATTGTCGCGCCGTCCTTCCACTGCCATCCGCTTCACCGAACGCTCCATCCGCCGCACGATCGTTTCGGGGGTGAGCACTCGACCAGTTCCGTTGCAAGTAGGACATGCTTCCGTCGAGGACTGGTAATGACTCTGACGAACACGTTGGCGGGTCATCTCGATCAGACCGAGGTCGCTCACCGCGAACGCTTTCGTCCGCGCGCGATCGCGCGATAGATGCTGACGCAGCTCCTGCAGTACGCGGTCGCGATTCGCCTTCGTCTCCATGTCGATGAAGTCGCAGACGATGATGCCGCCGACGTCACGTAGCCTGAGCTGGCGAGCGACTTCCGCTGCCGCCTCCATGTTGGTGCGCAGCACTGTCTTCTCCGGATCCTTCTTTCCCGTGTAACGGCCGGAGTTGACGTCGATCGAGACCAGCGCCTCGGTCGGCTCGATGATCAGATAGCCGCCGGAGGGTAGATCGCAACGCCGCTTGAAGATGTCGCGGATCTCTGCTTCGATGTTCACGGTGTCGAACAGCGGCGTCTGCGAGTCGTGCATCTTGACGCGCGGGATCAGATCGGGAGCAATGTCCTTCAGATAGCCGACGATCTCATTGTAGACCTGCTTGGAGTCGACGCTCAGGCTGTCGACTTTGTCGCTGAAGATGTCGCGCACCAATCCACGGGTGAGTCCACTCTCACGGTTTACCAGCGACGGCGCTTTCTGGAAATGCGTCTTGCGATTGATCTTCTTCCATTGCGACATCAAGCTCTTGAGCTCACGGTCGAGCATCTCCGGCGTGACGTCTTCACTGACAGTCCGGACGATTACCCCGCCTGATTTCTCGGGCAGAATCGCCTGCACCTGCTCCTTCAGTCGAGCTCTTTCAGTCGACGAGCCGATCTTTCGGCTTACGCCGACCTTGGAAGAATCGGGGATATAAACGAGGAATCTCCCGGCGAGGGAGATTTGAGCGGTCACGCGCGGGCCTTTGGTAGAGATAGGCTCCTTGGAGACCTGAACCAGAATCTCCTGGCCACGCTTTAACGCCTCCTGGATCAGCGGCGCTTTGGCGCGGCGTCCATTGCCGTTACCACCGTTGCCATTCCCGTTCTTTCTCTCGGACGGCTCGTCTAAATCGTCGTCGTCTTCTTCATCCTCGGCTTCGTCGGCGCTTTGACGCACCAGGTCCGATGAATGAAGGAACGCACTTTTTTCGGTTCCGATGTCGACAAAGGCGGCCTGGATTCCGGGGAGCACAGCGTCGACCCGGCCCAGGTAGATGTCACCGACCATGCGTCGGTTGTCTGGGCGGTCCACGAGCAGCTCAACGAGCTTCGCGTCCTCCAGAATCGCGATCCGCGTTTCGCGCGGCGTCGCGTTGATGAGGATTTCTCTTTTCATTGTTCCCCGCCTCAACCCCTCGCGCGGCGACTCGGCGGGCGATGGTGAGACGGTTCAAAAAAGTTCGCGCGGTCGTGCTACAGGGCCGCGTTATTGATTTCGATGGTAACCAACCAACCGCGCCCATCGGTTCATGTGTCTGGGTGCCGCGAGTCGCACGGACACCCCATGCACCAGGGCGAACGATCAATGCTGACAAATCTACGGAGGGCTGGCTCGCTTCCGCAACAGCGACAACGACTTACGCACTGTTGAGCCGCTCGCGAGAAGCAAAGCCGGCCTGCCAATCTATGTGACGGCTGGATCAGAATCCGGTCACGGCCCGATAGGTGAGCCAGACCATCACCAGGATGTAGGTGAGCCCAGCCTTCCACTCACCGTGCTTCATGTAGAGGTCGAGGCTGAATCCGCCACCGTCGTCAGGGTGAGTGGCCTTCCACGGGGTCGGTCTCGGCACGAACGCCGGCACATTCGCCTCATACGCCTCGTAAGCTTCGGGAAATCGACCGGCGATGTTCGCTCGCTCGCGCTGCATCGTCGGAGCGTAAACGAGCGCGAAGAAAGCCACTACCACCAGCAGCAGTGCCCAATGCGCCGCCACCGCAAAGCCGGCCGCAATGAGAAAGCTGCCGAAGTAAAGTGGATTTCTAGTGTGGGCGTACGGACCGGTGGTTGCGAGCCGTTCGTTTTTGGAGATGTGTCCGGAAGCCCAGGCGCGAATCAGGACGCCGATCAGTGCGATCACGCCACCGACCGCCAAAGTCAGTGGAGTTGGTCGCGCCAAAACGAGATACGCAATTCCAAGAACGAAGCCGAGCGGCAGGCGCAGCCGCTTCGCCACCTCGGAATAGGTCAATCCGCCAGCTCCTTGAGCAGGTTGCGCGCGATCACCATCCGCTGGATTTCGGATGTGCCCTCGCCGATCTCGCAAATCTTCGCGTCGCGGAACATTCGCTCGACAGGGTACTCCTTGGTGTAGCCGTACCCGCCGTGGATCTGGATCGCTTTGATGGTCGTGCGCATGGCTAGCTCCGAGCAATAGAGCTTCGCGATCGCCGCCTCCTTCGTGAATGGCTGCTTGTGCTGCGCCAGCCACGCCGCGTGAAACATCAAATGCTTCCCTGCCTCGATCTCCGTAGCAATGTCAGACAACTGGAACTGAATGCCCTGGAAGTTTGCGATCGGCTGCCCGAACTGTTTGCGCAGCGTCGAATATCGCAACGACTGCTCGAATGCGCCCTCAGCAATGCCCAATGAAAGCGCGGCGATCCCGACGCGCCCCGAGTCGAGCGTGCGCATGAAGTTGTTGAACCCTTCGCCTTCCTCACCGAGCATGTTTTCGGCGGGAACCTCGACGTCCTCGAAGATGAGCGAGCGTGTGTCCGATGCTCGCCAGCCAAGCTTGTCTTCTTTCTTGCCAGCGCGAAATCCCGGCATCGGCTGCAACGAATCGTCGTGACCAATGCCGAGGCCGTCCAGCTTGTCGAGATCAGTCGATTCCTTGGTGACGATGAACGAGCTGATTCCTTTCGTTCCTTTTCCGGGTTCCGTTACTGCTGTAACAACGAAGACTTCGCCGACGCCGCCGTGAGTGATGAAGATCTTGCTTCCATTCAGAACGTAGTGGGCGCCTTTGCGCACCGCCGTCGTTTTCGTGCTTGCCGCATCACTGCCAGCGCTCGGCTCGGTGAGCCCGAAGCCCCCGAGCACTTTTCCCGAGGCGAGTGGCGGAACGTATTTCTTCTTTTGTTGCGCGTTGCCGAAATTCACGATTGGAGAGGTTCCCAGCGTCGTGTGCGCGGAGATCGTGATGGCATGCGAAGCATCAACCTTCGCCATTTCGTTAATCACGATCATGTAGCTCAGTAGATCGAGACCAGCGCCACCGAGGTCTTCAGGCCACGGAATTCCGAGCAGCCCGAGCTCCCCCATTTTCTTGACGTTCGCCCACGGAAATTCGGCCTTCGCATCGAGCTCGGCGGCGACAGGCGCTACCTCACTCCGCGCGAACTCGCGGACCATATTGCGGACCGCGAGGTGCTGCTCGGTGAAGTACAGTGAATCGTCCATGCCGAAACTTAGCGGTTCTCCGCTCCGGAGAAGTTTTCGGGATAGAGCGAGACACGCACGTAGTTGTTGGTGCGCAGATACTTGATCGCCGCCTGCTTGAGATCCTCCGACGTCAGACCGGCGATCAGCTTGTCTCCGTCGGGGATCTCGGCGAGCGACCATCCATTCTGATCGAACGTGGAGATTTGCGCGAGCCAGTAATTGTTTTGCTTCAGCGCGACCTCACGTGCACGGAATGCGGCTTCCTTCACCTTGTTCAGATATTCGGGGGTCGCACCAGACTTTTTGACGCTGTCGATCTGAGCTAGTGCGGCGGTCGTGAGATCCTCGAGACGTTCCGGCGCAGAGCCGAAGCCAATGGTAAACCGATAAGAAGGATACGGCTCACGCGATGCGCTTGGACTCACGCTGACGCCGTACGTCCCACCCATGTTCTCCCGCAGCGTCTCGCGCAGCTTGATGTTGAGCAACTCGGCGAGCGCGCTCAGCTGATATCGATTCTTCCTCGTGTACTCGAACGGACCGGTGAAAACCAACGCAGTGCGCGCCTTGGGCTCAGCACCCTTCTTGATAACGCGTCGCACGATTCCAGTCGGCGGCCGAATCCCTGTGTCACGCCACGTCTCATGCCGGCCCTTCGACGGAAGCGATCCGAGCCATTTCGCGACGAGTGGCTTCAACGAATCCGGTTTGAAGTTTCCGACAAACACGAAGGTAAACCCGTTGGCGTCGGAGAATCTGTCTCGATAGAACTCGTACGATTTGAACGGATCGATCCGATCCAGCGTCGAGGCCGAGACGGGAGCTTCGCGCGGCGAATGTTGCGCCATGGTGACCTGCAGGGTGTCACTGAAGGCCGCCTCGGGGCTGGCGCTGCGGTTCGCGAGCACTCCCTTGAAACGACCGATGAAAGTGTTCACGAGAGCGGTGTCGAGCCGGGGCTGAGTGAAGTAGAGATATACGAGCTGAAGCATCGTATCGACATCGCGCTGCGACGCGCTCCCGGAGATTCCTTCACTCAGGTCGTCGATCATCGGATAAACGCTGACCTGCTTCCCTGCCAGGAATTTCTGCAGATCGATGACGCTGAACTTGCCGACGCCACTCGTCGTCGGAATCAGATCCGCCGCGCTCGCGGCAATGTACGATGCGTCGGGTA
>Ga0075424_100004156_pt1 | contig 13628 bp, 9 predicted proteins | sample SoiMethybrSBSTD3_FD_75301 | JGI IMG/M metagenome (GOLD analysis project Ga0075424, IMG submission 75301) | Bulk soil microbial communities from a Populus tree surrounding site in Tennessee, USA - Soil MetaG P. TD hybrid SBSTD3 | ecosystem: Environmental > Terrestrial > Soil > Tree plantation... | reverse complement strand
ACTGCCGTCGGTTTGCGTCGTCTGCGAGAAATCGCCAGCTCGCTCGAGCGCCGTCGGCATCTGTTTGGTGTTCGGGCTCGAGGCCGTGCGCGTGTCCCACTGCTCGCGGTTGTAAAAGAAGAACGTCCCGTCGAGGCGGCCCTTGCCTGGCAGCATCACTGGTCCGCCCAGCGTGCCGACTCCGGTGTAATACCGCGCAATCGGCTTTGGCTGTCCCAGTCGCTCGTTCTGCAGCGTATTCGAGTTCAGCGCCTCGTGGCGGAAGTAGGTCGCGAGGCTGCCCGAGAACTTGCGCGTCCCCGACTTGGTCAGGATGTTGATCTGCGGACCGCTATTGCGGCCGTACTCGGCCGAATAGCTGTTGGCGACGACGCGGATTTCCTGGATGGCGTCGATGCTGGTGATGCCGTTGTTGTTGCCCGTGTCGCCGTCAGCGGACCCGACGCCGTCGATGGCGACATACGTGGAGAATCCCGCCGTGCCCTGCATGGTGGGCAGATTCGTCCCGATCGTGCCGCCCGTGATACTGCCGCTGATATTCGGATCGACACCCGGCAGCGCATTCAAGAGGCGCACGGGGTCACGGCCTCGTGAGACGAGCGATTCGATCGTTCCCTGGTCGATGACCTGCGTCCGGACGGCTGTCGCGGTCTCGACGCCCGTGGCCGCGGCGGTGACGGTGACGGTCTCGGCGACCTGGGCCACCGTCATCATGATGGTGCCGGCGTTGAAGACTTCGTTCGATCGGAGCTGAATGCCCACCTGCTCGACGGTCTTGAAGCCGCTCAGGCTGGCGCGCAAGGTGTAGCGCGATGCCAAGAGGGCCGGAATATTGAAGATGCCGTCACTGTTCGAGACGGTCGTGCGGGTCTGGCGCGTCTGCTCGTTGATGGCTTCCATGGTGACGCCTGGCACCGGAAGCCCCTGATTGTCGTGGACGATGCCTGTGATCGTCCCCGTGGAAATCGCTTGCTGGGCCGCACAGGGGGTCGCGACCGCTGCGCCCAGCGTGAGGGCGAACAGCGCGGCCAGCCAGTGGCAGCACGTCCTTCCCGACCGATCGTGGACTCCACACATTTGTCGTCCTCCCGTCCTACCCCTGCGCCGTATTGAGCGCGTAAATGTATGCACTGTGTTACACGCCGTCAAACGCACTAGGGAATCGTCCTCTGCTGGTGTGCAATCGGGTCGCGCGGATTACGCGGTCGCTCTGCCTCTCGCGTTCGTACGCGACGTCGGTGTCCCCGGCGCGGCGGACATCAGCTTGTCGCGCCGGAGATGCGCACGAACCCGCGCGCTGATTTCATCGGTGCCTGCGGTGCCGCCATTCTCGCAGCCGACCAGATCGCCGGCCGCGAACGCCGAATCGACTGCGCGAGTCAGGTGCAACGCCGCGTCGCGGCACGCGTGCACGTCATGCCGCTCGCCCAGCCAGTCGAGCATCATGGCCGCGGAGAGAAACATCGCGGTGGGGTTCGCCATGCCGCGCCCGGCGATATCGGGAGCCGTGCCGTGACAGGGTTGGAAAACCGCGTGGTCGTCGCCGATGTCGGCCGAGGGCGCCATGCCCATGCCGCCCATCAGCGCGGCGCCGACGTCCGAGAGGATGTCGCCGAACATGTTCTCCGTGACCAGCACGTCGAAGTCCCACGGAGACCGCACGAGCCGAAGCCCCGTGGCATCCACGTACGCGCACTCGTTCGTGATATCCGGGAATCGATCCGCGACTTCGAGAAAGATGCTTCGAAAGTACGCCATCGACGGCAGTACATTCGCCTTGTCGACACACGTCACGACGCCGGGGCGGCCCTGCGCCCGGCGCCCCCGCGCGATCTCGAACGCGAAGGTGAACAGGCGTTCGCACACGCCGCGGCTGATCTTCATCGGATCGAGAACCGCGTCGCCGGATCGTTGACTCAGCCGGCGCGCCGCGAACAGACCTTCCGTCGATTCGCGCACGAGCACCAGGTCAATCTGCTGGGCGCGCGGGTCGGCAAGCGGAAGCCGTACGCCGGGAATCGCACGAATCGGACGCACGCCCGCGTACAGACCAAACTGCTCGCGAAAATCGAGCTGGGGCGCGACCTCGGTGCCGTCGGGATACCGCACCGCGGGCAATCCCATCGCGCCCAGCAGGATCGCATCCGCGGCGCGCGCCGCCGCCATGGCCTCGTCTGGTAGCGCGACGCCCGTGTCGCGATACAGTTCCGCGCCCGCGTCGTACTTCTTGAACACGAGGCGGAATCCGCCGACGCGCTCGACGACGAGATCGAGCAGCGCGAGGCACGGGGCCATCACTTCATGTCCGATGCCGTCCCCGGGGAATACGGCAATCTGAAATTCACGCATGGGTGAAATCCTCAGATCCGAAGGAATTCGCCCCCTCGGACCCCCTACACGCTCTCTCGCGAGCCGCTTCGCCGGCTCGCTCCGTTCGCGTGGCTCGCTGCGCTCGCTCGCGGCGTTCTTCTGACGCCTCGCCGCAGCACTAGAACACGAAGCGCAGTCCGAGCTGGCCGATGCGCGGGTTCGCCGCGCCAGTCACCTGCCCGAACTGTGCATTGATCTGCGCGCCCGTGGTGTCGAACCGCGCGGAGTTGTTGACCGACGTCCAGATGACCTGATTGAACGCGTTGTACAGCTCGACCCTGAACTCCAGGCCGCGGCGGCGGCTGCCAATCACCGACTTGGTCAGGCTCAAATCTGTGCTGTTCGTGCCAGGCAGCCGAAAGACCGCCCGGCCCGCATTACCCTCGTCGCCAGGCGTGGGCCGCGCGAAACAACCCGTATCGAACCACCGGGTCAACGATCGCTCGCCCCGCGACAGGTTCGGATCGCAGGTGATCACGATGCGGCTTCCATCGCCGCCGCCCGTGATGTCGGCGCTGTCGGTCGTCGTGAAGGACACGCCTGACGGCGTGCCGCTCCGAAGCGACGTCGTGCCGGCGATCTGCCAGTTGTCGAGCGCCGCACGGATGATCGGGTTTCGCCAGTGGCTTCCCGGAAGCTGCCAGACGTAGTTGATCGTCGCCACGTGGCGCTGATCGCCGCCCGCGTAGTCATACAGATAGGACTTCAGATCGTGGTACAGCGGAATGGTTCCGCTCGTATCGCGCGTGACTGACAACGTGTACGAGCCGCCGTACGAAATGCCCTTCGTCAGTCGCCGGTCCACCGTCAGCTGCATCGAGTTGTAATTCGAGCGTCCCACGTCCTGGAGAATGTTGATGTTCGCGAAGCCCACGATGGGGCGCAGAAAGTTGTCCGGCAGCGGCGTGTTGTTGGTCGAATCCAGATTGGCGGGGTTGAATCGTGCTCCCGGAGGCACCACGTTGATGTTTTGCGTCTGCTCGATGTTCCGGACCCGGTTCCCGACGTACGCGAGGCTCACGATCGTGTGCAAGCCGACGTTGCGCTGCACGCTGACGGAATAGTTATACGCGCGCTGCGGATTGTAGTCGAACTGCTGGCCGTTCGCGGCAAACGGGCTGAGGTAGCCGGTTGCCTGGTTCACGGTCGCGAGGTTCCCGAAAAACACCGTCGAACTGTAGCTGTAGGGTGCGAGGCCGGAGAAGTTGTTGGAGAACGAGCTCGACGCGAGCAGCGTCTGCACCGTAATGCCAAACCCTCCGCGGATCGCCGTCTTGCCGTCGCCAAACGGGTCGAACGCGAACCCGAGCCGTGGCTGCCATTGCAGCGGCGCCGGGTCGCGCCATCCCGTAGCGGCCATCGGATCCTTGTCGGTGACGAGGCCATTGAACGGATCGCCAGATCCCGGCACGACGAACCCAATCAGCGAGGCCGGAACCGATTGACCTGTAACCGGATCGAATCCAACCCGTGTGCCGGCGACGATTCGTGGCACGTACAAGCGGACCTGCTTCGCCTTGTCGAATCGATCGAGAACGAACGAGGCCCCTTCTTTATGCCCGCCGTTGTCCGCGAGGTCTTCCGGATATCCGACGATCGGCGTGTTCAGCGTATAGGGGCGTGCCGTCGACGTCCGAATGCCGAGCTCGAGCGTCAGCTTGGTCGTCGGCTTCCAGGAGTCCTGGCCGAACGCTTCGAAGATCCAGTTCCGGCCGCCGTGGAACGTCCGGCGATTGCTCTGTTGATAGGTCAGGAAATTGCCGAGCGCGGCGTTCGCAAACGCATAGTTGCTGTTCAGCGGGTTCGTCGCGCTCGTCCCGAACGCGATGCAGATCGCATAGCAGGTGGACGCGAACGACTGCTGCGTGTTGTCGTATTCGTACAACAGGCCGGTCTTGACCAGGTGCTTTGCGAATGCCAGCGACAGCGTGTCCGAGAACAGACCGCGGTTGTCCCCCTCCCGGATCGGAAAGCGGCTGTCGTACGAGATTGAGGCGCCGTTGGTGACGCCGCCGAACGACACTTGCGGCACCAGCTGCCGCGTGTTGGCCTCAGGATAGAACTGCGGAAGGGCGCCGAGCCCGTTCGCGCCCAACGAGACCGCGCTGAAATCGGCGCTCTTGATGTCTTCGCGCGCACGTCGGAAGCTGCCCATCATCTCGTTCACGATCTTCGAGCTCAACGTCCGCACGTACTTGCCCTGGTACTCGTCCTCGTGTTTGGCGTAGTTGCCGTAGAACTGCGGAAAGTTCGCCGCCCAGCCGAAGATCCCGCTGTACGCGTAGGTTCGCGGGCTGAAGACGTGCGCCTGCGCCGTCAGATGGTCGCGCTGGGTCGGCAGGTAGTCGACCTTGAACTGCGTGCCGACTTTCGTCTGTCGCGCGATGTCCTGAGACTGATAGTTGTAGTTACCCAGACTGACGGACCGATCGGTGAAGTTGGGCAGCGGAAACATCCGCAGGATCGCCAGACCCAGCGCGCTGCGGCGATCCGGCGGAACGAAGTTGCCCGGGAAGCATCCAGGGCCCCCCGTCGTCGCGCTGCACGCGCCGCTCAGCGACGGATCCTTGATGTTGATGACGCGATTGCTCGTGTCCAGGCTCTGGGAGAAGTCGCCGTTCCGCTCGGCCTCGGTCGGCACCGTGATACGCACGACGCCGCGCGGCTCGTAGGTCCTCCAGTCTTCGCGACTCAGAAAGAAGAACCATTTGTTGCCGGTCCCGCCCGGCCGCCCGATCGGTCCGCCCAGCGTGCCGCTGCCCGCCTGGTAGCGAAAAACCGGCTTCGGCAGATTGTTCAGAGTGTTGAAGTAGTTGTTCGCGTTCAGGCTCTCGTTTCTGAAGAAGTAGGAGTAGCTGCCCCTGAAATTCCGAGTGCCGGATTTCGTGACGATGCTCACCGAGGCGCCTGCGTTGCGGCCGTACTCCGCCTGGTAGCCGTTCGTGATGATGTTGATTTCCTGGATGGCATCGACGCCGACCGTGCTGACCTGCACGTTGGTGTCGGCATCGTTGGTGGTCATGCCGTCCACCTGCACGGCGGTGTTGCTCGAGGGAAGACCGTTGATGCTGGGCGCAGCGGTCCCGTTCGTGCCGCCCAGCGACGCAGAGCCATCGCCCGTCGCCGAGACGCCCGGAAGCGATCGCAGCAGGGACATCGGATCCCGCCCGCGGGCGACGAGTGCGCCGATCTGTTCGGTTTCGAGCGTCGTCTGATTCGCCGCCGTGCCCGTCTGGACGACTGCGACCTCCGCCGTCACCGTCGTCACTTCCGCGAACTGGCCGACTTGCAGTGTGAGCGTCCCGAGCTTCAGCGTCTCGCGCGACCGCAGTTGAATGCCGCGGCGCTGCAAGCCTTGAAATCCCGACATCGTGATCTTGAGGCTGTAGGTGCCCGGATCGACCGCCGGGAAAGTGAACACTCCATTCGATTCGGTGGTGACCGGCCGGGTCGCGCCGGTCCCTTCGTTGAGGAGCTCGACGGTCGCACCGGGCAGAAACAATCCCTGCTCGTCGAGGACGGTGCCCGTGATGACGCCCGTGTTGCTCGTCTGCCCGAAGGCGAGGCCGGACATCGCCAGCATCGCAACGAGCGCCGTGCACGCCATCATCTCCAATCGCAGCTTCACGTCATTTCCCTCGGGATTGCCGATAATTCACGAGGCGACGGGGTTAATGAGTGTGTCAATGTATACATTAATACACTCGCTGTCAATCCTCGCGCGCTGCGCTGGCGCGCGTCTTCCGTCGAACTCGGCACTCGTCGCCTGCGCCTCGCTACTCTCCGCTTGTGACCGTGCTCCACCGTTCGACGACCTTCGCGTCGATCCAGCCCGTCGTCTCGCGATCGAACGCGAGAAAGTGCGCGGTCGCGAGGTGCGCGGCAAACGCCTTTTCGTCGGTGTACATCTCGTAGAGAAAGACGCGACGCGGATCGTTGCGATCGACGCTGACATCGAAGCGGCGGCAGTCAGGCTCCGCCTTCAGCGAGTCGGCGGCCTGCTGTGAGACGCGTCGGAGAAAACGGTCCTCGCAGCCCTCTTTCACGCGGAAGGTCACAATGATGACGAACATGAGGCCCACCTACACTTTGAAGGCGCGGCGGACCTCATCGATCTGGGTCTCGGTCAGCTGTCGATGGGCATATCCTTCGAGGATGAACAGGAGCCGCGCCGTTTCCTCGAGTTCCTCCGCTGCGGAAACCGCCGCATCGAGATCGCTGCCGGCAATGACGGGACCGTGATTGGCGAGGAGCACGGCGCGATGCACCGCGCCAAGCTGTTCGATCGTCGCCGCAAGTGACTGGTCACCAGGACGGCCGTACGGCACGAGTGCGACTCGCCCGACTCGCATCACGACGTATGGGGTCAGCGCCGGGAGCATGTCCTCGGATGGCCGATCCGTACGACACGACAACGCCGTGGCATACGTCGAGTGGAGGTGCACGACGGCACGGTCCTGCGAACGGACCCGGTACATCGCGAGGTGCAGCCACGCTTCTTTGGTCGGCGGAGGCCCGTCCACGTGATCGCCGCGTGCATCGAGCCGGCTGAGCGCTCCCGGATCGAGGTTTCCCAGCGACACGTTGGTGGGTGTCATCAGATACCCGCCATCTCCAAGGCGCACGCTCAGATTTCCCGACGTGCCGCAGCTATACCCGCGTGCGAACAGCGAGCGCCCATGGCGTGCCAGCGCTTCACGTGCCCGAGCGGTCTCCACTGGTTCATTCGCCATCGCGGCCCCACATCATCATCGACGACCGGCGATCGCGTGGAGGAAAAAATCCGGGCTGCCAAAGTTGCCCGATTTCAGGGCGAGCGTGAATCCCGCCGGCTCGAGGCTTCGAGTCCATGGAACTCCTGGTTCGATTTCGTTGCCAAACTCGAGCGTCCGGACGCCAAGGGCGTTCAGGACCGCGCCGGAGGTTTCGCCGCCGGCGACGACGAATGTCCGAACACCGTCGCTCGCGAGACTCTGGGCGAGATGGCTGAACGCCGACTCGATCAGGCCTGCTGATGCACCGCGGCCGAGACGCGCGTGCACGTCGGCGACGTGCTCGGGGCGATTCGTCGAGTACAACAGGACCGGGCCTCGGCGCGCCTCCCGCCGTGCCCACTCGCTGAGGCCATCGAGCTCGCGCGGGTCATTCGCGATCGCGAGTGGATCCACAGCGCGCGAGGGCACTGTCCCTGCAAGCACGCGGACTTGTGACTGTGTGGCCGATGAACAGCTGCCGCTCAGAATCGCGACACGATCGGTGGCGGCCGACCAGGAGGCCGCGTCATCTCCGCTGCCAACGGTGTGAGGTCGAGCGCTCAGCCGCGCCCGGGCGAGCGCTCCTCCGAGCGCGGCTCCGCCGGTCACAAGCGGGAGATCGGCCGCCGCCTGGCCGATGACGTCCACATGTCGATCGAAAAGCGCATCGACGATCGCGACGCGCGTGCCCGCCGCCGCCAGCGCACCAAACGCATGGCGGAGCTCGGTCGCGCCGGCCTCGACGGTCTCGACGTGAATCCCTTCAACGGGTCCGCGGCTTTGTCGGCTCAATAACCGGATCAGGTTCGAGTCGGTCATCGGAGTCAACGGGTGGTGCCGCATCGGCGACTCCGACAACAGCTCCCCCTGGACGAACAAATGCGCCGCATACGTCGTGCGGCGCAGGGCAGGATACGCGGGACACGCGATCGTGAATGGCTCGCCGAGCCGGTCGAGCAGCGCGTCGATCACCGGACCGATGTTCCCCGTGTCCGTCGAATCGAATGTCGAACAGTACTTGAAGTAGAGTTGAGTCGCCCCGTCAGCGATCAGGCGGTCCGCCGCGGCTAACGAGCTCTCCACTGCATCGGCGGTCGGAGCCGTGCGAGTCTTGAGGGAGATGACGACCGCATCAGCAGGCGGGATCTGGCTTCGGGGTACGCCCAGCGTCTGCACGACAGAGAGACCGGCGCGACGCAAGAGCGATCCCAGATCCGTTCCACCGGTCACGTCGTCCGCAATGGCGCCAAGCATCGAAGAGAACCGTAGATCTTGATCGAATAGCAACGCATCGTATACGTTGACGCATTTATATGTCAAAGGTCATGCCCGTGTCCGTCTCGGACTTGCGCACGGTGGGCCGCGGATTGCGGCGTCCCGAATGCGTGCTCCCGGTTGCATCCGGCGATGTGTTCGTCCCCGAATGGCCGGACGATGAGGCGACCGCGCGCGGAGGCGTCACAGCGGTTGCCCAGGACGGGCGTCAGGAGACTTGGCGTGCGTCCACGACGCTCGATCTGAGACCGAACGGGATCGCGCTCGCCCACGACGGTTCATTTCTGATCGCGAATCTCGGCGACGATGGCGGCGTGTGGCGGCTGCGGCGCGACGGAGCGCTCGAGCCATTCGTGACGGAAGTGGAGGGCGCGCCGTTGCCGCCCGCGAATTTCGTGATGGTGGACGAGCGCGGCCGCGCATGGATTTCAGTCAGCACCCGGCTTCGCCCTCGTCAGCGCGCATGGCGCACGGATGTTGCCGATGGTTTCATCGTCATGGCCGACGACGCCGGCATCCGGCTGGTCGCGGACGGTCTCGGGTACACGAACGAAGTGCGGCCGGATCCGACCGGACAATGGCTCTACGTGGTCGAGACGTTCGGCCGCCGATTGCGCCGATTCAGAATCGGTTCGGATGGCAGTCTATCGAACTCCGAAGTGATCCTGAATCTCGGTGAGGGCTGCTTCCCGGATGGATTCGCGTTCGACGAGGAGGGAGGCATCTGGGTCACGAGCCTGGTCAGCAATCGAGTCTTGCGGTTTCACGACGATGAGCTGGAGACGATCCTCGAGGACACCAACGCGGCGTTTGTCGACGACGTCGAGCGGGCGTTCGCGGCGGGAACGATGAACGCCACGCACCTCGGGCCCATTCCCGGAACGCGCCTGCAGCAGCTCACGAGCGTGGCGTTTGGAGTGATGGATCGCCGGACCATTTATCTGGGATCGCTGCACGCCTCGTGCATTTATTCGTTCCGCACGCCGCTGACTGGCGCCTGCGTGCCGCACGAGTAGGGACCGCTGTGTCGGGTCCTGGTTCTCCTGTTACACACTGCCCAAGCGGTTTCAAACCCGATACACGGGTGGCGCCGGACGGGGTGCCCCGCGAGGCGCGGAGCCCACTCTCGTGATCAATGCATTTGGGCGAGCACCTCGTGGGGCTGTCCGGCGACAGGCCCCGTGCCTGACACGGGTTTTGAAACCGCGTCTAGAAACTGCCGAGACGCGTCTGCTGGAGGATCTTGAGGATCTCTTCGCTCGCTCTGCTCCGGTGTTTCAAGTGGAGCGACTTCGCGTCGCGCGCGTTGTGCCGGAAGATCGCGCGCACGACCGATCGATGCTCTCGATTCGACTTCTCGAGCGAGGCGCGCAATCGAACGGTGGTCATGCGTGCCCGATGCCCCTGCTCCCAGAGAGTCTCCGCCATCGCCGCCAGCCGGGCATTCCCACTCAAGCTCACGAGGGTGTGATGGAACCGTTCGTCAGCTTTGACCCACGCGTCGATATCTTTCTTTTTCAACGCGGAATCCATGTCGTCGAGCGCCTTCTCGATCGCACCCACGGCCTCGTCGCTGAGGTCCGATCGCGCGAGCCGCTCGATCGCCGTCAATTCGAGGGAGGTCAGGACCTCGTACATGTCGCGTAGATCCTGAACGGACAGCGGAACGACCCGCATCCCATGCCGCGGAATCAGCTGGACGAATCCTTCATTCTGCAGCCGAACGAGCGCCTCGCGGACCGGCGTACGGCTCATGCCGAGGTCTGCGGCCAGCTCCAGTTCGAGCACGTTGTGCCCCGGCGCGTAGTAGTTATCGAGAATGCGCTTGCGGATCTCCTGATAGGCCTGCTCGACGAGCGATTTCCTCATCTTGCCCGCGCGATTCGAACGCACTGGATCGTTCAGCACGTGCAGGTGTGCGCTGGATTCCGACTGATTCGCGGATCGCTGTGGCACGGGGCCACAGGATAGCAGACATCATCGTGAAGCGACGCGATCGCCTGGCCTGATCAGACTTGCCGCAGACAGCATTCCCGGTCAGGTCAGTGGAAGCCTCGAATCCGCTTCGCGAGCCAATCTTCGATCGTTTCGAAGTACGACGGCACGAATCGCTGCAGCGACGGAATCTCGTCGTTGTTTCCGACTTTCGCCTCGAGCATGTCGTGGTTCGCCTTCGGAACGACGACCAGGGTGTAGTCGCGATTGCCTGCAGCGTTGAGCGCCGCGTCCCACGCCGGCTTGTTCTTGCCGGCCACAATGTTGTTATCCAGCTCGCCCCATAGCGCCAGCGTTGGCGTTTTGAGCTGACGGAGCGTCGGTGCAGGATCGTAAAAGTACAAGCGCCGCATGAACTGCCAGTACGGATGGTCCGGTGTTCCGGGAAACAGATCAGGCGGCGGCCATTGAACTCGAGCGGCCTGTGCACGAGCGACCAGCTTCTCGCGGGTCGCAGCGTACGCATCCCACCCCTCCCCCGTTCGCGCGAATTGATTCTGTAGTTTCATCAGGCCGACGATCTGTTCAACGACCTCTGGTGGCATGCCGCTGGCTGTCATTTCGTTCCGTGCCTGATCGATCGTCGTCTCGGCCCCCGGCACGCCGGCACCGGAGATGCTGATCAAAAACGCGATGTCTTTCGTGCGGACCGCGGCGAGTGGCATGACCCAGCCGGCCTGACTCACGCCGAGCAATCCGATTTGGACCGCGTCGATGTCGCGGCGCGTCTTCAGGTACTCGACCGCGGCGACCGCATCGCCCGCCAAATCCTCGAAAGAGGCCGTGTTCCAATCGCCGGTCGATTCGCCGACGCCGCGCTTGTCGTACCCCAGCACCGCAACGCCGTGGCGCACCAGAAATCGAGAGAATGGCAGCATGTGCTCGCGCGTCTCCGCGCCGGATCCGTGAACGAGAACGATCGCCGGATGTCTGCCGCTGGTAGACGGCGCGATCAGCGTGCCCGCAAGCCGCACATCGCCATTCGCGAAGCGCAGGTCTTCATGCTTCTCGATCTCGACACGCCGCGCAGTCCGCGGCTGCGCGTTCTCGCGTTGCCACGTGAACGACGCGATGTTGCCGTCTCGGTTGCGTTGAAATACAATCCGCGACTCGATCGATTCCGGCGCCGCGATGCCATGACCCGCGAAGAACCTGTCGTCGCCGGTCTGATAGAGGATCCGGACATCACCCGATTCGTCGAAGGCCACGAGGCGAGGCTTGCCGAATCCGCTGAATTCCTCCCACATCTGCAGATACAAGAACGCGTTGGCTCCCCACTGGTAAACGCCCGTGTATTGACGAAGAGCCTTTTCATCGACAGGCCGCACGATGGGAGTCTGACGTTCGGCACTCGCGAGTACGCCGCCGAGAAGCGCCATGACAGCCGTCGCGTGGATCGCTCCTCGCCATCTCGTTCGGGTGAGGCACACTGAGCCCTCCTGGCTTTCGAATGACTACTCACGAAGCGTGACAATCGGATCCACCTGGGTCGCGCGCTGCGCAGGCGCGAGACACGTGACGACCCCCACGATCTGTGCGGACACTATACGCTGCCCCTGCCGCGGATGATGAAAACCTGAGGAAAACCCACGCGAACGCCAAGCAATCTTGCCGGCATCGAATGCTAGCGTGATTCGCGTCGGTCGTTGTCGGCGCGGTATCCACTCCAGGGCGCCCGAAGCGACACGCGAGGAGGAAACGATCATGGCAAGACTGCGATGCTTCGCCGGACTCGTCATCGGCATCTCGCTGGGTGTGGCCGGCCCGGCCTCCGCCGATGCGGTCACCGACTGGAACGCGAGAACGATGACGTGTGCGGGAGTAAACCGTCCAGGCGTCCCGGGTCTTCTGGACGTCGCGATCGTCCAGGCCGCCGTGCACGATGCCGTGCAGGCGATCCAGGGACGGTTCGAGGCGTACCGTTACCACAATCCATCGCGCCTGGGCGTGGGATCGCCCGCGGCCGCCGCGGCGGCGGCGAGCTATCGGATGCTCGTCGGACTCTACGGCGCCGCCAACGTGTGCATGGCAGGCGCCGTCGACCCCGCAGTAACGTATGCCGGAGACGCGGGACTGCAGGCAGGATACGAAGCCGCCGCTGCGCTGCTGCCGCTGTACCGTCCGTTCTTCCTGCTGCCGACGGATCCGTTTCTGGGCGGCACGGCGCCTGGCGAGTGGCGACCGACGCCAGGCGTCACGCAGGGCGTGAACACGTTCATGGCCAAGACGGAACCGTTCGCGCTTCGGCGTCCGTCGCAGTTCCGTCCGGAGCCACCGGATCCGCTCACGAGCGAGGCGTACGCGCGCGACTACGACGAAGTCAAGGCAGTGGGCGCCGTCGCGAGCACAGTACGCACGCCCGAGCAGACGGATATGGCGCGCTTCTGGACCAATTTTGCGCCGCAGTGGTTCGGCGCACTGCGCGGGATCGCGAACGCGTACGTGCCGGATATCGGCGACAAGGCCCGGCTCTTCGCTCTCGTCGCGTTCTCGACGGCCGACTCACAGATCACCGTCTACGACACCAAGTACCACTACAACTTCTGGCGCCCGATCACGGCAATTCGGGAAGGGGACGACGACGGCAACCCGAGCACGACCGGCGATCCGTCATGGACGCCGTTTCTCGCGACGCCTCCATATCCTGATCACACGTCCGGCGCGAACTGCATCACAGGCGCCGTGACGACGATCCTGCAGCTGTTCTTCGGGACCGACGAGCTCGCGTTCACCGTCGCGAGCCCGAACCCGGGTCTGGTGACGAACCCGCGTTCGTTCACGCGTTTTTCCGACGCGGCCCAGGAGGTGGTGGAGGTTCGGATCCTCCAGGGCATCCACTTCCGCCACGCGGATGAGCTCGGGCGGCTCCAGGGTCAGCGCGTCGCCCATTGGACGTTCCAGAAGTTCCTCAGGCCGATCCCGGGAAGCAATTGATCTGACGTGCTCAGGGCTCAGGGTACTTCCTTGAGCCCTGAGTCAGCGCGTTGACGCCCCGGACTCCGAGGGTTATCTTCTAGCTTCACTTCCATCAGTTCTTCAGATGGCGGAGCTGCCTTCACGCTTCGGGCCGTATCAGATCGTCAATCCGCTTGGTGCCGGCGGCATGGGACAGGTGTATCGCGCGCGCGATACGCGCCTGCAGCGCTTCGTCGCGATCAAAGTGCTCCACGACGGCGCCGCACTCGACCCGGATCGACGACGGCGGTTCGCCCAGGAAGCGGTGGCCGCCAGCGC
>Ga0075424_100004152_pt1 | contig 13635 bp, 13 predicted proteins | sample SoiMethybrSBSTD3_FD_75301 | JGI IMG/M metagenome (GOLD analysis project Ga0075424, IMG submission 75301) | Bulk soil microbial communities from a Populus tree surrounding site in Tennessee, USA - Soil MetaG P. TD hybrid SBSTD3 | ecosystem: Environmental > Terrestrial > Soil > Tree plantation... | reverse complement strand
ATAGCATCGAGCAGCGTCAGCGGTCCTTGCGGCGTTGCAGGCGGAGCCGGCTGCTGCGCTCCGGCGGGAGCGGCCAACAACAGGAATGCGAGAAGGACAACGGTTGAGCGCACCATTGGGCTACCGTTGAGGCTCTGGACGCGCAAGCACGCCGCTCAGGCAAAAGTCGATGACGCCATCGAGCGTTTCCTCATCCGACAGCGCTTCGGGATCGAACCGCTGGAAGAAGCACTGCGTCTGTGCTGCGTGGATCAGGAGCATCGGCACGGCACGACTGGCAAAGCCGAGCGGCGTCTCTCGAAACTCACCGGAGGCCACACCGCGAACGATGATCGTCTCCATCAGGCGGCGAGCCGGAAGAATGACCTCCTGTGTGTAGAAGTGGGCGAGCTCGGGAAAGCTTCCCAACTCCGCCTGCACCAGCCGACTGATCCGGGTCAGGTTCTGCTGCCGCAACACGCGGTACATGCGGCGCAGAAACGTGATCAACAGATCGCGATTCGTCCCTTGGAATCCCTCGACGAAAGCTTCAGCCTCGCGTAACGCCGCGACTGCCTTGGCCCGAACCATTTCGCGAAAAAGCGTCTCTTTCGAATCGAAGTAGAGGTAGAGAGTCCCCTTGCTGACGCCCGCCCGCTGTGCGACTTCCTCCAACCTGGTGCGGGCGAATCCTTGTTCTCCGAAAACATCAAAAGCGGCGTCGAGGATCTCCTCAGGGCGCTCCTGCGGGCGGCGTTGCCACCGAGGGGCCGGCGGGTTGGTGGTATCGGCGGGCTGACTCATTCGTGACCCTTAGTAACTGACTGGTCAGTAAGCTAACATTGACACCTCAACCGTCAACCCCCTACAGTCGGCCGGCTAAGCGGCGACGGGCCCGCTAATTAGGCGTCCGTTCCAGGACGGACGCCGATGACCGCTTGACTTGCTTCCACCCCATCGACCGTCCTACTTTTGACCCAAAGCTCATCGGGAGGCCCTCTCGATGTCGGACGCATTCCGCAGCTCCGACGATTTCGACGAACAAGCCCATCAGCTCTACAACGAAGGCCGCTACGACGAGGCGGTCGCTCTCCTCCGCGAGGGACTTTCCCTCTACCCCAATGCGGTAGAACTCCACATCGGCCTGGGTTACGCCCAATTGGCCCGGGAGGAGTTTGCCTGGGCGCGGCGCAGCTTCGAGCGGGCCTTGGCGTTCGACCCGGATCACGAGGACGGTCTGGCCGGCCTGGGTGAAGTGCTGCTCAAACTGGGGGAGCGCGGGGGCGCCCTGCGGGCCTTCGAGCGAATCGTCCTGCTGGGGTTTCAGGAAGATCACGAGCTGATGTTGCAGGTGGGGCGGGCGCTGTTCCGCGAATCGCTGGTGGGGCCGGCGCAGCGTTTTTTCGAGTTTGCCGTGACGGCGCATCAGGAATCGCCCGACGCGGCGGCCTGCCTGGGATATGCCTGTCATCGGCTGGGGAGCGACGCCGGCGCGCTCTTCTGGCTGCGCCGGTCACTCGAGCTCGAGCCGGACTTTACGGAAGCCAGGATCTACCTCGCCAACATGTTGTACGACCGGGGCGAGACGGAGGCGGCCCTTCATCATCTCGAGAAGACCCGCCCCGAGGAGCACTACGACGAGCTCGGTATCTGGCGCCATATCGAGCTCAAGAAGACGGTATATCGGTTGCGCGACGAAGACCCCGAGCTGCAGCCCTGGCTTCAACGTCTCGGTGAAGTGGCGGGTGACCCTGAGCCGGTGGACCTGCTGCTGGCGGAAGTGGAGGCCCAGCAACCGGACGGCAGCATACGCGACCCCCACCAGCTGGAACTCTTCGGCACGCTGCTGACCGAACTCCACGCGATGCAGCGCCGACCGGGACAGCCGGTCGCTCACCAGACCGACGGTCACGCGGTCGGTACCCTGGCGGGGCTCACCTTCAACGGAACCTGGGACGAGATTCTGCTCCAGATGAAAGCGGCCGACCTCGAGTGGGCCGACGCTTCGCTCACCGAATTCATGGTCGGCCTCGCTCGGCGGGGTCGCGCGGAAACCGGGGTCGTCATCCCGGTGACGGACGCCGAGGCGTTCATCCGTGGCAGCGCCGAGGCAGGGGTGCTTCGCATCATCCAGTGATCGAGCTGCAGGGCCTCTCGAAAACCTACCGCTCGCTCTTCGGCACCCGGGTGGTGCCGGCGCTCGACGACCTCACCCTGACGCTAGTCCGCGGTGAGGTCGTCGGTGTTGCCGGGCCCAACGGAGCGGGCAAGAGCACGCTCATTTCACTGCTGCTGGGCTATCTGCATCCGACCCGTGGTCAGGTGCAGGTGGATCGACTCGCGCCGCGGCGTTGGATCGAGCGCCACGGCGCCGGTTACCAGGCCGAGTTGGTTGCGATTCCCGCCCGTTGGAGCGTGGAGACGGCGCTCCACCGTTACGCGGTGCTTGCCGGCGTGCCCGGGGCCAACGTGCGCGAGCGAGTCGAACGCCTGCTCACGGATTTCGGCCTGGCCGACCAGCGGCGAAAGCGGGTCCGCGAGCTGTCCAAGGGCAACCTCCAGCGCCTCGGCTTGGCTCAGGCGCTGGCCGGCGACAGCGATCTGCTGGTGCTGGACGAGCCGACCCACGGGCTCGACCCGCTCTGGACTCAGCGCTTCCGCGACGTCGTGCGTGATCTACGGCGCCCTTCCCGCCTGATCCTCATCGCCTCACACAACCTCGACGAGCTCGAGCGCTTGGCCGACCGGGTGCTCATCCTGCATCAAGGTCGGTTGCAAAAAGTGGTGACGGCCGGTGCGGCTCCATCCGACGTGGGCGCGTCACGGGAGCTGGCATATCGGCTCGCCTTGACGGCGCCGCACCCCGCGGTGGGTCGCGTGTTCCCAGGCGCTGAACTGGTAGAGGGACGCGGCGCCGAGTGGGTGATCCGGGGTGATCTTGCCACGCTCAACCGCGGCCTTGCCGAGCTGGTGGCGGCAGGAGCGCTGGTGGCGGCATTCACCCCGGAGCAAAGTCGGCTGGAGAGCGAGTTTCGAGCTGCGGTTGGAGGCGAGTCGTGAGCGGGTTGCCGACGCGATACGCCGGCTGGATGATCCGCGATTTCGTCTCCGGGCCGGGCATTCTGATGGCGGTGCTTGCGGGGTTCGCCCTGTTACTAGTGGGGAACCTTCAGGTGGTCGGTCCCAGCGGCAACGCCGATCTCGCCGCCTGCTTCATCGCGCTCGACTGGACGACCATGACCCTCACGCTCATCGCGACGGCCGGATTGGTGAGCGGGGATTTCGCACAGGGGCACCAACGCACCCTGTTCGCGAAGCCGGTGAACCCGGCGCTCTATTACCTTCAGCGCTGGCTCATCGGTGGAATGGCGGTCGCGGTGGCGGCCCTCCCCATCGCGTACGCGATCGCGACCCGCTTCGATATCCCGGTACTCGGGGTTGGTCTGGTCGCCCGGCTTGGTCTCCTCTATCTAGTGCTCGGCGGTCTCGTGTTTCTCCTCTCGACCATCACTCGGCGTGACTGGCTGGTGGCGATCGTGCTGATCGCCTGGCAGGCCGCCTTGGGTGCTGCCCGCTCGGCCGGTTTCGCGCGCGGTCTCCTCTCACAGGTGCTCGCGGCGATCTTGCCTCCGTTCAACCTGATCGGATTGCGGGGCCCGGGCCCGGAGGCGGCCGATCTTACCCACGCAACGGGCTACGGCGCGCTGCTCCTGCTGGGCGCGCTCGCGGTGCTTCAGTGGAGGCCATTGGCCCGGGGGGCACGCGACTGATGCGGTGGTCGGCCGGGGTCGTGCGCGAGGTGTTGCCGAACGGACTCACCCTGCTGGCGCAGCAGGAGCGGTCCGCGCCGGTCGTCGCCGTAGTGACTCACGTGAAAGCCGGCTTCTTCGACGAGCCGGATCGCTGGGTCGGCATCTCCCACGTGCTCGAGCACATGTTCTTCAAGGGCACGGGCCGTCGCGGGGTGGGAGCGATTGCCCGGGAGACCAAGGCGGCCGGAGGGTATCTCAACGCCAGCACGAGCTACGATCACACCAGCTACTTCGCGGTGCTGCCCACCCGTGGCCTGGAGGCCGCGCTCGACATCCAGAGCGACGCGCTGCGGAACTCCACCATCGATGCCGGCGAGCTCGAGCGTGAGCTGCGGGTGATCATCCAGGAAGCCAAACGCAAGCTCGACAGCCCGGCCGCTGTCGCGTACGAGACATTGCACGAGATCATGTTCGACCGGCACCGCATCCGGCGCTGGCGGATTGGGCGCGAGGCTGAGCTCGCCAGGTTCACCCGCGACGACGTGTGGGGCTATTACCGCTCGCGTTACGTGCCCGAGCGCGCCATCGTCTCGATCGTTGGCGACGTCGATCCCGAGCATGCGCTCGCGCTTGCGCGCGATCGCTACAGCGACTGGCCACCGGCGCGAGGGGCCGTGGAACCCTCCCCGGATGAGCCGGTTCGGCGGGAGGTCCGGGCTCGGACGCTCCGAGGCGACGTGACCCAGGCCGAACTCGCCGTTGCATGGCGAACGGTCCCGCCGCTGCATCCGGACGCAGCACCGCTGGACCTTGCCGCCGCGGTCCTGGCCTTCGGACGGGGCAGTTGGCTTCAGCGCACCCTGCGCGACACAGGGCTCGTGATCGGCGTTTCCGCTAACAACTACACACCAACCGAGCTTGGAGTCTTCGGTGTCACCGCCGACCTCGAAGCTGGCCGAGTGGGGCCGGCCCTCGAGGGCGTTGCCTCGGCCGTCTCGCGCCTGGCCCTGCTCGGGCCCTCCGACGCCGATCTCGACCGAGCGCGTACACTGGTGCTCACCCGATGGGCTCGACGGTTGGAGTCCATGGAGGGGAGGGCGGGAGCACTGGCAGCAGCGGAGGCTCTCGAGTCGGTCGAGGAGCTCGACCGCGAATACGATGCCCTCGCCGGCGCGACGGCGGCTGACGTTCGGGCAGTTGCCGAGCGTTATCTCGACCCGGACTCGGTTTCGGCGCTGGTGTATCTCCCTCGCGACCAGGGCGACGATCTCACCGCCGATCGAGTGGCCCGCACGTTCGCCGTGACCGCACTGGATTCGTCCTCCCCACGCATGCCATCGGCTCCTGCGCCGTCCGCTCCGCAAGCGACCCGCGGCCGCAGCGAGGCCGGCGTTCTGCACGTAGCACTCCCCGGCGCCGATTTGCTGGTTCGGCCCAAATCCGGGGTGCCGACCGTGAGTCTCGGCCTCTATGTGCCAAGGCTCGAGTTCGACCCTCCCTCGCACGCGGGACTCGGTGCGCTGGTAGCCCGAAGCGCACTTCGCGGTGCGGGGGATTTTGATAGCGAAGGCCTCGCGTTCGCAGCCGAGCGACTGGGCGGCTCGCTCAGCGCTGTGCTCAACTCGGACTGGCTGGGTTTCGGCCTTACCGTGCTTTCGGAGCGCTTGCCGGAGGCCGGCGCACTACTCGACCTGGTGTACCGGCTGCCCGCGTTCTCGGACCCGGATGTCGCCGCTGAGCGGGATGCACTCGCAGCCGAAGCAAGACAGCTGGCAGACGACATGTTCCGGTTTCCGTTCCAGCTTGCGTTCGGGGCGGCGTTCGACGACCGGGGGTACGGCCTGCCCGTTGCGGGGCTTTCGGAAACGTTGGTTGACCTCACTGTCCGCGACGTCCGTCAATGGCACGAGCAGGCGTTCCTCGGGCTCAGGCCGGTGATTGTGGCGGTAGGGGATCTCGATCCTCAATCCGCCGCGGATAGCCTGGCCGGAGTGTTCGCGTCGCTTCCTCAGAGGACGGGTGGTAGGGTTCCGGTCGAGCAAGGCTGGGCGCTCGATTCGCGTCCGATCGAGCGAGTGGTGAAGCGGGACAAAGCGCAGAGCGCCGTCGCGATGGTGTTCCCCGGGCCCGCACGGCGCAGCGCGGACCGCCACGCGGCGGAGGTGTGGGCTGCGGTGGCGAGTGGGTTGGGCGGCCGGATCTTCGAGGCTCTCCGGGAACGGCGATCGCTGGCGTACTCGGTGATGGCCTCATCGTGGCAGAAGGGTCGCGCGGGCGCCCTGGTGACGTACATCGCGACCTCGCCGGAAAGAGAGGCGGAGGCGCGGGCGGCCATGCTGGCCGAGTTGGCGCGGTTCGGCAGCGAACCGGTGGCGCCCGAAGAGCTGGCGCAGGCGATCAACTATCTGGCCGGTCAGGCGGAGGTTCGTCGGCAGCACGCCAGTGCGGTGGCGGGAGACTTGCTCGAGGCGTGGTTGGTCGGCTGCGGGCTGGAAGAGCTGGAGCATCCCGGGGCGGCCTACCGCAAGGTGACTGCGGCTGAGGTCCAGCACGTCGCCGCTGCCTGCTTCGGCAGCATGGCGCGGGCGGAGGGGATCGTGCGAGGGAGCGGGGCCGGTCGGTAAGGGAAGGCCCCTCTCCGGCAATGTATGTTTGGGCGATGAGCGCTTCCGACGCCGACCCAACCGCCGGAGTAAGCCGGCCGCGCACCGTTCGAGCGGCGCGCCGCTGGGCGGCCGCGGATGTCCTCACCGCCGTCCGGCTTCCCTTGGCAGTCTCGTTTTTGGTGGTGGACAACGTTTGGGCCAGAGTCGCGATCGTCGCGGTCGCGGCCGCGACTGACCTGCTGGACGGTCCGATCGCCCGACGATTCGGCTCTTCCGCCCTCGGCGCAGTACTCGATCCCATCGCCGACAAGCTGTTCATGGCCTGCGCCTTTGGCGTGGTCGCGTTCTCCCGCAGACTGGAGTGGTACGAGATCGCGGGCGTGCTGATCCGCGATATCGTCGCGACGGTGGCCTTCGCGGTGACAGCCATCTCGCGCCGACCGAGTGCCATTCCGGCTCGATTGGGGGGGAAGGCCGTCACCGTTGGGCAGTGCCTCACCCTTATGGCTTTCCTGCTCGATTGGCCGCTCCTGCGGCCGCTCGCGTGGGCCACCGCCGCCGTCGGCCTCTACGCAATCTGGGACTACAGCCGGGTCGCCGGCCGCGAGAAGCGGCCGGTCGGCGGCCAGTAAGATCCGCACCATGGACGGCAATGTCCGGCGGGTCGAGGTCACGTGGGAAGGTGGCATGCGGTTTCGCGGCGGCGAGCCAGGCGGGCCGGCCAGCGTGGTTGATGCGGACAATACCGCGGCACCTGGGCCGATGCTCACCCTTCTCTTGGCGGCCGCGTCGTGCTCGGGGGCCGATGTCGTGAGCATTCTGCAGAAGATGCGAGCCGCGCTGGTGTCGCTTCGGATCGAGGTCGAGGGCCGCCGGCAGCCTCAGGACCCAAGGCGATATCAATCGATCCGATTCACCTTCCACCTCCGCGGCGCCGGTCTCGATGAGGCCAAGGCACGCCGCGCCGTAGACCTGTCACTTCAGAAATACTGCTCGGTCGTCCACTCGCTCGCGCCTGACATCGCGGTCGAGTATGAGCTCGACCTGGCGTAGCCTGGCGCTGGCAGCCGCCGCCGCCATTCCCGTCTCGCTGTCGGCGCAACAAGTGCGAGAGGTCGGGATTCAAACCTTGCTGACGACCTCCGATCCCGCCCTTGTCACCGGCGGGCTCTACGCGGCCGTGCGGGTGGCCGCTCGGGCCCGCATTGCGGTCACGTTGGGGCCGGGTGTTTCGGACGGGCGTCTGGCGGGACGGGGAGAGCTGCTCGCTCACTTTCTGCTCAGTCCGGGCGCGACGACTCGGCCAGGGGTATACCTCGGAGGCGGGATCGCAGGGGTGGTGGGGCCAGTGGACCAGGGCTACGTCGTTGCACTGGCGGGGCTCGAGGCGCCGCCGGGTCGCAGGTCGGGCTGGGCGGTGGAGGCAGGCGTAGGGGGCGGGTTCAGGCTTACCGCGGGGTGGCGCTGGCGCTGGCATGGAGCCCGGAAGTGACACCGCCCCAGGGCCGGAGGCCCAGGGGCGGTGATTGGCGGCGGCGTTAGTTGTCAGCCTGCCAACGAGCCGGCGTTCTCCCGCGATGCGGTTTCGGTCCGGCGTTGCACGGGCTGGCAGTACCGTTCACCCAGCGTGCGCAGCTTGCCGAGATCCTCGTCGCCCAAGTCTGAGTAACGGTCGGCGAGATACTGCATCGTGTCGTCGAACCATTCCTTCTGGTGCTCGGGAAGAGCGTCGATCACGCCGCAGCGCAGAATGTGACTGAACAGTTCGTCACGGGCCTGATCGAACGAGGTCGCGGTTGCCGCGAAACGTCTGGGCTTCTTCTTGGTCATCTACCTTCCTTGCAATCTTGCTTGCGGTTCACAGGGGCCGGGGGCGCCATTCACCGCGCCCACGTGAATGATAATCAGGCGGCACTACACCGGGCAAAGGTTTCTGCATGCTCCGCGCCACGGCGGTCCGCGTTACATTTACCCGCTAGTAACCGTACAAACTTCACCCGGGTTCCTGGCGGGACCCGGAGGGATACATGGCTGAGCACGATGAGGTGTATGACAAGCACCGAGCGGACCGTCTGGCGGAGCTGTTGCGCGAGTTGGCGGCTCGGATTCAGGAGTTGGACCGGCGCGGCCAGCTGTTGAGCGGCGTGCCGGAGCTGCTTCGGCTGATGGGCGATGCACGGAGCGAGCTGTTTCACTATGAAGTCCGGAGCACGTACGACACGCCGGAGGTCGCGGAGAACCGCCGGATCGTCGAGGAAGCGCAGCGCAAGGGCTCCTTCACTCTCGAAGAACCGGAGGACGACGAACCATGGCGGTCGCCCCCAACCGCATGAAGGGCTTCTATGCTGCACTGATCGGCGTACTGGTAGTTGGGGTGGGTGCATTGGGCTGGATGCTGGCCCGTCCCCGGACGACGATCAGCATTCCGGCGAACGTGACAGTCCAGGCTGCGGATACCGCCGGCTTTCGGGGGTATGTCTTGGGGTCCGACAGCGCGAAAGTCGAGATTACCGAGTACGCGGACTATCAATGTCCCTTTTGTCAGACCTTCGATCAGCTGCAGCTGCCCACCATCAAGCAGGATTTGATCGACTCCGGGCGGCTGCGCTGGCGGTATCGGGACTTCCCGCTCCAGCAGCATCCCTTCTCCCGGCTGGCCGCCCATTCGGCGGCCTGCGCGGATGAGCAATCGAAATACTGGGAACAGCACCGCCGGATCTACGAGGGGCAGCAGGACTGGGCCGAGTCCCGGGACGCCGCCCCGATTTTCCGCCAGTACGCTCAGGCAAACGGCCTCGATCGCGCACGTTACGACGCCTGCATGCAGTCCGCGAAGTACGCGGGCCGCATCCAGGCAAGCTATGACGAAGGGGTACGGGTGGGTGTGAGTGGGACGCCCACGTTGCTGGTGGGCGGCCGGCTCTACCAGGGCCGGCTCGACTCGGACGCCATCGCTCGACTCGTGGACTCGCTGGCGACCACCCACTGACGTGTCGGAGCCTCCCAAGCCCCTACCTCGGGGGCGGGTGCTGGCCGGGCTATCCCTCGCCGCGCTGGGCGTGGTCTACGGCGACATCGGCACCAGCCCTCTCTATGCTCTGAAGGAGTGCTTCGTTGGCGAGCACAGCATTCCGCCAACCGTCGAAAACGTGCTCGGCATCCTGTCGCTTATTGTCTGGTCGCTCAACTTCGTTGTCTCCCTCAAGTACATCTCGCTGGTGATGCGGGCGGACAACCGTGGGGAAGGCGGGATTCTCGCGCTGATGGCCCTGGTCCGGTCGAAGAGCGTGCCCGGCCGAGTCCCCGTTCAGCGCCTCCTGATCCCTCTGGGCCTCTTCGGCGCCGCGCTCCTGTACGGCGATGGCGTGATCACACCGGCGATCTCCGTCCTCGGGGCCATCGAGGGTCTCCGAGTTCTTGCCCCGGTTTTCGATCACGTGGTGGTGCCGACGACAGTCGTCATCCTGCTGGCGCTCTTCCTGTTTCAGCGGCGAGGAACGGCCGGCGTGGGGGCCGTCTTCGGGCCGATCACGTTAACCTGGTTCCTCTGCATCGCGGCGTTGGGGATCCGCGGCATCATGCTGGAGCCATCGGTCCTGCGGGCCATCAACCCCTGGTATGCCTTTCACTTCTTTGCCGTGGATGGGCTTCGGGGATTCCTGATCCTGGGCGCCGTCGTGCTGGTGCTCACCGGCGCCGAGGCGTTGTACGCCGACATGGGGCACTTCGGCAAGCGCCCGATCCGACTCGCCTGGTTCGGATTGGTCCTCCCCGCGCTACTTCTCAACTATTTCGGTCAGGGCGCTCTCTTGCTGCACGACCCGGCGGCGGCCCGGAATCCCTTCTACAGCCTGGTCCCGACGCCGCTGCTGGTCCCGATGATCGTAATCGCGACCGCAGCAGCGATCGTGGCGTCTCAGGCGCTGATCTCGGGGGCATTTTCGCTGACGCAGCAGGCCGTGCAGCTGGGATACTCGCCTCGGGTGACGATTCGACATACGTCCCACACAGAGATGGGCCAGATCTACGTCCCGGAGGTCAATAAGGCGCTGGCCGTCGCCTGTATCGGACTGGTGCTGGCATACCGATCGTCCACCAACCTGGCCGCCGCATACGGGATCGCGGTGACCGGGACGATGACGATCACCACGGTGCTGTACTACGAGGTCATGCGGGTCCGGTGGAACTGGCCCATCTGGAAGGCGGCAAGTATCGCAGGGCTCTTCCTGCTGGTGGATGTGTCCTTTCTAGGAGCGAATCTCGTCAAGGTCACTCACGGCGGCTGGTTCCCGATCGTGGTCGGGATTGGGATTTTCACGTTGATGACGACCTGGAAGGAAGGGCGGAGTTTGCTCGCAAACATCCTGCGAGAGAACTCGCTGCCGATGGACCTTTTCCTTCAGGACATCGGCCGCCGGAAGCCGCCGCGAGTTCCCGGCGTTGCTGTTTTTCTGACGTCGGCCGCGGGCGGCGCTCCTCCCGTACTGCTGCATCACCTCAAGCACAACCAGGTCCTGCACCAGCGGGTCATTCTGCTCAGCATCGTGACCAAGGACATCCCGGTCGTTCCGGAAAAGGAACGAATCCACTGCAGCGAGCTGAGCGAAGGATTCTGCCAGGTACTGGCGTACTACGGCTTCATGGAAACGCCGGACGTGCCCGCGATCACCCGGGCGTTGAGCAAGCCGCCACCCAATGGCCTGAGCATTACCATCAACCTCTTGCAGACGTCGTTCTATCTCGGCAGGGAAACGCTGATTGCGACGGGGCGCGCGAAGATGGCGCGCTGGCGGAAGAAACTCTTCATCCTGATGACGCGGAACGCCCAGTCGGCGACTGCGTTCTTCGGGCTGCCGCCGAACCGGGTGGTCGAGTTGGGAGCGCAGATACAGTTATGAGGGGGAGAAAGGGAGAAGCCACCCTTTCTCCCGCTGTTTTCACGTCTCCTTTTCCTCGTACATCTCTTTGAGCCTATTCACGACATTCGGGTCGGCCAGAGTTGTCGTGTCGCCGAGCGCACGGCCTTCGGCGATGTCCTTGAGCAGCCGACGCATGATCTTGCCACTGCGGGTCTTCGGTAGGTCCGCCGAGAAAAGGATGTCGTCCGGCCTGGCAATGGCGCCGATTTTTCGGGTGACGTGTGCCTTGAGAACGTCCTTGAGGTCTGCGTTGGCCTGGTTGCCCTCTTTGAGCGTGACGAACGCTGCGATGGCCTGTCCCTTGAGGTCATGGTGCTTGCCCACTACGGCAGCCTCCGCCACCGCCGGATGGTCCACCAATGCACTCTCGACTTCCATAGTGCCGATACGGTGGCCACCGACATTCAGCACATCGTCCACCCGTCCAAGCAGCCACCAGTATCCGTACTCGTCCACCTTGGCGCCGTCACCTGCGAAGTAGCGGCCGGGAAAGCGCTGCCAATAGGTCTGCTGGTAGCGTTCGTCGTCGCCCCAGATGGTCCGGAGCATACCCGGCCAGGGCTCGGTGAGGGTGAGGAAGCCTCCGCCGCGTTCCAGCGCGGCGCCACTGGTATCCACCAGCTCTGCGGAAACGCCAGGGAGCGGCAGGGTCGCGGATCCGGGTTTCGTCGTCGTGATCCCGGGAAGCGGCGAGATCATGATCCCTCCGGTCTCAGTCTGCCACCAAGTGTCCACAATGGGGCAGCGGGACCGCCCGATGTGCTCGTGATACCAGATCCAGGCTTCCGGATTGATCGGCTCGCCCACGGTGCCGAGCAGTCGCAGGGTCGAAAGGTTGTGGCCGGCCGGAAAGGCGGGACCCCATTTCATGAACGCGCGGATCGCTGTCGGGGCCGTGTAGAACACGGTCACGCCGTATCGCGCAATGAGCTGCCAGAATCGATCTCGCTGGGGCCAGTCGGGTGCCCCCTCGTACATCACTACGGTGGCCCCGAGGGACAGGGGTCCGTACACCACGTAGGAATGGCCCGTCACCCAACCGATATCGGCCGTGCACCAGAAGACGTCCTCATCTTTGAGGTCGAAGACGTACTTCGTCGTGCTGGACACCTGGGTGAGATAGCCGCCCGTGGTGTGAACGATGCCCTTGGGCTTGCCTGTGGTGCCGGACGTATAGAGGATGAACAGCACATCTTCGGCATCCATCGCCTCCGGAGGACAGTCCGGCGACTCGCGGTCGAGCAGCTCGTGCCACCAGTGGTCACGCCCCTCGGCCATGTGGACGTGTGATGCCGATGTCTCCTCAGGCGCGGCAGAGCCCGGCTGGATCGCCGGATACTCAAAGGTGCTGTACCGCCGGGTTTCGCCAGGGCCGTCGGGCTTGATGAACGCCTGATCACTCTGGGTTCCGAGCTGCCGCTGCACCACGACGGCGTGGCGCACCGACGGACATTCCTTGACCGCTTCATCGGCAAACCGTTTGAGCGGCACCACCTGACCCCGACGGTAGCCGCAGTCGGCTGTGATAACACAGACGGCCTGGGCATCATTGATCCGGTCACGCAGGGATTCGGCCGAGAAGCCGCCGAATACAACCGAATGGGTCGCGCCAATCCGGGCGCAGGCGAGCATGGCGATCGCCGCTTCCGGGATCATCGGCAGGTAGATCGCGACCCGGTCACTCCGCCGCACTCCAAGGCGGCGTAGTGCATTGGCGCAGCGATTCACGTCCTGGGCAAGATCCCAGTAGGTGAGCACGCGCCGGTCGCCCGGCTCACCTTCCCAGATGATCGCGGCCTTGTTGCGGCGGGGCCCCTCGAGGTGGCGATCCAGGCAGTTTGCCGCCACATTCAGCTTCCCGCCGACAAACCACTTTGCGTGTGGCGGCGACCACTCAAGGACTTCGCTCCACGGCGTCATCCAATCGAGGTTCGACGCCTCCTCGGCCCAAAAGCCCAAGCGGTCTCGCCTGGCTCGCTCATATAGATCGGCTCTGGCATTTGCTTGCGCCGCAAACTCGGGCGGCGGGGGGAAACGCCGTTGTTCGCTGAGCAGCGTGTCGAGCTGGTCGGTCATGGCCTGGTTGGTCATGGCAAAGGGTCTAAGATGGAGCCTCAAGGTAGAACCGACCGGCCCCGCGAGCCAGAGTCGGGTTGCAGTTCTCCCGGGTCCGTCGCGGAGTGCGGTGGGCCGAGTCTGACACCTCTTGCAGTGCGGCTTCCCATGCCATTCCAAACCAATGGCTTATGGAGATTGGCACCGCTCTCGCCCTTCGGGTGGGCGGGCCGCATGGTGCGGTCCGCGTACAAAAAAATCCGCCCGATAAGAGCACACCCGGAGCGATCCGGGGCCGCAAAACTAGAGGTCTCATCCGCAGGG
>Ga0075424_100004149_pt1 | contig 13639 bp, 22 predicted proteins | sample SoiMethybrSBSTD3_FD_75301 | JGI IMG/M metagenome (GOLD analysis project Ga0075424, IMG submission 75301) | Bulk soil microbial communities from a Populus tree surrounding site in Tennessee, USA - Soil MetaG P. TD hybrid SBSTD3 | ecosystem: Environmental > Terrestrial > Soil > Tree plantation... | reverse complement strand
GCTCGCCAAGCTGACAGGCGTTGGCTAAATACCCCTTCCCGGCCCAAGGCCGGCCGGCGATAGCATCTTGGCTACCCTCCTGCCCGACAGCAAACGGGGAAAATTCGCGGCTCCTATAGCCAGCAGTGAGATCTATGCGTTGCTGATGCAAAGCCGACTTCCGTCCATTGAGTCTCCTGAGATGCAGTTCTTGGTCTTTCGGACGGGAAGCACGTGCAGCTAACAAACCAATGCACTTCGAAGGTTTTTCTAGACGCGACGTCGTCGTCGATCGATGCGGCGCAAAAGAGTTTGCTTGGTTTCCTCGTCCAGCACTTGAACCGCGTCAATGCACTCGACGATCAATGAAGGTGGAATCTTCTCCAGCGGTAGTGAGGTGTCTCGGGCGATGAGAGACAAGCGCTGGCAACCCTGGACGGCGCGTAGTTCCACCAGTTATCTTTCGATATGCGCATGTCGTTCGCGGCTTTCATGTTTTCGTTGAGTGACCCTCTCAATTGCCCGCTGCTTGCGCTCTGCCTTTTCCTTTTTTTTCTGCTCTTCCATCAACCGCAGCCATTCGCGATGCGATTGTCGCCCTTTCTCTTCCTCGCGCCACTCTTCCACCGATCGGGCAGAAGTCCTTCGGCCAAATGGTATGTACTCGTTGCGCCCCCTGTTTCTCAGAACCCAGTTTGCGAGTGCGTCGGCGTCCGCGCCAACCCGAGTAGAGTGTGCCTGGTATAGCCAAATCGGTGCAGCCACCGACCCGCCGATCCAGTCAAATTCTCGCTCGGCAATTACGAGAGCTTTTGTTAGCCATTCGAGAGCATCAGTTTGTATGTCGGACGCGACACTCTCCCACGCGCGCGCTGGGCCAAACAGATTGATCCAATCCATCTTTTGCAAGTCCGGAACTGCCGCTAGCAGCTCATCGATCGTTGGCCCGATGGGTGCGTGCGACCGCTGGCGTACTGGTGGCTGTGATGACGACGCACTACGCGCCGGGGTCTGGCTCAATCCGAACAAGCCTGAGAAGCCTGCACCGCCGCGCGTCGCCGTTGGGCAGTTCATGGTGGTGGCAGCGTCTACGGACACGGGCGCGGCGTCTGGCTACTTCTTTAACACCGTCACCGGGCAGCAGTTCTTGGGCATGCCGCCGCTACCGCGCAACCTACCCACCAAGCAAATATGAGGAAGGGCACCAGGTGCAAACAGTTCTCCTAGGCTCAACAGTCTATGTGAAGCCGGGCGGCCCGGACGTGACCGTCATCGAGCACAACAGGGACGGTACCATTAAGCTAGCGCTGTTTGACGGCACACGGGACCACTATTTGGATGTGCCGCCTGACGCCGTCGCACCATCCGGCGAACGCGTTGAGAACTTCAAGCGAGAGGCGGCAAAGCAAGCGGCGGCGGAACAGGAAAGGCGCACGCGTAATCTGAGACCGTAGGCATGGTGTAACGGCAAAGTCGGTCACCCCGCGTCGTTCATGGTCCCCCCACAAAGCTTGGCGCTCCTGCTGTGGCGACTCCGTAGGCAGTCAGCCTTGTATATGTTCGGGTCCGGCGCGTCAGCGCCGGTCGTGCCTCTTGCTCCGGCGCTTATGTGGCACACGGCGAAGGGGTACATCGACTTGGGCTCGTTCCCGACCGAGTTGCCTCCAACGACCGTGATAACGGAGCGCATACAGGCGCACGCTGTTGGCCAAAGCTTCGATGATCGGCCCCTTTTTCCGGGGACGCCAGGGCCGCCATACCAGGAAATGTTACAGCGGCTTCCGTATGGTGGAGCGATTGCCGCTTATATGCACCAACTCGCCAAGCAACGCTTTGCGCGCCGACGGATACCGAACTACACCGTGTTGCGCCGTTTTTGCCCGTCCATCCTACTGAACTACAATCTGGACGGACTTGCGTCTGACACGTGCGGCGACATTCACCTTGTCGTTGCCATGCACGGGTCTGTCGGTGCCGAGTATGGCAGCCCAGGTGGAGCTGAGTGGGCGCGAGTGGCGCAAGAATACGGTCTTGATACTCCGCACGACGGCCTGCATCCCATTGGTCCCGAATCCTTCACCGATGAAAGGCTACACCGCCGATTGCGCGTGATGCAGCAGCGCAATCCTCGGTTCCTGATGATCGTCGGTTACAGCTTCGGCAAGTTCGAAGGCGGATACGATGACCAAGTGTCACTCAACACGTTGATAGGTAGGTTCCGGGACGTGCCCATAGACATTTACGTGTGCGATCCTCGTCCCGACGATCCGGCGGGCATGCTGGGCGAAGAACTCCGGTCCAATCGTGTCCACGGCTTCCCGGTTTATTGGAACGTCCTCGCGTGGGCATTCTCGCGGGTACTAGCTGGCAAGCTGGATGTATCCTGCCTCGACTACCTGCACGAGATGACGTTGGATTCACGCGGCTCGGGCTTCCTGCCTGAGTGCCGCTTTGAAAGAGTTTGCGACGCGGCTTGACCCTCAGCACGCCAACGAAGTAGTCGCCGGTGGTGTCGGCAATGTCAGGCACTGAGCGTTGCACATTGCTGTGGGAAATCCCGGACTGTATATCGCGCATTATTCTTCTGGATTAACTGGCGTGTTATGTGTTTTCCTCCACTCAGAAAACCAGTTTCAAGGGGGCCTTTGCCGTGCGATTGTGGCCCGTTGCTGCGGTGTTGCCGGCGTAGCAGCAGCCGCAGGGATTAAGAGCGCAATTAAGGTTGGGGTCGCCGCAAAGAGTGCAGCGATCATCGTTGGACATGAAATGCTCGAGGCAGCACCGCGTTTGGGAACGCGGACAGAACGCGAAATCGGCCACGCGGCGATGCCAACGTCCCGGCACGCTGACAAGCTGGCAGAGGAAAGCGACTGGCGGCAAAGTCTGTCGGAATTTGGAAAAGAGAAAGCGATAGACCTTACGAAGGAAGTCGGGAAAAAAGCTCTAGAATCACTAGCTCACAACAATAATGATCCGAGGCATGACTTCCAATCCAACCCGCCTCGGGATCCATGGGCGCGGTTTGACTTGAACAAAGTAGCTGAAGAAACCTTCAAACAATCACGCGGCCGGAGCCCTTCGAAGTAGGGCAGACCTGCCGGATGCGGCGGAGGGTGCAAATGTGCCAAGACCTGCCCGGCTATCGTCACAGCCCCGTATAGATGAAGCCGGCCCGGAAGTAGGGCAGCGCATAGTGGATGGGAGCGGCGGTTGCTGCCGGCGTGCGTCTTCTCCTCTTGGGAGCGCTCGGCTCCGGGCATCAATCCATCGGATGGCTGCGGCGTTTGCGCGAGCGGCATTAGACCCTCCTCGCTGAGTTCCATCTCAAGCTCGGAGAGGCGGGCGCCTGTCCATGCGTCCCTGCTTGGCGGTGTCCCTGGCAAAGGCCTGCAAATCAGTGTTGGTCGCCTGGCGCAGCCAAATCTTGGCGCGCCGCAATCGAAACAAACTCAGGGCAACTGGCCCACAGCGTAAGTCTTTGAGTTGCCATTACACGTTATGTCATCGTGGGCTTCCCTGGCGGCGAGCGCGGCGGGTAGTGCGGACGAGCCTACGACGTGAAGGTCGCGTCGATGCGTGCTATGAGGGCAGGTTCGAGTGGACCAGCCTCGGCCGCGGCGACGCATTCGAGCAGCTCGGCCCGGTTCTTGCAGCCGATCACGACGGTGTCGACATTCTCCATAGACAGCGCATAGCGGTGAGCCAACGCGGCTGCTGACATACCAAGCTCCCGAGCCAGCGTGCGGAAAGCTCCACTGCGGATGTAGTCCCTGACGACGCCGTGATCCGGGGGCAAGTCGCGGTCGAGCGCGTCAGTGAGCGCGCCACCCTGGACGGGGCGGATACCGAGCACGCCTGCGCCCACTTTTTTGCCCGCCGCGATGATCTCGCGGGCTCTACTCGGTCCCGCGAAGTACTTCAGCTCACCCGGCGAATCGATCGGGTTCGTAATGCATTGCACGGCGGCGGGACAGGCTTTCTCGTTCAACGCCGCTAGAATGCATTCTGGAATGCCGATGCCGGTAATTCCCCAGGCGCCGATGCACCCGTCGGCAGCGAGCCGATCGCAAACTGGAACGAAGCCCTCAATATAAGTTGTCCAGCGCGTCGCCGGACGATCGGCATACGCACTCGCGTCGTAGGCGTCTGGAATAATGTTCGAATGGAGGAAGAACAGGTCGACTCGCTCGAGCCGCATGCGCGCGAGGCTCTCCTCGAGACTACGTATGATGTTGCGTTCTACCTCCGCTGCGTGAGGCGTCCCCAGCCGGTGCTTCGTCGTCACGCGCACCCCGGCCGGCAACCGGCCCTCGAAAGCCATCCCGACAACGCGCTCAGCCTCGCCGTTGCCATAGGCCGGCGCCATGTCGAGTAGCGTGACGCCGCGGTCGACCGCCGTACGCACGGTCGCAATGCATTCCTCGCGGGTGGTTGCTCCCCAGAGCTGGCCGACGCCGCCACCTCCAAGCGTGAGCGCACTCACTGACCAGAGTCGACCGAGCATCCTGTTTGGCATGACTGTCCTTCGAGGCGTTGGAAGCATTGAAGATGGATTACGTCACTTCTAGCGCGTTGCAGCGGCCTGTCGAGGGGGCCATCGCATGCGCCGATTTTGAAGCATTGGCGGCCAGCGGCGGCACCCACGATGTCCACCGTGATGGGCTCCTACCCGCGCACATGGCGCCTCGTGTGTCTTCTTCCCAAGGTATTTCTGCGGTGGCCACTCCGGCAAAGTCGCGGCGACGTTACGCTGGGAAGCCGCTTCGCTTTGCCTCGAATGTCGGCTTTTGAAGCGCTCCTGTCGTGCCGCGACGTTCCGACGGGGAGTTTGTGCCGCCGGACCAAGAGGACTGGTTGCTGCCGTTCGGTTCACGCAATGTCCGCATGATAGCAAAAGCGAGAGGAGCAGTCGCACGACCTGATCATTCGTCTTACGCTTTAAGTAACGCGCACAAGTTTCATGCGCTTGCCGATCCTTGCCATATCGTTGCCCGAGTATGTCCTCGCCGACCAGGACCAGACTGTTCACCCGGATCTGCAACGCTTTGTCTCAAAACGCATGAAAGCCGCCACGACTGAAGTCACGGCGTCTCACGTCCCCATGTTGTCGAAGCCGGACACCGTGCTTGATGTAATCCACGCGGCAGTGAGCGCTGTCCAGAAAAGCTAACGCCGGCGCTAATCGCATCCGTCTTCGTCGTAAGAGGGCGTCGCACATTCTTTCTCATTCGTGTGGTAGGTGTGCGATGTCAGCATTTGCCACACGCCATTCACCAAGAAACCACCGACCTGGCTGCTGGAGGTAGAGCTGGAGCAATCCGGCTGGGTCGGAGCTCTCTCGAGATTCCACGCAACCGCACCCCGCAGGCCAGAGCCGCTGCTCACCTGCGCCGCTTGTAGTCGAGGGCCATCAGCTGCAGCGCGGCTCGCTTCAAAACCTCGACGTCACGACTCCTCGTGGCCAATTGACAGCAGTGCCTCCGCTAACCTAAATCGCGCCTTCTCTATGTCGACCGGATCGTCGCCAAAGTTGTTGCAGATTAACGCCCAGGCAGCATCGACGGCTGTCCCAATGACCTTCAAGGCCTCTGGACCGAAGGATGCTCCATTCGACGCGTTAAGCGCGAAGGGCCCCGAGTTGGCGGTCGAGGTTCTGGTCGCACTGCACTGCTGCGGGTGCGTCAGCTGTGAAAGGCACTTCTGCCGCGCGCCGAATGAACTACAGGCCCTGGTCACCAGTGGTCGTAGCAAACGGCGTAACCAGGAAGCCTTTTGGGGCACTCGAGCGGGGACGCCGGCCCGGCGATCACGGGGCTCGTCGAGGGATCTCAAGGCGCTTGCACATACGCTTTCAGTAGTTTCCCCGATATCAACTCGTTCTGTTTCGCCGCAGACAATTCTCAACTTCTTGGCGATGGTCGCCAAATTCGCGGTCTGAGCCGCGATCAACTTAGGACGTTAACGCCCGTTCAGTCGGATCGCGGCGACGGCGGCAGCAAGAGTTTTGATCCACCGTTGTGCCGGACCTCGAGGCCCCTGGGGAGAGGCCGGTGCCCCGCGAAGGGAGCCGCCCATGACGACGACCAGAGGCTTCACTGGCCGCCGGCAAACCAAAGCGGACGAGAAACGGGTCCCGCCCGGTCAGTACGTGACCGACGACTTCCCGGTCCTGAGCGCCGGGCCGACACCACATACGCAGGTCGACAAGTGGACCCTGAGCTTGCAGGACAGTGGGTCGCTGGTAGGCAAGTGGACCTGGGAGGAGTTCCACGCACTGCCGCGGACCGAGCTCACGGTCGACATCCACTGCGTGACCAAGTGGAGCAAGCTCGGGACCGTCTGGGAGGGGGTCACGATCGACGACCTGCTGGCGGCGGCGGGCCTCGATGAGCCGCCGGCGCCTTACCTGATGGCGCACTGCGACGGCGGATACACGACCAACCTACCGCTTGAGGACCTACTCGATGGCAAGGGCCTGGTGGTGACCCGGTTCGACGGCGAGCCGCTGCCACCAGAGCACGGCGGCCCCGCGCGTCTCCTGGTCCCGCACCTCTATTTCTGGAAGTCGGCGAAGTGGGTCCGCAGGTTGCGGTTCATGGCACAGGACGAGCCGGGCTTCTGGGAGTCCCTCGGCTACCACATCTACGGAGACCCCTGGCGTGAGCAGCGCTATGACGGGGATTGAGGCGGCTCCGCAGCCCGCAGGAGCCGGCACGCGGCGCCTCGCCTGGCGGCGGGCAGAGGTGGTCGAGAGGGTGGCTGAGACGCGCCGGGCGACGACGCTCTTTCTCGACATCCCGGGTTGGCCCGGCCATCTCGCAGGGCAGCACGTCGACGTCCGTCTGACCGCGGAGGACGGGTACCAGGCCCAGCGAAGCTACTCGATCGCCTCCCCGCCCGAGGTGCCGCGGGTCGCGCTCACAGTCGAGCGGCTCGAAGACGGAGAGGTGTCACCCTGGCTCGCCGACGAGGCCCGACCGGGCGACCGGTTCGAGCTGCGCGGGCCGATCGGCGGCTACTTCGCCTGGTCCGTCACCGCGGGCGGGCCGCTGCTGCTCGTCGCGGGCGGCTCGGGCGTCGCGCCGTTGATGGCCATGCTGCGCCATCGCGCGGCGTGCGGCGAGGCAGGCCGCGCCGTGCCGGCGCGCCTACTACTCTCCTCGCGCTCCTTCGCCGACATTATCTACCGCGAGGAGCTGGAGCGGCTCGGGTCGGCGCCAGGCGGGCCCGTGATCGTTCACACCCTCACGCGCGAGCGGCCGCCACCGGGGTGGGGCGGTCACGCCCGGCGAATCGACGAGCGGATGCTGGCCGAGGTCGGGTTCCCGCCCGCGGCGGCGCCCAAGATATTCATCTGCGGTCCGACACCGATGGTGGAGGCGGCGGCCGACGCGGCGGTCGCGGTCGGCCATGAGCCCGGCCGCATCAAGACCGAGCGCTTCGGCGCGACAGGAGGAGGGTGAGATGAGTCGCGAAAAAGTGTGCTCCATGCTTGACGGCAACGCTGCGGGCGGCCTGCTGCGCGAGATATTTACGTTCGACGCAACAGTGGCACGGACAACCTGCGCGGGCTGCGCCAGGATGGTGCCGATGGGCGAGTTGCGGCTATACGCCATCGAGCTGGGCGCCATCCTGCGCTGCCCCTCATGCGATGCGGCCGTGTTACGGATTGCCCGCACGCCAGGGGGGCTCTGGCTCGACCTGCGGGGCGCGGCAACCGTCGTAGCGGTGTCCTCGGGACTACCTTAGGCCTGGACCCAGCGGTCCAATCGGCGGACGCGGCCGCCTGCGCAAAGAGAGATGCAGATATCGTGGCCGAGCGTCACGGACGGCTACTTCATCCCTTCACTGGACGTTGGCGCCCATCGACGTCATGGCCGCCGCTCATGATGGCAGCTCCTTGCCAGCCTGCTCCCGGATGATGTACTCGGCGTACCAGTTGGGCCAGTCCGCATCTGGCTGGGCGGTCCGCTTCTCGTGCTGGCCGTGCGCGGCCCCGGCGCGGCGGCCAGCTCGGTTGATGAGGTGAATGTCGTATGATCCGTGTCCACTCGTCCGGGCAATCGTGCGGTGACTTCTTGCAATAACCACTCGTTGCCGTCCGGATCGCTGAACGTGGCATGCGAGGCGTAGCTGCGCCGCGTCGGATCCGGGCCGCTCTAGGGGCGTTCCCCGACCTCGCGATGGAACACTTCACTCGCGTCGACACCGCGAGCGAGGAGATCGGCGCGCTACCTCGATATCGGACACGACGAGATAAAGTCCGCGTGCAGATCCTGGCTTGGCCAATGTGATTCCTGTGCCGAAGTGGATCGAGTACGACGAGCCTGGAGGCGTGAACTGTACGCCCCGAAACGCGTCACCCTTGAGGAAATCGGCGTCGAGCCTCCAACCCAGGTCGCTGTAAAAACGTTTGGCGCGATCGACATCTGAGACAGGAATGACGACGACCTCAAGCTTCATGTCGAGGCCCTGCGCTCTCGGGGTCTCACCTGCAGCTTCGTTTCGCGCGGGCGTGGTGTTCATATCCGGCTCCTCATGTTTACCACTCACATTGCAGGCGTGAAGGCTTGTGCCTGCTCATGCCGCGCCTGCGTCACGGCTCCCGCTCGGCTATTGGGGCGCATAACGGTTGAAGACAAAGTCGCGCTTCGGCTGGTCCCGAGCAACATGCTCGGATGTTTCGGAACCGCTCCCGCCGAGGCTCTCTTTGGCCGCTTTGGCGTTCGTGCCGACGTCTCGCGAGATCCAACCTTTATGATTGTGATACGTAACGCCCGGCATAGCTTCGTGCCGCACGACAATCTCGCCGGTCCCCGCGCCAACGGATAGAGATTTCCACGGCGTTGCAGACGACGTTCAAAATTCTCCATCGCAAGCTAGGGAAGACCGGGAAATGGGCAGCAACCCGCAAAATCGATGAGGGATACACCTGAGCACTCCGCGCTGTCCGGCCCTGGCCGCGCGCGAGGAAAGGCTGGCCCAGGGGGTCCCACTGGGCACCGGGGCGGTCGAACCAGCGCAAGTCGGCGAGTTCGGGCCGAGCCGATGATGTAATGGTTTGAGGCGCCCATCCAACACCTGAGGATGCCTTCGATGACAAGTCATGCAATCAAAGGTTCCGATATTCTCGTAAGCGCCCTCGAGAATGAGGGGGTCGAGTATGTCTTTGGCGTGCCGGGGGAGGAGAACCTCGACATGCTCGAATCCCTTCGAACGTCGCGCATCAAGGTGGTCGTGACCCGCCATGAGCAGGTCGCCGGTTTTATGGCAGCGACCTATGGGAGGCTAACGGGGAAACCGGGGGTCTGCCTCAGCACGCTCGGGCCCGGCGCGACCAACCTTGTGACTGCAGCGGCCTATGCCTCCCTTGGTGGCATGCCAATGCTGATGATTACCGGCCAGAAGCCGGTCCTCCAGAGCCGCCAAGCGCAATTCCAGATTATCGACACGGTCTCGATGATGCGGCCACTCACGAAATCCGCGAAACAAGTCATAGATGCCGGCAACATCCCGACGCTCGTCCGCGATGCCTTTCGCGTGGCCGTGGCGGAGCGGCCGGGGCCCGTTCATCTCGAACTGCCGGAAGATATCGCGGCGCAATTGACAGTGTCCGTGGTTGTCCCAGTCAGCGCCGCCTTTCGTCCTGTCGCAGCTGAGGAGGCGATCGCGCGCGCGGCGGCCGCCATCGCAGCCGCGCGGCATCCCTTAATCATGATTGGCGGCGGCGCAAACCGCCCGGGGCTTGCGCCCGCGCTATCGGCGGCAATGCGCCGCCTAAAGCTTCCTTTTTTTAATACGCAGATGGGGAAGGGCGCGGTCGACGGCAATTCCGACCTATTTGTGGGTACAGCGGCGCTTTCGGAAGGTGACTACGTCCATCTGGCGATCGAACGCGCGGATCTGATCGTCGCGGTCGGCCACGACACCGCGGAGAAGCCGCCCTTCCTCATGCGCGCGGGAAGACCACAGGTGGTACATGTTGATTTCAACGCGGCTGACATTGACCAAATCTATTTTCCGCAAACCGAGGTGATTGGCGACATTGGTGACAGCATGACCCGGTTGGCCAGTGAGTTGGAAGGGAAACTTGCGCACGACCCGATCTATTTTCAGAAGATACGGGCGCAGATCCTAGAGCACGTCGCTGAGGGGGCCGACGATCCGCGATACCCGTTGGCGCCCCAACGTCTGGTCGCCGATGTCAGGAAGGTGATGCCCGATGACGGCATCATTTGCCTGGACAATGGCATGTACAAGATCTGGTTCGCCCGCAACTATCGCACCCATATCGCAAACACGATCCTGCTCGACAATGCGCTGGCGACGATGGGCGCCGGCTTGGCTTCGGCCATGATGGCGGCACTTCTTTACCCAGATCGGCGCGTCATGGCCATCTGCGGTGATGGCGGGTTCATGATGAATTCTCAGGATCTGGAGACCGCCATCAGGCTTGGATTGAACCTCGTTGTGCTCATAGTCGAGGATCGTGGCTACGGCATGATCCGCTGGAAACAAGAATCGATGGGCTTCGGCGATTTCGCGCTTTCCTTCGACAACCCAGATTTCGTCAAGTATGCCGAAGCCTACGGCGCTAAAGGTGCGCGGGTTGTCGCGACCGATGATCTAGGACCCATCCTCGATGCCGCATATAAAGCGGGTGGGGTTCACCTAGTTGTCGCGCCGATTGACTATTCGGAAAACAAGCGCGTCCTGCTCGATGAGCTGAAAGCCAAGGTCGCCACGAACAATTGAGGGGCGCCAAAGCCTCAGGGGAAGCTAGGCCACCTTGCTTGGTTCGGCCGAAATCATCCGAATGAGACTGAGTCCTTGCGTAGCCTGCTGGGCATGACCGAGTCCTTCGGCAGTGACTTCAGTGGCTGAGTACCAGCAGGATTAGTAAGGCCACAAAACCAACAACCAGCAGCAAGCCGTTGAACTGCGGCGAGCCGTGGAACGCCTCTGGGATCATCGTTTCCGCGACCAGCGCCAGGATCATGCCCGCTGCGAACGCTTCGAGCGTTGCTCGGACTGCTTGCCCGGTGCCTCGGAGCACAAGCCCCGTAGCCGCCGTCGCGAGGCCGATCATCAAGGCGATTCCAATCCACACGCCAAACACGTAGCGCGCGGATCGCCCCGCTCGCCGCATTCCGGCGCTGCTCGATAGAGCTTCCGGGATGTTCGCCAGGAAGAATGCCGCGACCGTCCCCAGGCCGGGCGCGCCGTGATGCAGCACGCTCAACCCGAGCACCACCCCTCGGGAACGCCGTCGGGGAATGTGCCGGCCGCGATGGCCAGACCGCTACCGGGCTGCTGCTCTTCTTCCGGCTGCTCCACGCATTCGCCGCAGCGTTTTCGATGTTGTGCACCGCCCTGGGAGAGCAACCAGTTTACGGAACTGAATACCGCCGCCCCGCACAGCATGCCGTTGACCGTCCAGTGCAGGCTGGCCGCGCCACGCGCATTGATCACCAAGTCCACCGCGACCACAGCCAGCAGTACACCGGCTGCGAACGTCATCGCGCCGGCAATAGTGGTATGCTGAAGCGGCGCGTAGAAGCCACCCACGGCCCCGATCAGCAGTCCGGATGCAGACACTGCACCCCAGCCGGCTGCTTGCAACCAGTCGGGCAGCTCCACTAAGTGTCCCGTCACTGTTTGGAACAGCCCCGCTTGGAGGTTGAGCACCAACAGCACCGCATCGGTGGCATCAAGCAGGGGCCGACCGCTCTCGGCTCCCTGCACCACGGCCTGAATCTGATCCGTCATAAGAAGTTCCTCATCACCTGTTATCGCCGGGTTCCGGCATTGACTACCTGGTGTTTACGTCATGCGTTCTGCCGCAAACTGCCGTGACCACGCTGCACGATCTGACCTCGGCCGCTGATATCTCACGGCATACGTGCAAACCCCTCTTCCTGTCAGGGCTTGACCCGCCTTCTCTCGCTGGCATAGCGGTGAGAGCATTGTGAACCTACAGGCTAGGTTCAATGGATGTCTCGAAACCGCAGCGAAGAGATAGGCCACATTATCTTGGTTGGCTTTCTCGCTAGCGTTTCGGTCGACAGGACAGCCAATCCACAGCCGCTGCCGTGGCTCCGGGCGCGGCGTCCACCACCAGGATTTAGGGGCTACGGACGACAGAGCCTTCCTGTGTGGACGAGACATTTTCCAACGCGAGGTAAATCCAATGAGGAAATCGATACCAACGTCCTCCTTAGGAACTCGCATTGACGGCAATGGCACTCGGGGTTTCGCCCGGGCTTGCGCAGAGTTTGGAGGAGGTGAAAGTCGTCTTCGAGCATGCGATCCCGAACATCAAAGGAAAGAGATTGGTTGCGCAGGTCGTGAGCTATCCTCCAGGTGGCAAATCGCTACCCCATCGCCATGCCCCATCGGCATTCATCTACGCTCGCGTGTTGTCAGGCGCCGTTCGCAGCCAGGTTGGCGACGAGCCCGCTAAAGTCTACCAGGTCGGGGAAAGCTTCCACGAGCTGCCTGGCTCGCACCACAAGATCAGCGAGAATGCGAGTGACAGGGATCCTGCGAGCCTATTGGCTGTTATCGTTGTCGATTCCGACGACAATCCACTGGTTATAAATGAGTGACCCATGAGGATCTTCGTCGCCGGGGCGAGCGGAGCGATCGGCCAGCCGCTCGTTGCCGAGTTGGTCCCGCCGTGGCCACGAAGTCACGGGGATGACGCACTCCGAGGCCGGGGCACGGAACCTTGCCGATATGGGAGCTGCTGTCGCTCAGGTGAGCGCTTTCGACGCGGCTGCAGTTGAGCAGGCTGTGAGGGACGCTCGTGCCGAGGTCGTCATCGACGAGCTGACGTCTCTGCCCAAGAGCCCGTCCGAGATAGCTGCCGTCGCACCGGGAGATCGGAAACTGAAGATCGAGGGCGGCAGGAACCTCCATAGCGCCGCGATGGCGTGCGGAGTTCGCCGATACATCCAGCAGGCAAGCGGCTTTTTTCTCGAGCCAGGCGGCGACCTGGCTGATGAGTCCGCGGGCCTATTCGTCGGTGCCCCGCCTCCACCACGGATTACCGAGGAGCAGGCGCTGGCCTTGGCCGGAGAGGACGCGGTCTATTACGGCACAAAGCTCCGAGGCGCCTCGAACCAGAAGGCGAAGAAGACATTCGGCTTCGAGCCCCGTCATCTGTAATGGCTAGGGCTCGTTGGGTCCAGGTGACGCCAGACCCGGCCAAGGCACGCGCGACAGCTGTACTCCCAGCAACGGACCAGGTTTGGAAATTCCCACTGATTGGCGCTTCGTGCCAGCGGCAAGGAGACCTTTCCATTGTAGCGTTTGACTCAGGCGGGCAGATCGTGCTGCGCAGAAGATCAAGCGCTTGGCCCTTGAGAGCGAGTTCGAGAATCTCCCGCCGGGCGTCGTCGGGCTCGAGGCCTGTCTCAGCGCGCATTTCGTAAGCCGAATGCTGCGCCGGCTTGGCCGCCGATTTATCAGCTGTCAGGATCAATGCGCGAGAGATATACAACTGCGTACTTGCGACCAATAGAAATCGGACGTCCTCATGATCGAACGAGCTCGCCATGTTCCGTTGCGATTAGTGCCGTGGGATCGAAGCGACATCGCGAGGGCGATTGAGGAAATCGTTGTCGACGCCCTTGGCCACTTCGAGAACGATGGGTTT
>Ga0075424_100004147_pt1 | contig 13644 bp, 12 predicted proteins | sample SoiMethybrSBSTD3_FD_75301 | JGI IMG/M metagenome (GOLD analysis project Ga0075424, IMG submission 75301) | Bulk soil microbial communities from a Populus tree surrounding site in Tennessee, USA - Soil MetaG P. TD hybrid SBSTD3 | ecosystem: Environmental > Terrestrial > Soil > Tree plantation... | reverse complement strand
TTGATACCCATGAGCAGGGATTCGCCCTCGACATAGGCAAAGCTCATGTTGAGGTTATTGGGTAGGCGATGCTCCATGGAGCCGTTGATGAAGACCTCGTCCAGCTTGGCTTCGAGGCCGGCGCGAAGACGATCACGCAGCTTGCGGAGGCGCACAGATTCCTCGGGCATTTCCTTCTGGGCGATTTCGCAGGCGGCGCCGAGGCCGACAATACCGGGAACGTTCAACGTGCCGGAGCGCATGCCGCGTTCGTGGCCACCGCCGTCAATAATGGCAGCAAGCTGGACTCGGGGATTGCGGCGGCGGACGTACAGAGCGCCAACACCCTTAGGTCCGTAAAGTTTATGGGCGGAGATGGCCAGAAGGTCGATATTGTCCTTCTGGACGTCCACGGGGATTTTGCCGACGGCCTGAACGCCGTCGACGGCGAAGAAGATGCCGTGTTCCTTGGCGATTTTACCGATTTCCGCAACGGGGTTGATGACGCCAATTTCGTTGTTGGCGTACATGATGGTAACGAGGATGGTTTTCGGAGTGATGGCCTTGCGGACATCCTCCGGATCCACCCGGCCGTCTCTTTGCACGGGCAAATAGGTGACTTCAAAACCGTCTTTTTCCAGGCGTTTACAGGTATCGAGCACGGCCTTGTGTTCGATGGCCTGGGTGATGATGTGATTGCCTTTTTCGCGATACATTTCGGCGACGCCCTTGATCATCAGGTTGTCGCTCTCGGTGGCGCCGCTGGTGAAGATGATTTCTTTTGGAGTGGCACCGATGAGATTGCCGACCTGCTGGCGCGCGTTTTCGACCGCTTCTTCGCCAGCCCAGCCAAAGGCGTGGTTGCGGCTGGCAGCGTTGCCGAATTTGTCGGTGAAATAGGGCAGCATGGCTTGGACCACGCGCGGATCGACCTGGGTGGTGGCGTGATTATCGAAATAGATTGGCAGCTTTACAGCCATGATTCCGTTCTCCTGTGACCGACTTCTAAAATCATTTCCTCAGGGGCTAAAGCCTCGTTTGCGACCTCGCCTAAATGTCGAAGCTAATGCTCCCCCCCACACCGTTCAAGCCCTGAGCGCGACCAAAACTTGTTCCTGCGGCTCATCGCACATCTGCGAAATCGTTACGGTGTTCAGGACCTGCATAATGCTTTCGTTCACGCGGCGAAGCGGCTCGCGCACCGAGCATTTGGATGCGGCGTCGCAATTTCCGTGACTGGTGACGCACGAGGTAATCAACACCGGCCCGTCAATCGCCGTGATGACCTCAAGAGCGCTGATGCGTTCCGGGTCTTTAGCGAGCTGGTAGCCGCCAGTAGAGCCGTGCTTAGCGCCCACCAGAGAATGCCGCGCCAGCTTTTGCAAAACCTTCGCCATCAACGTGGTGGAGATGCCGTATTCTTCGGCGATTTCGTTGGCGCTGCAGGCGTGCGACTCGCTGCGATGCAAAGCCAAATGTTTGACGGCAATCAAGCCGTAGTCTGCTTTTTTAGAAAGCTTGAACATCCACCTACGCCCGAGGCCGAATTCAGAAGTCATACTGGGCATATGCGACTGAATCGGTCGGAATTAAGTGTATGGGATTTGGAGGGAAAAGTCAACCGGGGTGGCGACGGCTAAAGCAAAACATCATACTTTATTTTCAACGACTTACAGAGAGCTGAGAAAAACCTTGCGGTTGCAGGCATGACTGGCCTCCATGCCCTTTCGCTTGGTCCGAGCGAGCTAGGATTTGTGCTTCGGTGCCTTATGTTACGCTTGCGCGCCCGATCAACGAGCGCTCAAGGAGAAGACACTTCGTGGACTTGGAGAAGAAAGACAAGAGCAGGCTGGCCTGGTTGCGCGCAGTTTGGATTTTGCTGGTGGCGTTGGGTGCGGCTGGAGCGATGTTTGGATTGGCGGGCTGCGGAGTGGGGCCGGATAAGCATGTTGCGGCGCGTGACGGGCAAGGAGATAAGACAAGCGCGAAGGAAAAGAGAGCGAAAGAAGAGGCGAAACCGTATGTGCTGGTTGGCGCGGGGGACATCGCGGCGTGTTCGGTGCTAGCGGGAGCAGAGGCTACGGCAAAATTAGTCGAGCAAATTCCGGGGACGGTATTTGCGGCGGGGGATTTGGCTTACGAACACGGCACTGCGCAGGAGTTTCGCGATTGTTATGGAACGACCTGGGGGAGATTCAAGGAGCGAACGCGACCGACTCCGGGGAATCATGAATACAACTCGGGAGCAGGAACGGCGTATTTTACGTATTGGGGCCAGCAAGCCGGAACGCCGGAGAAGAGCTATTACAGTTTTGATTTGGGGAAATGGCATGTGATCGCGCTGAACACAAATTGCGTGGCGCCCGGCGTTGGCGGGTGCGGGATTGGTTCGCTACAAGAGAAATGGCTGAAGCAGGACCTGGCGGAACATGCTAAGTCGTGCATTGTGGCGTACGGGCACCATGCGCTTTATAGCAGCGGAGTGTTTCGAAGCCATGCGGTGCATCCCGAGTTGCGGGATTTGTGGCGGGATTTGTATGAGGCGCATGCGGATCTGATTTTGGCCGGGCACGAGCATTCATACGAGCGGTTTGCGCCGCAGGATGCGGATGGAAATGCGGACGAGAAGAACGGAATCCGCGAGATTGTCGTCGGGACGGGCGGGCGGAGCCACGATCCGCTGGGTACTGCGCTACCGAATAGCGAAGTGCGGGACTTCGCTACGTATGGAGTGCTGAAGGTGACGCTGTGGCCGGACCGGTACTCGTGGGAGTTCTTACCGGTGAATGCGGGGGGATTTCGGGACACGGGGAAAGGGACGTGCCACAACTCTCGCGGCGATTGAACCGTGACGAAGAAGTGAGGAAACCTCGGGTTCACGGATCGCGCTCCTCAAGCTGGGCGCAGCATGCAGCGCCCCTACGAGGAGGCGGTGGTTACCGGCAAACTGATGCTTGGGAGGCGGCGGTGATTAGTTTTTGGACGGAGGCGAGGGGAACTAGGAGGAGCTGGACTTTTGGTTTGGCGGCTTCCGTGAGCGCTGCGTTCAGCTGAGATTGCTGATCAGCGGAGAGCGGCTTGGCTGCGGCAATGGCATCGAGCGCTGCGAGGCCTGCATTGCCGATGGCGGAGAGGTCGCGCGAGGTTGCGGCGCCCTCTTTGGCCAGAGAGGATTTCTGAGCGAGGGACGCGAAGGCAGCATCGTTCCGGCTCCAGCGTGTAAGTTTGGCGCGCAGTTCTGCGGCTAACGCGGCGTCGCGACAGGTGGACGCTAGAAACTTGTCCACGAGTTCGGAAAAGTGGCGCGCGCTGTCACTTTCGAGCGAAACGGCGTCGACGATTCGATTTAGGGGAGTCTGGCTAGTTGCTTCGGCTGGTGCCGTTTCTTCGCGTGTGTATTCCTTCACGGGTTCCACAACATCGGCAAGAGTTTTGAGGGCGGCAAATTCTTCGGGAGTGGCGGAGCCAGCGATTCGCTGAAGCATTTTGCGATAGTAGGTGCGATGGGTGAGGCCGAGCCATTCGAGGCGCGGGGAGACAACCTCGAGGCGCGAGTACATGGAAGTTGGATCCGTAACTGACTGAGGCGACCACAGGCGCTCTGCTATCGCAGCGTTGCGCGGCCAGATGCGCGAGTCAATGTTCTCGGCGTTCACATATTCGGACCACATGGCCGACTCGCCGCCGAGAATGAGGTTTTTCTGAGCGTCAGTGAGAGTGGCGGCGGCACCGCTCAGGGGATCGACGGCATAGTGGCGGCCGGCGGTCCAGCCGAGGTCGAGATAATAGCCGTTCGAAAGAATGCCGTGGTAACCCTGCTGGGCGGCGGCGGCGAGCGACTGCGGGCCGCGCCAGGAGTGGATCATGATGTCTTTAGGCACGCCAGGAACGAAAATTTCGTCCCAGCCGACAGCGGTTTTTCCGTGTTTGGCGGTGATTTTTTGCACGCGCTGGCTGAAGTACGCCTGAAGCTCTTCGTTTGATTTGAGGTTGTGCGCCTTCTTGTATTCCTGAATTTTGGGATTGGCATCCCACTCCTTGCCGTTCACTTCGTCGCCGCCAATGTGGAAATACTGATCGGGAAAAAGTTTGGCCATTTCGCCGATGAAATCGTCGAGGAATTTGTAGGTTTTTTCTTCGGTGGGATTCATTGCGGGATCGCGAACGCCCCACTTGCGATCGAGAGCGTAGGGGCCGGGGCCGCTGGCGATTTCAGGATAGCCAACGAAGAACGAAGTGCTGTGACCGGGCATATCGAATTCGGGGAGGATGCGAATGCCGCGGTCGCGGGCGTAGCTGATAATGTCGCGGATTTCTTCCTGGGTGTAGTAGAAACCGTCGGAACCGAGTTCCTGGAGCTTCGGAAATTTCTTGCTTTCGACGGGAAAGCCCTGATTGTCGGACAGATGGAGATGAAGAACGTTCATCTTGACGGCTTCCATGCCGTCGAGATTGCGTTTCAAGATGTCAGCAGGGATGAAGTGGCGGCCGACGTCGATGAGCAGGCCGCGCCAGGCGAAGCGGGGTTGGTCGTGGATGGAAACAGCTGGAGCGGAGAAGCCATCGGGAGTGACGGCGACGAGTTGCAGAAACGTTTGCAGACCCCGGAGAACCCCGAGGGGATTGGCGGCGGTTAGCTTTGCGCCGGAAGTTGTGACTTCGAGCGTATAGGATTCGTCTTCGCCGAGTTCCTGGACGTCTTTGCTGGCGCGGTCCGTATGCACTACAAGCGTGGCTTTGGCGGAATCGCGCGAGGGTTGTTGGGCGAAAAGTAAGGCGGTTTGTCGCTGGAGTTGAGCGAGGAAGCGAGACGCGGCACGATTGAGGCGTGGCTCGGCGTGGCCGGTCAGCGCGACGCTGAAATCGGCGTCAATGCGAAGAGCGCCGGCGCTAAGGTTAACGCTGGCCGGTTGGGGCATCAGGTTCAACGATTGCGAGGATTGCGAGTAGCCTTGTGAAGCAAACATGAGAGTGGCAAGAAAAAAGAATAGGGCCGGTGACCGCATATTGAACGAAGTCCTCCCTGGTAGGGACTCGGAATCCGCACGCCTGGGGTGCTATGTAGCAGCGGAAGAGGATATTGGCACACTCTTTTCGGAATGCGAAGAACAAATTAGCGGCCCGGGCTGTCGGCGGGGCCAAAGTGGATGTTTGGCTGGCGCGCTTACATGCTAGTTTTGTGAGTCGGTGAGGGTTTCGCCTGCGCTACACTAGAATGATTCTGGAAGCTGATGAAGACCTCGATCGCCATTTATCCGGGCTCGTTTGACCCGGTGACCAACGGCCACCTCGACTTGATCGAGCGCGGCGAGAAAATGTTTGACCTGCTGATCGTGGCGGTGCTGCAGAACGCGGAGAAGCGGCCGCTGTTTTCCGTGAGTGAACGGGTGGAAATGCTGCGCGAGACGACCAAGCAATGGAGCGACGTGGAAATTGACGTTTTTGACGGGCTACTGGTGGACTACGCGCGGAAAAAGGGCGCGGGCGTGATTTTGCGCGGCATTCGCGCGGTAAGCGACTACGAATACGAATTGCAGATGGCGCTGATGAACCGAAAATTGGAGCCGCGGCTGGAGACGGTGTTCATGCTGCCCGGAGTCACCTACAGCTATTTGAGTTCGAAGCTGGTGCGGGAGATTGCGCAGCTGGGAGCACCGCTGAAGGGACTGGTGCCCGCGATTGTGGAGGAACGGTTGCGGGCAAAGGTTTCGTAGGAGAAATTGTGTAAACCGGCGTGAGAGAGCGCTATCACGATTAGGAGAAGAAGTGAAGCTGACCGATCGAATTAATCGCATACAAGTGTCGCCGACGTCTGCAGTGATTACGGCGGCGGATCAATTAAAGGCCAAGGGAGTGGACATTGCGGATTTTGGTCCGGGCGAGCCTGATTTTCCTACGCCGGACCACATTAAGGAAGCGGCGATTAAGGCGATTCACGAGAATCGGACAAAATACACGCCGACGGGCGGGATCATGCCGCTGCGCGAGGCGATTTGCTCGTGGCACAAGCGCGAGTTGAAGTCGAATTACGAGCCGAAGGAGTGCGTAGTAAGCGTCGGAGGAAAGCACGCGATTTTTAATGTGGCCAGCGTCCTGCTGCAGGCGGGAGAGGAAGTGCTGATTCCCGCGCCGTATTGGGTGAGCTTTCCGGACATCGTCAAGTACACGGGCGCGACGCCGGTGTATGTGCAAACGAGCGTGCAGGACGGATTTGCGGTGCGGGCCGAGGCGATCGAAAAGGCCATAACGCCGAAGACGCGGCTGCTGATTTTGAATTCGCCGAGCAATCCCAGTGGTGGCGTGACGCCTCCCGATGAGTACAAAAGGATTCTGGCGGTATGCAAAAAAAATAATGTGTGGCTGATGGGCGATGAGTGCTATTCGCACTTTACTTATGATCCGCACCAACCGTTTTCGATTGCGAGCGCGAAGGATTCGAAGGACAACGTCATCATCATCGGGTCGGTGTCGAAGACCTTTGCGATGACCGGATGGCGCATCGGGTACACCCTCGGACCGGCCGCGCTGATTCAAGCGCTGATCAAACTGCAGAGCCAGTCCACGTCGAATCCGACTTCGATCGCGCAATACGCGGCGCTGGCGGCGATGACCGGAACAATGGACACCGTGCCGGTGATGCTGGCGGAATATGCAAAGAGGCGGAAGCGGATTGTGGAAGGACTGAATGCGATTCCGGGCGTGAAGTGCGCCCAGCCCGGTGGCGCGTTTTACGCGTTTCCGGATGTGTCGGCGCATTTGAGCGGGCCGCATGCGCTGGCGAAGGATACCACCGAACTGGCCACGCTGCTGCTGGATAAAGCGCGCGTGGCGCTGGTGGGCGGCGATGCCTTCGGCGCGCCGGGATATTTGCGCATCTCGTACGCGACGTCGTTGGACCGGATTGAGGAGGGACTGCGGCGCCTCGACCGATTCTTTTCCCGCGCCGAGGCAGCAGCCTGATTCGTGATCCCGGAACCGTTTCGAATCGAGCCGACGTTCAGTCCCCGAATTTGGGGAGCGCGTTCGCTCGCGCCGATTTTTCCTGATAAAAAGGATTTGGCTGAGCCGATTGGCGAAGCATGGCTGACGGATGTGCGCTGCCAGGTGGCCAGTGGGCAGTTCCAGGGCATGAGCCTGGGCGAAGCGTGGCGTTACATGCCGGTGGAGTGGCGCGGAGAGCGGTGCGCGGCGACGCAGGATTTTCCGCTGCTGGTGAAGTTCATTTTTCCGACGGACAAATTGTCCATCCAGGTACATCCCGACGATCAGTACGCCAGCAAGCATGAAGCGGCGGCGGGTGGACGCGGAAAGACGGAGATGTGGCATGTGGTTTCGGCTGAGCCGGACGCGCAGGTTTTTATCGGGCTGAAACCGGGCACGACGAAAAAAGAGTTTGCGGCGGCGATTGGTAAGCGCGGATTAGAGGAGTTGTTTCAGCCGCACGCAGTGGAAGCACGCGAGACGTTTTTTATACCGGCGGGCATTCCGCACACGATCGGGCCGGGCATGATCTTGTGCGAGGTGCAGCAGTATTCTGACCTGACGTATCGCGTTTGCGATTACGGCCGGGTGGATGCGGCAGGCAAGCCGCGCGAACTGCATATTGAAAAAGCGCTGGATGTAATTCGGTTTGGCCATCCAGCAATTCACCGGATGCAGCCGCTGAGTTGGTCATCGCAAATGATGACGATTTCGCTGCTGCTGGCGTGCCGATATTTTTCCACGGAACGCTGGCGGATTGCGGAACACTTTACAGCACGGCCCAAGACTGATGCGTTCAATTTGCTCGTGGTGCTATCCGGGAACGGCGAGATTCGCTACAGCGTCAAGAAGGCGCGCTACCAGCAAGGCGAGTGCTGGTTCGTGCCGGCTTCGCTGAAGCACTACGAACTGGTCCCTTCGGGTGAATCAGTATTTCTGCGTACGTTCGTGCCTGACCTGGAAGCCTTGCGCCGCAACCTGCGAAGCCTGGGAGTCGCCGATTCCCAAATCGCGGAAGTCGTGATCGAATAATTGACATGGCACGCGAAGCACTTCCGATTCATGCGGTGATTCTGGCGGGCGGACGTGGCACACGATTCTGGCCACGCAGCCGAACAAAAACTCCCAAACAGCTACTGAATATCGCTGGCAAAGGAACGATGTTGGAGCAGACAGTGGCGCGATTCCGGCCGCTGGTTCCGGCGGACCGCATCTGGACCGTGACGAACGTCGAACAGGAAAATGCGCTTCGTAAGCAGCTGCCGCGAGCTGCGCGGAAGCGGGTGCTGGTGGAGCCGGTGGGAAGAAATACAGCGGCAGCGATTGCGCTGGCGGCGTTTCACGTAAGAAAAGCTGCCGAGGGCGACGCGCTCATGGCGGTGCTGCCTGCAGACCACTACATCAAAGACGTGCGCAGGTATCAGAAGATTGTACGCACTGCGTTGGAGGTCGCCAAGAAGCCTAGGCGCATGGTCGTGCTGGGGATTCCGCCGACGCATCCGGAAACCGGATTCGGCTACATCGAGCGCATGGAAGCAACCATCGGGGCGGACGGAACGCCGGTGTATCCGGTGCGACGGTTCGCGGAGAAGCCTGCGCTGGAAACGGCGAAGGAGTATGTGTCTTCTGGGAATTACCAATGGAATGCGGGGATGTTTTTCTGGCGAGTGTCCACATTCTTGGAAGCGTTGCAGCGACATTTGCCCGCGACGTATTTACAACTGGAAAAGCTCGCCGCTTCGATTGGGACGTCGAAATACTCCGGTCGGCTGCGAGAGGTTTATCCCAAGCTGGAAAATATTTCAGTGGACTATGCGATTTTGGAGCGCGTGACGGCACAGGCGACAGAGCCGGAGGTATTTGTGATCCCGGCGCAAGTAGGATGGAGCGACATCGGATCGTGGGCCGCTGTCTACGAATTATTGGCGCAAAAGCCGGGGGAAGATATTTTCGTAGGCAAGGGCCATTCGATCGACGCGGGTGGAAATTATTTCTCGAGCAACGAAAAGTTCGTGGCGGCGATCGGCGTGAAGAATCTGATTGTGGTGGAAACAGCGGATGCGCTGCTGGTGTGCCCGCGCGAGCGCGCCCAGGATGTTGGCAAATTTGTGAGATGGCTCGAGGAAGAAAAATTCACGAGATTGCTTTGAAAGGCTTGCAGAGGCTCGCCGCACCGTCCAATTCGGCTGTTTTCCCTTCCCTGCCCTAACATATACTCGCAAGGCTGACGAAAATGAGCACAATCAAGTTTGGTACCGACGGGTGGCGCGGCGTTATCGCCGAAGATTTTACGTTTGCGAACGCGCGAACGGTGGCGGAAGCGATTTCGCGGTACGTGGTGCGCGGCGAAGATGCGCGCAAGGGAGTGATTGTCGGATACGACCACCGCTATGCCTCGGATTGGGTGGCGCGCCGTGCGGCGGAGGTGATTTCGTCAGCGGGAACGCCGGTATGGTTGACGGATCGGCCGTGCCCTACGCCTGCGGTGTCGTATCTGGTGCGAAGCCGCGGAGCGGCCGGCGGAATCGTGGTCACGGCGAGCCACAATCCATATCGCTGGAACGGGATAAAGTACAAGGCCAGCTATGGCAGCAGCGCGCTGCCGTCGATCGTGGCGCAGATCGAGAATGAATTACAGTTTGTGGAATCGGCGGAAATTCCGCTGTTGCCGCCACGCCCGGAGCTGATTCAGCCGCTCGATCCGCGCAAGCCGTATCTGGACGCTCTGGAAAAACTGGTCGACTGGGAACGCATCCGGAAAGCAAGGTTCCGCTTTGTGTTTGACGCAATGCATGGTGCCGCGGCGGGACTGTTGACAGAACTCTTTCGACGGAACGGCGTGGAATGCCACGAAATTCGCGGCGGACGCGATCCACGATTCGGCGGTGCGCATCCCGAGCCGATCGAGCCGCATATTGCACCGCTGCAAAAAGATGTGGTGGCGGGCAAGTTCGATGCGGGTTTTGCAGCGGATGGCGATGGCGACCGCATCGGCGCCGTGGATCGCAGCGGCGAGTTCGTGAATCCGCACCAGATCTTTTCGCTGCTGGTATCGCACCTGGCCGGATCGCGGAACCTGCCGGGCGAAATTGCCAAAACATTTTCGGTGACCAAGCTGATCGACAAGCTGGCGGCGAAACTTGACCGCAAGCTGCACGAGGTGCCGATCGGGTTCAAATACATTTGTCAATTGATGCTGGAACAAAGCATTTTGATCGGCGGCGAGGAGAGTGGCGGCATCGGAACGAGTCTTTATCTGCCCGAGCGCGATTTCACCGTGTCGGCACTGTTCCTGGCGGAACTGATGGCGTGGCACGGCAAATCTCTGGGCGAATTGCTGGACGAACTGCACAAGGAATTTGGCGAACACCGATACGGGAGAGTCGATTTAGATGTGACGACGCGGCAAAAAGAGAAGGCCATGGCGTGGTTCGCCAACGGCACGCAGAAGATCGCGGATTGGCCGGTGGTGCGAAGCGAAAACATGGACGGCATCAAGCTGTACCTGGACGACCTGGGCTGGGTGATGTTGCGCGCGTCAGGAACAGAAAATCTGTTGCGCGTCTACGCCGAAACTTCGCGCAGTGAAACGACACGAAAAGTACTGAGTGCGGTTACGAGCAGAATTCAAGGACTCTAGCCGGAGCGGCAGCCATGCGAACCGTCAACATCGCGGAGAAGTTGTCACAATTTGAGGAAACGTGGAGTCCCAAGATTCTTGGCGAAGTGAATGACTGCTATGTCAAGGCCGTGAAGCTGAAGGGCGAGTTCGTCTGGCACCACCACGAACACGAAGACGAGTTGTTTCTGGTGGTCAGCGGACTGTTGCGGATGAAATTCCGGGACCATGAAGAACTGGTGCGGCCGGGCGAATTTCTGATCGTGCCGCACGGAGTGGAGCATCTGCCGGTGGCCGAAGAAGCGACGCACGTGCTGTTGTTCGAGCCGAAGGCAACGCTGAATACAGGGAACGTTGTGAATGAAAGGACAGTCGCGGAACTCGAGCCCATCTAAGTCGATTCCACGCAGCCCAGAATATGAGCCACCGCTTCTATACGCTGGATGTTTTCACGACGACGCGATTTGAGGGTAATCCGCTGGCCGTCTTTGCCGACGGTGACGGACTTTCCGGCGACGCCATGCAGGCGATCGCGCGCGAAATGAACCTGTCGGAAACAGTATTTGTGCAGAAGCCGACGGACGACCGCGCGCTGGCACGGCTGCGCATTTTTACGACTCGAGAGGAGTTGAAACTGGCCGGGCACCCGGTCATTGGGACATGGTTTTTGCTGGCGGAACTGGGGGTGGTTCCGGCGCAGGAGGGCGGCGTGCACATTCTGCAGCAAACTGGCGCTGGAGTGTTGCCGGTCGAGATCCGGTTCAAAGATGGGCGCCCGCAACGAGTGACGATGACGCAGAAGGAGGCGCAGTTCAAACCGTTGAAGGTTAAAAAGGCGGCGCTGGCGGCGGCGCTGGGACTATCACTGAAAGATTTCGACTCGACACTGGAGCCGACGTGCGTTTCGACCGGCGTGTTCAATCTGATGGTGCCGCTGCGGGATCGCGCGGCGCTGGGCAAAATTGAAATGAACATGTCGGAGCTGCGGCGGTTGCTCGGAAAGAACGCGACCATGGCCTATTGTTTTGCGCTCGGCAAAAACAATACGGCGTTTTCGCGTGGGATGCTGCCCTGGGAGTTGTATGAGGACGCTGCGACAGGATCGGCAGCTGGTTCGTTGGGGGCATACCTGGTGAAAAACGGAGAGCTCAACACTGGCCAGACACTGAGTATTCTGCAAGGCGCGGAGATGGACCGCCCGAGCCACATTGAAGTGGAAGTTTCGCAAGCTGGCAAAAAGCTGGTGCCGCGCGTGAGCGGAGCGGCAGTGCGAGTATTTGAAGGAACGATCGAGTAGGGGCTGCGAGGCCGCTAGGTCTTTTTTACAGCCTTGCCCACGGCGTGGAGAATGCCGTTCAAATAACCGGTGGATTCTTCGCCGGAGTATTTCTTAGCCAGTTCCAGGGCTTCGTTGAACACAGTACGACGCTGCGCAGTGTTGGCGCGTAATTCGTAAATCGCCAAGCGCAGAATGGCGCGGTCAATAGCGGAGATTCTCTCTATTTTCCATTCGCTGTGCTGTTCGATCAGGGCGTCGAGGTCCGTGATTTGTTTGGCGGCGCCTTCGAAGAGCTCATTGGCAAAACTTTCGGTGAGGTCGGCGGCGGAAGCGCCCTTCCAGAATTGCTCGACGAGTTTGTGCGGATCTTTCTGGCTCATTTCCCATTGAAAGAGCATCTGCATCGCGTATTCGCGCGATTTTGAGCGGAGCCGCACGTTATTTACGCCGCGCTTTCGTGGCTGCGGACCTGACCGGGCGGGCCGGCTTCAATTTACGAGATAGGCGGGCCATTTCGATGGCAGCGACCCCGGCTTCGAAACCTTTATTGCCGCCCTTCAATCCGGCGCGGTCTATCGCTTGTTCCAGAGTGTCGCAGGTAAGCACACAGAAAATTACTGGAACACCGGTGTCCATTTGAGCAAGTTGGAGACCGCGCGAAGTTTCCGAGCAGACGTAGTCGTAGTGCGCAGTTTCGCCGCGCAGGACGCAGCCAATGGCGATGAGCGCGTCGTACTTGTCAGTAAGAGCGAGTTTTTTTGCGGTGAGGGGCAGTTCAAATGCACCTGGTACGTGAACTACGTTTACGTCGTTGCTTTGGGCGCCAGAGCGTTCGAGGGCATCCAACGCGGCGGCGAGCAAGCGCTCAGTGATGAAACTGTTGAAACGGCTGACCGCGATGGCAAAACGCAGGCCGCGGGCGGTGAGTTCGCCGCTAATTCTTAGTGGCTGGAGTTTGTCGGCCAAAGTCGATGAAGCTCCGTTCTTATTTTCCCTTGAATGCCGCAGGGCGCTTTTCCAAAAATGCTTTTGTGCCTTCGCGCATGTCATCCGTAGCGCAGGCCACGCCGAAAAGCGTCGCTTCGAGGAAGAGCCCTTCCTCGAGAGGCATTTCCACGCCACGCTCGATGGCTTCCATGGTGAACTTCACGGCGAGAGGGGCGTTGGCGATGATTTTTTTGGCCATGGCTTCGGCTGCGGTAAGGAGCTCCGCCGGTTCGTAAATGTGATTGACGAGACCGATGCGAAGAGCTTCTTCGGCGCTGATCATTTCTCCGGTAAGGCACAGCTCATGCGCGAGGCCTTTGCCGCATAGGCGGGTGAGACGCTGCGATCCGCCGTAGCCGGGAAGAATTCCGAGCTTTACTTCGGGCTGGCCGAGGCGTGCGGTTTTGCTGGCGATTCGAATGGAACAACTGAGGGCCAGTTCGCAACCGCCACCCAAGGCAAAACCGTTAATGGCGCAGATGGAGGGCTTGCCGATCGTTTCCAGCAAATGAAAAACGCTTTGGCCAAAGAGGGAAAAGTCTTTGCCGCCGACGGGCGTTTGCTGGGCTAGTTCGCCGATGTCAGCGCCAGCTACGAAAGCTTTTTCGCCGGTGCCAGTGAGGATGAGCACGCGAACTGCCGTATCGTCCCGCGCGTCGAGTAGGGTGCTTTGCAGCTCCTCAACCGTTTTGCGGTTCAGAGCGTTCAGAACTTTTGGACGATTGATGGTGATCGTCGCGATGCCTTCTTTTTTGCCGTACAGGATATTTTCGTAGCTCATCGTTTTCTCAAAGCGATT
>Ga0075424_100004145_pt1 | contig 13645 bp, 10 predicted proteins | sample SoiMethybrSBSTD3_FD_75301 | JGI IMG/M metagenome (GOLD analysis project Ga0075424, IMG submission 75301) | Bulk soil microbial communities from a Populus tree surrounding site in Tennessee, USA - Soil MetaG P. TD hybrid SBSTD3 | ecosystem: Environmental > Terrestrial > Soil > Tree plantation... | reverse complement strand
GCGCGCTCCGACGTGGAGAAGCTAACGGGTTCGCCCACGAAGCCATCGGACCTTTGGGCCATAGTCTGTTGCTACCGCGGCAAATCAGCCTTTCCCATTCCACTGCAGCCGCTTCGCCTTTGCCTCGACCTCACGCCGGGGCGCGCTCCTGGCGAGCATCTCGTACCGATCACCGTGCGTTTTGAGCTTCGCGGCCGTTTCCAGGTCTGGTTCGGTTTCGCTCATTCCCGGCAGTCGCTGGCAATCAATGAGCTCGCGCCGGGTGAGGCCGGACTATAGCCGGGCGAGCATCTTGATGCTCAGCACCGCGCGGCGCGGGCGGCCGCATCGTGGCGGCCTCGGTCATCCGATCAAGCGACCCGTCGTCAACCTCGCAGTCGAAGTGGCAGCGCCGAAACTGATCGATGCCCCATCGCCGGCGCCAGGACCGTTTACCTAGGTCCGGGGCCTCCTGGGGGCGGAACAATGCCAGGGGATGTACCAGAATAGAACTTTCGTCATCTCGGGCCTGCCCGCGAGTTGGACGGGAAGCAAAGTGGTCCCGCCTCATCAAGACACTCAAACGACATGTGGAAAATAGAAGTTTTCCGCCAAGGTGTTTCCGGAGAATCCAGCCATGACCTCTGGGGCGCATACTCTGAAATCAGGCGACAGCGTGTTTTGAGGGCAACACAGCGACCATCCTAGTCCCGCTATACTGCTCGGGCCTTAGGTGCTCGTGGGGAGCATCGCTTGAAATGGCGGGGCGTGGCGCCGTTGCACTGTTCTATTGCTTTTTCTGGGACATGCCTTTGCACGGACAGAAGGGGAAGCAAACCATGGAAATGAAGCATTGGCTCAGCGCAACCGTATGTTGCCTCGCGTCGGCCCTGTGGGCATTGCCCGCGGCAGCTGCGCCAATCTCAATCGCGGGGACCAGCCCTAAGGTTGCGGCAGACGGAAGCTCAATTGTCGAACCGGCGCACTGGCGCAGGCGCTACACCTACTACTACAGCGAAAACTCGCCCGATGATTTCGACAGATACTATCCTTATGACGAACCTAGCTACGATTGTTTCTGTAGCTACCCAAGCTATCGAGAGCCTTACGTCTATCCGCGCTACCGCTACTACCGCCACTATCACCGTCATCATCACCATCATCACCGCCACTATCGGGACTATCGCCGTTGGTAGTCGGTACCAGCCGGCGGCGAACATCGGACACGGTGTGTGAGCGCAATCGTTCAAACAAACGGCAGTGCGGGGGTGTGAACTTGGGCGGCAGCGCGCCCGCCACAAACAGAGTGAAAAGGCAATGGGCATGTGGCGGACGCCCGCTGCGCTAGGATTGCGTCTAGCCGGTCCGGTCGGTGTGCGGAGATCAAGCAATCTCCGCGCGCACCGCCGCACAATCTCGACGGCGGGTGATTGCGCTGCGCGATTTTCCCTTCGGATCTAATGGTTGCGCCGGTTCAGTGCCCGATAGATTTCGAGCGACAAGCGTCCAACCTGCTCAGACGCGCGCATTTCAATCGTTCGAGGCCGAGCCAGTTCGATGTCTCGCACCGCGTCGATATGGCCAGGTCGCTGGGACATCACCACTACACGATCCGATAGGATCACCGCCTCCTGGATGGAGTGTGTAACAAATACGATGGTCTTGCGCTGACTACCGACGCCAAGTCCCTCGCCCCAGATCCGCAAGAGTTCGAAATTCATGTCGTCGCGTGTCATGGCGTCCAGAGCGCCGAATGGCTCGTCCATCAGCAATAAAGGTGGGTCGAGCAGAAGCGCTCGGCAGATGCTTACCCGTTGCTGCATGCCACCGGACAGCTCACCCGGCAGCTTGTTGGCAAAGCCATCCAGCCCGACCAAGCGCAGAAGCTCGAAGGCCCGCCGCTGATACGTCGCGCGCGAGCGACCGGTCAGCTCCACAGGCAACAGCACATTGTCGAGGATGCTTCGCCATTTTAGGAGCACAGGAGACTGGAACACCATGCCAATGTTGCTGATCGGTCTTGCTACCGCCACGCCATTGAAGGTGACCGCCCCTGAGGTAGCCGGGCGCAAGCCGGCAATTATGCGCAGCAGCGTTGACTTGCCGCAGCCGCTCGGGCCGACGAGTGCAATGAACTCACCTCGATTGACGGTCAGGGAGATATCGCGAAGCGCTTCGACGGGTCCACTGGTCGTCTGGTAGACCATTCCTACATGGTCAAGCTCGATGCTTGCGCAGCCCGCGTCCACTTTACTTCGCGTTGTCCGGCATCGCGACCTTGCTCAGGAAGTCATTGCTGAAAACCGCTGAGCAGTCGACCTTGCGCGGCAAACCCATGTAAGTGTTCACAAGGTCCACGGAAGCGCACATTTTTTGCGGCTCTATCCAGCCGATGCCATTGGCGGCATACCGGGGCGTCTTCATCAGGTCGAGACCCAACTTCATGTTAGCCTCGATGATGGCAACATCGATTTCCGGCACGCGCTTCTTGAAAATAGCGACGGCCTCGTTGGGATCAGCCATCACATCTCGCCAACCCAGGTAGGCTGCCTCGAGAAATGCGCGCAAAGCCTTCGGCTTCTCCGCCATTGTCTTTTCGCTGGCCATAATGGACATGGAGTACATGTCGAGCCCAAAGTTTGCCCAGGGCATCATCACGACATTGCCGGCTCCCATCGGCTTTTCGTAATAGGGCAGTCCCGTCGTGTAGTCCGCGACGGCGTCGACTCGCTTTTCGGCCAAGGCGGCGATCTTTGCGGCAGGCTCGACATTCACCCATGTGACCTTGCTGTCGTCTATCTGGTTGGCCTTGACAAAAGCAGGCCAGACTTGGCGCTGGCTGTCGCCGGGCGGTGCCGCGATGCTCTTGCCCTCCAGATCTTTCGGCTTGAGTATCGGTTTTTCCTTACTGGAAAAGACATTCAGGGGCGTCTTGTCGAACACCATCCCCACGACCTTTATTTTGGCGGTACGCGCGAGCGCGGCAACGACGACGGCCGTGTCCGCCAAGCCCGCATCCGCGCGACCGGTATCGACCTTGGCGATCGAATCACCCGATCCCTTCGAGTTCTCGAGCGTCACGTCGAGCCCCCGCTGGGTGAAGTAGCCCTTGTCGAGTGCAACCCAATAGGCGGCATGGTCGCCGACTGCGAACCAGTTGAGCGCGAAATTGAATTTTTCGGGGCTCTGCGCCGCGCTACTCCCAACGAGGAGGGACATAGCGCCAATCCATGCTGCCGCGGCGCAAACAGCTCTATTCATCGCAGCGATCCTTTGCCCGATATTCATGCTTCCGAGATTTCACCCCAAGGCGCCAAGACCCGCGACACCGCACCGACTGCGCCGAACAGCAAGAGACCCAGTATAGAGATCCAGGCCAGGGCGGCAAATGCCACCGGCGTATTCATGCTGCTCTGAGTCGTGATGATGACGTAGCCTAGTCCTGCCTGCGATGCCACGAACTCACCCACAATGGCGCCGACAACCGCCGAAGTCGCCGTGACCTTGAGTGCGCTTAGAATGTAGGGATAGGCATTGGGTACGCGGATTTTCGCGAAAACCTTCCATTTGGGAGCGCTGAAGACGCGTCCAAGGTCAAGCATGTCCTGTTCGATCTGGGTCAATCCAACGGCGGTATTGATCACCACCGGAAAAAACCCGATCAGCGCGCCGATCAGCATGTTGGGTAGGATGCCATAGCCAAGCCAAATGAGGAAAAGCGGGGCGATTGCCACCTTAGGCAACGTGTTGACAAACACGAGGAAAGGCGTCAGCGCGCGTGCTACGGCTTGGGCCCAAGCGATCGCCGCGCCCAGGAGCACCCCGGCGAAAGCCGCGAGCAGGAACGCGCCGATGATCTCGACGGCAGTGATCCAAATGTGCTTGCTCCAGGGTATCTCGCCTGGGCCCATCGCCTGAAGGACTGACAGCGGGCTTGGAAGCAAATATTCGCGCACGCCCAGGACGGTCACCGCAAACTGCCAGACGGCCAGGAAAGCGGCGAACACCGTCGTTCCTGGCAGAATGCGCCGCAGCGCGAGTGAGATCTGCATCATCACCGGACTTTGTTGAAGCGAAAGACGGCAATCTATGCCCACCACTTTATTCCTACCGCATCGCCTCCCGGAGTCGACAAAGAAAGCAATCAGCTCCGTGCTCTCGCTGGCAGGACGCAGGATGGGTGCTGCGTCACAGCTTTTGCGGAGGGATTGGTGGCGCAGTTGCGCTACGACCGCCACACCAGTGAGATGCTAGCGCATGGCCTGTTTGGGGATCAGCCTGTTGGAAGGCGCACCCGGTGCTTACCAAGGGCGTGAAAATCGCGATGACCCTCGTCATCGCAGGTGAGCCTCTCGACACCCACGGGTTGTTGCGGCGGTAGGACTTAGGAGCCCGTGGGCTTGCGACTATGCAGCACGACGGCTTCGACGCGGTTTCGCACGCCCCATTTGCGCACGACCAGGCTGATGTAGTGCTTGATGGTCGCCACGCTCAGGCCGAGCGTGGCCGCAATTTCGCGATTGTTGAAGCCTTTTGAGGCAAGGTCCAAGATCTGCTGTTCACGTATGCCCAAGGCAGGACGCGACCGCGGCTCACCGGTTGCCGAGGTCGGCTTTGGCGTGGCTCGGCTTTGCTGCACGAGCATGCGCGCGGAGAGTTCCTGGGTTACGTACGGCTGGCCTCGGTAGACCGTCCGGATGGCATGGATGATTTCCCGACCGCTCGCACCTTTTTGCACGTAGCCCATGGCGCCGATGGCGAGCGTCGCCGCGACGTCCTCTTCTTTGTTCGAGCCGGTCAAGATCAAGATTCGGGCCGCGGTGTTTTCGCGGAGTATGCGTCGGGCGGCCTCTTTGCCGTCGCCGGTGATCGTGAGGTCCAACAGCAGAACATCGATGCTAGCGGTGTTGGCTGCGCGTACAGCTTCGTCGGCCGTACCGCCAACGGTTGCAATTTCCACATCCGCGACGCGCCGCAATGATTGCGCCAGGCCGGAACGGAACACCGGATGGTCACGGCAATGCAGGCGAGCGTTGCCGGCTGTTAAGCCGGCGGCCCCGGCCGCGTTGCCGACCCTGGGGCGCGGCCGGCCGCGCCCCAGGCATCTAGTCGCGTTCCACTTGATCATTGCGGTGCGATCCGCGATCCCAGCTCGTGAAACCTTGGGAGTTTGAGGCGACTTGCGCCGCCGCGGGATAAACCCCAGCCAATTGGCGTCCACGCCAGGCCCGACCACCCCGCCAGCGGCGACCGTCGGATCTCCCTGGGGGAGGCGGTCGATTTCGACCGCCTGTAGAATAGCCAGTGTTAATGTCGTGCCGGGCCCGTCAGCCAGGACGGGTTGGCGATCCCGCACGCGTGAGAGGTCCGGGGTGACAGCGATGAAAGTGACAATCCTCGATGACTATCACGACACACTGCGCAGCCTGGCGTGCTTTGCCAAACTCGCCGGCCACGATGTTAGGATCTGGAACGATCACCTGCAGGATACCGATGCGCTCGCCGAGCGCCTGAAGGCTACGGAAGCCTTGGTTCTCATTCGCGAGCGGACCGAGATCCGCACGCCCCTGCTCGAACGTCTGCCCCGGCTGCGGTTGATCAGCCAGCGGAGCGTTTGGCCGCATATCGACATCGACACCTGTACGCGACTCGGGATCGTTGTCTCGTCGAATACGCACGCAGACACTCCATCCTATGCCACGGCGGAGCTGACCTGGGGGCTCATTCTCGCCACCGCTCGGCAGATTCCGCAGCAGATGGCCGCGCTCAAGGCCGGGCGCTGGCAGACCGGGGTCGGTACCACGCTGCGCGGCAAAACGCTCGGGCTCTACGGCTGGGGCCGAATTGCACATGTGGTTGCTGCCTACGGTCGAGCCTTCGGGATGGATGTCGTCGTCTGGGGACGCGAGGCTTCCCTCCTCCGCGCCCGCCAAGAGGGCCTTACTGTGGCCGCCAGTAAGGCTGCGTTTTTTGCTCAGTGCGACGTGCTCTGCCTGCACATGCGGCTGGTCGAGGCGACGCGCCACATCGTTACGGCCAGCGATTTGGCGCGCATGAAGCCGACGGCACTCCTGGTCAATACCAGCCGCGCGGCGTTAATCGCACCCGGAGCGCTCGTCGGCGCGCTGCGGGCGGGCCGGCCGGGCTTTGCCGCCGTGGACGTGTTTGAGCAAGAGCCGGTCTCCGGCAGCGACTACCCTCTCCTTGCCCTCGACAACGTCGTCGCAACCCCGCACATCGGCTACGTGTCGCGGGAGGAGTACGAGCTCCAGTTTGCCGACATCTTCGACCAAATCGTCGCGTACGCCGCCGGGACACCCCTCAACGTCGTCAATCCAGAGGTGCTGAACCAGCGCCGGGACGGTTGATGTGTCGAGCACTTCCCGGTTTCAGCGGGGCTTCCGCCATGACCTCGGCCGCAGGCGCAGTGGCCCCGAGCACCAAACCACCGCGAGCGCCGCCGCCGAGGCGCCGCGTCCACCGCACGACCGTGCGAGGGTGAAAGCAGCGGCCTTGGGCCGGCCGTTCAGCGGCTGCCGGCAAAGACACCGGCGCCAATGTAGTTAAAGCTGGCGCCGACCGGACTTGCCGTCACTGAGAAGCGCCCGGCGACGTCCTTGACGGGGTCCGTCGCGCCGCGGAAAAAGGCGCCATTAATCGCCATGTTGGCGCCGCCCGTATCGGTCAGCGTGCCGATGAGTTGGTTCGTTTCCGGAATACGCGCGATGCTGCCGGAGTAGGCCCGCCCATCGAGGCTCGGGATCGATACCGTCGCGCCTGAGGCGAAGTTGACATTGGCCTGGAAGTTTCCGGCCGCCACGTACTCGTTATTTCCATTCTTGAAGGCGCCGACCACAAAGCCGTTGTAGACGGCTGTGCCGATGACGGGGATCTCCGCAGGGCTTGCCAGCCGCCCAGCAACCCAGGTCATGAGATGGGCGCGCTCGGTCTCGGTCGTCAGGTCGGGATTGGAGCGGTAGTTGTCAGCGGACCAAAAGCCCCACCGGGTAAACTCGCAAGTACAACTATCGAAGTTGACCCCCGGGAAGAACGTCTGCGCCTGCACCAGGTCGGAGCTCGCAAAAGCCTGCCGACTGCGGACGAGGGCTTGGCCGTTCGTGCTGGAGACCTCGGTCGTGTTTAAACTCGACGACAACGGCTCGTTGACGGCCTGGCGACCCGCAAACAGGCGATCATCGATGTAGCTCGCGCGAGCCCGCGCACTTGGATTGAGGTTGCCGATTTGCCAGGCCCCAGTCGAGAATTCGTGGCTATCGCCGCTGAAGTTGGCCGCTTTTGTGAGCGCGCCGTTGACCTGCATCCGTCCGCGCTCGGAGTCGAACTGGATCGTGATGCCGCCCACGACCGGAAAGCTTGGCCCCACAAAGGTGTAGTTCAGATCATTGGGAGGTTGCTGGGGCGAGTGCAGGGTTCGTGCTAGCCCAGCAGCGAAACCGTTAAGCGGGCTGTCCGGCCGGACCTGCCCAATGCCCGCCGGCGGCGGAGTGGCTGAAGCCGATTGGGAGAACGTGTAGTTGGCACTGGGGCCACCGCCACCCGGGAAATAAAAGGCGCCATTGGGGAGAACCGCACCACTCACCGGGTCGCGCGAGTTCTGGTCGAAGAGCGCGCCTGTGGGAATGCCGTCGGAGTTGAGCGTCGTCGTGCCCGCGCTGCCAATAGCACCCGCGGCAAAGCCGGCGCTAAGGTTTGCGGCGCGCCGCGTTGAGCCATCAAACCCCCCATTGTAGATCTGGGTCCCATCCGCGAGCGTGGTGAAGCCGCCCCAGGCAACGAAGAATGTCGACGTTTGGGAGGCGCCGGCCCCATTAATAGAAAGGCCCGCCTGCAGCGTCAGGGAGGCAAATTGCGGGCGGCCGCTGGCGGGATCGATCCCGCCTCGCCGATAGCCGAGCATGTCGCTGACAACATAAGTGCCAGGCACAGCGAAGGCCGCCGGCAAGTATGGCACGCCCGAGCCGAGGGCCGCATCGGGTACGATCGAGAGCGCATAGAAGGCCGGGCGCGGTACCTGAGGCACCGCGCCCTGTTGCGAGGCCTGCTGGGCTGACTGCTGGCTTTGCTGCGCCAGGGTTTGCGTTTGCGCCGGCTGCACTTGCGTTGAACCGGCAGTCTGTGACGCGGTTTGGCCCTGCACGCTTTGCACTTGAGCGGGCGCGAGATTGGCGTTGGCGTTACCGACCAGGAAAGCCACGATGCTGTCGGTCGGCGGGCTGTCCGATCCCCCGGTCTGTGTCGGCTTGCTGGTGAGTTGCAGGGTCAGCGCCGCTATCTCGCCTTGCGGCACCGGGGCCGGGGTGCTCGGGGCGGCGCCCGCCGTTTTTACGGACACACCATATCCGGGCCGGGTTATGCTTTCGGACGCTCCGGTACATGCACGCGAGCGTTGCGCATTCCCCGCCGAGCCGAGTTGTCGTTGGCAGGCGGTCACCATCAGCGCGCCAAAATGATTGATGGCTTGGGTGCCACCCGTTGCGTCGTGCTTGACGGTCGCCACACCCCCGCGCACGCCGATCGTGGCCAACGGCGTCTTGATGGTTGCGCCTTCAGTGTGGCTGACGTTGCCACCGACCATGCGCATAGCGCCCTTGGTCAAGGTCAGCGTCATTCGACCCGTGCCCGCATTCGGATTGTAGACGAACTCGTCGATCAGAATGCTGCTGTTGGGGCCAACGCTGAGGGTCGTCTTATCGACAAACATGACCTGAGTGGAGCCGCTCGCTGACGTGCTGATGCGCTCGCGGAAGATGATGCTTGAGCCGATCTGCAGAACGCGGTCACCGACTTGGGTTTGCGGATTGACGGCGCCGGCGGTGCCGACCGTTTGCGCCACGGCGCTCTCAAGCAACGCCGGGGTCAGCACCGCGAGGGCTGCAACGACCGTCCGTGTTCCCTTGCGTGACATCGTGTGCACCTTCAGAACCGAAAGGTTGGACCAGCCGACACGGAAAGATTGCCGGTCCGGAAATTTGGCAGGTTGGAGTCGGTGCTTGAATATTGCAGGCGGATGCCCAGCCCGAAGCTCTTGTAAACCTGGGCATCCAGCGCCAGGCCAACGAACCGCTCGCGATCTTTGCGCGTCACGTCAGGATCGACGAGCGGATTTGGCTGTCGGTAATCCGTCCAGGTTACGCCGGCAAAGGGGGACAGGGTAACGCGCTGCGTCTCCCCCATCAGCTTGCTATTGAAATCGTAGGACACGGACAACTCCAATACGCGCTGGAGATAGCTCTGCGCGTCGTCGCGTGCATCATTGCGCAGGATGCCGCCGCGGGCTTGCCAGCGCACGCCTTCCAGCAAAGGGCCGCGCACAACGAGATAGCCGGTGTTCAAGGTGCCTGTCTGGAGATCAGCGGTCAGGTAAGTCTCGGTATTGTGGAACGTACGGCGTCCCCGATCGCCACCGAATTCCACGCCCCAGCCTGGGGCCGGCAGCCACGTGATCGCGCCTCCCGCCAACCCGCTGCCAAGGTAGTACTGATCCTCAAGGCCCACCAATAAGCCACCGATATACGGCCGGACCGAAAGCCCCGTGCCAGGCAACTGGCCGCTGTCGAGCACGATGCGTGGCCCGGTTTGGGCGGCAATGGCGGCGACGTCCAAACGCTTGATCTTGCGCTGCTCGGAGAGATAGGCACTCGCCTGCGTCTCCCAAGCGTCGCCGCGCTGGGTTTGCAAATCCAGCGTATGCACGACGATGCCTTGGGAAAAGAAGTTCCAGTCGGGCTGTTTCGCAAACTTCTGGTCGAGCACGCCGTCAAATCCGAACACGCGAATGAGCGAGCCCGACGGTCCAGCCGTGGCGTTGCTCTGGTAGCGCACCCCGGTCTGCACCAGGCCCGAAAAAATGCTGGGGTTCGAGCGTTTCTCGATTTCATCGAGAAAGGCCTGCACCTTGGCACGAACTTCCGACGGGGTCGCGGGATCTGCGATGGCGTTCGTAAAATAGCCTTTCGCCATCTCGTAAGACCCCAAACGAAAATAGAGAACCCCGAGTTCGAGTTTTACGCGCGGCAGGTTGGGGTTGAAAAAAAGCATACGCTCCAGGGCACCAATCGCCGCTTCGAAGTCATTCAACTTGGTTGACACTTCGGCGTAGCGGAACGCGACATCGAGATTGGTCGGCTCCTTCAGAGTGCGGTTGAAGAGGGCCTGCTGCTCGCTCTTGAGCGACGAGGTAGCAGCTGGGGTCTGGGCAAGACTTGGCTGGGCGGTCGCAATAGCCGCCGCCAATGCGACAACGATCAGAAGAGGAAAGCCACCAGAGCCACGCCAACACGGCGCGCCCGCAAATGCCGTACGCACTCAACCCAACTCCCGCACTAGTCAGGCCGGATACTCAGCAAGGCGCGCGAGCCAAGTCAATATTCAGATGTAGCAGATCGGCCACGATTGACGACAAACCCGCCGTCTTGATCGGTGCAAGCGCTTGGTCAATAAGTGATCCCTCGCCTCCGACGCCGTGGCCAAAAGGCAACGTGGGTGGATCGTCGCCCAGGCAATAGATGCTGAAGCGATGACTCGACCAGGTTCGCGAAAATGCGTCCGCGTCTCGTCGCAGACAGGAGCGAGGGAGGGGATGCGACCGGCAGTTCTCGAGGTGGTGTGGCGCGAACCGCATGTGCGTCGCGACGCGGACAGAAACTAAAAAGGTCCGACCACCGTCCCCCTCACTTCGTCTCCAGCACGTTTACCGGCAGCCAGTTATCCGGCAACCGATCTGACACGAGTTTCCTAGCGCGTTCCCGGAAAAGGCGCGCCGGCGGATCGCAATCGGCGAAGCATCCGAAACTCTCAACAGCACCAGCGAAGTCCTTCGCCCGCCAGCGGGCAAGCCCTTCGGCATAGGCGGCCGCAGACGCCGCTTGCAGCTGGGTTTGCTCGGTGGCCAAAGCCAGCGGCTCATAGATGCGGATATGTTCGGCTTTTCCAACGACCTGAATGACGTCGAGCTCTCGCCAGCAAATCTCGGCGCCGGCGAGGTCGGCGGTCGCCTCCGAAACAAGGATCGAAGTCCCATACACTTTATTGGCGCCCTCGAGCCGCGATGCCAAATTGGCAGCATCTCCCATCACGGTATAGTTGAAACGCTGTCGCGAGCCGATATTGCCGACAATGGCCTCACCCGTGTGCAAGCCGATCCGCTGATGCAGCACTTGTCCACGCAGGGTGAATAGTTCTGCCGCGTTCATCTCACGTAGCCTTTTCTGGCAGGTCAATGCCGCCTTCACGGCGTTGAGCGCCTGGTTGGCATCATCGAGAGGAGCCCCGAACACGCCATCGACGGCATCGCCGATGTATTTGTCGACGAAGCCGCCGTGCCGCATGATGATCTCTGTCATCGCTGACAGGTATTCATTCATCAATGGCACGAGCTCATCCGGCCGCAATGTTTCTGCGATGCCCGAGAATTTCGCCAGATCCGAGCGATAAAGCGTTACCATCCGCGTCTCTCCACCGAGCCTTAGCTTTTCGGGATGGCGCGCGAGCTCTTCAACAAGCACCGGTGCGAGATAGTGCGTGAATGCGGTGCGTATGCGGTTGCGCTCAATTTCGGTGCCCAAATGCACGTAGACGCTCGTGCAGATAAAGAGCAGGGTCAGGGCGAATGCTGCGTAGACGGGATCGAAAAGCCATGCACAGCGCGCAAAGGCTAGCCATGAGAGGGCAAGTGCGCTGGCAATTACCCCCGCTCCGAGGAGCGCGCTCCAGATAGCTCCCGCCCGGTAGACCATCGCCGACAAGAGCGCGCCGAACAGGATGAGAAAGCTGAGCTCAACGCCGGTCGCGAAATCCGGACGGCGCAGGTGCTCGCCGAGTAAGATCTGTTCTATGGCTTGGGCATGGATTTCAACCCCGGCGACTGCAGCATCAAGCGGTGTCGCTCTGAGGTCGAACAGACCAGGCGCGCTCGTGCCGACGAGCACAATGCGGCCGTCGATCTCCTCGCGCGCAACCTGGTTCTCGAGCAGCGTCCAGGCCGGAATAAAGCGACGCCGGTCCGAGTGTGAAAAACGGAGCCACATCTGGCCGTGGGCGCCGGTGGGGACGATCGCACTGCCGATGCGCACGTGCGTGATGCCTGTCTTGGTGCCAAACCCCTCCTCCCCGCTCGCGCCAGAGGCCTTGATTAGATAACCAGAGGCCCCCTGGCCGACGCGAATGGCCTCCGCGGCAAGGGAGGGATACATTTGATCGCCGAGCCGCATGAGCAGTGGAAGGTGGCGAACGATCTGGTCGTATTCGGGGATCCAGTTGAGCGAGCCGGAGCCCTTCGCGCCCCGCTGAAGCTCTGCAATGCTGGCGCTAGCTCCAGCGAACACCGGTAGAAACTGACGTGCGTCATCACCTGTGGTCGCAAATCCCGCATGCAACATCGGCAGCGCAGCCGAAGGCTGGGGTGTGGCAATAAAGCCGAGCACGGCCGGCGCGGCCGCGATCGCTTCACCCAGCATCTGGTCGCCCGACGGTGGCTCAACGAGCTTGCTCGTGAGCGCCTCGAGCGTCGTCTCCTTTGGTAAGCGCTTGATGAGATCGGCGAGGGACATTCGGTCCCGTTCGACGAATACAAGGTCGAAGGCTACCGCCGCGGCGCCTGCCTCCGTAAGCCGTTTCGTGAGATCAGCGATCAGCGAGCGTGGCCAGGGCCATTGCCCCAGGCGTGCCAGTGAGGCCTCGTCGATATCGATGATGCGTACCGCAACGTCCGGATCATACTTGCGCGGCTGTAACTGCTGATAGGTATCGAACGCGAGCAGCCGCAGCCGCGCGACGGGGGCAGGATCGAACATGCGCAGCACATAGGCACTGACGAGCACCACCGCGACCAGCAAGATGTATGTGCGCAGGGATCGCATCGCAGCCCTAGTCTCCGAACGGGGCGACCTTGGTTGCACGCCCTCCTGAGCGAGAGGCATTGCGGTGCGGGTCTTCCATGGTCGTGCGCAAAGAGTTTTGCCCCGCATCACCTGAAGCCACGTTATCCGGCAGGGGTGAAAAGCCGAGGAGCGTCGCAAGTTTGCTTTGAGACAAGGCGAGCCCGCATGCGATCTCGGCTGGGTTCGTCGTCCAGAGCCGTTGCGAACTGGCGCGATTTGGCTTTGCTTCTGTTGTAATCACGCGCCCCAACACGCCAACTCGTTTCGAGTTGATCTCCCCCGACCTCGGCATATCTCCGTGCCGCCATCTTGATATAGGCCACCATGACCCCGCTGGCGACTCTTCAGCGGGCGCGAACGTGGTCGGCAAAGTGCGGCGAGCAAGACTATTTTCGCTGTTAGGTGCGGGAATAAGGCTTGGCGCGACCACACTTGGGCTGGGGCGAACGAGCCTTGCCGACCGGACGTAGATTAGCCCTGACGTCGGGGCTTGCGCCAAGGCAGGCCAGCGTGATGCGCCGGGTGATACCCCGCTTCCCGCCGCGTGCCGTGTCCCGGCTCCGGCAACTATTGCGGTCCGGGAATACCGACCAGGACAGAAAGCGCACCGGGAGGGGCACACTGTTCCCTTGGTAACAGCGGTCAGGCTCCGCCTATGTCAGAACCGCATCCAGCCGCATTACACAGCAGCTGTTAGGGAAAATTCTTGCAAGCCTAAGAGTGAACGGTGTCATGAAAAATGTACAATCGCCCAGGGCGCCTTCGGC
>Ga0075424_100004144_pt1 | contig 13648 bp, 10 predicted proteins | sample SoiMethybrSBSTD3_FD_75301 | JGI IMG/M metagenome (GOLD analysis project Ga0075424, IMG submission 75301) | Bulk soil microbial communities from a Populus tree surrounding site in Tennessee, USA - Soil MetaG P. TD hybrid SBSTD3 | ecosystem: Environmental > Terrestrial > Soil > Tree plantation... | reverse complement strand
CCGCTTCGGCTCGTGCTGCCCACCAAGCTTGGCTACAAGCAGGCGAAGTACATCACCAGTCTGCGCGTGACCGAGGTTCTGGGACCGAAGCGCGGATACTGGGTCGATCAGGGCTACAGCTGGCACGGAGGTCTGTGATGCACGACCCAGGTCACGAGCATCCGCCCATCGTTCGCGCGTGCCACTGGATCATCGCGCTTTCGCTGGCGGTATTGATTCCGAGCGGTGTCGAAGTGTTCGCGGCCTTTCCCTCGTTCGGCGACAAGGTTCCTCAGGCCGATCTGTTCGTGCCGCCGTCCGCGCTGCGGCTTGGCGGCTGGCTCGGCGGCGCGTTGCAGTGGCACTTCACGTTCGCGTGGCTGCTGACGATCGCAATGGCGAGCTACATCGCGTATCAGGCGATCACGCGCAACGGACGCCAGGTGCTGTTCGTTCGGCGCGATGTGCACGGTGTGTGGCCGATGGTGCGCCACTACTTCCTCTTCGGACCGAAGCCTGCGAACAGCGAGATCTATAACCCGCTGCAGAAGATGGCCTATTCGATCGCGATCGTGCTGACCGTCATCAGCATCGTCACCGGCTTCGCGCTTTACAAGCCGGCTCACTTGTCATGGCTCGCGAACGCTATGGGTGGCTTCCGTCTCGTGCGCGTGTGGCACTTCGGGGCGATGTGCGGTGTGCTGGCGTTCATCCCAGGTCACCTGGTGATGGTGGCGCTACATGGCTGGAAGAACTTTGCTGGAATGTGGACTGGGCGATAGCGAGGCGGATAGAGGCGGGTCTATCGACCCGCCTCTACTAGAGCAGTTATCGGATGTACCAATGAGCTGATGCGGCGGCGCCCAGGCCCTTCGGCTCGAAGCCGACGAACGGCGCCGGCATGTGGTAGTAGCCGACGTCGAGGCTGAGACCGAACTGCGGCACGTTCGCGAACATGAACTCGCTGCCGACGAATACCTTGCCGCCCAGCGTGTTGGCCGAGGTCGAGAAGTCAGGCGTCACGCCGCCCAGCGTCGCGTGCGCCCAATCGGCGCCAGCGCCGACATACGGACGCATCCACAGATGGTCGGTGATGCGATCGTGCATCGAGTACAGCACGCTCGGACCGATCTGCGTCGCGTTCATCGTGCCGATTTCGATCGGGCTCGTCATCGAGTAGTGCGAGACGTCGAGCTGCATCCCGAGGCGGCCGCGCGACCAGCCGCGAACGCTGGCGCCAAGACCGAAGGTCGATCCGCCCAGGCGTGCACCGAGGCCAAGCGTATGCGTCGGCGGAGTGATCACCTTTGCCGGCGACGGCGCCGACACTCGAGTCAACGGCTGCTGTTCGATGCGAGACGCTGGAAGTGGCGTCGTCGTGGCAGCCGGCGTTGCGGGTGCCGCCGCGCGCGGCGCTGGAGCTGCTGCCGCACGCGAAGCGGGCGCCGGGGACGCCGCCGCTCGTGAAGCAGAAGCCGCCGTTGAGGCCGGACGCGTGGACGATGCGACCGCACCACCATGCGAGATCGATCCAGCGCTCATCCGCACGTAGCCGGAACCATCAGCCGCACTCGGCCACGCCACCTTCACCCAATCACCAACCTCGCGCGTGACGTCGAGCGCGGCGCCGCGCTGCGCCTGGCCGATGACGGGACTGCCCACGCTCGGCGACTTATAGACGGAGGCGGACGCGGCGCTCACCGTCAGCTTGGTCGACTGCGCGTGCAGCGATGCAGAGCTCAGACAGAGAACAACGACGACGGCCGCTGTTTTGCGAATCATCGAAACAACCTCCATGCGATCTACCCCACCCACCTGCTGCCCAACTCGATGTGCCACGTCTCGCCGACGCCCGACAAAGATCGACGGCCCAGGACGGATTTGTGATCGCCGCTCTGTCCAAGGCATGCAGTTCGGGCGCGAAATGTGACGTCGGAACAGAAAGGAGCAAAGGACGTGCTCGGGGACGGCGCAAATGTGGAAAATAGGGCGACGCCAATGTCACCGAAGCCCGCTAAGACCGCCGCCGGCGGACTCGTCGAGCGCAAGATGAATGGCAGCGTGCGTGTGGCCGTGGTCCGGCGCACCCGCTATGGCGATTGGGTCTTGCCGAAGGGCAAGCCGGATGGCGACGAGAGCATCGAGGAGACCGCGGTTCGTGAGGTCAGAGAGGAGACCGGCTGCGATGTGCGGATCGGGGGCGACAGCTACACGATCGAGTACTTCGTGGGCCGCGCGCTGAAGGTGGTCACGTTTTTCCGCATGGACTACGTGACCGACGGCTTCTACACGATCGATCCATCGGAGATCGAGGAAGTCGTCTGGCTACGCCCGCGCGAAGCGCTCGAACGGCTCACCTACGAGACAGAGCGGTCGATCCTTCGCCAGGCCTATTCCAAAGGCGAGTAACGCACGACGTCGATCAGGGAATCGGGACGACATCGGCGCCTCCGGGGATCAACGCGTTCTTGACCACCCACACCGTGCCATCCTGTCCGACGGTGGCGGCGGTGGACATCAAGATTCCGCTGGCGACCTTCGTGCACGACAGCGTGCTGGCGTTGCACGCACTCACCGCTCCGCCAGCACCCTTCATCGCTTCCATCGCCAGCCAGCTTTCGGTGTCGAGCTCGACGACGTACAGCTTGCCGCTGGGTCCGAAGGTGAGATCGATCACCGAGGTGAAGGTGTTCGCCACGATGTGGCAGGACGGGCTGCTGCCGCACACGGCGTGACGCGCGCCCGCATCAATCTTCCAGATCCGCGATCGATTCTTTGGCGCCGGGAAGCCTTTCAGCTCGCCGACGTAGTACGAACCATCCGGCCCGATGGCGACGCTGGTCGGAACTGCCTGAGCGACGAGCTGATCCGGTGCCGAGCAGATGGCTCGTCCGGATCCAGGGCATTCCGAGATCTTCTTGGCGTTCTCGGTGGACACGCTTTCAGCGGGAAACGACGCCACCCAATCGACGGTGCCGCGCTGATCGACGATGAGGAGCGCGTTCGCTGCGGCGTCGGCCACCAGGGCGCTGCCGCCGGTCAACGCTTCGACGTCGAACGGATCGGAATCGATCTCGCCGCGATCGGGATTGACGCGCGTTTCGAAGTCGAGCAGGTTGGCGATCTCACGCGTCGATCCGCGTGACACGCGAAACATCTTGCCCTCGCCTCCAAACGCAGGACTCGTGATCGCGAACATGTCGCCGCGGCCGATCGGAGCGATGTCGGTGACGCCGGGCAGCTGCGCGAACACCGTGCCGATGCCCTTGCGAATCTCGATGATCCCGATGCCGGCATCGGCCGCGACCACGCTTCCATCCGGCGACGTCGCCAAACCGAAGACTGGCGTCGTGAACGGATAGATCACCGCATCGGTGCGTGCGGATGCGGCGAGCAGGAGCAGGGCGATGAGAGACAGCAACGAGGCAGACGAACAGCGGGCGGACGATGCGGGCATGTAGGGGGGCTCCTGTGGGGGTTAATTATCGTCGAGATCGGAGCTTTGATGTGGTTCGAGGTTCGAGGTTCGACGTTCGAAGTTCGAACCTCGAAGTTCGACGGTTCGGCGTTCCAGATTCTGCCGGTTCGAAGGAGGGGAAGCATCGCAGGTTTTGCGACTTTTCTGGGCCAGTCGTTCCAGATCTGGAACAAATCGTGGCGGCATTTCGCGTGCACCTCGTCGCGACATGGGAAAAGGGGCCAAGAACTTCGAAGAGCTTCGCGTTTGGCGCGCGGCGAGTGAGTTCAAGAAAGAGGTCTACCGCCTAGTCGACTCGAGCTCGTTTCGTCGCGAGGGTCGGCTGCGTGATCAACTACGCGAAGCGGCGGCGTCCGCGGTCAGCCACATCAGCGAAGGTTACGCCCGCTTCGAACCCGGTGATCAAGCTCGCTTCATGCGGATGGCGAAAGCATCACTGGTCGAATGTCAGAACCACTTGATCGACGCCGTGGATCGCGGCGTGATCACGGAGGAGGTCAGGAAGAAACACGACGGGAGAGTCGAAAGCGTGTTGAGACAAATCGGCCCGTTCATCGTCTACCTGCAATCGCCACAGGCAAAAAGGAACGCGGAACGAATCAAACGACAACGTGCTTCGCGCCGTCGCAAAGGCGATGCATCAGAACCGTGAACGTCGAACCTCGAACCTCGAACCTCGAACCTCGAACTGGTTCTACGGCAACGCCAACGCCACAAACTCGCCAGGGTGCTGCCGTCCCGCCACCGCGACGACGATGTACTGCTTCCCGCCGTGCATGTATGTCATCGGGGCGTTGCTGACGCCGGCGGGCAGTTCCATTTCCCAGGCGATTGCGCCGGTCTTCTTGTCGAAGGCGCGGAACATCTTGCCGCCGTAGCTGCCGCCGGGCGGCAGGCCGACGCCGGCGTCGCTGCCTTCACCCATGAACACGAACGACTTGGTGACGAGCGCGGCGTTGCGGCCCGGCGTGCCGATCGGCGGGACGTTGAGGCCTTTGAACGCCGCGTGATGGCGAAGGCCGTCGCCGTTGGCAACCGAGAAGAGAATGTCGCCCTTGTTCAAGTCGATCGCGACCAGGCGTGAGTACGGCGGCTTGAATGGATCGGGCAGTCCCTGCGGGCCGAACGGCCATGGTGTTTGCTGCTTCACGAACGGCAGCGTCGATTCGGGATGCTGCGACTTCCCGAGCGCGACGACGGTCGGCATGTGTGCCGATGGCACGTAGAGAATTCCAGTCTCCGGATCGAAGGCCGCGCCGCCCCAGTCGGCGCCTCCGTTGGTGCCGGGCACGAGGAGCGTGCCCTTGGGTCCATCGGCGCTGCCGAGCAGAACCGGCGGGGTATAAAGCGGCCCCGACTTGTACTCGCTGACGATTTTCTTTGCCTCGGCCTTCAGCTCCGGCGTGAAGTCGACGAGGTCGTTATCACTGACGCCTTGCTGATCGAATGCGGGCGGCTTCGAGGGCACCGGCTGCGTTGGTGAGTACCATTCACCAGGCACGTCGCCTTTCGGGGCCGGCCGCTCGACGATCGGCCAGATCGGCGCGCCGGTCACGCGATCGAACACGAAGACGAACGCCTGCTTCGTCACCTGCGCCACGGCTTTGATGCGTCGGCCGTTGACGGTGATGTCGCCGAGCACGGGCGGGGCAGGAATGTCGTAGTCCCACAGCCCGTGATGCAGCGTCTGGAAATGCCAGACTCGTTTGCCTGTCTTCGCGTCGAGACACACGATCGATTCAGCAAACAGGTTGTTCCCGGGTCGGGTGCCGCCGTAGTAGTCGCCGGTGGCCTCTTCGAACGGCAGATACACGTAACCGAGTTCTTCGTCGGCGCTGAGCAGCGACCACGCGCCGCTGTTGCCCGAGTACGTCCACGAGTCGTTGAGCCACGAGTCGTTGCCGAACTCGCCCTTGCGCGGCACGACATGGAAGGTCCACAACAGCTTGCCCGTCCGCACGTCGTAGCCGCGCACATCGTCGGGCGGCATCTCCTTCGGCGCCCGTGCGCGTTCGTTGAGGATGTCAGTCGCGGGTGAGGGCACACCCGCGACGACGACCACGTCCTTGACGACCATCGGTCCGCTGCTCCAACGCCATCCGGTGATCGCGCGCTCGAAGCCTTTCGTCAGATCGACCTGTCCGCCCTCGCCGAAGTCTTCGTAGCGCTTGCCGGTCTTCGCATTGAGTGCGACGAGATTTGCGCCGACGTTGGTGACGATGCGTGCGTCCTTGCCGTCGGACCAGTAGGCGAGGCTGCGCGTGGATCCGCCGCGCCCGGGGCCCTGACCATCGGGACGAGGCGGCAGCTTGTCGTACCAGATCGTCTTGCCTGTCGCGGGATCGAGTGCGACCACCACTCCCACCGCACTGCTCATGTAGAGCATGCCGCCCACCATCAGTGGGGTGTTCTGGAAGTTGGCCGATGCCTGCACATCGGGATACGTGGGGCGAAGCTCGTCGGGCATTCCCGAGACGCGCCACGCGATGCGCAGGTTCTTCACCGTGTTCTTGTTGATCTGATCGAGTGGCGAATACTTCGAGCCGCCCTTGTCGCTACCGTAGGCCGGCCACTCGCGATCGCCGTCGGCGGCGAGTGCGCTGAACGTCAAGACGGCGATGATGACCGCTGTGAAGAGGCCGGCGACGGTGAACAGGGAAGCGATCGGTTTTCGCATGGGTCACACTTTGCCCTGATTGACGGCCGCCAATCAAGGGCGTATAACCGCGTCATTCTTAGGTCCGGCTAAAGCCGGACACCACGTACGTTGCGCGTCCGTCTGCATTCTTCCTGGTTCCCTCGTCCGTTGGTTCGCTTGCGCTCCGGTGCTCGGCTCGTGCGATCGGTTCATTGATCGAGCGGGAGCGAGTCTGCGCCGGTTCGAACTATCCGAGCAGAGGAGGCTTTCACGATGCGCAGACTGGCCGCTACCCTTGTCGTCCTCGGCAGCATTCTGATTCCCACGCTGGCGTTCAGCCAGACCACACTTGCGGGCACCGTGCGGGACACGTCAGGGGCCGTGCTCCCGGGGGTCACCGTTGAAGCGGCCAGTCCGGCGCTCATCGAGAAGGTGCGAAACGCGATCAGCGATAGCTCGGGTCAGTACCGCATCACGGATCTCGCACCAGGGACGTATACGGTCACGTATTCGCTGACCGGCTTCACGAGAGTCGTTCGCGAGGGCGTGTCGCTCACCGGGTCTGGCGTCACGACCATCAACGCCGACCTGCGCGTCGGCGCGCTGCAGGAAACGATCACCGTGACCGGCGAGACGCCGATCGTCGACACGCAGTCGACACGGCGCGAAATGGTGATCAACTCCGAGACGCTGGCCACTGCTCCCGTGACGCGTACCTACGGCGCGTTGTTAGCGGCCATCCCCGGCATCGTGACGGACAACACATCACGCGGCGCATTGACTGAACCGTTCATGACCTTCTTTACGGCCAATGGAGGCCGCGCCAACGAAGGGCGCATGTTGATCAATGGGATGCCGGTGGCGGCATCGTTCAACGGCGGCGGCGTCTCCACATTCATCTACGACGTGGCCAATGCGGATGAGATGCAGGTGCTCGTGTCGGGTGGACTTGGCGAAGCCGAGGCGGGCGGACCCAGTGTCAACCTGATCCCGCGATCCGGCGGCAATTCGTTCAGCGGAAGCGCGTTCTATAGCGGCACCGGGAATGGCCTGCGGTCCGACAACATCACCGACTACCTACGCAGCATTGGTCTGACGCGGCCTCCGGCGTTGATCAACCAATACGACGCGAGCGGCGCGATCGGCGGCCCGCTCAAGCGCGATCGCTTGTGGTTCTTTGCCAGCGGGCGCGACTTTGGCAGCGCGACATTCACCGAGGGCCTCTTCGCAAATCGCTTTGCCGGTGACGTGACCCACTGGGACTACGCGCAAGACACCTCCGTTGAAGGGCGCAGTGCGAACCGCCGCGATATCTTCCAAGTGAAGGTGACCGGACAGGTGAACGCTCGGAACCGCGTCTCCTTCTCACATGAATATCAGCATCGCTGCTCCGGGTCGACAATCTCCTCGAGCGGCGAGGGCTGCCGGGTACGTGGATCGAACTGGATCGGCGTCGGCACGCTCACGGCCTCACCAGAGACGTGGCCGGGCTACCACGACTTCCCCTACAACGTGACTCAGGCAACGTGGACGTCGCCGTTGTCGAGCCGCGTGCTGCTCGAGGCCGGCTTCTCGCGCTTCCAGTACCTGTGGGCGGGATTCGGAATCGCGCCGCCAGATTCGCTGACCAGCGTGATCCCTGTCACCGAATCGCAACAAATCGATGGTCATCGCGCAAACTTCACCTATCGCGGCACATACGATCCACTTGGCTTCGGGTGGGCGAACAACGACGCCAACCCGAACAACTGGCGCGCGTCGATGTCGTACGTGACCGGCGCGCACAACATGAAGGTCGGATATCAGGGTTCGTATCAGCGCTCGCTGCTTGGCAGAGACGCCAATTCGACGCTGCTGCGGTACACGATGAACAACCGTGCGGTGAATGGCATCAGCTACACCCTCGCATCGAGGTGGGAGCAGAACGACCGCACGGCGACAACCGCCGTCTTCGTTCAAGACCAGTGGACGAGAGGACGCTTCACGCTGCAGGGCGCGGTTCGCTACGACCGCGCGTCGAGCTGGGCGCCGGCCGAACACAATGGCACGACGGAGATCTCGAAATTCAATCCCGCGCCGATCTCCTTCCCTCGAACCGTGAGCGTCGCCGGGTACAACGACATCACGACGCGGTTCGGCGGCGCATGGGACATCTTCGGGAATGGCAAGACGGCGCTCAAGGCCAACGTCGGCCGATACCTGCAGAACGCGACGAACGACGAGAACTACACCGCCAACAACCCGGCCTTCCGATTTCAGAGGAACGTGCTGGCCCCCGCGCGCGGCTGGATCGACAACGGCAACTTCATCGTCGATTGCGATCTGAGAAACCCGGCGCTGCAGGACAACCGGGCGACGGGCGGCGATCAGTGCGCGGCGCTGACCGGTGAAAATGCCAACTTCGGGAACACGAATCCAACCCTGACGATTGTCAACCCCGAGATTCTGAAGGGTTGGGGCGTGCGTCCTGGCGATTGGCAGCTCGGCGTCTCGGTGCAACGCGAGATCCTCCCGCGGCTCTCGGCCGACGTCAGTTACAACCGGCGCTGGTTCCAGAACTTCTTCGTCGACGACAACCTGCTCAGAGCACCGTCTGATTACACCCCGTGGACGTACACGGCGCCGCAGCATCCAGGGCTGCCGGGCGGCGGCGGCTACCCGGTCACGACGTATTCCCTGTTGCAAGTGATCGGCGCGCAGACCTACAGAACGTTCGAGACCGACTTCGGCCCTGCGCGTACGCAGTACTGGCACGGCGTGAACGTCTCGTTGAATGCGCGTCTACGCAATGGGCTCACATTCCAGGGCGGGACGAGCACCGGCCGTGGCGTCCGCGATACGTGCGAGACCGTGGTGAAGATCGACAGCCCCGATCCGCGCGGCTGTCACGTGACCGAGCCTGTCATGACGTCGCTGCGTGGGCTCGCTGCCTACACCGTGCCCAAGATCGACGTGCTGGTCAGCGCACAGTTCCGCTCGCTCAACCCGAACAACATCGGTGGTGTCGGCGGCGCATCGGCGACCAACGGCGCCTCGTTGAGTGCCAACGTGATCCTGCCGAACTCCACGGTGCAGCAATTGCTCGGAGGCAGGCTGCCCGCGGGTGCGCTGGCCAACGGCACGACGACCGTCAACCTGCTCGCCCCGGGTGATCTCTATCCAGACGAGCGCCTCACGCAAGTGGATATGAGGTTCGCGAAAATCATTCGATTCGGTGGGCGCAGAGCGAACCTCGGGGCTGATCTCTACAACCTGTTCAACACCGCCGATACGACAGGGTTCGACTCGAATTTCGCACTGTCCAACAACGGAGCGACGTGGCTGCAGCCGACCGCGATCGTTCCGCCGCGATTCGTTCGCTTCAACGTGACGTTTACGTTCTAGCCTACGTAGGGGCCGCCTTCAGGCGGCCCTACCCCACAAGCGACCGCCTAAAGGCGGCCTCTACATCGGATTTGAGCCCGCGTTTCTGGAAACGGCGCGTATGGGTGCAGCACTAAGAGTTGGGATTCCCTTTACTAGCTCAGCCGCGTATGATCGCGAGCCTGAATCCCAGCTTCCCGGGAGATGAATGACATGTATCCAACCGTTCGCCTTGTCTCTCGTCTCGTCGCCTTCGCCGGTTCCGCCGTCCTTCTGAGTGCGTGGTCGCTCGAGGCCCAGACCGCGGCCCCGAAACCGCCGCCGTCCACCCAGAAACCGGCGGCGCGCGCGCCCGCAAAACCGGCACCGACCGCCAAGCCCACGACTGCGGCGCCGGCGGCGACGGCCAAACCGCCCGCGCCTCCACCGCCAGAGGACCTGCACTTCAAGACGGTGTACACCAACGGCGATCAGAAGACCGAGACGGTCACCTATATCAAAGGCGATCGGGAGCGCTTCGAGTTCCAGGACATGGTGCTGCTGAAGCAGCACGATCAGAAGCGCACGATCCAGATCATGAAAACAGCGAACACGTATCTCGTCGCGCCCGAAGGCGCGCCGCCGGCGATGCCGATCATTCCAGGCGCACCGCAGGCTGCGCCGAAACCCAACGGCGTGGTGAGCGTGTCGACGACGATCGTCGATACCGGTGAGCGCAAGCCGGCGTTCGGACAGCAGGCGCGTCACGTGAAGATGATGATCGACAAGCAGCCGATGCCGGGTGCGTGCGACACGTCGAAGATGCGCATTGAAACCGATGCCTGGTACATCGAGGTGCCCAAGACAGTGGCGTCGCAGTCCACACCGGATCAGGCCGCGCAACCAGTACCGGGCGGGTGCGCCGATCAGATTCAGGCCACCTCGAACGGCGATGCGAAAGTCGTCGGGTTCCCGATCGAATACAAGACGACGATGACCGGCGATGATGGCAAGCCGATCACGTCGCAGATGCAGATCACCGAGTTCGAGACGACGACACTGGATGCAGCGCTGTTCGACATTCCGCCAGGCATGAATGCCGCGATGAACGTGGGCGAGCTCGGAAAGGCCTTGAGCGATGCCAACGAGATCAAGCTGGCCGTCACCGACGGGGCACCGCCGGCAGCGCCCGTTGCCAAGACCCCTGGTGTGATCCGCATCGGCGTGCCGGAGTTCACCAACAAGACCCAGCTCATGGTGGACGGGCGCGCACTTCGTGCGCGTCTCATTCAGGACCTCGGCGAGGCCAAATTCGAAGCCATGCCGATGGCCGCTGCTCCTGCCGCCGACTTGCAGAAGCATGCGGTCGATCAGGGCTACGACTACGTGCTGCTTGCGGAAGTGAGCGAGCTGAAGGTGGCGAAGGCCGGCGGTCTTGGCGGTCTGATGAAGGCCGCCGGTGGCGTCGCCGGCGCGCGCGGTGGTGCAGCCGGCATCGCAGCGGGAGCCGCTGGTGTGGCCGGTGGGGCGGCGGGTCCGAAGGAGAACACCGAATCGAGCCTCGCGGTGAAGCTGATTGGCGCTGACGGCAAGCAGAAGCTCTCGACGACGACGAAGGGTAAGGACGGCAGCGGCTTCAGCCTGCAGACAGGTCTTGGTCTGGCCAAGTTCGCCGGGACGATGTATGTGGGCATGTTCGCCGGACCGCAGCTGATGATGCGCATGAACGCGATGGGCATCTCGCATCTGTCAGGCATGGGTCTCATGGGCGATCCCAACCTGCTTCGCTATCAGCTGGGCGGCATGTCGATGATGGGCCAGCACCGCGGTGTCGATACAACCGCGAACGCGGCCGGCTTCCTCGTGCAGCAGGCGGTATCGATGAACAAGACCAGCGGATTCGTTGGCCTACCGGGCGGCGGGCCGAACTACGACGAGTCGCTGGGTGAAGCGGTGCAGAACGCCGCGAAAGCGGTGCAGAAGGCGCTGCAGAAGTAGCACACGCACAGGAGTCAGGCCGCGCGATGCCCACGTCACATCGCCGCTCACTCCGACTGCACTTTGTTTCGCTCGTCGCGAGCGTCACCTGCGCCTACGTGACGCTCGCATCCGGCCAGACCGCCCCGATCTGGAACGGATCCGTTCGCTGCGACATCGACTTCAAGGGCCCCGGGTACGTCAGTCACGAAACACACACGTGGACGCTGACCGGTGCGCCGCCTCCCGATGGCGCGCCGGACTATCCCGGCACGTGGACGGTGAGTGGCACCGGATCGCGTGTGCCGACTGACACGCTGCGTTCGGCGGCGACGTGGAAGACGGAGGGCTCAGCGCCAGGCGTCCGGATGGCGATCTTCGTTCGGCAATCCGACCAGCGGCTTCTTGTCTTCCCGCGTCACGGGCAACTCAACACAGCGAACGGCACAACCGGCACGGAGGAGCGCGCGGAACTCGGTCGTAGAGCGCAGCCGCAGCCGATCTCGAAAAGCGTGAACGAGTGGCGCCCGTTTCCGACGATTCAGGACGCGGCGACGAGCACGCACCTCACGGGATCGAGCACCACGCCGCTCACGCGTGCCGATGCGTCGCAGCCGATCGGCACATCGGGTCAAGCGGTGTGCTCGTGGAATCTCGTCCAGGGTGCCGCTGCCGGAGGAGCGACGGTGGCCGCGGGCGCTGCGTTGACAGGCGTGCGCGTTGAAAACCCCACTCTCGCCGTTGCTGGTACGACAGCGACGATCGCCAGCGCGCCCACTCCAACGACGTCGACGACGGAAGGGCGACGGACGAGTGAAATCGCCGGCACCACAGGGCGGGTACTCACGTCACTGCCGGGTGTGTCGCCGCGCATGATCACGTTGTCAGGATTTACGGCTGCGGGTGTGTTTACTGGCGTCCCGGCTCGCACCATCGCGCTGCCTGGATTCACCAGTGTGGGTGTGTTCACGCCGATACCGCCCCGCACGATCACTCTCACTGGATGGACGGCTGCCGGACCGTAGTCACAACAGAGGACATCGATATGGTTTCTCGATTCTCCGTCGCAATCCTTGCCGGCTGTCTGCTTGCAGTGCAGGCTCCGCTGGTCGCGCAATATCCGGCAGGCGACGTCACGCTCAAAGTGCCGCTGAACTTCACGAAGCTGTCAACGGAGCTCGCGAGGATCAAGGTTTCCTGCAGACTGCAAAGCCTGGCCCTCATCGCCGTCGACCTGCAGGGCCAAGAGACTCACGGTGTGGCAACGAGCATCGACGTCCCCGTGTCCAACGGTCAAGCGGTCACGACGGTAACCGTGGTGTTTTCCAACTTCAGCCTGACCAATCCCGCCGGAGTCACCGCGAACTACCAATGCAGCGTCATGGGGTTCGACAGAACGGGGAGCGGGTCCAGTTTCAGTGAGACAAGCGCCGATCCGAAGTATCGACTCACGCCGGCTCCGGCGCCCCTCACCGGCACGTTCACGTGGTGAGCACCCGGTGACTCCCGCCCCCTTTCCATGAGCCCATCTTCCGATCGATGGCGCGTATTTCCGTGATGGCGCTCACACGATTCGTCGTCGTCGGTGCAGTTCTTCTCGCGGCTTCCGCACTCCCGGCCTGGTCACAGGCTCCCTTCCCCGCAGACCGGCCGCTGACCGGATCGATCGAGTGCAAGATCGTCACGAGCCACCCATCGACTGGTGCTCACAGCTCCTCGTACACCGACGCACAAGTCCACAGGTGGACCCTCACTGGCGGCGCGCCCGGTGCATTCAACGGCCCCACCGGCAATGTTTGGGTCCACCCAGCCCGGTGGAGTGTGAGCGGTAGCGGTCAAGCCGAGTTGTACCAAGGTACGGCTTTCGGCGGTGGAGACATCCTCCGAACCGACAATTGGACGAACACTGTGAATCCGATGGACGCACCGATTGCCGTGCGTGCCAGCGGATCGAATCTGATCGTCGAGCTGTACCACAGCCAAACGATCGCCAACGACGCCGCGAGCGGGTCGTCCCGCTACAACACCGGCGTGGCGTCTCAACCCTTCACCGATGCTATTCGAGAGGCGCCGCTGCCCACGATCTCTCACCTGCGTACAAGCGCAAGCCTCAGTGGAAACGCCTTTACGAATCTGACCGGAACCTTCCCGACGCACGCGCAGCCAAGTGGCTCAAACGTCGGCGAGAGCTGTACGTGGCAGATTACGCTGCCGCCGTCCTCATCGAATCTTCC
>Ga0075424_100004143_pt1 | contig 13648 bp, 12 predicted proteins | sample SoiMethybrSBSTD3_FD_75301 | JGI IMG/M metagenome (GOLD analysis project Ga0075424, IMG submission 75301) | Bulk soil microbial communities from a Populus tree surrounding site in Tennessee, USA - Soil MetaG P. TD hybrid SBSTD3 | ecosystem: Environmental > Terrestrial > Soil > Tree plantation... | reverse complement strand
CGAGCTCGGTGATCCACGACCGGGTGGTGCTCGGCTCGAGCCCGGAGGAGGTCGCCATCCCCGGCGTGGCGCTCGAGGGCCTGCCGCAATGACGCGCCTCGTCGCCATCAACGCCGCGCTGTGCGCGGTCCTCGGCCTCGCGGCGCTCGCCGGCGCCGAGCTCTGGCTGCGCCTGACCGTTCCGCCTTCCTCGCCGGAGTCCATCTACGAGTACACCCTCGCCACGCCGCGCTACAAGGTGATGCGGCCGAACGCGCGCATCGTCGCCTTCGGCGAGGAGCTGCGCACCAACGGGCTCGGCTTCCGCGACAACCACATTGCCATCCCGCCCAAGCAGCCGCGCGAGACGCGGATCGCGGTGATCGGCGATTCGTTCACGGTTTCCGCCGGCGTCGCCTACCGGAACATCTGGACCAGCCTGCTCGAGCGCCGCCTGCCTTCATCGCGGGTGATCAACCTCGGCGTCGGCGGCTACAACATCGTTCAGTACCGGCTGGTGATGGAGGAGGTGGCGCTCAAGCTGCAGCCCGACTTCATCGTCGTCGCCGTCTTCCCGGACAACGATTTCACCAATGACACGCTCGACGAAAACCACCGCCGCGCGCTCGGCGAGCCGGCGCCGGAAGAGCACTGGTACGACGGCCTCTATCTCTACAAGGCTTATGGCGCCCGGGCGCAAAGCTGGCTGAATAAATTCCGGCCGGTCGCGAACGCCGGACGAGGTGGTGACCCCAAGACGGCAGCCTGGAAGGAAAACACCGACGCGCTGCTCGCCATGGCCGCGGAGGCGAAGGAGAGGAAGATCCCGTTCGTCGTGGTCTCGCTGCCCCATACCTGGCACTTCGACCGGCAGCGGCCGCTCTTCGACCGCTTCCACGCCTTCTGCCGCGAGCAGGGCCTGTCCTGCATCAATCTGCTCGAGCGCTTCATCGCCAGCGGCGCGGACGAGGCGACGCTGCGCCTCAACCCGCTCGACGCGCACCCGAACGAGCGCTACAACGCCCTCGCTGCCCGCGAGATGGCGGCGGCGCTCGGACCCTATTTGCGGCGGCCGCACACACCACAGCTGTGAGCCGGAGCGCTTACAGGCGGAAGCGCGTCGCTCGTAGAAACCAGGCTGCGCTGTAGAGCAGCAGCGCGACCGCGAGGCCGCGCAGCGCGAAGACGGTCCCCAGGCGCAGCAAGCCGCGGAGCGTCCAGCTCGCCTCGAACGCGAGCATCAGCGCCCAGGTCGCCGGAACGAGCAGCAGGCTGCTGGCGATGAGGGTCCGCTGCCAGGGCGCGAGGGCGCTCTGCACCGTGCGGACCGGCGCCGCCAGCCACCAGCGGCGCAGCCACCAGCCGAGCAGGGCGACGCCGCCGATCGTGCTCGCGTGCTGGAGGATCCGCCAGCCCTCGACGTGGGTGATCGCGTCCCAGGCGATGTGGGTGATTGCGCCGATGACGATGCAGGAGCAAACGGCGGCGGGATTCCCCAGGGGGCTTTCCGGAACGCGTGCCGCGATCGCGGGGAAGAGCGCGAGCAGCGGGCGCTTGAGGACGAGGTGGAAGAGCAGGTAGAGCGCCGCCCCGAGCGGCAGGCAGAACCAGAAGAGCGCCGCCAGGGAGTGCGTCTCGTCACGCTCGAGCAGCGCCGGAGCGAAGTACCAGAAGTCGGGCACCACGCTGCCGATGACGAGCGCGGACAGCACGTAGTGGCGGCCGAGCAGCCGCCGCAGCGGCACAACCGCCGCCGGATGGGCGATCGGGTAGGGCATGCGTAGAAGGGCCTTACTGTAGTGGCGGCGGCGCGGCCGCGTCACCGGATGGCACGTAGGCTGACCGGGCTAAGCGCGCCGCGGGCGCCGGGGGCGCGGCGGTCATGTCGGCTGCGTACCCTTCCACGACCGCCATGAAAACACTCATGCCATCGGATCGCTCGTTCGGCTGGACGTTTACCGGGGTATTCGTCCTGATCGGTGCGATTTCCCACCCCTGGATGCTCGCGCTCGCGGCGCTGACCGCGCTGGTCACCGTGACCCGCGCGCACTGGCTCGCGCCGCTCAAGCACGCGTGGATGAAGTTCGGCGAGCTGCTGCACCACGTGGTGAGCCCGGTGGTGTTCGGCGTGCTGTTCTTCGCGGTGTTCACGCCGGCGGCGATGGTGATGCGCATCATCGGTCGCGACGCGCTCTCCCGGCGCTTCGAGCCCGGCCAGCGCTCGTACTGGGTGCGGCGTGATCCGCCCGGGCCGGCCGAAGACAGCTTCCGCGATCTCTTCTAGGAGGAAGGCATGGATTTCGTATCGCAGTTGTGGCGCTTTCTCGGCGCCCGCCGCAAGTTCTGGATGCTGCCGATCATTTTCATGAGCGTCGTGCTCGGCGGCCTGATCGTGCTCGCGCACGGCTCGGTGGTCGCGCCCTTCATCTACACGCTGTTCTAGGCTGATGCACGTCCTCGGCATCTCGGCCTACTACCACGACAGCGCCGCGGCGCTGCTGCGCGACGGCCACGTCGCCGCCGCCGCGCAGGAAGAGCGCTTCACGCGCAAGAAGCACGACCAGAGCTTCCCGCACCACGCGATCCGCGCCTGCCTGGCGCAGACCGGCCTGCGCGCCTCGCAGGTCGACTGCGTCGCCTTCTACGACAAGCCGTTCCTCAAGTTCGAGCGCCTGCTCGAGACCTACCTCGCCTTCGCGCCGCGCGGCTTCGAGTCGTTCCGCAGCGCGCTGCCGGTGTGGGTGAAGGAGAAGCTGTTCCAGAAGCGCGAGATCCTGCAGGAGCTGAAGGCGCTCGAGCCGGGCATCGACTGGGCCTCGCGCCTGATCTTCTCCGAGCACCACCTCTCGCACGCCGCGAGCGCGTACTACCCGTCGCCATTCTCGAGCGCCGCGGTGCTGACCATGGACGGCGTCGGCGAGTGGACCACGACCTCGCTTGCGATCGGGCGCGGCCGCGAGCTGAAGGTGGTGAAGGAGATCCACTTCCCGCACTCGCTCGGCCTGCTGTACTCGGCGTTCACCTACTACACCGGGTTCAAGGTGAATTCCGGGGAATACAAGGTCATGGGACTCGCTCCTTACGGAGAGCCCCGGTACGCGAACCTCATCAAAGAGAATCTCATCGACATCAAGGAGGACGGCAGCTTCCGCCTCAACCTCGACTACTTCGACTACTGCACCGGCCTGCGCATGACGAACGCCAGGTTCGACGCGCTGTTCGGCGGGCCGGCGCGCAAGCCGGAGCAGCGCCTGACGCAGCGCGAGATGGACCTCGCCGCCTCGATCCAGGCGGTGACCGAGGAAGTCGTCCTCAAGCTCGCCGAAGGCATCCGCAAGGAGTCCGGCGAAAAGAACCTTTGCCTGGCGGGCGGCGTGGCGCTGAATTGCGTCGCCAACGGCAAGCTGCTGCGGGCGAAGACCTTCGAGCGCCTGTGGCTGCAGCCGGCCGCGGGCGACGCGGGCGGCGCGCTCGGCGCGGCGCTCGTCGCGCACCACCTGCACCGCGGCCAGGAGCGCAAGCTGAACGGCTCGCTCGACGGCATGCGCGGCGGCTACCTCGGGCCGGAATTCTCCACCGCCGAGATCGAGCGGCGCCTGCGCGCCGCCGGCGCGGTGTTCGACGTGCTCTCCGACGAGAAGATCATCAGCGAATGCGCCGGCGCCCTCGCCGAAGGCAAGGCGCTCGGCTGGTTCCAGGGCCGCATGGAGTTCGGCCCGCGCGCCCTCGGCGCGCGCTCGATCCTCGGCGACGCGCGCTCGCCGAGCATGCAGAAGACGCTCAACCTCAAGGTCAAGTACCGGGAATCCTTCCGGCCGTTCGCGCCGTCGGTGCTGTTCGAGGACGCGGCAAGCTATTTCGACCTGGAAGGCGAAAGCCCCTACATGCTGCTCGTGGCCGACGTGGCGGAGGAGCACCGCATCGCCATGACCGAGGAGGAGAGGAAGCTGTTCGGCATCGACAAGCTCAACGTGCCGCGCTCGGCGATCCCGGCGGTGACGCACGTCGACTATTCCGCGCGGGTGCAGACGGTGCACAAGGAAACCAACCCGCGGTACTGGAATTTGATCAGCAAATTCAAAGAAACCACAGGCTGTCCGGTCGTCGTCAACACCAGCTTCAACGTGCGCGGCGAGCCGATCGTCTGCACGCCCGAGGACGCGTTCCGCTGCTTCATGGGCACCGAGATCGAGGCGCTCGCGGTCGGCAACTGCTACCTGGAGAAGTCGCGCCAGAACCCCGCGCTCAAGCAGAACTACGAGACGGCGTTCGAGCTGGACTGAGCCAGGCATGAGCGCGTCCCCGGCTCTGCCGTACCGTGCCGACGTCGACGGCCTGCGGGCGATCGCGGTGCTCGCGGTGCTCGCGTTCCACGGCTTTCCGGCCGCGGCGCCGGGCGGCTTCGCCGGCGTCGACATCTTCTTCGTCATCTCCGGCTTCCTGATCTCGGGGATCATCCTCGACGGCCTCGCGCGCGGCACGTTCAGCTTCGCCGACTTCTACTGGCGGCGCGTGCGGCGCATCTTCCCGGCGCTCATCCTGGTCCTCGCCGCGTGCCTGGCGGCGGGGTGGCTCCTGCTCCTGCCCGACGAGTACAACCAGCTCGGCAAGCACATCGTCGCCGCGGCGGCGTTCCTCTCCAACTTCGCGTTCTGGCGCGAGGCCGGCTATTTCGACGGCGCGGCGGACCTGAAGCCGCTGCTGCACCTCTGGTCGCTGGGCGTCGAGGAGCAGTACTACCTCGTCTGGCCGCTCGCGCTCTTCCTGCTGCGCAACCGGCCGCGCCTGATGGCGGGCATGATCGCGGCGGGCGGCCTCGCCTCGCTCGCACTGAGCGTCTGGCTCACGCAGGCGGCGCCGGTCGCCGCGTTCTACCTGCCGGTGACGCGCTTCTGGGAGCTCCTCGCCGGCAGCCTGCTCGCCTGGCTCGCGGCGCGCGGCCGCTTGTCCGCGCGCTTCGCCGACGCGAAGGCGCTCGCCGGGCTGGCGCTGATCGCGGCGGCGTTCGCGCTGCTCAGCGCCGAGCGCGATTTCCCCGGCTGGTGGGCGCTGCTGCCGGTCGGCGGCGCGGCGCTGCTCATCGCCGCCGGGCCCCGCGCGTGGGTCAATCGCCGCCTGCTGGCGAACCGCGGCATGGTCTACGTCGGGCTCATCAGCTACCCGCTCTACCTCTGGCACTGGCCGCTGCTGTCCTTCGCGCGGATCGTCCAGGGCGGCGAGCCGCCAGTTGCGGCGCGCATCGCGCTCCTGGTCGCCGCGATCGTGCTCGCCTGCCTGACCTACGAGCTCATCGAGAAGCACATTCGGCGCGCCCAGCTGCCCGTCGTGCGCCGTGCAGCCGTGCCGGCGCTCGCCGCGTCCATGGCCGCGCTCGCAGTCGGCGGCGCGCTCGCGCTGAAGAACGCCATGCCCGCCCACTCCGCCTCCATCCCGTTCGTGCGCGAGATCGCCCAGGCCTCCGCCGACTGGGCCTACCCCGGCGACCGGGTCATCGTCGGCGACAGCACGCACACGGTGCTCTTCTTCGGCGACAGCCATATGCAGCACTACTGGCCGCGGGTGGCGAAGCTCGTCGACGAGCGCGCCCGGCCAGTGCGCACCGTGATCTTCAAGACGACCGGCGGTTGCGCGCCGGTGCCCGGCATCGAGCGGCGCGGCCAGCACTGCAGCCCGTTCGTCGAGAAGGGCTTCGCGCTCGCGCAGCGCCCGGAGGTCGACATCGTCGTCATCGCCGCCTCCTGGGTGGGATTCCTCAACCGCGGCGACTACTACAAGGTCGGCGACGCGGACGAGACGCCGCTCAAGCTGATCACGCCCGAGACCGAGTGGGTGATGCAGGGCTTCGCCGAGTCGCTGCAGCGGCTGGTGGCGAAGGGCAAGCGCGTCGTCATCGTCCTCTCCTCGCCGCGCGGCGACGCCTTCGACCCGAAGTCGCTGGTGCGGCGCGACGGCATGGTGGTGCACGTCGGCATGGGCCTCGCGCCGGTGCCGCGCATGAAGCTGGCGAGCGTCACCTGGGGCATCGACTCGCGGCTGCGGCGCATCGCCGCCGCGACCGGCGCGAGCGTGCTCGACCCGACCGACTGGCTCTGCGGCCGCGATGCGTGTCCCGCGGCCGACGAGCAGGGCCGCCCGCTCTACAAGGACGACTCGCACCTGCGCGCGAGCTATGCGCGCGAGCACTTCACCGCCTTCGACTCCTACGTCTACCTGCCCGCCCCGCCATGACCGACGCCAAACTCACCCTCGAGGACGGGGCCGAATTCCCGGGCCGCCTGCTCGGCTTCCCGCGCGCCGCGGCGGGCGAAGTGGTTTTCAACACCGGCATGGTCGGCTACACCGAGGCGCTCACCGACCCGTCCTACCGCGGCCAGATCCTGGCGCTCACCTTCCCGCTGGTCGGCAACTACGGCGTGCCGCCCGAGTTCGAGTCGGCGCGCATCCAGGCCGAGGCCCTGATCGTCTCCGAGCTCGCCGCGGAATACAGCCATGCCGCCGCGCAGAAGAGCCTGCCGCAGTGGCTGGAGGAAGAGCGCATCCCGTGCCTCGCCGGCGTGGACACTCGCGCGCTCACCAAGCACCTCCGTACCCGCGGCACGGTGCGCGGGCGGATTCTTTTCGAAAACCAGAATGTCGATTGGCCCGCGGAGCTGCCTGTCCCCGCGGTGAGCATCAAGGAGAGGATCGTCTATCCCGGCGGGCCGCGCAGGGTCGTCGTCGTCGACTGCGGCGCCAAGGAGAGCATCGTCGAAGAGCTGCGCCGGCGCGCGCTCACCGTGGTGCGCGTGCCGTGGGACCATGACTTCCTCGCCGAGGACTTCGACGCGGTGCTGGTCTCCAACGGCCCCGGCGATCCGCAGGACTGCACGGCGACGATCCGCAACCTGCAGCGCGCGATCGCGCTCGGGCGGCCGATCATGGGCATCTGCCTCGGCCACCAGCTGCTCGCCCTCGCCGCCGGCGCGCAGACCTACAAGCTCAAGTTCGGCCACCGGGGCCATAACCAGCCGTGCATCGAGCTCGGCACCGGCCGCTGCTTCATCACTTCGCAGAACCACGGCTACGCGGTCGATCCGGCCAGCCTGCCGCACGACTGGCTGCCGTGGTTCACCAACGCCAACGACGGCTCGAACGAGGGCATGCGCCACCGCTCGCGGCCGTTTCTCAGCGTGCAGTTCCATCCCGAGGCCGCGCCGGGGCCGGTGGACTGCGCGCACCTGTTCGACCGGTTCGTGGAGATGATCGAATGAAAGTCCTGATCCTCGGCAGCGGCGCGCTCAAGATCGGCGAGGCCGGCGAGTTCGACTACTCGGGCAGCCAGGCGATCAAGGCCTTCCGCGAGGAGGGCGTGCAGACCGTGCTGGTCAACCCGAACATCGCCACCATCCAGACCTCCGAAGGGCTCGCCGACAAGGTCTACCTCCTGCCGGTGACGCCGGACTTCGTCGCCAAGATCATCGAGCACGAGCGGCCGGACGCGATCGCGCTCAGCTTCGGCGGCCAGACCGCTCTGAATTGCGGATTGGAACTGGATCGCCTTGGAATTCTCCAGAAATTGAATGTTTCCGTCTTAGGCACTCCGACGGCCACCATCCGCGATACGGAAGACCGCGCGCTGTTCGCGGCCCGGCTCGCCGAAATCGGCGTCGAGGTGCCGCGCAGCCAGGCCGCCGCCTCGCTCGAGGAAGCGCTGTCGATCGCGGAAACGATCGGCTACCCGGTGATGGCGAGGGTCGCCTATGCGCTCGGCGGACTGGGCTCGGGGCTGTGCAGCGACCCGGCCGAGCTCGAGGCGCGCGTGAGCAAGGCGCTCGCCCACAGCCCGCAGGTGCTGATCGAGGAATACCTCGCCGGCTGGAAGGAGCTCGAGTACGAGGTGGTGCGCGACCGCTTCGACAACTGCATCGTGGTCTGCAACATGGAGAACCTCGATCCCATGGGCATCCACACCGGCGAGAGCATCGTCGTCGCGCCCAGCCAGACGCTCACCAACCGCGAGTACCACCTGCTGCGCGCGCTCGCCATCCGCACGGTGCGCCACCTCGGCGTGGTGGGCGAGTGCAACATCCAGTTCGCGCTGCATCCGCAGACCGGCGAATACCGCGCCATCGAGGTGAACGCGCGGCTCTCGCGCAGCTCCGCGCTCGCCTCGAAGGCGACCGGCTATCCGCTCGCCTACGTGGCGGCCAAGCTCGGCCTCGGCCACAACCTCGCCGAGCTGAAGAACGCGATCACGCAGGCCACCACCGCCTGCTTCGAGCCGGCGCTCGACTACGTGGTGGTCAAGGCGCCGCGCTGGGACCTGCAGAAGTTCCGCAACGTCCTGCCGGGCATCGGCTCGTCGATGAAGTCGGTGGGCGAGGTGATGGCGATCGGCCGCAGCTTCGAGGAAGCGCTGCAGAAGGCGCTGCGCATGCGCGACGCGCCGCGGCCGGGCGCGATCGAGGACGGCGACATCGACCGGCTGCTGCGCGAGCCGACGCCGGAGCGCCCGCACGTCGTCGCCGAGGCGTTCCGCCGCGGCTACACGATCGAGCGGGTGCGCGCGCTGTCCTACATCGATCCCTGGTTCCTGCAGCGGATCCGCCGCATCGTCGAGCTGGAAAGGCGCCTTGCCGCCGACGGCTCGGTCGAGCTGCTGCGCGAGGCGAAGCAGGCCGGCTTCGCGGATGCGCAGATCGCCGCGCTGCAGGGCACGAGCGCCGACGCGATCCGCGCGAAACGCGAGGCCGCCGGCATCCGCCCGCGCGTCAAGCAGATCGACACGCTGGCCGGCGAATACCCGGCGCAGACCAACTACCTCTACCTCACCTACCACGGCACCGAGGACGACGTCGCCGCCGGGGCGCTGGAGAACGCGGTGCTGGTGCTCGGCTCGGGCGCCTACCGCATCGGCAGCTCGGTGGAATTCGACTGGTGCGGCGTCAACGCGCTGCACGCGCTGCGCGCCATGGGCCACCGCACGCTGATGCTCAACCACAACCCGGAGACCGTCAGCACCGACTACAACGAGTGCGACCGGCTCTATTTCGACGAGATCAGCCTGGAGACGGTGCTCGAGCTGTGCGCGCGCGAGAAGCCGCTCGGCGTGGTGGTCTCGGTCGGCGGCCAGGCGCCGAACAACCTCGTCCTGGCGCTCGCCGAGCGCGGCGTGAAGGTGCTCGGCACGCCGGCGGCGAGCATCGACCGCGCCGAGGACCGGCACAAGTTCTCGCGGCTGCTCGACGAGCTGGGCATCGTCCAGCCGCCCTGGGAGGAGCTGAAGACCGAGGACGAGGCGCTCGCCTTCGCCCGCGGCGTCGGCTACCCGGTGCTGGTGCGGCCTTCGTACGTGCTCTCCGGCGCGGCGATGGGCGTCGCCGCGAACGACGCCGAGCTGCAGAGCTTTCTCGGCCGCGCCACGACCATCTCGCCGCTGCACCCGGTGGTGATCTCCAAGTTCCTCGAAAATGCGCGCGAGCTCGAGCTCGACGCGGTCGCCTGCGACGGCGGCCTGGTGGTCTCGGCGGTGAGCGAGCACGTGGAGAACGCCGGCGTGCATTCCGGCGACGCGACGCTGGTGCTGCCGCCGCAGCGCACCTACCTCGAGACGGTGCGCCGCATCCGCAGCGTGGCGGCGGAGATCGCCGCCGCGCTGCGCATCCACGGCCCGTTCAACATCCAGTTCCTGGCGAAGAACAACGAGGTGAGCGTCATCGAGTGCAACCTGCGCGCCTCGCGCAGCTTCCCCTTCGTCTCCAAGGTGCTGGGCGTGAACTTCATCGCCATCGCCACCCAGGTGATGATGGGCCGCCCGGTGCCGGTCCACGGCGGCTCGGTCATGGACCTCGACTATGTCGGCGTCAAGGCGCCGCAGTTCTCCTTCACGCGCCTGGACGGCGCCGACCCGGTGCTCGGCGTGGAGATGGCCTCGACCGGCGAGGTCGGCTGCCTCGGCGACGACTTCGACGAGGCTTTCCTCAAGGCGTTCCTCTCCGTGGGCTACCGGCTGCCGATCCGCAGCGTGCTGCTCTCCAGCGGGCCGGTGGAGGCTAAGGCCGCGTTCCTCGAGCAGGCGCGCCTGCTCGCCGGCCTGGGCGTCGCCATCCACGCCACCGCCGGCAGCGCGCGCTTCCTCGCCGAGAACGGCATCGCCGCCGAGGTGCTGCATTGGCCGGACGACCCGCGCTCGCCCAACGTGCTCGAAGTCCTCGCCGGCCGCAAGGTCGACCTGGTGATCAACATCCCGAAGAACAACCGCGCCGACGAGCTCGCCAACGACTACCTGATCCGCCGCAAGGCGGTGGACCTCGGCATCCCGCTGATCACCAACCTGCAGCTCGCCCAGCGCTTCGTCGAGGCGATGGCGCGCAAGCCGCTGCACGAGCTGGCGATCAAGAGCTGGGGCGAGTACATGCCGAAGCGCAAGCGCCGGGTACGCGACTTGCTCCAGCCGGGCCATGAAACTCCTCGCGAAGCGCTGGTCGCCGTCGGCGACCGATCTCCTGCGGGCTGACCACTCCCGGGTCGTCGCCACCTTTCACCGCTACTCTTCCGACCTGGCGCCGCGCGTCAAGCTCGGCCTGGTCGGCCGCATCTGCCTCGCGCTCGAGGTGCACGCGCAGATCGAGGAGGAGCTCTTCTATCCGGCGCTGCGCAATGCCGCGCCGGCGATCGTCGAGGAGAGCCTGCTCCAGCACCAGGAGATGACGACGCTGATCGGCGCGCTGCGCGGCATGGACGCCGACACGCCGGCGTACGACGAGACGTTCTTCCGCCTGATGCGCGCGGTGATGCACCACGCCGCCGACGAGGAGACGCGGCTCTTCCCCGACGCCGAGCGCATGTTCCCCGAGGAGATGGCGGAGCGCGGCGCGCGCATGGCGAAGCGGCGCCTCGAGCTCGGCCTGCCGCGCGCGCGCGAGCTCGCGCGCAACGCGGCGCGGCTGGTGCCGCTGTCGGGCCTCGTCGCCACGGCGGCGGGCGTGCTCGCCGGCGCGCTCCTCTACCGGCGGGCGATCCGGCGCTAGGGACCCACGCGCCGCGATGGAGCTCGGCAACCAGCGCGCAAGCTCGAACGTCCAGGATCGCCGCGGCATGGGCCTGGTCGGCGGCGGGCTCGGCATCGGCGGCATCGCGGTCGCGGTCATCGCCTACCTGCTCGGCTTCGACCCCGGCACCGCCATCAATGTCGGACAGCAGGTCTCCAACCGCCAGGAGAGCCGCCCCGCGCCGAGCGGCGCGCCAGCCGACGAGATGGGCCAGTTCGTCTCCAGGGTGCTGGGCAGCACCGAGGACGTGTGGAGCGCGGTCTTCCAGCGCTCGGGCGCGCAGTACCGGGCGCCGACACTGGTGCTCTACGACGGGCAGGTGCGCTCGGCGTGCGGCATCGGCCAGTCGGCGATGGGCCCGTTCTACTGCGCGAACGACGAGAAGCTGTACATCGACCTCGCCTTCTATCGCGACCTGCAAGTGCGCTTCCGCGCGCCGGGCGATTTCGCCCAGGCCTATGTCATCGCGCACGAGGTCGGGCACCACGTACAGAAGCTGACCGGCGCGCCCAGGGCGCAATCCAATCAGGCCTCGGTGCGCCTGGAGCTGCAGGCCGATTGCTACGCCGGCGTCTGGGGCAACCGCGCCGGCGCCATGCAGCAGCTTTCACCGGGCGACCTGCAGGAGGCGCTCGCGGCGGCCAATGCGATCGGCGACGACCGCCTGCAGAAGCAGTCGCCGGGCCGCGTCGTGCCTGATTCGTTCACGCACGGCACCTCCGAGCAGCGCATGCGCTGGTTCAAGCGCGGCTTCGACTCGGGAAAGCCGCAGTCCTGCGACACCTTCTCGGCCGCCACGCTGTAGCGATTGCCATTCGGACTACGCGTTTCGACCCCGCATCGGTGCGGGTCTCAAAATAATTCCCGCATCCTCGCGGCGGGATGAATATCTGCGTAATCGGGCTGGGCTGGCTCGGCGCCGTCTCTGCGGCGTGCCTCGCCCGCGAGCGCCATCAGGTGGTCGCGGTCGACGCGCGCACCGATCCGGTCGACGCGCTCAATTCCGGCCGCTCGCCGGTCTACGAGAAGGAGCTCGAGCCGCTCATCGACGAGCAGGTCGGCCGCGGCCGCCTGTGCGCGAGCCCCGACCTCGACTCCGCGGTGCGCGCGAGCGACGCGGTCCTGATCTGCGTGAGCGGCCTGCAGCAGGCGCAGCGCGCCTGCGAGCAGGTCGGGCGCGCGCTCGCCGGCCACCCGGGCGCGCCGCTCATCGCGGTGCGCAGCACCGTGCCGCCGGGCACGACGCGCGCGACCCTGATCCCGCTGCTCGAGCAGGGGTCGCGCCGCAAGGCGGGCGAGGAGTTCGGCGTCTGCGTCAATCCCCAGTTCCTGCGCAAGGGCTCGGCGCTGCACGACTACGAGCACCCGCCGCGCACCGTGATCGGCGAGCTGAACCGCGCCAGCGGCGAGCTCGCCGCCAGCCTGTGCGCGAAGCGCGCGCCGCTGGTGCGCACCGATCTCGAGACCGCGGAGATGGTGAAGTACGTGGACAACGCGTGGCACGCGCTGAAGGTGGCGTTCGCCAACGAGATCGGCAGCGTCTGCCGCGCGCTCGAGGTGGACGCGCACGGCGTGATGGGCGTCTTCTGCCAGGACCACAAGCTCAACCTCTCGCCGAGCTACCTCAAGCCGGGCTTCGCCTTCGGCGGCGAGGCGCTGCCGGCGGACCTGCGCTCGCTCCTGCAGCACGCGCGCTCGCGCGACGTGGAGCTGCCGCTGCTCTCCGCGGTGCTGCCCTCGAACGCGCTGCAGGTCGAGCGCGTCGTCCAGGCGGTGCTCGAGCGCGGCCAGCGGCGCGTCGGCATGCTCGGCCTCGCCTCCAAGGCGGGCACGGCCGAGCTCGCCGAGAGCCCGCTCGTCGACCTCGCCGAGCGCCTGGTCGGAAAAGGCTGCGACCTGCGCATCTACGACCCGGCCGTCGCCGTGAGCGGCCCGGCGCCGCACCTCGGGCGGCTGATGGCGCGCTCGATCGACGAGGTGCTGGCGCACGCCCAGACCGTCGTCATCGGCAACGCCGCGCCGGAGTTCGCCGACGTGCCGCGCCGCATCGGCGAGGGCCAGGCGGTGATCGACCTGGTGCGCGTCTGCGACTCGCGCGCCGTGCTCGGCGTCTACGAGGGGCTATGCTGGTAGATCCGCGCTACCGGCGGCTGTTGCGGCGCTTCACGCCGTTGACGGTGTTCATGCACGTCGGCGCCGCCGACTGCTCGCTCGCCATCCTCGCCGCCGGCTTCGTCGAGCGCGCCTACGCGGTCGACCCGCTGACGCTCCCGGCGCGCGGCACGCGACTGCCGATCAACCTGCGCCTCGTCGCCTCGAGCGGGGCGGGACTGCCGATTCCGGAGGGCAGCGTCGACATCGCGCTCGCCGAGGACCCGACCAAGCTGCGCTTCATCCGCCGCTGCCTCGTGCCGGGTGGCTTGCTGCTCTCGCCCGACCGCGCGCTCTCGGACGCGCTGCGCGACGCCGGATTCGCGCGCGTGCGCCTTCCCTGGCTGGAACCGATCGTCGAAGCGGTGAAGCGCTAGCCATGGGCCGTTTGAACGCGAAGGGCTCCGGGATAGCTTAACAAGAGACGTAATAAATTCGAGCGTCGTCGCTGCCCTTCGGAGCTCGGCTGTATGAGTTTTGCGACCGTT
>Ga0075424_100004141_pt1 | contig 13654 bp, 4 predicted proteins | sample SoiMethybrSBSTD3_FD_75301 | JGI IMG/M metagenome (GOLD analysis project Ga0075424, IMG submission 75301) | Bulk soil microbial communities from a Populus tree surrounding site in Tennessee, USA - Soil MetaG P. TD hybrid SBSTD3 | ecosystem: Environmental > Terrestrial > Soil > Tree plantation... | reverse complement strand
GGGAGCATCTTGCCGGTGGGGAACTTCTCCGGATAAAACGATCCCCGCCACTCAGGATAGTTGTAGCCCGACGTGCCGATGCGGATCATGGCTCTTGGCCTGCCATGATACCGCCGCCCACCACTGGCCTGGCCGCTTCACTCCCCGGGTGTTCTCACCACGGAGGCCGAAATCTCCTTTGACGGGGTCTAGGTGGTGAGCTCGAAATCCGGGACGATCTGTCCCAGCTTGAGCCGGTCCACGTATCGGACATACGGATGGACCTTCTGTCTGGTTCCTTGTTTGGACTGCCCGGTCGCGCCCGACGCTGCACGCAACATCTTTCATCGTACCTGACGGCAGTGCGGGGTGGGAGCCATCGAGACTGCGCCGGGCGCCAAACAAGCCATTGATTCCTGTGTCAGATCCGGCTATGGTCTCCCGTGCTCTGTGCGGGGAAAAGGTCCTGTCCGAGGCGCTTCGTCATCGTGTAAGGGCATCCGACGGTTCTCGGTCAGGCATCGCACAGGGCGCCTCGCAGATCGGCCTATTCGGGGTTGCAGGTCGGGCAGGGGCCCGTGGGGGATCGTGCATGCTGAAGGTCGTCCGCGGCTTGCCGACCCTCTCCGCGTGGTCACCCGGGCGCCTGCCAGCCATCGAGATGGCTTCCATCGCCCGCAGTCCCGTCGATCCGCTACCACCCGCCTCACCCGCATGCCCTGCGTCCGGGGATGACCATGGGCTCCACGACCAAGGCTGAGCTGGCCGCGGAGGTCGCGAAACTCCAAGCCGCGCTCAAGCGCGAGCGAGCCAAGATCGCACGCCTCGGGGGCGCTCTCGCCGAGTCACGCGAGTACCAGACCGCCACCGCTGAGATCCTGCGCGCCATCAGCCAAGCACAGACCGACATTCAGCCCGTCTTCGAGATCATCGCGGACAGCGCCATGCGGCTGTTCAAGGCCTGGTCGGTGTCGGTCTTCCGCTACGAGGGCGATCTGATCAGGCTGGCCGCGACGCGCGGCGGCCTTCCCGGAAGCGGCAAGCCCTTCGCCGAGCAGATGGGCGAGCCGCGGCGTCCGAGCCAGGGGCGGCCCGAGGAACGAGCCGTGCTGAGTCGGTCCATCCAGCACGTGGTCGACGTCGACTCCGATCCAGACTGGAGCGCACGGTTTCGCGAGGACACGCGCCTGCGCGGCTTCCGCTCGCTGGTCGCGGTTCCCATGCTCCGGGGAGACCACGTCCTTGGGGTCATCGGGGTCAGCCGCGAGCAGAGCGGAGGCTTCACGCCGGCGGAGATCGCTCTCCTGCAGACCTTCGCCGACCAGGCGGTGATCGCCGTGGAGAACGCGCGGCTGCTCACGGAGCTCCAGACCAAGAATGCCAACCTGACCGAGGCCCTGGAGCAGCAGACGGCGACCAGCGACATCCTGCGGGTGATCTCGAGCTCGCCGACGGATGTACAGCCGGTGTTCGACGCCATCGTGCGGAGCGCCGTGCGCCTATGCGGCGGTCGCCACGGGACCCTCTACCGACGCTACGGGAACATGGTCGATTGTGTAGCCCAACACAACGTCCTCCCGGAAGTTCAGGAGCTCCTCCGGAGAGCCTTCCCGCGGCCAGTGACGGTGGGAACATCGCCCCACTTCCACCGTGCGCTCCGGGAAGGCACTGTCGAATCCATTCCGGACATCGACACGGCCGCGGACCTCTCGGAACGGGTTCGCGAAGTCTATCGACGCCACGACATGCGAAGCGTGGTAATGGTGCCCCTCCGAGGCCAGCGAGAAATCCTGGGCGTCCTCGTGGTCGGTCACGGTGACGTGGCCGCCTTTTCCGACAGCCACATGCTGCTCCTCCAGACCTTCGCCGAGCAGGCGGTGATCGCCATCGAGAACGTCCGCCTGTTCACGGAGCTTGAGGCGCGCAACAGCGAGCTCAAAACCGCCCTCGAGCAGCAGACGGCGACCAGTGAGCTTCTCAAAGTGATTGGTCGGTCGACCTTCGACCTCCAACCCGTGTTCGAGACTCTGGCCGAGAATGCGGTGCGTCTGTGCGAAGCCGAGCGGGCGTTCATCTGGCGCTTCGACGGCTCATGCCTGCAGGCAGCGGTCACCTACAACGCCAGCATCCAGCTGGAGGAGTACGCGCGTCAGAATCCCGTCGCTCCAGGACGCGGCAGTGGAGCGGCTCGCGCTGCGCTCGAGCGGCGTGCCGTCCACATCCAGGATGCCCTTCAGGATCCGGAGTACACCTTCGGACTCCGGGAGGATCCCATCCGCACAGTGCTGGCCATCCCCATGCTCAAGGGGGACGAGCTGTTGGGCGTCATCGCCATCTACCGGCTCGAGGTCCGGCCCTTCACGGACAGCCAGATCGCCCTGCTGGAGACTTTCGCCGACCAGGCCTCCATCGCCATAGAGAACGCGCGGCTGCTCAGCGAGCTCCAGGCCAAGAATGTCGATCTCACCGAGGCCCTGGAGCAGCAGACGGCGACCAGCGAGATCCTGCGCGTGATCTCGAGCTCGCCCACCGACGTTCAGCCCGTGTTCGACACAATTGCCGAGGCTGCGCTCAGACTCTGCGGCGGCTTTACGAGCGGCGTGTACCGGTTCGACGGCGAACTGATTCATCTTGCCGCTCATCACAACTGGCCGGGGGAGGCGCTCGCCGTGGCGCGTGGCCTCTATCCACGCCCGCCCGGCCGCGAGACACAGGTTGCCCTCGCCATCCAGGATCATGTCGTCGTCGAGGTCCGGGATTTCGAGGACGAGTCTCAAGTCCCGGCGCCGTCGGTTCCGCTAGCGCGGACCCTCGGGTATCGCAGCATTCTCGTCGTGCCCATGCTTCGCGAGGGGCAGGCGACGGGAGCCATAGCCGTGGCCCGCGCGGAAGCCGGTGCCTTCTCGGACAAGCAGATCGATTTGCTCAAGACCTTCGCCGATCAGGCCGTGATCGCCGTCGAGAACGTCCGGCTTTTCACCGAGCTTGCGGAGCGCAACAGCGAGCTGCGGGTGGCCCTGGAGCAGCAGACGGCGACCAGCGAAGTCCTCAAGCTGATCAGTCGCTCAACCTTTGATCTTCAACCCGTTCTGCAAACGCTCGCCGAGAACGCAACGCGGCTGTGCGGTGCCGATATCGGATTGATCTGGACGTTTGACTGCGAGGTCTTTCGCCTGGCGGCCGACTACGGTCAGTCCGCCGAAGCCAGAGATTTTTGGGAGCGAAATCCGATCCGGCCCGGGCGAGGATCTGCCACCGGACGCGCCGCACTCGAGGGCCGGACGGTCCATATTCCCGACGTCCTGGCGGACCCCGAGTACCAATTGATAGAAGGGCAGCGAGTGGGGAGCTACCGGGCCTTACTTGGGGTTCCCATGCTGCGAGAGGGCATTCTCACTGGGGTCTTCGGACTCCAAAGGACCGACGCGCAACCCTTCACCGACAAGCAGATCGATCTCGTCACAACCTTCGCCGACCAGGCGGCCATCGCCATCGAGAACGCGCGGCTGCTCAGCGAACTCCAGGCCAAGAACGCCGACCTCACCGAGGCTCTGGAACAGCAGACGGCCACCAGTGAGATCCTGCGCGCCATCAGCCGGTCGCCGACCGACTTGCAGCCGGTGTTCGACATCATCGCCGAAAGCGCGGTGCGTTTGTGCCGGGCGGAGGTGGCCAACGTCACGCGCTTCGACGGTGAGCGGGTCCACGTCGGCGCGATTTATGGCCCGAGCACAGCGGGAGTCGACGCGGTGCGGCGCACATACCCCATGCGCCCGAGTGGCGCGGCGGCCGCCGCACGTGCCATTCGCGATCGCGCGATCGTTCACCTTCCCGATGTGCTGGCAGACCCAGAGTACCGGGTTCAGGAGGCAGCTCTTGCCTCCGGATTCCGCGCGGTGCTGGCCGTGCCGATGCTCCGCGAGGGTCGCGCGATCGGCTCCATCGCCATCGGTCGCGCCCAGCCTGGTGAATACAGCGATGTGCAGGTCCAGTTACTTCAGACCTTCGCCGACCAGGCGGTCATCGCCATCGAGAACGTGCGTCTGTTCACGGAATTGGAGGCGCGCAACAGCGAGCTGCGGGTGGCTCTCGAGCAGCAGACGGCGACGAGCGAGTTGCTCAAGGTCATCGGGCGCTCCACCTTCGATCTCCAGCCGGTCTTCGAGACGCTGGCCGAGAACGCGGTGAAGCTCTGCGACTCGAAGCGGTCGTTCATCTTCCGCTTCGACGGTCAGCTGCTGCGGGTCGTGGCCACCCACAACGCCTCTGCCGAGATCAGAGCCTTCGTCGAGCAGAATCCCATCGCGCCGGGAAGGGGCAGCGCCACCGCGCGCGCCGGTCTCGAGCGACGCACGATCCACGTCCATGACGCCCAGACCGACCCCGAATACACCTACGGCTCCCGGCAGGTGGATCCTTTCCGGACAATACTCACGGTTCCCATGCTGAGAGCGGGCGAGCTGCTCGGGGTGATCCTGATCTATCGGCACGAGGTCCGGCCCTTCACGGACAGCCAGATTGCCCTCCTTGAGACCTTTGCCGACCAGGCCGCCATCGCCATCGAGAACGCGCGGCTGCTCACTGAGCTGCAGACGAAGAACGCCTCGCTCACCGAGGCCTTGGAGCAACAGACGGCGACCGCAGAGATCCTGCGGGTCATCAGCCGTTCCCCCACTGATGTGCAGCCGGTCTTCGAGGCCATCACGGAAAGCGCGATGCGTCTGTGCGATGCTGACTACGCAAGCGCCAATCGGCTCGAGGGCGACGAGATTCACCTGGTCGCGCAGCACGGCCAGAGTGTGGAGTGGCTCGAGGCGGCCCGCCGTGTGTTTCCGGCCCCCTTGACCCCGGACCTGGTCTCCGGGCGGGCCATGGTGGAGCGCGCCGTGGTGCACGTGGAGGACCTGCAGACTGACGCACGGTTCCCGGCCAGCCAGGGGCTGGCGCGGACCATGGGATACCACAGCGTGTTGAGCGTGCCCATGCTCCGGGACAGCGGGCCAGTCGGCGCCATCATGGCTTTTCGCCAGGAGCTCCGGCCGTTCACCGAAGCGGAGATTGGGCTGCTCCACACCTTCGCCGACCAGGCGGTCATCGCGATCGAGAATGTGCGCCTGTTCACGGAGCTGGAGGCGCGCAACAGCGAGCTGCGCGTGGCCCTCGAGCAGCAAACGGCGACCAGCGAGCTCCTCAAGGTAATCGGCCGTTCCACCTTCGACCTCCAGCCGGTGTTCGAGACGCTGGCGGAGAACGCGCTTCGCCTTTGCGACGCAGAGCAAGGGGTGGTCTTCCGCTTCGACGGTCAGGCTCTCAGGCCGGTGGTCATGCGCAATCTCACGCTGGCAAACCGTGAGGTCCTCCAGCAGAATCCTATTGTCGCCGGCCGCGGGAGCGCCACGGGGCGGGTGGCCCTCGAACGACGCACGATCCACATCCCTGATGTCCAGGCCGATCCGGAGTACACTTACTTCGGCGCTGAGGAGCTTCCATTCCGGACCTTGCTTTCGGTTCCTATGCTAAGGGCCGGCGAGTTCCTGGGCGCGATCGCCATTCAGCGAGAAGAAGGTCGGCCGTTTACGGATAGCCACATCGCCCTGTTGGAGACGTTCGCCGACCAGGCGGCCATCGCCATCGAGAACGCGCGGCTGCTCACCGAGCTCCAGGCCAAGAACGCGAGCCTCACCGAAGCGCTGGAGCAGCAGACGGCCACCGCCGAGATCCTCCGCGTGATCAGCCGGTCGCCGACCAACGTGCAGCCCGTTTTCGAGGCCATCGCCGAGAGCGCCCTACGCCTCTGCCGCGCCGATTACGGAGGCGCCTACAGGCTCGAGGGCGGGATGATTCACATCGGCGCCCATCATGGGCACACGGCGGAATGGCGGGAGGCTGCGGCCAGAACGTTCCCGCACCCTCTCGCGAGGGATCTCATCGGCGGAGCGGCCATGCTGGATCGTGAGGTCGTGCACCTCGTGGACCTGCAGTCGGCCGATGGGTTTCCGGCCAGCCAGACCCTGGCCCACACCATGGGATATCGCACGGGTCTTGCGGTGCCGATGCTGCGCGACGACGGCCCCGTGGGCGCTATCGTGGTCTTCCGCCAAGAGAGCTCGCCGTTCACGGAAGGCGAGATTGGCCTGGTCCGCACCTTCGCCGACCAAGCGGTGATCGCCATCGAGAACGTGCGCCTGTTCACGGAGCTGGAGGCGCGCAACAGCGAGCTGCGGGTGGCCCTCGAGCAGCAGACGGCCACCAGCGAGCTGCTCAAGGTGATCGGGCGGTCTACCTTCGACCTTCAGCCCGTCTTCGAGACGCTCGCGGAGAATACGGTGCGGCTGTGCGAGGCCGAGCGCGCGTTCATCTTCCGATTCGATGACCAGCTTCTGCGGGTCGTTGCCACCCACAATGTTCAGGCGCAGTTCAGAGAGTGGGTTGAGCGGAATCCCATCGCCCCCGGGCGCCAGAGCAGCACGGCACGCAGCGCCTTGGAGCGCCGCACGATCCATATCCACGATGTCCAGGCGGATCGCGAGTACACATACGGCGCCAAGCAGGTGGATCCAATTCGGACTGTCCTGGCCGTTCCCATGCTCCGAGCCGGGGAACTGCTCGGTGTGCTTCTGACGGACCGGCACGAGGTACGGCCGTTCACCGACGGCCAGATCGCGCTCATGGAGACCTTCGCCGATCAGGCGGCCATCGCCATCGAAAACGCGCGCCTGCTCACGGAGCTTCAGGCCAAGAACGCGAGCCTCACGGAGGCCCTGGAGCAGCAGACGGCGACCAGCGAGATCCTCAAGGCGATCAGCACCTCGCCAACCGATGTGCGACCTGTGTTCGACATGATCGCCAAGAACGCCGTAACACTCTGTGGCGCGGAGCTCAGCGTCGTGACCACGCTCGCGGGCGATCATCTGGAGCTGGCGGCAGTGTACGGCCTCACCTCCGAGGGCATCGAGGCCACGCGGGATGCTTTCCCTATGCCGCTTGATGCCGAATCGGCGAGCGCTCGGGCGGTCCGCACCCGTGCGGTCGTCCACTTCGAAGACGTCATGGCTGACACCAAGTATCAGTACAAAGACACGGCACAAGTTGGGCGCTGGCGCGGGACTCTGGGCGTGCCGATGCTCCGAGAGTCGCAAGTGATCGGCGCGATCATGGTCGCTCGGACAACCCCGGGCCGCTTCTCGGAGGCACAGATCGCGCTTCTGCAGACCTTCGCCGACCAGGCGGTGATCGCCGTGGAGAACGTCAGGCTCTTCACGGAGCTGGAATCTCGGAACAGCGAGCTGCGAGTAGCCCTCGAGCAGCAGACGGCTACGAGTGAGCTGCTGAAGGTGATCGGACGGTCGACCTTCGATCTCCAGCCCGTGTTCGAGACGCTGGCCGAGAACGCGGTCCGGCTGTGCGAGGCGGAGCGGGCGTTCATTTTCCGTCTCGACGGACAGCTTTTGCGGGGAGTGGCGAGCTTCAACGCCTCCCGGGAGCTGATGGAGTTCATCGAGCGGAATCCGGCGTCGGTCGGACGCGGGAGCGCCACGGGTCGCGCCGCCCTCGACCGGCGCACCACTCACGTTCACGACGCTCAGGCCGACCCGGAGTACACGTATCGGTCGCGAGACGTCGATGCCACCCGCACCTTGCTGTCGATTCCAATGCTCAGAGCAGACGAAGTGCTGGGCGTGATCACGATTTACCGGCACGAGGTGCGGCCCTTCAGCGACAGTCAGATCGCGCTCATGGAGACCTTCGCCGACCAGGCGGCCATCGCCATCGAGAGCGCACGGCTGCTCACCGAGCTGCAGGCCAAGAACGCGAGTCTCACAGAGGCCCTCGAGCAGCAGACCGCCACCAGCGAGATCCTGCGGGTCATCAGCCGGTCGCCCACGGATGTCCAGCCGGTGTTCGACATCATCGCCGAGAGGGCGGTGAAGCTCTGCGACGCCGAGGTGAGCGTGACCTCCCGGTTCGATGGCGACGTCCTTCAGCTGGCCGCCGTGCACGGGGTGACGCAAGAAGGCACGGATGCTCTGCGACGGATCTTCCCCATGCGGCTGGACGCCGAGGCGGTGAGCGCCCGCACGTTCCGCGAGCGAGCGGTCGTGCACGCCGAGGATGTGATGGCCGACGCATCATACGAGATCAAGGACACCGCGGTGGCTGGTGGCTGGCGAGGCGCCCTCGGCGTCCCCATGCTGCGTGACGGGCAGGTCATCGGCGTCATCTTCGTCGGCCGATCGAAGCCCGGTCTGTTCAGCGACCAGCAGGTTGAGCTGCTGAAGACGTTCGCGGACCAGGCCGTGATCGCCGTGGAGAACGTCAGGCTCTTCACGGAGCTGGAATCTCGGAACAGCGAGCTGCGAGTCGCCCTCGAACAGCAGACGGCGACGAGCGAGCTGCTCAAGGTCATCGGCCGGTCGACGTTCGATCTCCAGCCGGTGTTCGAGACGCTGGCCGAGAACGCGGTGCGGCTCTGCGAAGCCGTGCAAGCGGTGATCCTCCGCTTCGACGGTCAGCTCCTTCGATCCGTAGCCACCCACAACTTCGCTCAGGAGGAGAGAGAGATCCTCGAGCGAAATCCGATCCCGCTCTCGCGCGGGAGCGCGTCCGGGCGTGCCGTTCTCGAGCGACGGACGATCCACATTCACGATGTCAAGTCTGATCCTGAGTTCACCTACCTGGGGGGACAGATCCCGTTCCGGACCTTGCTGGCGATTCCGATGCTCAGGGCGGACGAGCTACTGGGAGTGATCGTCATCCGTCGAGACCAGGTCCGACCGTTTACCGATGGCCAGATCGCCCTAATGGAAACCTTCGCTGACCAGGCGGCGATCGCCATCGAGAACGCGCGGCTGCTCACCGAGCTCCAGGCCCGCACGGCGGCGCTCACCCGGTCCGTGGAGGAGTTGCGCGCGCTCGGCGAGGTGGGACAGACTCTCAGCTCCACCCTCGACCTCGAGACGGTGCTCAGCACCATCGCCTCGCGGGCCAGCCAGCTCGCGCGCACGGACTCGTGCACCGTGTACGAGTGGGACGAGCAGACCGAGACGCTGCTCCTGCGTGTTGCCCACAATCTCGACGAGGAGGTCGTCGAGGTGGCCCGGCGCTCTCCCATACGGCGCGGGGAGGGCGTGGGTGGGCGCATGGCCGTCACGCTGGAGCCGATCCAGATCGCCGACATTGCCGAAGCGGGCGCCTACGCGGGACCGCTTCGTGACGTCCTGTTGCGCACAGGTACCCGGGGGCTGCTCGGCGTGCCCCTGCTCCGCGAGGGGCGCCTGCTCGGCGGCCTCACCGTGACCCGCAAGACGCCGGGGGAGTTTCCACCGGAGGTGGTCGACCTGCTCAAGACCTTCGCCAGCCAGTCGGCGCTGGCCATCCAGAACGCGCGGCTCTTCCAGGAGATCGGCGACAAGAGCCGCCAGCTCGAGCAGGTCGACCGTCACAAGTCCGAGTTCCTCGCCAACATGTCCCACGAGCTGCGCACGCCGCTCAACGCCATCATCGGCTACAGCGAGATGCTCCAGGAGGACGCGGCCGACCTGGGCGCCGAGCAGTTCACGGAAGACCTCAAGAAGATCAACGCGGCAGGGAAGCACCTGCTGGAGCTGATCAACGCCGTTCTCGACCTCTCCAAGATCGAGGCGGGCAGGATGGAGCTCTACCTGGAGAGCTTCGACGTGCCGTCGCTGGTGCGGGACATCGCCGCGGTGATCCAGCCCCTGGCTGGCAAGAACGCCAACGAGCTCGAGGTCCACTGCGCGGGCGAGATCGGGAGCATGCGCGCCGACCTGACCAAGGTGCGCCAGGCCCTCTTCAACCTCCTGAGCAATGCCTGCAAGTTCACCGAACGCGGCACCGTCTCTCTCACGGTGGAGCGCGAGACGGCCGAGGGCCAGGAGTGGCTGAGCTTCGGCGTGCGCGACTCGGGCATCGGCATGACCCCCGAACAGCTCGGGCGGCTCTTCGCCGCCTTCTCCCAGGCGGACGCGGCGACCACCCGCAAGTACGGAGGCACCGGGCTCGGCCTCGCGCTGAGCCGGCGGCTCTGCCGGATGATGGGCGGCGACGTCATGGTGGAGAGCGAGCCCGGCCACGGCAGCACCTTTACCATCCGCCTGCCCGCCGTCGTGGCGGAGACGGTGGAGGCGGTGGAGGCAACAGAGACGACGCCGCCCGCGAGCGAGGCTCCCGACGCAGGAACGGTGCTGGTGATCGACGACGAGGTGGCGGTGCGCGACCTGATGCAGCGCTTCCTCGCCCGGGAAGGCTTCCGGGTCGTCACGGCGGGGAGCGGCGAGGAAGGGTTGCGCCGGGCCCGCGAGCTCAGACCCTCCGCCATCACCCTCGACGTCATGATGCCGGGCATGGACGGCTGGGCCGTCCTCTCGTCGCTCAAGGCGGACCCCCAGGTGGCCGACATTCCGGTGATCATGCTGACCATCGTGGACGATCGGAACCTCGGCTATGCCCTGGGCGCCGCCGAGTACTTGACCAAGCCCATCGACCGCGAGCGCCTCGTGGCCGTGCTCGACAAGTATCGGCGCGACCAGCCCGTGCTCGTGGTGGACGACGACCTCACCGTCCGGCAGCTCCTCCGCCGCATGCTCGAGGCGGAGGGGTTCGGGGTGGTGGAGGCGGAGAACGGACGCGCCGCCCTCGAGCGGCTCCGCGACGTCGTTCCCTGTGTCGTCCTTCTCGATCTCATGATGCCGGAGATGGACGGGTTCGAGTTCGCCGCGGAGTTCCGCCGCCACGAGGCGTGGCGCGGCATTCCCATCGTGGTGGTCACGGCCAAGGATCTCTCGCGCGAGGAGCGCGAGCGACTGAACGGACACGTCCAGAAGATTCTCCAGAAGGGCACCCACGGGCGAGATCAGCTCCTCGCCGAGGTGCGCGAGCTCGTGGCGACCAGCGTCGCCCGCCGGAGGCCCACCGTCTGATGCCCAAGATCCTGCTCGTCGAGGACAACGAGATGAACCGCGACATGCTCTCCCGCCGCCTCGTGCGCCGTGGCTACGAAGTGGCCATCGCCGTGGACGGCGAGCAGGGCCTGGTCATGGCGCGCTCGGAAGCGCCCGCCCTCGTGCTCATGGACATGAGCCTCCCCGGGCTCGACGGCTGGGACGCGACCCGGCAGCTCAAGGCGGCGGAGGAGACGCGGACCATTCCCGTGATCGCGCTGACCGCGCACGCCATGTCCGGCGACCGCGAGAAGGCCATCGCCGCGGGCTGCGACGACTTCGACACGAAGCCGGTGGACCTCGAGCGGCTGCTCGGGAAGATCGAGGCGCTCCTCAAGGGCAAGGCGGGTCCGTGACCGCCGAGCCGAGCCCGCTCGCCCACCTGCGTCACGAGCTGCGTACCCCGCTCAACCACATCATCGGCTACGCGGAGCTCCTGCTGGAGGATGCGCCGTCCGACGGTGCGGCGATGACGGGGGACCTCCGTCACCTCCTCGACGACGCCCGCGCCGTGCTGTCCCTCGTCAACGAGCGGCTCGCTCCCGGCGGCAAGGACGCGGACACGATCGACGTGGCGGCCCTGGGCCGGTCCGTCCTGGAGCCGGTGACGCGCATCGTGACGGGAACGAAGAAGCTCGGGCAGGCCGCCGAGGCCCACGGCAAGCCCCAGATGCTGCCCGATCTCGGCCGCATCGCGGAGGCCGCCGAACGCCTCACGCGGCTCCTCTCGCCCGCGCCCTCCGCCGCCGATGCCGCCGCGGCGCGGGCGGACGGGGCGACCGACGGCGGCGAGGACGGGAGCCTCGGCGTTCTCCTCGTGGTCGACGACGATCAGGCCAATCGCGATCTCCTCGCCCGCCGGCTCGTCCGCGACGGCTACACGGTGCACACGGCGGCCGACGGCCACGCCGCCCTCGAGGTGCTGGGCCGGACGCTGGCCCCGCCCATCGAGCTGGTGCTCCTCGACGTGATGATGCCGGGCATCGACGGTTACGAGGTGCTGCGGCGGCTCAAGAGCGATCCCGCGCGGCGCGAGCTGCCCGTGCTCATGATCTCCGCCCTCGACGAGGTGGGCAGCGTGGTCCGCTGCATCGAGCTGGGGGCCGAGGACTACCTGCCCAAGCCCTTCGATCCCGTGCTCCTCCGGGCCCGCATCGGCGCTTGCCTGGAGAAGAAGCGCCTGCGCGACCGGGAGGCGCGCCAGGCCCGGGAGCTCGCGGAGTGGAATCACACGCTGGAGCAACGCGTGGCCGAGCAGGTGAGCCAGATGGAGCGGCTCGGGCGGCTCAAGCGCTTTTTCTCTCCTCAGCTCGCGGAGCTGATCCTGGCGGGCGGGGCGACCGACCCGCTGGCCAGCCACCGCGTCGAGGTGACGGTGGTCTTCCTCGACCTGCGCGGCTTCACCTCGTTCGCGGAAACGGCCGATCCCGAGGAGGTCATGGGCGTGCTCCGCGAGTACCACGCGGAGATGGGGCGGCTCATCCTCGAGCACGACGGGACACTCGAGCGCTTCACGGGCGACGGCATGATGATCTTCTTCAACGACCCCGTGCCCGTGCCGAACGCGCCGGAGCGGGCCGTTGACATGGCCCTGGCCATGCGGGAGCGGGCCCGCCACCTCGACGCGGCCTGGCGCAAGCAGGGCTATGATCTCGGCATGGGCATCGGCATCGCGCAGGGCTATGCCACCATCGGCGCCATCGGCTTCGAAGGCCGCTGGGACTACGGGGCCATCGGCACGGTGACCAATCTCGCCGCGCGGCTCTGCGGGGAGGCGAGCCACACGGAGATCCTCCTCTCCCAACGCGTGGCGGGCGCCGTCGAGCATCTCGTGACCTTGGAAGCGCTGGGCCCGCTGGCTCTCAAGGGCTTCGCCCGGCCCGTGTCCGCCTTCCGCGTGTTGGGACCAAGAAGCGCATGATTCTCGCCGATCGGGTCGCCATCGTCACGGGGGCGGGGAACGGCATCGGCCGCGCGGTGGCGATGGCCCTTGCCCAGGCGGGAGCGCACGTGGTCGCCGTCGACATCGACGGCGCGCTCGCCCACGCCACCGCCGAGGCGGCGGGCGCGACGGGGCCGAAGAGCCTCGGCTTCGAGACGGACGTGGGGGATCTGGGCGCCATTGACCGGATGGTCGAGCGGGCCGTGGCCACCTTCGGCCGCGTCGACATCCTCGTGAACAACGCCGGCGTCACCCGGCGCGCCTACATCATGGACCTGACCGAGGCGGACTGGGACCGCATCATGCGCGTCAACGCCAAGGGCGTGTTCTTCTGTCTCCAGCGCGTGGCCCGCGAGATGGTCCCGCGCCGGAGCGGGAGCATCGTCAACATCGCCTCCATCGCGGGCAAGGGCTACGCGGGCACCTCCAACGCGATCTACGCGGCGAGCAAGGGCAGCGTGATCTCCCTCACGCGCACCGCCTCGCAGCAGCTGGCGCGCCACAACATCAACGTGAACGCGATCTGCCCCGGCACCACCGTCACCGCGCTCTCCGAGGCCAACGTGGCCGTGCGCGCCCGCGACGAAGGGGTGTCCGTGGAGGAGATGAGGAAGCGCCGCAACGCAGCGATTCCCCTCGGCCGCCCCAACGATCCGGAGGACGTGGCGGCCCTCGCCGTCTTCCTCGCCTCGCCGGGCGCGCGGAACATCACGGGGCAGTCCCTCAACGTGGACGGGGGCATCATCTTCGACTGAGGGCTGCGCGAGACGGG
>Ga0075424_100004140_pt1 | contig 13655 bp, 9 predicted proteins | sample SoiMethybrSBSTD3_FD_75301 | JGI IMG/M metagenome (GOLD analysis project Ga0075424, IMG submission 75301) | Bulk soil microbial communities from a Populus tree surrounding site in Tennessee, USA - Soil MetaG P. TD hybrid SBSTD3 | ecosystem: Environmental > Terrestrial > Soil > Tree plantation... | reverse complement strand
ATGCTCGAGCTGGACGAACATGTGATCACCGAGCGCGTCATCGGCGTGTACCGATCGGTCCTGGCGCATGGGAACGGAAACGGGAACGGCAACGGGAGGAGGGACTCGGCACCGTGAGAGTCACCATCCTCACCCAGTACTATCCGCCCGAGATCGGGGCGCCGCAGGCGCGGCTCTCGGAGCTCGCGAGCGCGCTGGTGCGTCGGGGCCACGAGGTGACCGTGCTCACCGCGATGCCGAGCTACCCGGTCGGGAAGATCTATCCGGGGTACGGCGGCTTCCTCAGCCGGGAGAATCGCGACGGCGCGCACGTCATTCGCACGCCGATTTTCCCGACGCAGCGCGCCGATTTCCTCGGCCGGCTCGCGAACTACTTCTCGTTCGCGTGCTCCGCCGGCATTCTCGGCACCTTCCTGCTGCGGCGCTGCGAGTATCTCATCGTGGAGAGCCCGCCCCTGTTCCTCGGGTTCACCGGGCTCTGGCTCAGCTGGCGGACGCGGGCGGCGATGGTCTTCAACGTGTCCGACCTCTGGCCCGAAACCGCGGTGCGGCTCGGAGTGGTGCGGGCGGGCAGCCTCGGCCATCGTATCGCTTCATGGCTGGAGGGCCTCTGCTACCGCCACGCCGCCGTCGTCAGCGGTCAGACCAAGACGATCGTGGCGAGCATCGCGGAGCGGTTTCCGGCGTGCCACACCTATCACTTCTCCAACGGCGTAAACACGCGCGTCTTTCACCCCGACCGGCGCACGCCGGCTGCGCGCGCGACGCTCGAGGGAGACACCCCTGACGCCTGCGTCGCCCTGTACGCCGGATTGCACGGGCTCGCCCAGGGGCTCGATCAGGTGCTCGACGCGGCCGGGACGCTCGGCGCCGAGTCGAAGCTGCGCCTGGTGTTGGTGGGCGACGGTCCCGCGAAAGAAAAGCTGATCCGGCAGGCGCTGGAGCGCGGACTGAGCAACGTGCGCTTCCTCGATCCGCGGCCCAGCGATCAGGTCCCGCCGCTCGTCGCGGCGGCCGACATCCTCGTCGTGCCGCTCGCCACGCACATTCCCGGCGCCACGCCGTCCAAGCTGTACGAGGCCATGGCCAGCGGCCGGCCGGTGGTGCTCGTCGCCGGGGGCGAGCCGGCGGCGTTCGTGCGCGAGCACCGCGTGGGGATCGTGGTCGCCCCGGGCGACGCGCGCGGCCTGGTGGACGCGCTTCGCACACTGTCCACCAACGCTGCGCTGCGACAGGAGCTGGGGGCAAACGGGCGCCGCACGGCGGAAAAGCTGTTCGACAAACTCGACATCGACAACGCCTTCATCGAGTACCTGGAGCACAACCAGCGGGTCGCACCGGCCGACGGCCGCGTCCCGCGCACCGCAGCGAGCAGGCAAGTGTGAACACCGCACCCTTACGCGTCCTGATGATCACCAGCGAGTGGGCCAGCGACCCGGGCCACACCGCGCACTTCATCGCGCGCCAGGCTCGCTTCCTCCGGGCGGCGGGCGTGGACGTCGATGTGTTCGCCTTCCGCGGAGGTCGACGCCCACTGCGCTACCTCACCGCGTGGGCGAAGCTGCAACGTCGTCTGAGCAATGGCCATCACTACGACCTCGTCCATGCCCAGTTCGGTCAGAGCGGCCTGCTCGCCCTCCCCAAGCGCCTGCCCCTGGTCGTGACGTTTCGGGGCGACGATTTGTTCGGCATCCTCGGCAAAGACGGCCGCCCGACGCCGGCCGGGCGGTTGCTGCAGCGGCTGTCGCGACTCGTGGCACGCCAGGCCGACGCCGCCATCCTGGTCTCGGCGCACCTGCAGCGCTACCTGAGCGACTCGGTCGCGACGCACATCGTACCGTCGGGCCTCGATCTCAACCTGTTCCGCTGCATCCCGCGGGACGAAGCGCGCCGGCACCTCGGCTGGCCGCTCGACGATCGTCGCGTCCTGTTCGTAGGCGATCCAGGCGACCCGCGCAAGCGATTCGAGCTGGCGCGTCAAGCCGTCGAGCTGGTGAACTACACCCTTGGGGCGGAGCTGGTGATCGGCTGGCGCGTGCCGCACGAAGAAATGCCGTTTTACATGAGCGCCTGCGACGCGCTGGTGTTCACCTCGCGGGAAGAGGGCTCGCCCAACGCCGTCAAGGAAGCCCTCGCGTGCGACCTCCCCGTGGTGTCGGTGGCGGTGGCCGACGTCCCGCTCCGCCTCCAGGGCATCCCGGGGTGCGAGGTGTGCACCGACGATTCCGCGCCGACGATCGCCGCTGCCCTCGAGCGCACGTTGCGGCGGAATGCGCGTTCCGGAGGGCGAGGGCGTGAAGCCGCATCTCAGCTCGACGAGCGCCTCCTGACCGAGCGCGTCATCGAGATCTACCGATCTGTGCTCGCCGGAACGAACGGACATCAGACCGGAGCAAGTCGCGCATGAGTAACTCGGCTAAGACCCTGGGGAGGTTGCGCGTCCTCATGATCACCAGCGAGTGGCCCACCGACTCGGGGCACACCGCTCATTTTGTCTCGCGCCAGTTCCGCTTCCTCCGCGCGGCGGGCGTGGACGTCGATGTGGTCCCCTTCAGGGGCAACAAGGACCCGCTCCGCTACCTCGCCGCGTGGGCGCGGGTGCGAATCCAGATGTGGATGCGGCGCTACGACGTGGTCCACGCGCAGTTCGGGCAGAGTGGTGTGCTCGCCTTTCCCACGCATCTGCCGCTCGTCGTGACGTTCCGGGGGTCCGACGTGTTCGGCATCATCGGCCGCGACGGCCGCCCCACGTGGGCTGGGCGACTGCTGCAGTGGCTGTCGCGGTGCGTGGCGCGCCGAGCCGACGCCGCCATCCTGGTCTCCGAACACTTGAAGCAGTACCTGGCGGACGCCGACCGAACGCACATCGTGCCGTCCGGCCTCGACCTCCGCCTGTTCCGCCCCATCCCCCAGGACGAGGCGCGCGGCTTCCTCGGGTGGCCAACCGGCGGACGTCGCATCCTGTTCGTGGGCGACCCCGCCGATCCACGCAAACGCTACGACCTCGCGCAACAAGCCGTAGACCTGTTGAACCGCACCGTTGCAGCGGAGCTCGTGCTCGGTTGGCGCGTGCCGCACGACGAGATGCCGTTCTACATGAACGCGTGCGATGCGCTCATCTTCACGTCGCGACAGGAAGGCTCTCCCAACGCGGTCAAGGAAGCCCTGGCGTGCGATCTCCCCGTCGTGGCGGTACCCGTCGCCGACGTGCCCATGCGTCTTTGGGGCATCCCGGGGTGCGAGGTGTGCGCCAACGAGGCCCCGGAGACGATTGCGGCGGCGCTCGAGCGGACGCTGCAGCGCGGCGCGCGGTTACGAGGGCGTGGGCGGGAAGCTGCGTCTCAGCTCGACGAACGCCTCCTGACCGAGCGCGTGATCGATATCTACCGATTGGCGCTCGCGAGATCCGTACTCGGGCGTGCGAGCCTGACCCCGCCCTGGGAGCGAGCAGTTGTGTAACACGCTTGCGGCACGCGACTCGCTCCGGCGCACCATCCCGGGACGCAAGCCTTACCCGCGACGTGAGTTACGGGATCGATCCTCGTCGTACGGGTTGTGCGATGGAGATGCGGCGTGCAAGTGAAACCCTTGTCCTCTGGTCGTGACGCGCCGGCCGCGGCGATGGTCGGGTTCGTTTCTCCCCAAACCGGCGCCCCGCTGTGGCCCGACGGGAGCGCGCTCGTGTCCGTCACCGGCGAACGCGTGCCCATGGTCCGCGGGATCCCGCGCTTCGTCCTGTCCGACAATTACGCCGAGGCATTCGGCCTGCAGTGGAACCAGCATTCCCACACGCAGCTCGATAGCCACACGGGCGCGCGCCTGTCGGAGCAGCGCCTGGTGCGTTGTGCGGGTATGCCGCTCGCGCAGTTCGCCGGCCTGCGGGTCCTCGAAGCGGGATGCGGTGCCGGACGCTTCACCGAGCTGCTGGTGGGTGCGGGAGCCCTGGTCCATTCCATCGACCTGAGCGATGCGGTGGACGCCAACCGGCGCAACATCGGCGAGCGCGCCAACTACGCGGTGGCGCAGGCAGACATCCGTGCCCTGCCCTTTCCCGCGGAATCGTTTGACGTCGTGCTGTGCCTCGGCGTACTCCAGCACACCCCGTCGCCAGAGGAGAGCATCGCCGCGCTGTGGCGCATGGTCGCGCCCGGTGGGCGGCTCGTCATCGACCACTACACCTGGACGCTGTCCCGGCTGACGAAGCTCACGCCGTTCTATCGGATGATCCTGAAGCGGCTGCCGCCGGCGCGCGCCCGGCGCATTACCGACGCCCTGGTCCGCGTGTTTTTCCCGCTGCACTGGGCGGTGCGGCACGCGCGCCCACTGCAGACGCTCCTGAGCCGCGTCTCCCCGTGCCTGGCGTACTGTCACATCTATCCGAATCTGACGCGGGCGCAGCACCAGGACTGGTGCCGGCTCGACACGTACGACGAGCTCACCGATCGCTTCAAGCGGATGCGGACCGCCGGCCAGATTCGCCGTGCGCTCGCCGCCCTGGGCGCCACGCAGATTCGCGCCGGCCGGCGCGAACACGTGGTCGAGGCGACGTGTCGCAAACCGTCATGATAACCGTCCGCCCCGCATCGCCAGCCGAACGGAACGATTGGGACCTGCTGGTCGCCCGCTTCCCCAACTGCCGCATCGTCCATAAGCGCCCCTGGATCGAGTGGCTGGAGGCGTGCGGTCACGGCACGCCGTTGTATCTCGTGTTCGAGCGAGACGGCGAGGTCGTCGGCGCGATCCCCGGCTTGCTTGTTCGGCTCGGACTCCTGCGGCTGTACGGCTCGCCCCTCCCCGGCTGGCAGACCCCTGCCATGGGACCCGTGTTCGACCCGGCGCGCGTCTCGACCGACGAGCTGATCAGGACCCTGGTGCCCTTCCTCGAGCGCCACCACGGGATCCATCATGTCGAGCTGTTGAGTGGTCATCTCGATGCCGGCCCGATGCAGGCCCTGGGCTTTCGCGCGGAAGCGGTGCCGACCTACCGCGCGCGCCTGTACCCGGGCGACGAGGCCCGCATGATGAAAACGCTCAAAGAGAGCGCCCGACGCAACATTCGTCGTGCCGCGAAGCTCGGGCTCGTCGCCCGGATCGAGGACGACGAAGCGATCGTGGCCGAGCACTACGCGCAGCTCGAGGAAGTGTTCGTGCGCGGCGGGAACACCGTCTCGTTCGGGCCGGAGCGCGCGCGCGAGTTCTTCCGCCACATGCGCGCGGCCGGCAAGCTATTGGCCGTGTCCGTGTATTTGCCCGAGGGCGAGAACATCGCCACCGGCTTGTTCACGCTCGACGACCGCGAGCTGCTGCTGTGGTCGTGGGCCCACCGGACGGCGCACCGCTGGTACCGGCCGACCGAATTGCTCACCTGGACCGTCATGACGCGGGCGATGGCCGCCGGGTGCGAGACCCTGGACTTCATGGGGCTCGGGGACTTCAAGACAAAATTCGGGGCCGAGCTCGACGTCACGAAATACCGCTGGGTCCGTAGCCGCTACCGCTGGCTCGCCCGGGCGCGCGACTTCGCCGAGCGCGGCTACCGCTGGCAGCAGTCGGTTCGCGGGCGCATCGCCCGCATCCGCATGTTCGGCTGGCGCCCGCCCGCCGACGAGGCCGTGCGCGCGGAAAGCCCGGCATGACCACCCCATGCACCGGAAGGGCAGACTAGCATGTGCGGCATCACCGGCCTCCTGAGCCTCCAGGGGGCTCCGATCGACCCTACGGTCCTGCAGCGCATGACCGACCGCCAGGCCCACCGCGGGCCGGACGGCGAAGGCTTCCTGCTCGGCTGGGAGGGGGAGAGCGGGTTCGTGCACCAACTGGTGGCGCACACCCGGCAGTGGGACGGGCGCGCCCCGGTGCGCATGGCGCTCGGTCACCGCCGCCTCGCCATCCTCGACCTCTCCGACCGCGGCTTGCAGCCGATGTCCGCGGGCGACGGCAAGTGCTGGATCGTGTTCAACGGCGAGATCTACAACCACCGCGAGCTGCGCACCGAGCTGGAGGGACGCGGTTACGCCTTCGGGACGCGCACCGACACCGAAGTGTTGCTGCAGGCCTATCGGGAGTGGGGCGAAAATTGTCTCGCGCGGCTCCAGGGGATGTATGCTTTCGCCATCTGGGACGGCGCGAGCCGCCGGCTGTTCGCCGCGCGCGATCGCCTGGGCATCAAGCCGTTCTATTACGCGACCCCCGGGGAGCGGGGCGGGAGCATCTTCGCCTTCGCGTCCGAAATGAAGGCCCTGCTCGCCTGCCCCGGGCTCGACACCACACCGGACGACGACGCCGTCGTGGGGTTCCTCGTCCACGCCAACTGCGACTACGGCGAGCGGACCTTGCTCAAGGCCGTCAAGGCGCTTCCTCCCGGACACTGCCTCACCGTGCACGCCGCCACGGGCCAGATCGACGTCCGCGGTTACTGGCAGCTCACGCCGCAGCACGCCAATGGCGTCCGCGATAGTGTGAAGCTCGACGGACTCCGCACGCTGCTGACGAGCACGATGCAATCCCACCTCGTCAGCGACGTCCGCGCGGGCAGCTGTCTCAGTGGGGGCATCGACTCGTCAACGGTCGTGTCCCTCATCGGCAAGATCTGGCGCGAGCAGCCCGATCAGGCAACGGCGCTGGGGGACCGCTTCCTCACCTTCACGTCGTGCTGGAAGTACCCGGAGCTCGACGAGCGCACCTACGCCGATGCGGTGGCGCGCTCCGCCGGCGCCGAATCGCACCTCGTGTTCCCCTCGGCCGAAGACTTCTGGGAGACGTTCCCGAAAATGGCGTGGCACCAGGACATGCCGTTCGCCTCGTTGAGCTATTACGCGCAGTGGTCGGTCATGCGCACCGCCCGGGAGGCCGGCGTCAAGGTTCTCTTGGACGGTCAGGGGGGCGACGAAGTCTTCGGCGGCTACGCGAAGTTTCGCTATGCCTATCTCGCCTCGTTGCTGCGGTCCGGACGACTGCTACGCTTCGCGCGCGAGGCCGGAGCGATGCTGACGCAGGGCGACCTCTACTACGTGCTCAACCTGCGCCGCGGGTATCGCTACCTGCCGACGCGCCTGCGCCGTCTGCTCGGCGCCGACTCGCTGCTCGAGGGAGTCCTCCGGGCAGACTGGGACCGCGCGCTGGCGGGCGAGAGCACCCCCGCAACGCGGTGGTGGCGCTATGCCAGAGCCGGCGGATCGGGTGGAGGTCACACGGGGACCAGCGTGATGCAGCGCATCCAGGTGGACGACATCATGATGGACACGCTGCCGTTGCTGCTGCGCATGGAAGATCGCTCGTCCATGGCGTTCTCCCTGGAAGCGCGCGTTCCGCTCCTCGATCACCGGCTCGTCGAGTACGGCATTTCGTTGCCCGATCACCTGAAGGTCCACAACGGCTGGAGCAAATTTGCCATCCGCGAGGCGATGCGGGGCGTCCTCCCCGACGCCGTGCGGCAGCGCACGAGCAAGCTCGGCTTTGCCGCGCCCGATCGACGCTGGCTGGCGCACGACCTCCGGCCACAAGTGACGACGCTGATCGAGGATTCAATGCGCTGCGAGCGGTACGTCGACGTCGCGGCGCTACGCCGCTGGTATGCCTCGCCCCAGGCCGCCGGAGCGTCTGAGGAGGCCTACCTCGGTCTGTTTCGGATCCTGGCTCTGGAGATGTGGATGCGCGCGTTCGATTTGCGCTGAGCGCCCCCAGGGGGGTCAGTTCTGGAAAGCGCCGGCGGCGCAGGCGCCGTTCCGGGCGACGCCATCGAAGTCGATGTTCGGGCACCACTTTGACACCGCCGCTCCACGCGCGGGACTGTTGCCCACCAGGTGGAAGTTGAGCCCCGCGGCGTTTACGAAGAGCGGATCACCGACAACGTTGCCGCTCGTGACGAGGCTCGAGCCGCCCGTCTCTACGTCCGTCGTCGTGGACAGGTTCCCGGTGAGCGTCCCGCCACTCCCGGCGTTCTCGAACAACACGCCCACGTTGGCCGGCTGGTAGAAGATGTTGTTCGCAATCACGAGGTTCGTGGTCGGCGTCGCGATGATGACTTGCCCGTCGCGATTCGGATTGGCGCCGACGAACGTGTTGTTCACGATGAACAGACCGTGCACCACTTCCCCGTTGCCGTCGTAGCGCTGGATCCCCCAGCCATGCGTCAGGTTGAAGAACACGTTGTTCACGATCAACACGTTTGTCCCGATCCCGTTGTAGATCCCGTGATCGTGATTCTGCCAGTTGTTGTTGGGTTGGCTACACCCGTTCTCACCGTCCGCAAAGCGCCCCACGTCATGGATCCAGTTGCCCGCGATCACCAGGCCCGATGCATAGGCATCGATGCCGACGATCCCGCCCGTGCCGCTGGTGCAGGCGCGGCCGATATCGTGGACGTTGTTGCCGATCACCACCTGGTCGTGCCCGACGTCGGTGTCGATCCCGTACCGGCCGGTGTTCCGGACTTCGAACCCCTCCACCCACACGAACCCGCCGGGGATCGCGATGCCGGTCGTCGAGGCGTTGTTTTGGCCGTCGATGATCGCGCCCCAGTGGTTCGCGGCGCGGAACACGATCCGGTTCGCCTCGGTCCCTTGCCGGTTGATGTAGACGACCGTCGAGCCGCCGGTGTACACGCCGTTCTCCACCAGCACGCCGTCGCCAGCGTTCACGATGTCAGCTGCATGCTGGATGGTGAGGAACGGTTGCGCGGCAGTCCCCGGGTTCGCGTCGTTCCCGGTCGTGGCCACGTGATAGCACACGCCGGTCCCGGTATTCCCGCACCCAGCCGGCGGCGGCAGTGGCAGCAACGGCGGACCGACCGCCTGGTCGGCCCGCGCACATCCACCGGTGACGAACAGCGTGCTGAAGAGCAGCGTCGAAAGAAACGGAGCAAGCCGCATGGTGGAGAAATGACGTACCAAACGGCGTGCTGTCAATGACGGCGGTCGACGCCACGGCGGACTCCGCTCCGCCGTGGCATCGAGCCCCGCGTCAGTTCTGGTACGCCCCCGCGCTGCAGGCACCCGACCGCGCCGTGCCGTCGAAGTCGACCGCCGGGCAGTACGCCGCCGCGCCCAGACCGCGGGCCGGACTACTCGCCGTCAGGTGGAAGTTGAACCCCGTCGCATTCACGAAGAGCGGATCGGTGTTCGGCATGTTGCCGCTCATCGAGAGGCCCGAGCCGAGGGTTTGGACCGCGTCGGTGGAGATATTGCCCACCAGCGTCGCGCCGTTCCCGGCCCCGTCGAACCACACGCCCGCCGTCGTGGGCTGGTAGAAGATGTTGTTCGCGATGACGATGCTGTTCGTCGCGGTCGCGATGATGATCTGGGCGTCGCGGTTCGGGTTCGGGAAGCCGAACGTGTTGTTCACGATCGTCAGCCCGGTCGTGACCGAGCCGCCGCCGTTGTAGCGCTGGATCGCCCAGCCGTGCGTGAAGTTGTAGAACACGTTGTTGCGAATCACGACGTTGTTGCCCACGCCGTTGTACACGCCGTGATCGTGGTTCTGCCAGTTGGCGTTGGGCTCGACGCAGCCCTGTTCGCCCGGCCCGAGCCGCCCGATATCGTGAATCACGTTGCGATCGATGGTCAGGTTGTCCGAGTAGGCTGACACGCCCACGATCCCGCCCGTGGACCCCGTGCAGATGTGCCCCACGTCGTGCAGGTGATTCTGGACCAGCATGACGTCGTGGTTGCCGGCGATATCCTCCCGGCCGCCGTAGGTCTCCATCGCGTAGCGGCTGGTGTTGCGCACTTCAAAGCCCTCCACGCGGATGTAGTTGCCGTTGATCTCGAAGCCGGTCGTCGAGCTGTTGTTTTGCCCGTCGATGATCGCGCCCCAGCGATTGGCAGCGCGGAACACCATCCAGGCCGCCGCGGTACCGCTGCGCGTAATGGTCACGACGTTGGCACCACCGGTGTAGACGCCGTCGTTCACGATCACGGTGTCACCGGGGTTCATGACGTCGGCGGCGTGCTGAATCGTACGCCACGGCGCGGTCTTCGTCCCGGCGTTGCCGTCATTGCCGGTCACAGCCACGTAGCGGCACGCGGCAGCGCAGCCCGCGGCGGCCACGGTAACAGTGATAGCGGAGCTGCCGCTCTTCCCCTCGCTCGTCGCTGTGATCGTCGCCGAACCCACCACGAGCCCGCTGACGAGCCCGCCGGTCGAGACGGTGGCCACCGCGGCGTTACTCGTCGCCCACGTCACGACCCGCCCGGTCAGCACGTTGCCGCCGGCATCCTTCTCGGTCGCTGTGAGCTGCACGGTCTGCCCGGCAGCCACACTCGCGGACGCGGGGCTCACGGCCACTGTGGCGACCGGAACGACGGTCACCGTGACGCTGGCCGTCCCGTTCTTCCCCTCGCTCGTGGCCGTGACTGTCGCCGACCCTGCCGCCTTCGCGGTGACCAACCCGCTGGCGCTGACGGTCGCAACGGTCGTGCTACTGCTCGCCCACGTGATCGTCCGACCCGTCAGCACGTTGCCGGCCGAGTCTTTTGTCGTGACTGACAGCTGCGCGGTTTGCCCGGCGACCAGGCTACTCGAGGCGGGGCTCACCGTAACCGACGCCACCGGCACGACCGTCACCGTGATGGCGGACGTGCCGCTCTTGCCTTCACTCGTGGCGGTGATCGTGGCCGATCCGGCCCCGACCGCGCTCACCATCCCGCTCGTCGAAACCGTCGCCGCGGCGGGCGCGCTGCTGGCCCAGGTCACGACGCGGCCCGACAGCACGGCGCCCGCCGAGTCTTTCATCGTCGCGCTGAGCTGGACCGACCCGCCGACCCGGAGGCTGGAGGATGGAGGTGTCACGCTGACGGACGCGACCGGCACGACCGACACGGTCACGCTGGAAGTGCCGCTCTGGCCTTCGCTCGTGGCGGTGATGGTCGCCGATCCGCTCGCGAGAGCGCTGACCAGGCCGTCCGACGAAACCGATGCCACGCTGGGTGCGCTACTCGACCAGGTGATCGTTCGGCCGCTCAACACGTTCCCCGAACCATCTTCGGTCGTGGCGATGAACAGCGAGGACGTGCCCACTCGCAGAGTGGCCGTCGGCGGCGAAACGACAACGCTTGCCACGGGGACCATGACGACGCTGACCGCGGCAGGCGCGCTCTGCCCTTCACTCGTCGCGGTGATCGTCGCGGCGCCTGCCGCGACGCCCGACACCAGCCCTGTCGCCGAAACCGATGCGACTGCTGGCGCATCGCTGGACCAGGTGACCACGCGCCCGGTGAGAATGTTGCCCAACGGATCCCGGGTGGTCGCCGTCAGCTGCGATACGCCGCCGACCGGCACGTCGGCAGAATCCGGACTGACCGAAACCGACGCCACCCGCGGCTGCCCGATCGTGACCGACGCCGTATCAAACACGCCGGAGGGACGGCTGGCAATTACCCGGAAGCTTCCGACCGCCGAGCCTGCCCGGTAGAGACCTGCCGATGTGATCGTCCCACCGGTGGCCGTGTACTGCGGGGAGATGTTGATCGTGTCGCCCCCCGCCTGCACCGCGCGCGTGCTGAACTGCTGGATTCCACCTGGCTGCACCTGGACGGCGGAGGGACTGAGCAGGAGGGCGACGATGCGTTTCTTATGGACCGTCGCCGTACTGGTGAGTGGCACGGCGTCGGCGGCGGTGTATTGGGCCATGACGATCGCGTCGCCATCCGAGGTGTCGGCGGTGTAGACGCCGGACGCAATCGAGCCGACTGAGGCACTCCATTGCACGGCGACGCCAACGCTGTCGCCGCTCACGGTGCGCCCATACGCCTGGAAATACACGTCACCCAGCGGGTCAATCGTTGCCGTGTCGGGGACCACAATGACCTGCCGGACCTGATAGTTCGGTCCAACGGCCTGACGCGGCTCGATATGGCATGCCAGCAAAAAGGTGATGGAAAGCGCCATGACCCGACGCTTAATCGTTCGAGAACGCATTGAATCCTCCTCAAAGGGCTGCGGCGGCTCGACTGGCGTGACACGCGAACGGCGTGTGGTAGCCTCGGGGCTTTGCGTCCCCGGCTTTCGCCGGGTTTGCCTTTGTCGCGCTCCCCGCGGAGGGGGGGCTGCGATCCTGCCGTAAATGGAAAAGGCCGCCAGGTAACTCGAGGGCGTCTCGAGTCGCTGGCGGCCGGGCTAACATGGCGACCGCTGGTCGCCGAAGTCCCCTAGCTCTGCGTCACCGCCTTTCGGCGGTTTTGCTCTGAGCAGCGGTGCAGCCTGCTAATCAACGGCGCTAGTATGCAACGACGATCTTTGGGGCGAAGTGACTTAACGCACGGCATCGCCGGTAGCGTGCCTGCACAGAGTTTTCGTAACCCAAATCACCAGGTTGAGAGCCAAGATGCGTCCCCCCCCGCAACGAATGTGTGGCGAATAGCTGCCATGCCTGCTACGAGGCGTGCATCGGCGAGCACGGTCTCGGGGCACAGAATGTGAGGGTTGTGCACCTCACCCTTGGTGCGCTAGGAGGCGCTTTCTCCATGATTCGGACCCCGTTGAGCTCCCGAACTTTCGGGCTTGCAGCAGTCTCACTCCTTGTGGCCTGCGGTGGCCCGGTTGATCCGGGTCAGGGCCAGGGCACGCTGATCGTGCGCGCCGACGTTTCCGCTTCGGCGGTCGCGACCTTGGTCGCGGAAGTCACTGCGCCAGACATTCCCACCGCGCTGGTGTTCAACATCCCCATTGTCGCCGGCGTTGCGTCGGGCACGATTACCATCCCGGCGGGCTCCAACCGAACCGTCACCCTGCGAGCCTACGACGCCGGGGGCATCCTGACTCACAGCGGCTCGGCGTCGTTCAGCATTCAGTCCGGAACCAACGCCAGTGTCGCGATTACCCTCACTCCGCTAACGGGTGACCAGGCCATCGTCGTGACGTTGGGAAGCTTCACCATTACCGTGACGCCATCCTCACCTACCGTGGCCATCAGCGGGACCGTACAGCTCGACGTCGCGATCACCGACTGGAATGGGGCGCCGACCACCGGAACCGTCAGTTGGGCCACCCAGAACCCCGGCATCGCCACCGTGGATGCTACGGGACTCGTCACCGGGGCGGGCGTCGGCTCGACGAAGATTGCCGCGACTTTCCACGGGGCGACTGGGACCGCGACTGTCGCCGTCACCCCGTAATCACGAGCGCGATCGTAGACCGCTGAGGCCTCGCCTCGTGTTCCGTACCACACGACTCTGGCTGGGGCTCGCCCTGGTATCCACACTCGGGCTTGCTTCGTGCTTGAGCGAACCCACGGACAATGGGCGCCAGCCGCCCGATGCCCGGCTCCTGCTCCGGGCCGATCTATCCAGTACGGCGGTCGCGACCTTGGTGGCCGAAGTCACCGCCGCCGACATTCCCACAGCTTTGATTTTCAATATCCCGGTGGCGGGTGGCATCGCGTCAGGCACAATCACCATCCCTGCAGGTGCCGATCGCACCATCGCCGTCCGGGCCTACGATGCGGGTGGCGTCGAGACGCACAGCGGCTCGGTCAGCATCAGCCTGCAACCTGGTGCGAATCCGTCGATCGCGATCGTGCTGACGCCGCTCACAGGCGACGTGCCGATCCAGGTGACCCTGGGAAGCTTTGCCGTGATCGTCACGCCGGCGGCCGACTCGCTGCTGATCGGTGACACTCTCAGGCTGACGGCGACGATTCTCGACGCGAACGGTACTCC
>Ga0075424_100004139_pt1 | contig 13655 bp, 11 predicted proteins | sample SoiMethybrSBSTD3_FD_75301 | JGI IMG/M metagenome (GOLD analysis project Ga0075424, IMG submission 75301) | Bulk soil microbial communities from a Populus tree surrounding site in Tennessee, USA - Soil MetaG P. TD hybrid SBSTD3 | ecosystem: Environmental > Terrestrial > Soil > Tree plantation... | reverse complement strand
GCGCCGAAGATCTCCTGGGCGGTGGCGAGGTCGTCGCGCTCGAGCCCCTTGCCCTTGGCGACGGCGGCGGCGCCCTGCAGCACGAGCGCCGGGGTGTTGGGCATGACGCGGATGATGCGCGCGTCCTTGCCGAGCGCCGCGCGGATCGTCGCCGTGGCCACGCCGGCCGCGATCGAGATGAGCAGGTGGCGCGGCTCCACGGCGGGCGCGATGTCGCGCAGCACGTCCCCGATGATCTGCGGCTTCACGGCCAGGATCACCACGTCGGCGTCGCGCACGCAGCGGGCGTTGTCGGAGTGCGCGGTCACGCCGAACTGATCGGCCAGCTCCCTGGTGCGGTCGGCACGGACGTCGGTGGCGGTGATGAGGTCCGGCTTCACGAGGTTGGCGCCGATGAGACCGCGAATGAGCGCCTCGCCCATGTTGCCGCCGCCGATGAAGCCGACCCGCTTGCCCCTGACGCTCATGCGCGCGTCCCCAGCGGCGGGCGCGAGCCGAAGATTGCCGTGCCCACCCGCACCATCGTCGCGCCCTCCTCCACCGCCACCTCGAAGTCGCCGCTCATACCCATCGACAGCCGGGCCAGCCCGTGGCGCTCGGCCAGCTCGCGCAGCTGGCGAAACCACGGCCGTGCGTCCTCGGGCTGCGCGACCTCCGGCGGGATCGCCATCAGGCCGGTCACCTTCACGTGAGCCAGCTTGCCGATCGCCTCCAGCGCCTGGCCGACGCCGTCGGGAGCAAAACCGCCCTTGCTCGCCTCGCCGCCCACGTTGACCTGCAGCATGGCCTCGACGGCCAGCCCCCGGGAGGCGGCGCGACGCTCCATCTCCTGGGCCAGCTCCAGGCGGTCCAGCGAGTGGATGACGTCGAAGAGCTCCAGCGCCTCCTTGACCTTGTTCGTCTGCAGGTGCCCGATCAGGTGCCAGGCGGCGGGACGGCCCAGCTCGGCGACCTTGGTCTTGGCCTCCTGCACGCGATTCTCGCCCAGCGCGCGCAGCCCGGCGGCCAGCCCGGCGCGGATGCGCTCGACGTCGACCGTCTTCGACACGCCGATCAGGAGGACGTCGTCCGGCTTCCGGCCGGCGCGCGCCGCTGCGCGTGCGATCCGCTCGCGCACTCGTTCGAGATTCTCCCGGACGTCCGGCATGCGCGATTCTAGCACGCGGATTTGCCCCGCATCGTCGGCATGGCCGCGCGACCGCACGGTGATGGCGAGAACTCGTCCTCGGCGTCGCGGATCGCGGAGAGCCGGTCGCCCGCGGCGACCGGCACGCGACCTACGGCAGCGCGGCGACCGTGACGAGACGGCCGCGGTTGCCCTTGCGGTAGGAGTAGAGCAGGTCGGGGTGGCAGGCGGTGCACAGGCGCGGGTTCTGGATCTTCGCGCGATCCACGCCGGCATCGGCCAGCAGCGCCTCGTTGGCCTTCCAGAGGTCGAGCATCGCGTGACCCTCGCGCCCCGCCGTGAACCACGGCTGGGCGCGGCGTCCGTGCGCGCGGCCGAACTCGCGCAGCACGGGCTCGTCCACCTCGTAGCAGCACGGGCCGATCGACGGCGCGATGGCGACGTGGAGCTGGTCGGCGCGCGCACCGGCCTGCACCGCCGCCTTCACGGCGACGCCCGGGGCCCCCTTCACCGTGCCGCGCCAGCCCGCGTGCGCCACCGTCAGCACGCGCGCGATGGAATCCCAGAGCGTGATGGCCAGGCAGTCGGCCGTGAAGATCGCCACCGGCACACCGCGCTCGGTGGTGGTCAGCACGTCGCCCACCCCGGCGTAGCCGCCGCCCACCGGCGCGCGGAGCGCCTCGGCCCCGTGAACCTGCTTGAGATAGGACAGGCGCGCGCCGTCGAGATTCGCCGCGCGCAGCGCCGCCCGCGCATCGGCATTGAACGGCGCCGTCGGCTCCGACGACGCCGTCACCCCCGGAAAATGCCGCGTCGTGGTGATGTGCGGCAATCCCAGCGCCGCCAGCCCACTGAACCGAAAATGCGTCGGCGGCTCACCGTGCGGGACGAGGCGGGTCACGCGAGCGATTGTAGCGGGGCGCCGTGCGGACGGCGCCCCGCTTTTTTCCTAGTCGGCTTGCTTGCGGAGAAAGGCGGGGACGTCGTAGTCGGCGTCGCCGAGCGGATCGTCGGTCTCCGCGCGGACGTCGGCCGCGAGGCGACGGCGCCACGCGGCGGCGGCGCCGGGCTGGGCGCCCGGCCGGCCCGAGCGCGGCAGGTCCACGATCTTGCTCGGGGACGATTCCATCTTGCGCTCGGCGAAGCCGGTGGCGATGACCGTCATCCGCACCTCGTCGCCCAGGCTCTGATCGATGACCGCGCCGAAGATGATGTTGGCCTCCTCGTGGGCGGCCTCCTGCACCATGCGGGCGGCTTCCTCCAGCTCGTGGATCGACATGTCGGGGCCGCCCGTGAAGTTGATGAGGATGCCCTTGGCCCCGTCGATCGAGGTGTCGTCGAGCAGCGGGCTGGCGATGGCCTTCTGCGCGGCGTCCACCGCGCGGTTCTCGCCGCGGCCGATGCCGGTGCCCATCATGGCCATGCCCATGCCCGACATGATCGTGCGCACGTCGGCGAAGTCGAGGTTGACGAGGCCGGGCACGAGGATCAGGTCGGAGATGCCCTGCACCGCCTGCTGCAGCACGGTGTCGGCCACCTTGAACGCTTCCAGCAGCGGCGTGCCGCGATCGACCACGGCCAGCAGCCGCTGGTTCGGGATCGTGATGAGCGTGTCGACGACGCCGCGCAACGCGTCCATGCCGGCGTCGGCCTGCAGCAGGCGCTTGCGGCCCTCGAACGTGAACGGCTTCGTCACCACGGCCACCGTGAGGATGCCGAGGTCCTTGGCCAGCGAGGCCACGACGGGCGCGGCGCCGGTGCCGGTGCCGCCGCCGAGGCCGGCGGTGATGAACACCATGTCGGCGCCTTCGAGCAGCTTGGTGATCGTCTCCGGGTCCTCGAGGGCGGAGTCCCGTCCGATCTCGGGGTTCGAGCCGGCGCCCAGGCCCTTCGTGAGCTGGGCGCCGAGCTGGATCTTCACCGGTGCGGGCGAGGCGCGCAGCGCCTGGACGTCCGTGTTGGCGACGATGAACTCGACGCCGGTGAAGTCCGCCGCCATCATGCGGCTGACCGCGTTGCCGCCGCCGCCGCCGAGCCCGATCACCTTGATCTTCGCTGCCTGCACCACCTCTTCGAGCTCGAAGAGCGGGCGCCGTGTCCCTGTCTGCATCGAGACCTCCTCCCGTGCGGGGCCTGTACGTCGTGTACGTCGCGCGCGCGAGCGCTGGCCACCGGCGTTCTCGCCGGCGCCGAACAATCCAGCCTGCGTGTTATTCGCCATCACGCCTCATCTCAAAAAATCTCGCCAAACCACCCGGCCAGTCGGCGGCCGAGCCTCGCCAGCAAGGCGCCGTCGCTGGAATCGAACGGCAGGACGCCGGCGGCCTGCCGGCGCGCGCCGTAGAGCGCCAGTCCCACTCCCGTCGCGAAGATCGGGCTGCGCACCACCTCGGCGAGGCCGCCGACCTCGGCGGGCACGCCGCGGCGCACGGGCAGCTCGAACACGGCCTCGGCCAGCTCCGGCACGCCTTCCAGGATCGAGCTGCCGCCGGTGACGACGATGCCCGCGGTGGCGGCCTCGGTGAAGCCGGCCTTGACGAGCCCCTGTGCCACCAGCGTGAAGATCTCCTCCAGGCGCGGCTGGATGATCTCCGAGAGCACCTGGCGCGAGAGCTCGCGCGGCTTGCGGCCGCCGACGGACGGCACGTCGACCGTCTCCTCGGCCGGGACCAGCGAGGTCAGCGCACAGCCGTAGCGCTTCTTGAGCGCCTCGGCGTCCGCCATCGGCGTGCGCAGCCCGACCGCCACGTCGTTGGTGATGTGGTCGCCGCCGAGCGGCAGCACGGCGGTATGCCACACGGCGCCGTCGCGGAAGAGCGCCATGTCGGTGGTGCCACCGCCGATGTCGATCAGCACCACGCCGAGCTCCTTCTCGTCCGGGAACAGCACGGCCTCGGCGGAGGCAATCGGCTCCAGCACCACGTCCTGCACGGCGAGGCCGGCGCGGTTCACCGAGCGGACGACGTTCTGCACGGAGGTCACCGCCGCCGTCACGATGTGGCACTCGACCTCGAGCCGCACGCCCGACATGCCGACGGGCTCGCGCACGCCGTCGGCGTCGTCGACCATGAAGGTCTGCGGCAGGACGTGGATGATCTCGCGATCCTGCGGCACGTTGATCGCGCGGGCGGCGTCCACCGCGCGCTCCACGTCGAGCCGGCTCACCTCGCGCTCGCGCCCGGAGATGGCCACCACGCCGCGGCTGTTCAGCGAGCGCACGTGGCCGCCGGCGATCCCCGCGTATACGCCGGAGACGTCCACGCCGGCCATCTGCTCAGCCTCGGTCACCGCCTGCTTGATCGCCTCCACGGTCGAGTCGATGTTGACGACCACGCCGCGGCGCAGGCCGCGCGACGGCGCGTTGCCGACGGCGATCACGTCGAGCCCGCCGCCCGGCTTCGGCTCGCCGATGACCGCGCAGATCTTCGTGGTGCCGACGTCCAGCCCGACCACCAGCTCCGGCGCCTTGACGCGCCTCATCGGCCGCCCTTGCGCAGGACGACCTGGTCGCGGAAGCGCAGGTCGACGCCGTTGACGTCCTGGGTGGCCACCTGGGCGAGCACGCCCTCCAGACGGGCCAGCCGTTCCTCCCACTCCTCGGCGCCGAGCCGGACCTCGACGCCGTCGACCGTGTAGAGCACGGGGCCCTCGGGACGGCTCATGTCGATCTCCGAGATCTCCGACGCCAGCGTGCTGCCGGTCCGCAGCAGCGCGCGGATGAGGGTGATGGCCTGGCGCGCGCGCGGCCCCGGCGCCGTGCGCATGGTGGCCAGCTCGTCTTCGCTGAGGCCGCTGATGACCGGCACCTCGGGCGCGACGGCGTGGCTCTCCTCGCCCAGCACGCGGCCCTCCTCGTCGAGCCAGTGCAGCCGCCCGGCGTGCACCAGCGTGAAGGGCCGCCGCTCCTCGACCACGATCGACACGCGGTTGGGAAGCTCGCGCACGACGTCGGCACGGCGGATCTCCGGCAGGTCCTCCAGCCGCGCGCGCACGTGCTCGGGATTGATGCGCCAGAGGTTGGCGCCGTGGACGATGCCGGAGACTTCGAGAATGCGCTGCGGCGGCACCCGCGAGGCGCCGCGCACCTCGACCGCGGTCACCGCGAAGCGCGGCGAGGTCAGCGCCCAGTGCGCGGTCAGCACCACCACCGTCGCGACGACGGCGGCGGCGCCCACCGCGCCGATGATCCACCGCCAGCGCACCGGCGGGCGCGGCGCGCCCCGGCGGACCCGGCCCACCCGCTGCGCGGTGATGGTGGACGAGCCGCGGCCCAGATCGGCGAGGGCGGGCGGCCGCCCACGCGGCGAAATCAGGCCTCTATTCACCGAGCACCCGGATCTCGGGCTCCAGCGTGATGTTGAACTGTGCCTGCACGCGCTCGCGCGAGATCTCCATCAGCGCCAGGATGTCGGCGGCCATGGCGCCGCCGCGGTTCACGATGAAGTTGGCGTGCTTGGCCGAGATCTCCGCCCCGTTGATGCGCTTGCCCTTGAGGCCGGCCTTCTCGATCAGGCGCGTGGCCTGCTCGCCGGCCGGGTTCTTCCAAATGAAGCCGGCCGAGGCGAGCGCCAGCGGCTGGGTCGACTTCTTGCCCTTCAGCCGATGCTTGATGTCCTTCTGGATCTCGGGCAGCGGGCGGCGATGGAGCTGCAGGCGGCAGCCGACCAGCACCGAGCCGCGCGGCGCGTGGAACTGCTGGTAGGACGTCCCGCCGCCGGGCTTGAACTCCCCGATGGTGCCGTCGGGATGCAGGAAGTAGACGGCGCTGACGAAGTCGCCGATCGTGCCGTCGGCGGTGCCGGCGTTCATGGCCAGCGCGCCACCGACCGTGGCCGGGATGCCGACCAGCGCCTCGATGCCGCCCAGGTTGAGCGCGGCCGCCTCGCGGATGAGCGACGACAGGCTGACGCCCGCGCCCGCCACCGCTTCCTCGCCGTGGAACTCGGCGCGGCCCAGGCAGCCCTCGAGCTTGAGGACGACGCCGCGCACGCCGCGGTCCTTGACGAGCAGGTTGTTGCCGCCGCCGACGACGGCCACCGGCAGCTGCTCGCGGTCGGCGAAGAGCAGGGCATGACGGATGTCGTCCACGTCCTGCGGGACGACGAAGATGTCGGCGAACCCGCCGATGCGCAGCGAGGTATGGAAGCTCAGCGGTTCCTTGAACCGGACTTCCCCGCGAATCTCACCTAGCATTGATCTCTCCTTCGAGCCGTCGCAAAATCTCCGGTCCCAGTTGGCTCACGTCGCCGGCCCCCAGGGTGACGATCAGGTCACCCGGCCGGCTGATCTCGGTCACGTACTCGACGATGCGAGCCCGGTCGCTGCCGAGAAAGGTCACGTTGCGGTGGCCGTGGGCCTGAATGCCCTCCGCCAGATCCTCGGCGCTCACGCCGGGGATGGGCGGCTCGCCCGCCGGATAGATGTCCATCATCACCAGCACGTCAGCCTGGTTGAACGCGGTGAGGAACTCCGTCTTCAAGTCCCGCGTCCGGGTGTAGCGATGCGGCTGAAACACCGTGACGACCCGGCGGTCGAACCCGGCCTTGGCGGCGGCGAGGGTCGCGCGGATCTCGGCGGGGTGATGGCCGTAGTCGTCGACCACGGTCACGCCGGCCGCTGTGCCACGGATCTGGAAACGGCGCTGCACGCCGGCGAAGCCGGCCAGCGCTCGCGCGATCGTCACGAAGGGAATCTCGAGATCGAGCCCCACGCCGACGGCGGCCAGGGCGTTGAGCACGTTGTGGCGGCCGGGGATCTGCAGCGTGCACTCCCCCAGCAGCGCGCCGCGCTGGTAGACCTCGAAGCGGCTCGTCATCCCGCTCAGGGACACGCGCCGAGCCACGAGATCAGCGGCCGAGTCCAGGCCGTAGGTGATCACGCGCTTCTCGATGCGCGGCAGCAGCCGCTGGATGTTCGGCTCGTCGAGGCACAGCACGGCCGAGCCGTAGAACGGCACCTTGTTGACGAAGGCCAGGAAGGCCTCGCAGACCGCCTCCAGGCTGCCGTAGTGGTCGAGGTGCTCGGCGTCGATCGTGGTGACCACGGCGATGGTCGGCGCCAGCTTGAGGAACGAGCCGTCGGACTCGTCGGCCTCGGCCACCAGGTACTCGCCCTGGCCCAGCCGCGCGTTGCCGCCGAGGTTCGTCACGCGGCCGCCCACCACGATCGTGGGATCGTAGCGACCCTCGGCCAGGACCGCGCCCACCATGGACGTCGTCGTCGTCTTGCCGTGCGTGCCGGCCACCGCGATGCCGTACTTGAGCCGCATCAGCTCGGCCAGCATCTCCGCGCGCCCGATGATCGGGATCTGGCGCTGCTGCGCGGTGCGCACCTCGACGTTGTCGCGGGCGACGGCGGAGGAGTACACGAGCACGTGCACGCCCTCCACGTGAGTCGCGTCGTGGCCCACGAAGATCTTGGCGCCGAGCTGTTCCAGCCGCTCCGTGGACTCCGTGCGCCTGGCGTCGGAGCCGCTCACCTTGTAGCCCAGGTTGAGCAGGATCTCCGCAATGCCCGACATGCCGACGCCGCCGATCCCCACGAAGTGGATGTGCTGGTAGCGCTTAAACATGGGCGTGCTGGGAGATGTTGAGGAGGACGCCCGTCGACAGCATCGTCATGGAGAGCGCGGAGCCGCCGAACGAGATGAACGGCAGCGGCAGCCCCTTCGTCGGCAGCAGGCCCGTGACCACGCCGAGGTTCACCAGCGTCTGGGTCGCGATCAGCAGCGTGATCCCCAGCGCCAGGTAGGAGCCGAACGGATCGGACGTGCGCAGGCCGATCCGCAGCCCTCGCCAGATCAGCACGGCGAACAGCGCCACGAACGCGGCGGCCCCGAGGAAGCCGAGCTCCTCGCCGATCACCGCGAAGATGAAGTCGGTGTGCGACTCCGGCAGGTAGAAGAGCTTCTGGCGCGAGGCGCCGATGCCCTGCCCGAAGAGGCCGCCGTTGCCGAAGGCCAGCCACGACTGGATGATCTGAAAGCCGCTGCCGCGCGGATCGGCCCACGGATCCCAGAACGCCGTGATGCGGCGCAGCCGGTACGGCGCCATGGCGATCGCGACGACGAGCAGCGGCAGCGCCGGCGCCAGCGCCCAGCCGAGATAGCGCACGGGGCTGCCGGCCAGGTAGAGCAGGCCGAACGTCAGCGCGACCAGCGTGAGGCAGTTGCCGAGGTCGGGCTGCACGAACACGAGCCCCGCGAAGAGCCCGCCCACGAGCAGCGGCGGCAGCAGCCCGCGGCGCAGGTCGTCCAGCCGCTCCTGATTGCGCGCGAGGAACGCGGCCAGATAGAAGACCAGCGCGAGCTTGGCCAGCTCGGCCGGCTGGAACGACACCGGACCCAGGCGGATCCAGCGCCGCGTGCCGTTGATGGCCTGGCCGATCGGCGGGATCAGCACCAGCAGCAGGAGCACGCCGGCGACGATCAGCGCCGGCAGCACGAAGCGCTCGAGCTTGCGGTAGTCCACGCGCACCGCCACCAGCATCGCGACCGAGCCGAGCAGCGCCCAGAAGAGCTGCTTCTTGAGGAAGAAATACGGATCGTGGAAGCGGTCGGCGGCCACGATGGCGCTGGCCGAGTAGACCATCACCACGCCGGCCGAGAGCAGCATGACGGCCGCGCCGAACAGCCACATGTCGGGCGTCACCTTGCGCGGCATTACTCGAGCACCCCGACCAGCTTCTTGAAGACGTCGCCGCGGTGTTCATAGCTCTGGAACATGTCGAAGGACGCGCAGGCGGGGGACAGGAGCACCACGTCGCCGGGGCCGGCCTGTGCGCGGGCGGCGTCGATGGCGGCGGCCATGGTCGGCGCCGCGCTCGACGGGATGCCGGCCGCGCTCATCGCCGCGGCGATCTTGGGGCCGTCCTCGCCGATGGTGACCACGTGCCCCACCCGGCCCCGCGCGGCCGTGGCCAGCGGCGCGAAGTCCTGGCCCTTGCCCTTGCCGCCTGCGATCAGCACCACGCGCTCGGTGAAGCTCTCCAGCGCCTTGATGCTGGAATCGACGTTGGTGCCCTTGGAGTCGTTGTAGAACTGCACGCCGCGCAGGTCGCGCACGAACTCGATGCGGTGCTCGACCGCGCGGAAGCGGGCGACCGCGCGCCGGATGGCGTCGGCGGGCAGCCCCAGCCACAGCGCGCATGCCGTCGCCGCCAGCACGTTCTCGACGTTGTGCTGGCCACGCAGCCCGATCTCGGCCAGCGGCATCACCTGCTCCACGTGGCCGTTGAGCTTGGCGGCCACCCAGCCGTCGCTGCTCACGAAGACGCCGTGGGCGAGCGCGCGCTGGCGGCTGAACCACAGCACGTGGGCGCGCGTGCGGGCGGCCAGCGCGGCCGTGGCCGGGTCGTCGGCGTTCAGCACCGCGCAGTCGGCCGCGGTCTGGTTGAGGAAGATGCGCGCCTTGGCGTCGACGTAGGCGGCGAAGTCGCCGTGCCGGTCGAGATGGTCGGGCGTGATGTTGAGCACGGCCGCCACGCGCGGCTGGAACGTCTCGATCGTCTCCAGCTGGAAGGACGAGACCTCGGCGACGACGAGGCCGTCGACGGGGAACGTGAGGGCGTGCGCCGCCAGCGGCGTGCCGATGTTGCCGCCGACGAACACCGGACGCGGCTGTTCGGCCAGCAGGGCGCCGGTCAGCGCCGTGGTGGTCGTCTTGCCGTTCGTCCCCGTGATGGCGATCGTCTCCGCCTCCATCGCCCGCCAGCCGAGCTCGAGCTCACCGATGATCGGCACGCCCCGCGCGCGCGCCGACGCCACCGCCGGGCTGTCGAGCGGCACGCCCGGGCTGACCACCACGAGCGCCGCGCCCTCCGCGGCGGCGGCGCCGTCGCTGGTCAGGCGCACGCCGAGGTCGCGCAGCGCGGCGGCCTCGCGCCCCAGGGCGTCCACGGGCTTGGCGTCGGCGCCGGTCACGTGGGCGCCGGCCGCGTGCAGCAGCCGTGCGGCGGCGACCCCGCTCCTGGCCAGCCCGATCACCGTCACCCGGCGGCCCGCCAGCGATCGCAGCCAGCCCTTGCCCCGCGTCGCCAACTCCGTGTCCTCCTCGTAGTCGTAGACGATCACGCTCGGTGGCTCACCGGAGCTTCAACGTCGTCAACGCGAGCAGCGCCAGCGCGAACGAGACGATCCAGAAGCGCACGACGATCTTTGGCTCCGGCCAGCCCGCCAACTCGTAGTGATGGTGCAGCGGCGCCATGCGGAAAATGCGGCGCCCGGTCAGCTTGAACGAGGCGACCTGCAGGATGACCGAGACCGCCTCGACCACGTAGAGCCCGCCGATGAGGGGCAGCAGCAGCTCGGCCTTCGTGAGCACGGCCAGCGTGCCGATCGCGCCGCCCAGCGCCAGCGAGCCGGCGTCGCCCATGAACACCTCGGCCGGATGGCAGTTGAACCAGAGGAAGCCGACGGCCGCGCCGATCAGCGCCGCGCAGAACACCGTCAGCTCGCCGGCGCCGCGGACGTTGAGGATCTTGAGATAGTCGGCCGCCCGGAAGTTGCCCGTGAGATACGCGATGATCCCGAACGCGCCGCCCGCCATGACGATCGGGCCGATGGCCAGCCCGTCGAGCCCGTCGGTGAGGTTGACGGCGTTGGACGCGCCCACGACGACGAGGGCGGCGAACGGAAACCAGAGCCAGCCGAGGTTCACCAGCCAGCCCTTGAAGAAGGGGATGGCCAGCACCGGCTGCCAGTTCGCTTCCGACTGCCAGTAGACGATCTGCAGCACGAGCAGCGTCACGCCGATCTGGAGCCCGAACTTCACCCGCGCGCGCAGGCCCTTGCGCTTCTTGATCTTCGACCAGTCGTCCCACATGCCGATCAGCCCGAAGCCGGCGACCGACAGCATCACCACCCACACGTAGCGGTTGGTGAGGTTCGCCCACAGGATCGTGGAGCCGAGGATGGCGGCCAGGATCACCACGCCGCCCATCGTGGGCGTGCCCTTCTTGCTCCGGTGCCGCTCCGGCGTATCCTCGCGAATCGTCTCCGCGCCGTACTGCATCCGCTTGAGCCGCGCGATCAGCCAGGGGCCGAGGATCAGCGAGATCACCAGCGCCGAGATGAGCGCCATGAACGACCTGAACGTGAGGTACCGGAAGACGTTGAAGAGGATGTAATCCTTGGCCAGCGGGACCAGGAAGAGGTAGAGCATGCCTGGGTCTCATTCCCCGTCCGACCGCGATCCCGAGCGGGCCAGTCGCGCGACGAGCGCGTCCACCACGCGCTCCATCCGCATCCCCCGGGAGCCCTTGACCAGCACCAGGTCGCCCGCCGTGAGCCGCTTGAGCAGGTGGGCGACCGTGTCCTCGAACGTCATCAGGTGCCGCGCCTCGGCGAGGCCGGCGTCCTTGGCCGCCTCCACCGCGAGCTGCATGGCACGGCCCACGCCGACGAACTCGTCGGCGGGCAGCGCGGCCACCGCACGGCCCACGTCGCGATGCGCCTCGTCGGCGATGCCGCCCAGCTCCAGCATGTCGCCGAGCACGACGATCAGGCGCCGGCCGCGGCGATGCGCGGTGGCGGTGTCGAGCGCCGCGCGCACGGAGACCGGGCTGGCGTTGTAGGTGTCGTCCAGGATCGCCACGGCGCCGGCCTGCCGCCACACGCAGCGCCCGGCCACCGGCCGCGCCGCCGCGAGGCCACGGGCCACGTCCCCCAGCGGGATGCCGAGGGCCACGCCGGCGGCGGCCGCGGCCAGGGCATTGGTCACGTTGTGACGCCCGGCAAATCCGAGCGTGACGTCCTGCCGCTCGCCGCCGCTCTCGAGCGTGAAGCTCAGGCCGCGCTCGTCGTCCACCGGCTCGCCGACGGCGCGCACGTGCGCGGTGCCGGCGCGGCCGTACGTCACCACGCGCGCGCGCGTGTCGCGCGCCATGCCGGCCACGCGGGGGTCATCGGCGTTCAGCACCGCGACACCGTCGGCGGCGAGCGCGCGGATCAGCCCGGCCTTCTCCTCGCGCACGCCGTCGAGCGAGCCGAGGTACTCCGTGTGCACGGCGGCCACGGTGGTGACGATGCCGACGGTGGGCGCCGCCAGCGCGGCCAGCGCCGCGACCTCGCCCGGGGCGTTGGAGCCGATCTCCAGCATCGCGGCCTGGTGCTCGGGCGTCAGCTGCAGCAGCGTGAGCGGCAGGCCCCACTGGTTGTTGAACGAGCGCTCCGGCTTGAGCACGGTCCAGCGCGTGGCCATCACGCCGGCCGTCAGCTCCTTCGTGGTCGTCTTGCCGTTGCTCCCCGTGACCGCGACCACGGGAATGTTGAAGCGGCCGCGATGCCAGGCGGCCAGCCGTCCAAGCGCGTGCGTGGTGTCCTCGACGAGGACCAGCGGCACGTTGGCGGGCACGTCGTCGGGCAGGGCGTGGACGACCAGGCACGCGGCGCCGCGGGCGGCGGCGTCGGCGAGGAAGCCGTGGCCGTCCAGGCGGTGGCCGCGGATGGCGAAGAACGCCTCGCCGACCGCGAGCGAGCGGGAGTCGATCGACACGCCGGTGACCGGAATGCCGAGGTCGCCCGCCACGAGCGCGCCGTGACTGGCCCGCACGATGTCCTGCACGGTGAACGGCGTCACCCGGCTCATGCGCGCGCCCGCCCGGCCAGGATCTCGCGGGCCACCGCGCGGTCGTCGAAGGGCAGCGTCTCGCTGCCGATGATCTGATAGGTCTCGTGCCCCTTGCCGGCGATCACCACGGTGTCGCCCGCGCGCGCCCAGCCGAGCGCCCCGCTGATGGCCACGCGGCGGTCGGCCTCCGTCACGTAGCGCTGCTCGGCGCCCGGCACGCGCCTGACACCGGCGACGATCTCGTCGAGGATCGCCTGCGGCCGCTCGGAGCGCGGGTTGTCGGAGGTGACCCACGCGCGGTCGGCCAGCCGCGCGGCGATCTCGCCCATGATCGGCCGCTTGGTGCGGTCGCGGTCGCCGCCGCAGCCGAACACCACCGCCAGCCGGCCCGGCGTGATCTTGCGCGCCGTGGCCAGCACGCGCTCGAGCGCGTCGGGTGTGTGCGCATAGTCCACCACCACCAGGAAGGGCTGGCCGACGTTGACCTGCTCGAAGCGGCCCGGCACGGTGGTCACCGGCGCCAGCGCCGCGGCGATCGCCGCCGGCTCCAGGCCGAGGGCGAGGCCGGCGCCGATGGCGCCGAGCAGGTTCATCACGTTGTGCTCGCCGATCAGCGGCGAGGCGAGCGTCAGGCGGCCGCGCGGCGTCTCCACGGTCATGCGGATGCCGTCGAGCCCCGAGGTGTGCTCGCTGGCGCGCACGGTGGCGCCGCGGCCGAGGCCGAACGTCAGCGTCGGCAGATCGAGGCCGCGCACCATCTCGGCGCCGGCCGGATCGTCGGCGTTGACCACCGCGGTCGGCCGCGGCTTGGGCGATGTCGCCAGTTGCTCGAAGAGGCGGCGCTTGGCGCGGCGGTACTCCTCGAGCGTGCCGTGGAAATCCAGATGGTCCTGGGTCAGGTTCGTGAACACGCCGACGTCGAAGGCCAGGCCGTCCACCCGGGAGAGCGCGAGGGCGTGCGA
>Ga0075424_100004135_pt1 | contig 13666 bp, 15 predicted proteins | sample SoiMethybrSBSTD3_FD_75301 | JGI IMG/M metagenome (GOLD analysis project Ga0075424, IMG submission 75301) | Bulk soil microbial communities from a Populus tree surrounding site in Tennessee, USA - Soil MetaG P. TD hybrid SBSTD3 | ecosystem: Environmental > Terrestrial > Soil > Tree plantation... | reverse complement strand
GCCGCCTCGTGGCCGAGCACCATCGGCAGCGGCATCGTCCAGTCGCCGTTGATGATGTGCCAGTCGCTGTGACAGACGCCGGCCGCCTTCACCTTCACGCGGGCCTCGCCGGCCTTCGGACCTTGCTGCTCGACCTCGACGACCTCGAGCGGAGTGTTGGGCTTGTAGAGGACGGCCGCCTTCATGGGGTGTGCCTCCCTTTCGCCTGGGAAGGTACCATGGGCGGCCGGGAGGATCCCATGGCTGAGACCGAGGCATATCGCAAGGGCACGGAGCTGCGCCGCACGCTGCTGGGCGACGAGTTCGTCGAGCGGGCGAACAAGAAGAACTACGCCGATCCCATGATGCGCAAGTTCATCGACGTCGCCACCGAGGCGGTGTTCGGCACGCTGTGGACGCGGCCGGGCCTCGATCTGAAGACGCGCACGCTGATCTGCGTGATCTCGGACGCGGCCACCGCGCACGAGGCCGAGCTGGAGATCCACCTGCGCATGGCGCTGCGTCAGGGCTGGACGGAGGAGCAGCTCAGCGAGGCGCTGCTGCACCTGCTCGGCTACTGCGGAGCGCCCACCGCGCGCGACGCGATGCTGGTGGCCTCGAAGGTCTTCGCGGAGGTGCGGGCGGAGAAGAAGTAGCGGACGAACGAGAGGCCGGGAGCGCTCCCGGCCTCTCGCCGTACCCAGCTCGAGGAGCTGACTACTGCGTCTGCTTCTTGGGCATGTTCGCGTTCTGGTCCGCGGCCGGGCCCGTCGGCGCCGCGCCGGCGGCCGGAGCGGTCGTGGTGGACGGCGACGCGGCCGGCGGGGTCGTGTCGATCAGCTTGGCCTTCGTCTCGCTGTCGAGGCGGCCGGTCACCTTCAGGTTTTCCTTCGTCTGGTAGGTGCTCAGCGCGGCCTTGGTCTGCGGACCCATCTTGCCGTCGATCGGGCCGGGGCTGATGCCCTTGTCCATCAGGGCCTGCTGGGCATGACGCACGGTGTCGCTGCCCTTGCTGCCGGTCACCTTGTTCCGGATCGAGTCCTTGACGTCGGCGCTCTTGTCCTTGGTCTTCTCGACGGCCTCGCCGGTCTTCTCCTTGGTCTTGTCCACGGCGTTACCAACTTTGTCCTTCGCCGTGTCCATACCTTCCTTGGTCTTGTCCTTGGCGTGCTCCATCTTGGTCTCGGTCTTGTCCTTGGCGCGCTCCATCTTGTCCTTCGCGGTGTCGTCGGCCGCGAATGCTGGAGCCATCGTCCAGGCCACGCCGAGCGCCAGGGCGCAGGCGGCGGTCACAATCTTCTTCGTCATGGGCGGGAGCCCTCCTCTGCGGAGGGAAACATTGCAAATCAGACACCAGCAGCCGAAGTAGGTAAAACGTTGCAGGGTCAGGCCCGGGGCAGCAGCTCCTCCGCGATGCGCTTGACGTCGCCGGCCTCGACCTGGCCCTTGTGGGTCTTCATGACGTCGCCGACCAGGCGGCCCACCTGCTTGGCGTCGGTGATGCCGAGGGCGGCGATGCGCTCGGTCACCAGCGCGCGGAGGGCGGTGGCGTCCAGTCCCTTGGGCAGCCAGCGCTCGAGGTACTCGATCTCGTGGCGGAGCTGCTCGGCTTGTGCCCGGCCCCGCTCGCCGGCCTTCTCGTACTCCGGCAGCGCCTTCTGGAGCGACTTACGGTAGGCGCCGATCACGTCCAGCACGAGGGCGTCGTCGATCTGGCCCGTGAAGCCCTTGGCGGTGCGGCGCTCGCCGATCTTGCTCTTGATCATCCGCACGATGTCGGCCGTCCGCGCGTCCTTGTCGCGCATGGCCTGCGTGAGCGTGTCGTTCAGGGTCTGCTCGAGGCTCATGTCAGTTGATCCGCTTGGCCTGGCCCTTCCACTCCTTGTCGCGCAGGACGAACTTCTGGACCTTGCCGGTCGAGGTCTTGGGCAGGTCGCCGAACTCGATGGCGGCCGGACACTTGAAGTGCGCAATGTGCTGGCGGCAGAACTCGATGATCTCCGCCTCCGTCGCGCGCGTGCCGGGCTTGAGGGTCACGAACGCCTTGGGGCGCTCCCCCCACTTGGGGTCGGGCACCGCCACCACCGCACACTCCATCACGGCGGGGTGCTTGGCCACCGCCTGCTCCACCTCGATCGTGGAGATGTTCTCGCCGCCCGAGATGATGATGTCCTTCTTGCGGTCGCGCAGCTCGACGTAGCCGTCGGGGTGCCACACGGCGAGGTCGCCCGAGTGGAACCACCCGCCGCGGAACGCCTCGGCGCTCGCCTCCGGCTGCTCGAAGTAGCCCTTCATCACGTTGTTGCCGCGCATCACCACCTCGCCCAGGGTCTCGCCGTCCATGGTGACGTCGTTCATCTTGTCGTCCACCACGCGGACGAGGTCGAACATGACGTACCCCTGGCCCTGGCGGGCGGCCTTCTGGGCCATGTCCTCCACCGGCAGGCGGTCCCACTCGGCGTTCCACGCGCACACCGTGTGCGGGCCGTAGGTCTCGGTGAGGCCATAGACGTGCACGGGGCGGAAGCCCAGCTCCTTGAGCCGGCCGAGCAGCGTCGGGGACGGGGGCGCGCCGGCCACCGCGCAGGTGACGGGCCGCGCGAGCGTGTGGGCCTTGGGATCGTTGACGATGCCGATCTGCACGGTGGGCGCCCCACAGTAGTGGGTGATGCCCTCCGCGTCGATCAGATCCCAGATGCGGCTCGAGTCCACACGGCGCAGGCACACGTGCGTCCCCGACATGGCTGTCACGCCCCACGTGAAGCACCAGCCGTTGCAGTGGAACATCGGCAGCGTCCAGAGATACGTCGACTCGAACGTCATGCCGGTCTCGATCACCTCGCCCATCGCGTTCAGGTAGGCGCCGCGATGATGGATCATCACGCCCTTGGGGCGGCCGGTGGTGCCGGAGGTGTAGTTGATGGACAGCGTCTCCATCTCGTCGGCGAGCCACGGCTCGCACGGCTCGGCCGACTGCGCGGCCAGGAAATCCTCGTAGGGATCGCCGGCCGCGCCGGTGTCGTCCACACGGATGACCTTCATGCCGGCCAGGTCGAGCGGCTTCACCAGCGGCTCGAACTCCGCGTCCACGAACAGCGTCTTGGCGCCGGCGTGTTTCAGGATGTAGCCGATCTCGTCGCTGTTCAGGCGCGTGTTGACGGGCACGATCACGAGCCCGGCGGCCGGCACACCATAGTGGATGTCCAGCATGGCCGGAATGTTGGGCAGGATCGCCGCCACCCGGTCGAGATGCCGCAGCCCCAGCGCGCGCAGGCCGTTGGCGAGCCGGTTCACGCGCTCCTCGAACTGCCGGTAGGTGTAGCGGCGCGCGCCGTGGACGACCGCGACCTTGTCGGGAAAGACGTAGGCGGTGCGGCGCAGGAAGGAGAGCGGCGTCAGCTCCGTGCGATACGGCTGCGTTTCCTTCGCGGCGGTCAGCACCCGCTTGCGATCCCCAGACGCCATGATCCGCTCCTCCCCTTTCAGCGCGAAATCCGCTGACATTCTACCCCGCTCCCCCGCCCGAGATGCGACCAAGGTCGTATGTCCGTCGGCGCCCTCGCGGCGTAGCCTCCGGGCCGTGTCTTATCGAGCCGCAAGGAGGAGACGTTGATGAAGCTCTCAGCGCGCAGCCTGGTGCTCATCGTTCTCGCGTTGCTCATGCTGGCCCCCGCGCTCGCCGTCGCGCAGACGCCGGCGCCCGCGGCCCCAGCCGCGCCGGACGACGACAATCTCACCAGCGAAGTGGCGCTGACGCGCGCCGCCATCCAGGTGCGCCGGCAGGCGCTGGTGACCTCGGCGATGGACCTGGACAACAAGGAGGCGGAGGCCTTCTGGCCGCTCTACCGCGACTATCGCAACGAGATGGCGAAGGTCGGCGACCGGCTCGTGAAGCTCATCAACGACTACGCCGACGCCTACGACACGATCAGCGACGCGCAGGCCGGTACGATGCTCGACGAGTACCTCAGCATCCAGCGGGCGACCAACGAGGTGAAGGTGGCGTACGTTCCCAAGTTCCGCCAGATCCTGCCCGCGCGGAAGGTAGCGCGCTTCTTCCAGGTCGACAACAAGCTCGATGTGGTGGTCCAGTCGCAGCTGGCCGCCGGCATCCCGCTGGTGAAGTGATGCCGCACAGGAGGACGTCCATCATGCAGCGTCTCGCACTCGCCGTCATCGCCGCCCTCACCGCCTGCACGCTGGCCGGTGCGGCGCAGGCGGAGGTCTACGTCGCCCCCAAGCAGGGGCAGAGCCAGCAGCAGTTCCAGCAGGACCAGTTCGACTGCCACAACTGGGCCACGCAGCAGACGGGCTTCAATCCCTCGCAGCCGGTCGTGGTGAACGCGCCGCCGCCGCAGCAGGGCGGCATGCTGCGCGGGGCGGCCGGCGGCGCCGCGCTCGGCGCGGTCGGCGGGGCGATCGGCGGTGACGCGGGCAAGGGCGCGGCGATCGGCGCCGGCGTGGGCGCCACGGCCGGGCTCGTCCGCCAGAACCGGGCCAATCGGGCCTCCGCCGACGCCACGCGGCAGGCGCAAGCGCAGCAACAGGCCGGAGTGCAGGCGTACGAGAGTGCCTACGCGACGTGCCTGAACGGGCGCGGATACGCGGCGTCGCGCTAGACGGTGAGACGGCGCACGCTCGCCACCCTCGCGCTGCTCGCGGTCCTGGGGCTCGCGGCCTGCGCCACGCCCATCGGCGTGACGCGGGCCGACACCCAGTCGGTGTACCGCGACCTCATGCGCAGCGTGCTCTCCACCGGGGAGCTGAGCGAGTCGAGCGAGATCGTCCTGCGCCGCAATGGGCTGGTGCAGCGGTACGACGACGACCCCGCGGGGACGCTGGCCTTCTTGCGCGGCCAGGGGCGCGACCTCAGCCTGGACCGGTTGTTCGCGCTGTCGGAGCTGTCGTTCCGCTACGCCGAGCGGGAGCGGAGCCCTGAGTACTACCTGGCGGCGGCGATCTACGCCTACGCGTTCGTGATCGAGCGGAGGACGGCGATCGGCGGCGCGCTCGATCCGCGCGCCCGGCTGGCCGCCTACATCTACAACCTCGGCATCAGCAACGGCCTCAGCCCCGCGCAGCCGGCGCCCAGCACCGATCTCGCCGAGGCGTCGCGCCAGGCGGCCAGTGGCGCCACGGCACGCGAGGTCGATCTCAGCGATCGCACGCTGAAGCTGCCCTGGGGCGAGCTCGTGCTGACGGGCAACCCGGAGCAGCGGCTCTGGTCCGCCTATCGCATGACTCGTTTCGTGTCCATCGGTGAGCTCAAGGTGCGCGGCATGCGCAACCGCTATCGCCAGGCGGGCATCGGCGCGCCGCTGGCGGCCGACATCGCGCCGGAGGGCACCGGGCCGGCGGCCGAGGCCGCGCGCAAGCGCATCCCGCCGCGCGCGAAGGTCGCCGTGACGGCATTCGTGCGCCTCGAGGACCCCGTGGGGGGCATCGCCGAGAGCCGGGTGCCGGCGCGGCTGGAGATCTACCCGGCGGACCAGACCACCACCGTGCAGATCGGGGGCCTGACCGTGCCGCTCGAGCTCGATCCGACCGCGACGCTGGCCTACCAGCTCGAAGGCGCCCCGGTGTGGGCGACGGAGCTCGGCTCCTTCCTGACCGCCGACTTCAAGGTCAACCGCGAGCAGCTCTTCATGATGCATCCGTACAGGCCCGGGCGGATCCCGGTGGTGCTGATCCACGGCACCGCCTCCAGCCCCGCGCGCTGGGGCGAGATGTACAACGAGCTCTCCAACGACCCCGTGCTGCGCGACAAGCTGCAGTTCTGGGTGTTCACATACTCGACGAGCAATCCGATTCTCCAATCGGCGGCGGAGCTGCGGCAGACCCTGGCCGACGTGGCCAGGGAGGTCGATCCGGAGGGCACGGACCCGGCGCTGAAGAACATGGTCCTGATCGGCCACAGCCAGGGCGGTCTGCTCGCACGGCTGATGATCACCGACAGCGGCACGCGCTTCTGGGACAGCGCCGCGAAGGTGCCGTTCTCCGAGATCGACGCACCTCCGCAGACCAAGGCGCTGCTCGAGCGGGTGGTGTTCTTCAAGCCGGTGCCCTCGGTGAAGCGCGTGATCTACGTCTCCACGCCGCACGGCGGCAGCTACCGCGTCTCCTCACTGGTGCTGAGCCTCATCCGCAAGATCGTCACCCTGCCGGTCACGCTCGTGTCGGAGATCGACGAGGTCACGCGGCTGAACGCCACCAAGCTCAAGTCGGTCGGGGAGGGGCTGCCCACCGCCGTCGACAACATGAACCCCAACGGCCGGTTCGTGCACACGCTGGCCACCTGCCCCACGGCGCCGGGCGTGCCGAAGCACTCGATCATCTCGGTGCTGGGCGAGGGGCCGGTGAGCGGCAAAACCGACGGCGTGGTGGCGTACGAGAGCGCGCACATCGAGGGCGTGGAATCGGAGAAGGTCGTCCGGTCCAGCCACTCCACCCAGGGCGAGCCCGAAACCATCCTCGAGGTGCACCGGATCCTGCTGGAGCACGTCGGCGTCACGCGCTGACCGCCTGCCGCGCCGCAAGCGACGTTCACTGGTCCAGGGATTGCCTTCACCCCCCTCCGGAGGTGGCCCATGAACACTCCGGAGGAGCGGGACGAGCTCGAGCGCAAGCCGGTGATCCCGTCGCAGCATGGCGCCGAGGAGCTGGAAGAGAGCGACCTCGATCTCGACGACGACGACCTCGAGCTCGACGACGATGACGAGGACCTGACCGAAGAGGAAGCCGAGCGCGCCGACGGCGCCTGATCGACTACATTCCTCGTTCTATCTCACGCGGTCGGTCTTGGCGGGCTCGAAGGTGCCCGTGCGGGCGAGGGCGAGCAGGACGCGCCAGGCGCCGCGCGTGGCGAGCAGCCAGTACGTCTGGCAGCGGAAGGTGCCCCAGAACTTGGCCATGAGCGTCGTGCGCGCGACGCTCACCGGCTTCGGGAAATACGGCGTGAGGCTCTCGATGAGCTCCTGCGTCACGATGCCGCCCACCCAGATGGTGAGGCCCAGCGAGACGGACGGGAACGCGATGCCCAGCGTGAACAGCACCGGGTAATCGGCGAAGCGATAGGCCAGGTGCCAGCCGAGGAAGCCGACGACGGGATAGACCAGCGCGGCGATCGGCCACTCCACGACCTTGTTGCCGACGTGCCGCGCCAGCTGGGCGGCGTTGAACGCGGTGGGCGCGGCCCGCCACGTCGCGGTGAGGAAGGCCACGTCGTCGAGTACGCCCTTGTACCACCGCGCGTTCTGCCGGACCATCTTGTCCTTCGTCTCGGGCAGATCCACCAGCTCCACCAGCGGCAGCGCTCCGATGAGGATGCCGCGCGCGCCGAGCGCATAGCCCAGCGTGGAATCCTCCGTGGCCCCGCTCATCGGGAAGCCGCCGAGGCCGTGGAGCACGTCCAGGCGCACGAACTGGTGGTGGCCGAGGCAGATCTGCGAGCGGCGGAAGCACAGCTCGAACACCGGCCGCACGGCGCGGGCCAGGCGCGGCGCGCGCGCGTGCAGGCGCGCCAGCCACGCCACGCGCCTGACCTCGTTGATGAGCCGCGCGATGGACACCCGGATGAAGATCGACGACTGCTGGATGGCGCACACGCGCGCGCGGTGGTCGAGGCGGTCGAAGTTCGCCAGCGACAGCGTCACGCCCTGGTAGGCCAGGCGCCCGCGGCCGCCCAGGATGTCGGCGGCCAGCCAGCGGTAGGTGTTGCGGTCCGGCAGCGAGTCGGCGTCGCTGACGCCGATCCACGCGCGCGTGGGATCGACGTCGTCGCCCAGCACGGCGCGCAGCGTCTCGGGCCGCAGCGCCCAGTTGAGCTGGTGCGCCTTGCGCCCCGGCGCGGCCGGCGCGACGACGAGCGTGAGCATCTTCTGCTGCCAGGGCGGCAGCCCATCGCGGAAGCGCCGCACCAGCTCGGCCGTCGTCGCCTCCATCGCGGGATGCGGCGCGCGCTCCTCTTCCTCGCGGGTCGCCACCACCACGTGGAGGCGGCCGTGCGGGTAACGGGCGCCGAGCAGCGCGGCCAGCGTGTCGACGATGGCCGGCTCGTAGTACGCGGGCACCAGGTGCACGAAGACGGGCGCCTCGGGCCGCTCGGCCAGCGCCGCCTCGTCGGGCAGCCCCTCGAGCGACTCGTAGGCGTCCTCGACGAGGCGGCACGTCGTCAGCATGCCCTTCCAGTCGAGCAGGAGCTTGAAGGCAGCGCGGGCGTTGAAGAACATGCTGACCACGAACAGCGCGAACCAGGCGGGGCCGGTCGAGGTCAGCCAGTCCACGGACGTTCGCCCTAGCGGCCGGGGGTCGGGAACTTCAAGATCGTCTCCCCGGGCCGCACGTAGCCGAGCTCCTCGCGCGCCAGCTTCTCGACGTAGGCGGGATCGTTGCGGATCCGTTCGACCGTGCGCGTGAGTTCATCGGTGCGGGCGCGCAGCGTGACGATGTCGCGCTCCATGGCGGCGATCTCCCCGCGCATGGCGCGCACGCGGAGGACCTGGTGACCGCCGTAGACGGCGAGGCCGGCGGCCAGCAGCACGAGGCCGGCGCCGCCGAGGAGGCGCGGACTCACCGCGCGGCGCGCGTGTAGAGGCTGCGGCCGGGCCAGGAGGCGGCGTGGCCCAGCTCTTCCTCGATGCGGAGCAGCTGGTTGTACTTGGCCGTGCGCTCGCTGCGCGCGACCGAGCCCGTCTTGATCTGGCCCGCGTTCACCGCCACCGCGAGGTCGGCCACGAAGGTATCCTCGGTCTCGCCCGAGCGGTGGGAGATGACGGTGCCGTAGGCGGCACGCTTGGCCAGCTCGATGGCCTGCATGGTCTCGGTCAGCGTGCCGACCTGGTTCACCTTCACCAGCACGGCGTTGGCGATGGACTTCTGGATGCCCTGCTGGATGATGGCCGGGTTCGTCACGAAGAGATCGTCGCCGACGAGCTGCACCTTGCTGCCCAGGCGCTTGGTGATGAGCGCCCACCCGTTCCAGTCGTCCTCGCCCAGGGGGTCCTCGATCGACACCACCGGGTAGCGGTCCACGATCGCCTCGTAGCGTCCCACCAGCTCGTCGCTGTTGAGCACGACGTTCTCGCGGCGCAGGCGATAGCGGCCCCCGTCCTCGGCGAACTCGCTGGCCGCCACGTCGAGGGCGAGCGAGACGTCGTCACCCGGCCGGTAGCCGGCGTTCTCGATGGCCTGCATCAGCAGATCGAGCGCGGCGGTGTTGGAGCCGAGCGCGGGGGCGAAGCCGCCCTCGTCGCCCACGCCGGTGCCGAGCTTCTTGCTCCTCAAGAGATCCTTGAGCGCGTGGAAGACCTCCACGCCCATGCGCAGGGCGTTGGAGAACGAGTCCGCGCCCGCCGGCACCAGCATGAACTCCTGGAAGTCGATGCCGTTGTCGGCATGGGCGCCGCCGTTGATCACGTTGAGCATCGGCACCGGCAGCAGGCGGGCGCCGACACCGCCCAGGTAGGCGTAGAGCGGCAGCCCGGCGTCGTCGGCCGCCGCACGCGCCACGGCCAGCGACACGGCCAGGATCGCGTTGGCCCCGAGCGCCGACTTGTTCGGCGTGGCGTCGAGCTCGAGCAGCGCCTGATCGATGGCGGCCTGCTCGCTGGCCTCCATGCCGTCCACCTCGGGCGCGATCGTCTCCTCGACGTTGCGCACCGCCTGCTGCACGCCCTTGCCGTTGTAGCGCTGCTCGTCGCCGTCGCGCAGCTCGACCGCCTCGCGCTTGCCGGTGGAGGCGCCGGACGGCACCGCCGCGCGGCCCCAGGCCCCGGACTCGAGCTGGACTTCCACTTCGATGGTGGGATTGCCGCGCGAGTCGAGAATCTCGCGGGCGTACACGCCGGTGATCGCGGACATCTCCTAGGACCTCCGCTCGAGCACGAAATCGGCGAGCGCGCGGATCGGCTCGGCGGCGGGACCCAGGGGCAGCAGCAGGCGCTTCGTCTCCTCGATCAGGTCCCGCGCCCGCGCCTTCGACGCGGGCAACCCGTGCAGCGAGGGATAGGTCGCCTTTTGCTTGCGCTCGTCGCTCCCGGCGGTCTTGCCCAGCTCCGCGAGATTGCCTTCGACGTCGAGGATATCATCCACGATCTGAAACGCGAGCCCGAGCGCTTCGCCCGCCCGGCTGATCGCGTCCACCACTTCCTCGCGGCCGCCGGCCAGCACCGCGCCCACCCGCAGCGCCACCCGGATGAGCGCGGCCGTCTTGTGCAGGTGGATGTAGTCGAGCATCTCGCCGGAGATCACCTTGCCCTCGGACTCGATGTCCACCACCTGCCCGCCCACCATGCCGTCGGTGCCGGCGGCGTCCGCCACCTCGGCGACCACCATGCCCACCGCGCCCGGCGCCACGCGGGCGGCGTTCTCGGCGACGAGGCGGAAGGCCAGCGTCAGCAGCGCGTCGCCGGCCAGGATGGCCATCGCCTCGCCGAAGACCTTGTGGTTGGTGAGGCGCCCGCGCCGGTAGTCGTCGTCGTCCATCGCGGGCAGGTCGTCGTGGATCAGCGAGTACGCGTGGATCAGCTCCAGCGCGCACGCCGTATCGAGCACCGCCTCCGCGTGGCCGCCCACGGCCTCGGCGCCGGCGATGACCAGGATCGGGCGCAGCCGCTTGCCCGGCGCCAGCACGCTGTAGCGCATGGCTTCGTGGATGCGCGGGGGCGCCGCCGTCTCCGGCGGCAGCACGCGATCGAGCGCGGCGTCGACCATGGCGCGGCGATTCTCGAGGTAGGCCTTGAGGTCGAGCGTCACGCCTCGTCCTCCGCCTCGAAGACGAAGGGCTTGGTGGCGGTGGCGCCGCCCTCGTCCTTGACGAGCACCTCGATGCGCCGCTCGGCGTCGTCCAGGTAGCGCGCGCAGTGGCGGGCCAGGCTGATACCCTCCTCGAACACCTTCAGCGACTCTTCCAGCGGCAGGTTGCCGGCCTCCAGCGCGCTCACGATCTGCTCGAGGCGGGTCAGGCAGTCTTCAAACTTGAGGTCGGTCATCATGCTCCCGGGTCGCGGTGACGCGACAGTCGAGGCTTCCTTCGTGGAGGAGAACACTCACGGCATCGCCGGCCACGACGTCGTGCCAGGTCCGCACGATGCGGCCGTCGGCGGTCCGCGTCAAGCTGTATCCGCGTCCGAGCACTGCCAGCGGCGACAGCGAATCCAGGCGGCCGGCCTCCGCGCCCAGGCGGTGGCGCGCGCGGTCGACGCCGCGATACATGCCGCGCTCCAGGCGGCCCTGCAGGTCGATGAGCGCCCGCCGCCCGTTGAGCGTGCGGGCCACGGGGTTGAGCGCACGCAGACCGCGGCCGGCCAGCTCCAGGCGATGGCCGCGCCGGCCGAGCGCGGTCAGCGCGGCCTGGCGCAGGCGCGCGCGGGCGTCGTCGAGCCGCCGGGCCCACTCGCGCAGCGGGCGCGCGGGATCGGTCAGCACGCGGCGGCCGGCGGTGCGCGTGAGCCGGTCCCGCTGCGCGGCGAGCGCGCGCGCCATGACCCGGCGCAGGCGGCCGTCCAGGTCGGCCAGGCTCTCCACCACCGCGCGCTTCTCCTTCACCACCAGCTCGGCGGCGTTCGACGGCGTGGCCGCGCGCACGTCCGCCACGAAGTCGGCGATGGTGAAGTCCACCTCGTGACCGACGGCAGAGATCACCGGGATCTTGGAGGCGGCGATGGTGCGGGCCAGCATCTCGTCGTTGAACGCCCACAGATCTTCGAGCGAGCCGCCGCCGCGGCCGACGATGATCACGTCCACGCCGCCGAGCGCGTTGAGCTCGCGGATACCCTGGGCCACCTCGGCGGCGGCGCCGTCACCCTGCACACGGGCGGGCGCCAGCACGATGTGGATCTCGCCGAAGCGGCGGCCGATCACGCGCAGCATGTCGCGGATCGCGGCGCCGCTGGGCGAGGTCACGATCCCGATCTTGCGCGGGAAGCGCGGCAGCGGCCGTTTCCGCGCCGGGTCGAACAGGCCTTCGGCGCCCAGCCGCTCCTTGAGCTGCTCGAAGGCGAGCTGTAGCGCGCCCACGCCCTTGGGCTCCAGCAGCTCGACCACCAGCGAATAGTCGCCGCGCTGCGCGTAGATCTCGACGGCGCCGAACGCCATCACGTGCAGGCCGTCGCGCGGCTCGAAGCGCACGCGCCGCGCGCGCGTGCGGAAGAGCACGCAGCGCAGCTGCGCGGCCTCGTCCTTCAGCGTGAAGTAGGCGTGCCCCGACGAATAGACCTTGAAGTTGGAGATCTCCCCTTCGACCCACACCGCCGGAAACCGCTCTTCCATGACGGCGGCCATCTGCTGGGAAAGCTGACTGACGCTGAGGACGCTGCGCTCTGTCACCTGATCAGCGGCCGGCGAGCTGCCGCTCGGCAGCCAGGACGGTGTTGCGCAGGAGCATGGCGCGCGTCATGGGACCGACGCCGCCGGGCACCGGCGTGACGTGGGCGCGCTGGCTGACCCCCTCGAAGTCGACGTCGCCGATCCACTTCCCCGACGGCAGCTGCGTGTTGCCGACGTCGATGACCCACGCGCCCGGCTTCACCATGTCGGCCGTCACCACGCCGGCGCGGCCGGCGGCCACGCAGAGCACGTCGGCGCGCCGCGTGTGGAACCCGAGATCGGCCGTGCGCGTGTGGCACATCGTCACGGTGGCGTGGCGCGCGAGCAGGAGCTGCGCGAGCGGCTTGCCCACGATACGCGAGCGGCCGATCATCACCGCCTCCGCGCCCTCGAGCTTGGCGCCGTAGTGGTCGAGAAGCTCCATGCACCCGGCCGGCGTGCACGGCAGCACGCTCGGGTGGCCGGCCAGGAGCCGCCCCATGTTCACGGGGTGAATGCCGTCCACGTCCTTCTCGGGCGCGATGCGCGCGATGATCTCGTCCTCGTCGATGCCCTTCGGCAGCGGCAGCTGCGGCAGGATCCCGTGGATCGTGGGATCGGCGTTGAGCCGGTCGATCAGCTCCAGGAGCTGCGCGCGGCTCAGCCCCTCGGGGTACACGTAGTCCGGCGAGGCGATGCCGACGGAGGCGGCCATGCGCTTCTTGCTGCGCACGTAAAGGCCGGAGGCCGGGTCGGCGCCGAGCAGCAGCACGGCCAGCGATGGCGTCACGCCCTTGCCCTGCAGCCGCGTCACGCCGGCGCGGACCTCGGCGAGGACCTTCTCGGCGACGGCGTTACCCTCGAGGATCAACGGCGCCTCAGGCAGGCACCCGCAGGCGGCGGATGTCGGAGGCGCGGCCCGTCTCGGGATCGACCGCGATCACCACGCCGTGCAGCGCGGCCGGGCCCTTGGCCGGCTCGAAACGCACCGGCATCTGGTTCATGAACCGCTGCAGGATCAGGTCGCGGTCCACGCCGATGACGCCGTCCGTCGGGCCCGTCATACCGAGGTCGGTGATGTAGGCGGTACCGCCCGGCAGCACGCGCTCGTCGGCGGTCTGCACGTGGCGATGGGTGCCGACCACGGCGCTCACCCGCCCGTCGAGGTGCCAGCCCATCGCCACCGACTCCGACGTCGCCTCGGCGTGCATGTCCACCAGGATGATCGGCGTCTCCTTCCGCAGCTCCGGCACGAGCTCGTCGGCCTTGCGGAATGGGCAGTCGATCGGGTTCATGAACACACGGCCCATGAGGTTGAGCACGGCCACCCGGTGGGGACCGGCCTTGAGCGTGATGTGACCGCTGCCCGGCGTGCCGGCCGGGA
>Ga0075424_100004134_pt1 | contig 13667 bp, 13 predicted proteins | sample SoiMethybrSBSTD3_FD_75301 | JGI IMG/M metagenome (GOLD analysis project Ga0075424, IMG submission 75301) | Bulk soil microbial communities from a Populus tree surrounding site in Tennessee, USA - Soil MetaG P. TD hybrid SBSTD3 | ecosystem: Environmental > Terrestrial > Soil > Tree plantation... | reverse complement strand
GAGTGACGAAAAGCCTCTGACGAGCAGCGACGCGAGGCAGCAAGAAACCTCCTGCCCTATTATCATGCCAGGCTCGCGAAGATGGGCGCGCTTCTCAAGCGCTTCGCTGAGTGACAGGTGTGTGGGTCGAACAGTTATTGCGTTAGCGCCGACGGTTTTGAGAGCCCTACTCCGGCCAAATCCGGAATAGTTCGCAGACAGCCTTGCATTTGCTCCTGCTGCACGAGTCCTCTCATTTTGTTTTCTGCTTAAGATGCGACCAACCGCAATCCAACTAACAACATCATGCTAGCTAGCAAGGGGAATAGGATACGATCGGACACACGGGACGAAAAGTAGCTTCCGAGGTAGATGCCCGGAAATGAACCGAGAAGCAATGCGCCCACAATCGACCAGTTAACACTGCCGATGACCCAGTGGCCGAGGCCCGCGACCATAGTAAGGGGCACAGCGTGGGCCAAGTCCGAACCCACCACGCGTACAGGTGGCAGTCGAGGGTACAGGAAAAAAAGAACAGCCACGCCTAAAGCGCCTGCGCCGACCGAACACAGGGAGACCAATACGCCAAGCAATGCGCCAAAGACGACGGTGATTGAGCCAGCATATTTGACGCGCGCCGGGTCGTCGGCGCGGGCAAGAGCGTAACCGCGGATGCGCCTGCGAAAAAAGATCGCGATAGCCGCAACAATCAGAGACGCACCGATCGAGATCGAGATGAAAGCGGCCGTCGTTGGGCTCTGCTTCGGCAGCAGCGCCAATGCCCAGATTGTAATCGCCGCGGCTGGCACCGAGCCAATTGCTAGAACGCCAGCCAGACCCCATGCCACATGACCCTTCTTTGCATGAATGAGTGTGCCGACCGCCTTGGTCAGCGCCGCATACATGAGATCGGTTCCAACCGCGGTAAGAGGGTTCACTCCAAAAAGCAGTATGAGAATCGGGGTCATCAGAGAACCGCCGCCCATCCCCGTGAGACCGACGACTGCACCTACGACAAAACCTGAGAGAGGATAGAGCCAATCCATGCTGCCCAAAGCTGCTAGGTCGCCGCGTGCCGACTCATGGTCGTTGCTCAAGAGAGGGGTTGTTTGGCCGGCAAGACGATACTAACAATTTTGGTTTCAGCTTTGCGGCATGAAGATTCGGCACGGCGCGTCACATACAGGTTCGAGAAATCCACTCAGGTCTGTGCGTCACGCTTGAGCGCTTGCTCAAGCTCCAAGGGGTCAATATAGATCACTTGCCTTTCACGGGCAGCCTTCCCGATCGCCGGCAACATGATCGAGGTAGAAACGCGCCGATAGGCAAGGAAGGAAAGATTGTCGAGAGTCGTTTCGATGGTCTCGACGGTATAGGTACCAGCCGGCTGCACTCCATCAACATCGGTGAGTGAAAAGGGGTGGGAGAAAGTTATGCTGGCGAGTGTCGATCGCTCCGGCATGGCATTTCTCCATTGCTCGCGCCTTCAGCATCGATCGCTATCGACGGCAGTCCGACGAAGTACTACAAGCCCCAGCTAACGACGGGATGTTCGAGCTAGCAAGCACTGGCGGCCGATACACTCGCACGGCAATCACACCCAGGATCAAAATCACGGGGACCCAAATAGGTACGTATTTCATGGCGTTCCGCGACTTTCCGTTCCCAGTCTATGTTACGCTGCGCTAATTCTCATCAAAAACCGGAAATCAAAGCACTCGATGTGACGCTGATCTCTGCCACCCGCGCCGCCAGCGGAAAATTTGTATTGCCGCAAGAAGCAGAAACACAACGATCGCGACGGGCAGATTCGGCGCGTTCCTGCCGACGATCACTGCCGCGATCAGCGCAAAGACGAGGGCGAAAGCTGTCGTGAGGGCCGCCGCAACCATCGCATCATAGGAGAAGCGGATCTTAGTCACCACAACGCGTCTCCTCAGGGCCCAATCGGCAGCGCGACGCAGCGTAGCTTGCAACGTCCGAAAGTGCTCGTTTGGTAGAGAGCACTACCACTATACATGGGGACGAGCGTGGACGATTTTAACCCCCGACTACAAATACATACAAACAATCACTCGGATGCACCACTCTACTGTCTCGTGCGAACTCCGACGAAAAAGCTCTTCACCGGAACTATTGATCGCCCAAGCGATCTTCTTGCAGACACCTACGCCTCGGATCCGCTTGAACACGCTAAGGACCGTGCAGTGGCACGGCGCCAGCAACGTCATCCTGGGAATACATGTAAGGTGATCGACCCGCCGTGCCATACATTCGGATGGGGAACTCTGGAAATATCCTTGGGCCAAGTAATAATAGATCAGATGGCGCAGCATGAACTTTGGCAATCGGTTGTGGTTCAATGAGCCGCTGTGGTAAGCGCCAGGTAAGCAATTATGTGCTGCCACTCGCATGCTGATTGCAATCCAACAGCAATACAAACGGAGCACGCAATGGTGCTCGCATTAATGGAGGAGGGTGTTGGGTTGGGGCCAAGCTTACTCGCGCGATCTGCCGGTTAAGAGCTCAGGGGTGGGGGCACCCTTGAACCTCGAAGGGAGGGGGTGGTTGGGGCCCAGAAGATAGATGCTTGGAGGCAGGGGTGGGTTGGGGCCAGACAAGAGTGTGCAGTGCTGGTGAGACTGATTGGTTGTGGCAGAAACTAATCTGCCCGCGCGACTACTTCATGCGCCGACTATTTCGTCTGTCCAAACTCGAAAACCGTTCAGCGTATTGGGGCCGAAAGTCGTCGTTATGGCGACGTCTGCCGCGTCGCGACCTCGCGCTAGCAAGACCCTACCGATGCGAGGTACGTTGTTCCTCGGGTCGAACGTGTGCCATTGGCCGCCAAGATAGGCTTCGAACCAGGCCGCGAAATCGCCGGGCGAATAGGGAGGCGGTACGCCGACGTCACCCAGATATCCCGTGCAGTAGCGAGCTGGTATGTTCAAGGCGCGACAGAACGCGACGGCCAGGTGGGTGTAGTCACGGCAGACGCCGCGTTTTTCTTCGTAGGCCTCCGAAGCCGACCGCGTTACCCGCGCATGCTCGTAGCCGAAGGCAATGCGCTCATGCACGAAGTCGCAAATCGCCTGCACGCGCGCCCAGCCGGGATTGGTATGACTGAAGTGAGTCCACGCCAGATCGAGCAGTCGATCGCTGTCGCAGAACCGGCTCGCAATGAGGAAGACGAGAGCATCCTCTGGAAGAAGCTCGACCGGAACTTGCACAGCGTCCGAGATCTTTGGATCAGGTAGGCCACTGTCGTTGACGACTGTGTCAGTCGAAATACGCATATCCCCGGCGGGAGCGAGTATCCGGCTGCACCAGTTTCCGAAACCGTCGCGGTAGCCGGAGATCGGCACGGAGGGAGTGATGACAATGTGATCAGGTCTCTCGAGATCGGAAACACGCGTGTAGTGGATGTTCAACATCATGATGACGGGCGTGGCCTGCGGAAAATGGTACATAAGCTCATAGCCGACCCTCAGTCTCATGATGTTTCTCCGCGCTCCTGGTCGCCACGGCCGGCGCTCGGTGCGAGCTTGGCGACTCGCGTGGCGCTGTGGTGAGAGACCGTAGACCATTTCCAGCGTGCGTCGAGCCCTCGAAGAATTCGCGATAAGGCCTGCGGGGTGCTGTTCGGCTTGAGCTCTTCGCGGATCATGCCGGGAAATTCCTCGCGGATTTCGTCTTTGCTGAGCATCCGATCCTTGATGAAATTGACGGTGTCCAAGATATCCTTGGTGTTCTGATCCATAGGGCGCCAGTATACCACACCTGCTAGAGGAAGCGTCGTGCGCCACTTCGTGCCAACTCACCGCCGCCGCCGCTTTCGACTTGCTTGGATCGCGGTAAGCGGAAGCCGATCTGCCGGAGTGCTGGAAGGAGCGGTATCGGTATGGGCAGCGAAACCGCTGACGCTGATCTTCACTGATCGTGACAACCGAAGGTGCGCAGGGATCGCTGCGGTGGTTGTCAATCTCGCGAGTTCAGATAACCGCCCTGGAATCCAGAGACCTTCCTCAACTCGCTCAAGTTGTGAATGTGAACTCTTCCCTTCCTCACCGTAAGTAATTTTCTTTCGCGCAGTTGACGGAGGACGCGGTTGACGTGGATAGCGGTGAGGCCCAGCGCGTCGGCAATGACGAACTGGCTGAGCGGACACGCGAACTCGGTTTCCGTGGCTTGGCCTACCAGGCTCAGCCTCTCGGCCAGCTCCATGAAGAAGTGAGCCGTGCGCTCAATCGCGCTGCGGTGCCCGACCCTGGCGAGGACATTAAGCGGCCGCCCCGCCGCCGCGCCTCCCAAGAGTGCGATGAACTCGCGCCGCCTCATGTGGGAATCCCCACAGTTCGTGGCCACAGGCGCGATCGCGAACGTGTCGCAAGAGAAACGGTTCGAGCGCGAGGGGCCTCGCAGATCTTTTCCGCAAAATCCTCGACCGCAAGATACGATCTTGCTAGCCTAGTCCGTTTTCTAAACTGGTTGAGGGTGCGTTGTCAGTAATATACATTACCGTCCCGGTGCTCGCTCACCTTATTGTGTGTATAAAAGCGACGCGCGCCCGGACCAACTGATAACATTCACAAGATGCCTTCGTCAGGCCCTGTCCACCAAGGATCGTGACTTGCCGTCGGCCGCGCTCGATCAAACGTCACGTTCAAGCTCGCGGGCGGCAATTGTGATGGTCGGCCTCTGGACGCCCAGCATCTCAGCAAGCAGGCCCTGAGATCAGCAGTGCATCATCGTCACTGCAGAACCATTGTGCTGCTGTTTGATGGCCGGCAACGATGGGGCTCGACCCAATTACCCTCCGAGGCGACGGCAAGGGCCTCGCAACCGCCAGCAGAAACGCGAACTTGATGCCGCTCTGGGCGGAAACAGGTGTCGGTGCTCGTCCGCCGCACCGCTGCCGGTTGCATCACGCCGATGCTGCTCCGACGGCATCAGCCAAATCCCCATAGCGACCGCTGACAGGGTCGCCCACTCTCTCGCGCTTTCCTTCCCCGGCGGCTTTCGAACGCCGGCCCGGCGACCTTGATGCCTGTGGAGAGCTCAGTGACGGGGGCCGGCATCCGAAACCCGTCACAACTTCCGGCGGATTATGCGGCGCTACACTGCGCGCGGCTAAGAGGCGTGACTGCGCAACTCATCACGCCCTCAATCCAACCGTGCTCGTGCATGCCCTCCACGAAGGCAGCGACCCAATCTCTCCAGGCGGAAGCCGTGCTTGTGCCCGGAAACCGACGATCGGCGGCTTGGCCGGTGCTGCGAGCGCGCCCCGTGCGGCCACGCAACCCCCGCTCCACCGAGAAGCACGATGAACTCTCGCCGCCTCACTCTCGTCCCTTATCCACGATGACGAGACCAGACTATCACAGATGATCTCGCACATTCGCTCTGTCCTTTGCTGCGCCCATTGGCACACGCCAGCCCAGGTCTGGACCCTGACTTATTCGATCACCTCATCGGCGCGGGCGAGCAGCGACGCTGGCACTTCAAGTCCGAGCGCCTTGGCGGTTCTTATGTTGATGATAGAAACGAGGAGTCCATCGGCGCCGTCGCGAACCATTGCCGCAATGACGCGACGAAATTCGGCTTCGTCAAATGGGTGATCTAGAGGAGGTCCGAGGATTGCCAAACCCATTCGCTTGGCTATTTCCCCCAGAGGACGTCCATAAGGTTCCCATGACAGCCTGGTAGTATGTAACCCCACCTTGGACAGATCAGGTTTGACCTTACTTAAGATCTCTAGATATTTGCCGTGAATCTCGATGCTTGCATCGGCACTGAAGCCAGTGATGTTCCCTTCCGGGTGTGACAGGTTGGAAACAATCCCGAACCGAAGATCAATGCTGCTGTCTTGCCTCGCGGATACGCTCCCAGCGATCAACTAGCCCCAGGCGGTCGGCTCCCTGGAACGGAAGCACCCACCCTGGATACTCAGGGGGAAGAGCACTGACCTCATCCAACTGTCTAAGCTCGTTTTGGGTGAGTGTGAGTTCGATCGCCGCGAGATTGTCCTGAAGCTGGTCGAGGCGTTTCGCGCCAATGATGACCGAGGTTACCACCGGCTTTGCCAAAAGCCACGCGAGCGAGACACGTGCAGCACTGCACCCGTGTGCTTTCGCGATCGGAGCCATCACGTCGAGGATATTCCAGGTTCGCTCTTTGTCCACGATGGGAAAGTCGTATTCGCTGCGGCGCGAATCCGCGGCCTTCTGGTTCGTCCGGGTGAACTTGCCGGAAAGCAAGCCGCCGGCAAGCGGACTCCACACGAGCAGGCCGACCTTTTCGGCTTCCAGCAGGGGAACGATTTCCCGTTCTAGATCCCGGCCGGCGATCGAGTAGTAGGCCTGAAGCGTGTCGAATCGGGCCAGGTTCCTGAACTCGGAGATTCCGAGGGCTCTGGCGATCTTCCATGCCTGCCAGTTGGAGCAGCCGATGTAGCGGATCTTTCCCTGCTGCACTAGGGTGTCGAGAGCGCGAATCGTCTCCTCGACAGGGGTCACGGAATCGTTGCCATGAATCTGGTACAGGTCAATATGGTCGGTTTGCAAACGGCGGAGACTGGCCTCCACACCGTCCATAATGTGTCCGCGAGATGCCCCAATGTCATTCCGCCCCGGGCCGACGCGGCTATAGACCTTCGTCGCGATCACGACATCTTGCCGCGCGATGTTTAGGTTTTTCAGTGATTGGCCGAGAATCCTTTCGCTCTCACCCTCTGTGTAATTGTCCGCCGTATCAAAGAAATTGATGCCGCCGGCAATTGACGTCTTGACCAATTCATCGGCCTCGGCCTGGCCAACCGTGCTGATGGCCTTGAAGAGCCCTCTGCCGTCCCCGAATGTCATGGTTCCGAAGCAGAGTTTCGATACCAGGAGACCGGTATTGCCGAGCGTTGCATATTCCATGATGTTTCCTTTCTGGCTCATTGAGGCGCCGCAGGACGTACGCGTGCTTCCGGTGCGTTGCCAGCAATCAGAGCGCCATTGATGGCGCCAATCGAGATGCCGGCGATCCGGTCGGGACGAATATCGGCCTCGTCGGCCCCGTGATGCGTACCAAGCGCACCACTTCCCTTGGAGGAGGAGCGCGATGCACTCGAACGGCGGGCGCGGCCTCGTCGCCGAGGCCAGATCGCCGGATATAGGTGAGCCGCCAAGGAGGGGACTCGGTGGCTCTCACGCGTCAACAATCGCCCGGGGGAGGGGACCGATCGCCCGCGCTTAAGGTGACGAAATCAGTTTCAGCCATGGGTTTTTTGCGGTTGGTTGTGCGCCTCCGACGGCCGCCTCTTGCCGCTCGCACTTCGCTCCGTCGGCGGGCAGCCAAGCACAGCGGCGTTGGGGCGTGCTTCGACGCCCCGAATGTGTGTATCCCGAAGGTATGAACGAAGAGCCCAAATGAAAAGCGCGTGTCTATTGCATTCTCTATTGAGAGACATTCAGCAATAGATAGCGCCGACGGACCTCACACCAACAACTCCGTTCGATATTTGGCCGAAAGGGCCTCTGCTCGTTGTACCCGCTCGGCCTGCTCGGCCTTGCTGAGCTTCGGTGTCGGCGCGGTGCGGCTATCGACCGGATCGCCAACCGCCATGAAGAACTCCTCCTGCCCCGCTGGCGTGCACATGCAGAGTAGGCGTGCCGGCTTGTCTGACTTGTTCCTGAACGAGTGGGGCGCGTTGGCAGGGATGTTCACGGTTGAACCGGCGCTCGCCGAGTGCGTCTCGCCCCGGAAGTTCAACTCGATCTCGCCGTCCAGGATGGTGAACATCTCTTCGAAGTCGTGACGATGAGGTGGCGGTCCGCCGCCAGGCGGCACAAGCATGTCGAGCAGGCAGTAGCGGCCGCCTGTCTCCTCGCCACTCACGAGGATGGTGTAGGTGCCGCCGGCGACCGAGATATGACGCATCTTCGGATCGTCGGGGTTGGCCACCGTGAGTTTTTTGGTCACATCGTCGGGCGGGATCGCCGCCCCAGACTTGATCCTGTCGGCCATCTGATAGCTTCCTTTTGAACAGCAATCGCACACGTCAGGACCGAATCCTGTCCGCAGCGATCATATGTAGCGAACGAAAGAATGACCCGGCGCGACGTGCGGCTCATTGCCCCTACCCTCAAAGTTAGCAGCAGCGCGTCGATGTCTCAGTTGGTCATGAGCACGCATGCAATCGGCGCGCTCAGCGTGTCTCTTCTTCCACCTAAAGCTGCCGAAGATGTTGCGGTGCCAAAGAATTCCGCCTCAGCGACACAACGTGCGCGTGCTCATGATGCGGGCTTCCGGAGTTCGGCACGCGTGGGGAGCTCCATTTGGAAGGTCGAGCCCTTCCCAAGCGTCGACTCGACCCAAATGCGCCCGCCATGCATCTCCACGATCTGCTTGGCGATGGCGAGGCCCAGACCGGTGCCACCCTTGGCCTTGGTGTTGGAACTGTCGACCTGATGAAACTGCTCGAAGATCCGCGTTTGATGTTCCGCGGGAATGCCTGGCCCCGTATCGGTCACGCTGACGTTGAAGTGGCCGTTAACTGCCTTGGCGGTCACGCACACCTCGCCCGTGTCGGTGAATTTGATGGCGTTGCCCACGAGATTGAGGAGCACCTGCGTGAGGCGCTGCTCGTCGCCAAGGCCAACGGGTAGCGACTTGGCCACCTCGGTCTTCAGGGCGAGCTTCTTGTTCTGGGCGAGCGACTCGGTGGCAGAACGCACAGTCTCGACCACGCTCTCGATCGCGTACTCGGACATGTTCAGGGTGAACTGGCCGGACTCGATCTTGGCGATGTCGAGCACGGTGTTGATGAGGCCCAAGAGGTGCTTGCCGTTGGAGCGGATGCGGGTGAGGGCATCCATCGACTTTTCTGGCTGTGGGCCGTAGAAGCCCTCTTGGATGAGTTCGGCGTAGCCCAGGATGGCCGCGAGGGGAGTCCTGAGCTCATGGCTCATGTTGGCGACGAACTGGTTTTTGTGTTGGCTTGCGATTTCCAAATCTTCAACGGTCTTGGCGAGTTCGCGCGTCCGCGCCTGCACCTCTTCAAAGAGGCGCGCGTTCTCGATCGCGATTACGGCCTGGTCCGCAAAGGTATTGACCAGCTCGACCTGGCGTTCGACGAACGGGCGCACTTCGCCGCGCCGCATCAGGATCACCCCCATCGCTTCACCCGCGTGGACGAGAGGGACAGCGAGCGCAGTGCGATGACCGTTTTGGAGCGCCCTCTTCCGGCTCTCGGGGTATTCATGCCCTTCGGCCAGCATGTCCGCGACCTGAATCGTCCGTCGGTCGATTACAGCACGCGCTGCCATGGAGCCACGCTCAACAGGTATCGTAAGCTGTTCAACCGGACCTACGGTGGCTATCTGCCCATGGTGCGCGACGAGGCGCAGACCATCGCCAAACACCTGGAAGATCGCAGCGTCATACGCATTGCACAGGCGCGCTGCAGACTCGACCAGCGCATCGAGCACCCTTTGCAGGTCGAGGGCCGATCGGCTGATGACCTTCAAGACATCGGCGGTCGCCGTCTGCTGTTCCAGGCTTTCTGTCAGCTCGCGCTTGCTCGCCTGCTCGGCCTCGAACAGCCGCGAGTTCTCAATGGCGATCACCGCCTGGTCGGCGAAGGACTCGACCAGCGCGACCTGCTTGTCATCGAACCGCGCGACACTGGTCCGCGCCAGTGTGATGCCGCCGATGGGCTCGCCCTTCAACAGCAGGGGCACGGCTAGAATTGTGTGGATATTGCCTGCCCGACTGAAGGCATGCGCCGCGACCAGCTCGGGATCGGTGGCCACATCCTCGACCTGGACCGCACGTCGCATAAGCGTTGCACGACCGACCATGCTTCCTCGGCTTAAAGGCCTGCGCGCACTAAGGACGGACTTCACCCGCTCTTCAGACTGGCCATGGTGTGCCACGGCGCGAAATGTCTCGCCCTCTAGCCGCCAAACGACGGCACGCTCTGCCTGGCAGAGCCTCTGCGCCGTCGCCACGATCGTATCCAAGACCGGTTGCACCTCGTTGGGTGAGCGCGAAATCACCCCTAGCACTTCGCTGGTGGCCGTTTGCCGGTCGAGCGATTCCTGCAGCTCCTTCGTTCGTGCCTGCACCTCCTCGAACAATCGCGTGTTCTCAATGGCGATCAGTGCCTGGTCAGCGAATGTGGTCACAAGCTTGATTTGCGTTTCCGTGAACGGCTCGACGATATTGCGCATCAAAGTAATGACGCCTATGGCCACGTCGTCGCGGATGAGCGGCACCCCCAACATCGAGCGATAGTTCCCAATGCTTTGTTCATCCCGGCGAGTGTAAGCGGGATCGGCTAAGCAATCCGGCAAATGGACCGTTCGTCGCTCGAGCGCCGTCCGGCCAACCAGCGAGTCCTGGTCCAGGTTGATCGGGTGGTCCGAAAGGTGCTTGACGAGGTCCGTCACGGCATTGTTAGAGCCCGCTACGTGGTACTTGCCGCCCTGCAAGCGGAAAAAAAGGGCATACTCTGCCTCGCAAAGACGCCCAGCTGTCTGAAGCATGGCGTCTAGAACCGGCTGCAACGCATTAGGCGAGCGGGAAATGACGCCGAGCACCTCGCTCGTTGCGGTCTGATATTCAAGGGTCTCTGTGAGTTCCTGCGTACGTTCCGTAAGTTCGCGGGTGCGCGTCTGCTCCGCCTCGAACAGCCGCGCGTTCTCGATGGCGATGACGGCTTGATCGGCGAAGGTTTCCATCAGTGCAATTTGGTTGTTGGTGAACAGGCGCACTTCGGGGCGGGTGATAACAATCACTCCCAGCAGTTCGTCAGCCCGCAGCATGGGAACTGCCAGCAAGGTGCGCATGGGCCCCACTTGCACCACCCCGTAGGTGAACTCGGGATCGGTCCGAATATCCTCGATCTGGATAGTCCGCCGCTCCAGCGCGGCTCGACCCGCACCGCTCCCCCGTGCAGGACGGACTGGATTCGCTTCGACGAATTCTCTGAGCGCGGGGGAGATGTTGTAGGTGGCCACACAGCGCAGAAGTTGCCCCTCTAAGCGGAAAATGAATGCATGTTGGGCCTCGCACAGCTTGACCGCGTTCTCGGCCAGGGTGTCAAACACGGGCTGGATGTTGAACGTGGACCGGCCGATCACCTTGAGCAGCTCGCTCGTCGCTGTCTGTTGCTCGAGCGCGACCCGCAGTTCCGTGTTTCGTGCTTGCACCTCCTCGAACAGACGAGTGTTCTCGATGGCGATGACCGCCTGGTCGGCGAAGATTTGGAGCAGCGCGATTTGCTTGTCGCTGAACGGGCGGGCCTCTATGCGTCGAATGTTAATGACGCCGGTGGCGGCGCCCGCTCGGATCAGAGGGACAGCCAACATAGTACGGTAACCAAGGCGTCGGGCATGGGCGCTACCCTCTGGGTACTCATCAGGTTCGGCATCCAAGTCGGTGACCTGAATGGTTCGCCGTTCAAGCACGGCACGTCCGCTGACAAGCCCGCGCGTCGCTTTCAGCTCTGGATAGGAAGGGATCGACCCATGTTGGGCTACGAGGCGTAGAGTGGTCCCGTCTACCTGACGGATCTGCGCGTCATTGGCGTTGCAAAGGCGCGCTGCGCTCGTCGCCATCTCCGCGAATACGCGCGGCAGGTCCATCGGCGAGCTTGAGATAACTCGCAGGATCTCCGCAGTAGCGGCTTGCTGCTCCCGCGCCTCGGCTAGCTCGCGCCTCAGCTCTTCGACCGATTGATCAGCACAAGCTGTCGATGTCTCTGATGGCATGAGGAGACCCAACCCTCGGGATACTCGGCAAAAATTGCGCGGTCACACGGAATATTGCAGAGTGTGAACCATCCTACCTCACGATGTTCACGGGCGCCAATGTCGGCTTTCCGGCATTTCGCCCAGCCAGCGGCATCAACCATTGCCGTTGCTGCGGTCGTCCCCAGTACTGTAAGACCGCTTTCGGCCGAGCCCCTCTCGATAGAACCAGCCACGCGCCCGAGGTGAAGATGGACATCACCGCTTCAAAAGTCGTGCGGACCATGTGTCCCATGAATTGTCGTCCAACATTCTGCGGAGTGTTGGTCGAGGTGGAAGGCGGCAGGCTGAAGGCTGTCAGCGGCGATAAAGACAATCCGGACAGTCAGGGTTTCCTTTGCGTGCGCGGTCGCGCCACAAACGAGATCATTGGCAATCCAGGTCGGCTGCTGTGCCCCCAGATTCGCGATGATCGCCGCACGAATACCTGGCGACGTGCGAGCTGGGATGAGGCGCTGGATTTCATCGCGAGGCGCATGCGGAAGGTCGGACCCGAGGCTGTGGGCCTGTGGGCAGGACATGGCGGCTTTACTTCAGGCAGCACCGTCACCGTCCAGATGATGCAGCGCTTTGCCAATATGTACGGCTGCCAGAATTGGCACCCGGCAATGATCTGCTGGGGCCTCGGCGGCTTTGGCGTGGGCCTGACTGGCGCCCTCGAGGTCAACACCAAGGAGGATATGGCCGAGAACTCAAGGATGATCGTTCTTTCTGGCGCAAACATAGGCAGCCAACCAAATACAGCCCGGCACATCATCTCCGCTTGGCGTCGCGGCGCCAAGGTCATTACGATCGATGTGCGTAGAACGGAAGCCGCTGCTCAATCCGATGAAGTGATGCTGATCCGGCCGGGGTCAGACGCCGCTGGGGGTGAACATCGCCTTTGTCCTGACGGATGTGACTAAGGGCGCAAAATGGGACGCCTTGAACGACAAGGCCATCAAGATGCTGACGGGTCTTGGCGTCCCGGTGTTCGGTACACAGCTCACCCACCGTCCCTCCTACGTCGATAGCATGATGGAGGGGAAACCCGGACCTGAGACGGACAAGGTTGCTGCGATTGAAGTTGCCGCCCTCTGGAAGGAGGCCGTGCAATGGATGAGCTAGCGGCCTTATCTCACACTACCTTTTCATGATCGAATAACTTTGCGGAGTTTTTTTTGCTTTGTTGGCGGGCGAGCGGCACCGTGGCGTCTAAAGACGCGGCAGTTTTCGGAATCTTTTGGGGCTGACTGTGATCAGCCGAGGTATGGTCTCGGTGGGCCTCGGGGTGGTGCCGCTTTTTGCGCGTTGCGGCGCCGCGTGTCAGGCAGGTGAGGCGCGGGCTCTGGCCGCTGCGTTGAGACGGAGGGCCGCGGTGCCCCACGTGGCGGCGGCTGGACAACCGGACGCCATTGCAATCTTTATGCGGCGCACGCTGATCCGCACGAGTGCGCCGATCTTCAACAGTTTGAGACGGGTGGTGCCGCAGCTTGCCTTCGCATACGGCGTGTGATCCAGCCCAATTCGCCGCACGGCACACATCAGCACATAGGCCATCGAGGCAAACCACAGCCGCAACTGATTTGCCCGCATCGTCGCCGTCGAGGTACGATCCCGTATGGCCAAAAAATTCGCACTGCAAGAAAAGTTGGGCAGTTATGCCACTCAGCGTGGGCTCGCCGCGCATTGTCCGTTACGTTTTTTGGGGCGATCAATGGTGCCCATTGCGAACCGGCGGGCAAATGGGGGAACTCATGGAGTGGGCACGCATCCTGGCCTACATCAGCGGGACGGTGGACCAGCAGCTGCTGCTACGGAATGAATATCTCGCCGCTGAGAACCAGATCCTGAGAGGCCAATTGAAGGGTCGGCCGAAGCTCTCGGACGCCGAGCGAGCGAAGCTCGGCG
>Ga0075424_100004133_pt1 | contig 13668 bp, 14 predicted proteins | sample SoiMethybrSBSTD3_FD_75301 | JGI IMG/M metagenome (GOLD analysis project Ga0075424, IMG submission 75301) | Bulk soil microbial communities from a Populus tree surrounding site in Tennessee, USA - Soil MetaG P. TD hybrid SBSTD3 | ecosystem: Environmental > Terrestrial > Soil > Tree plantation... | reverse complement strand
TGTACACTTCCTTTAGAGAAGGGCGCCGGAGTCTCTTTCTCTATGATTTAAGCACGGCCCGCGAGACGCGCGTCGCGGATCAAGCGGGCTCGAGTATCGGGGGGAGATGGTCGCCCGACGGTCAGCATATCGCGGTCTCTTTTGAGCGCGCCGGCAATACCGACGTCTATATCCTCGACCGCACCGGCAAAAATCTCCGCCGGATGACCGAAGATCGAGGCATCGATGTCTCGCCCTCCTGGTCGCCGGACGGCAACCGCCTGGCGTTCGTCTCGAACCGCAGCGGCAGCCCGCACATCTACCTCATGGACGTGGCGACGGGAAATGTCCGCCGGCTGACTTTCTCGGGCTCGTACAACACATCGCCCGATTGGTCGCCGAAAGGGGACAAGATCGCCTATACCGGCAGGGTTTCCGGCCGTTTTCAGATCTTTACGATTGCCGCTCAGGGCGGCGACGCGCACCAGATCACATCGGGCGGCGGCGATAACGAAGACCCATCCTGGGCGCCGGACGGGCGGTTTATCGCCTTTTCGTCCAATCGCGGCGGCGGCTATCATCTTTATATGATGCGGGAAAACGGCGAAAATCAGCAAAGATTGACAGCTTCTGGGGGAGATGATAGTAATCCATCGTGGTCCTCTCGCCTGGAGTAAATCACCAAAAAGGAGAGGAAAATGGGTAAGTTGAACGTCTTTTGGTATGCACTGATCGTCTTCGCGGCGGTGTCCTTGGCGGGCTGTCCGAAGTCGAATCCGAACCCCGCCGGCGACGGCACTGCGGCTGGGGAAAAAGGGAAAACGCCACCTAATCAAGGGCTTTCGCGCGACCAGTCCAAATCAAGCGATCTGGGCACGGGTAAGGGGAGTCTGGAGTCGGCGGGCAAGGGCGACAGCACGGCTACCCCTGCGGGAAGCCCGCTGCAGGAGGTCTATTTCGCCTTCGATAGCTTTGATCTGACTAACGATGCCCGCGCAACGTTGAAAAAGAACGCCGACTGGCTCAAGTCCAATGGGTCGGCGCGGGTGGAAATCGAAGGCCATTGCGACGACCGCGGCACGAATGAATATAACCTCGCGCTCGGCGCCAAGCGCGCGCAAGCGGCCAAAGACTACCTGGTGAGCCTCGGCATCCCGGCGGAGCGATTGTCGACCATCAGCTACGGTGAGGAACTGCCGGTTTGCCGCGAGCAGAACGAAGACTGCTGGCAGAAAAACCGTCGCGACCGTTTCGTCATCTCCAGCGGTCGGGCGCCGTCATAAGCCGATCCTGCGGCATCCGCGGATTTGGCCTATTGACGACTGAGTTTCGTCACCGGCTTCTTCTATCCTCATGAGAAGAGTCTATCTTTTTGTCTCGGCCGCGATGCTGCTGCCGGCATGCTATATCCCGCAGCAGATCGATACGCTGGAGCGCGAGCAGCGAACTCTAAGAACTCAAAGCTCCGCAAGCCGCAGCGAGCTCGACGCGATCCGCTCCACACTCGCTGATACCCAGGCGAACCTCGATCAACTCCACCGCGAGATGAAAGCGTTGCTGGAAAGAGTCGAAGAGGTTCGCTATCAATTCGACCGGCGCATCGGCCAGGTCGGACAATCGAGCCGGGACGGCGACCAGCGCCTGAAGGATCTGGAGGAGCGGCTTGCGAAATTGAGCGAGGAGGTCAAGGCGCAGACGGCGGAGTTGAAGAGCCGCGACGAAGAGCTGCGCAGGCTCAAAGAGCAGGAGGGGGCGACGCGGTCGGCAAACGAAGCGCGGGAAAAGGCGACGGCCGAAAATGCTGCGGTGAAGAAGGAGTACGACGAGGCGATGAGGCTCGTCGAACGTAAGGACTATCGCGCGGCGATTCCGCGGCTCAAAGAATTTCTCAAAAAGTACCCCGACAGCAACTTTGGCGACAATGCGCAGTACTGGCTCGGCGAATCCTATTATGCCATCAAGGAATATGATCAGGCGATCCTTGAGTTCGATGGCGTGCGGCGCAGATCTCCCAAAGGCGACAAGGCGCCGGCGGCTTTGCTGAAGCAGGGCTTCGCGTTCGCCGAGCTCGGCGACAAGCTCGACGCTCGTTTGATTTTACAGGAGCTGGTCGAGCGCTTCCCCGACTCCGAAGAGGCGGCGAAAGCGAAACAAAGACTCAAGAGCCTGGACTCGCCGGCGCCGCGGACAGCGCCTCCCGCCGGCCGATGATTGCTCATCGAGCGACGTCGCGATACAACCGAAAATTTAACGGCGAGGAATCGGTACTTGGGATGCCGTGCGCCGGAATGCGACCGGTCGCCTGACCATGGAAATCATCCGACAACTGGATCGCCCGCTATCGATAGCCCGGCCGGTATTGATGCTCGGCAACTTCGATGGGGTTCATCTCGGCCACCAGGCGCTCATCGGCAGCGCAGTCGCTGACGCGAAAGCGCTTGGCGGCCGGGCGGTTGTCTATACGTTCGAGCCGCATCCGTTGAAGGTTCTGGCGCCGGAACGCGCGCCTCGGCTCATCCTCACCGAAGCGGATAAAATGGCGCTGCTCGAATCCTACGGCGCAGAGATCGCGATTGTTCAGAAATTCGACCTTGAGTTCGCGCGCATCGAAGCCGACAAATTCGTCGACGACTATCTCGTCAAGCGCATCGGCGTGAGCAAGGTGTGGGTCGGCAAGGACCTTCGCTTCGGAAAGGGAAGAAAAGGCCGCGTGGAGGACCTGATTCTTCGGGGCAGCGAGGCCGGCTTTTCCGTCGGCGTCGTCGGCCCCGTCGAAGTCGACGGCCATCGGGTGAGCAGCAGCCGGATTCGCACGCTCATCGAGCGCGGGCAGGTCCGTCAGGCGGCGCAACATCTCGGGCGTTATCACTTTATATCCGGCCGGGTAGTTCCAGGGCAGGGCCGCGGCCGCGAAATGGGCTTTCCGACGGCCAACATCGAAACGGCGACCGAAGCGGTGCCGCTCGATGGCATTTATGCGACGCTCTTCGAGATCGCAGGGCGGCGCTGGCAGTCGGCCACGAGCATCGGCGTCAATCCGACCTTCGGCGCCGGCCCGCGAACGGTCGAAAGCTACGTCTTCGATTTCGAGCACGATCTCTACGGCCAGGAAGTTAAGCTCCACTTTGTCGACAGGATCCGCGACGAGATAAAATTCTCTTCAGCGGAGACTTTGGCGCAGCAGATCGAGCGCGACGTCCTCGACGCGCGCAAGATGCTGCACGGCGTCAAACCCGATCCGACCGTACCGAATTCGTAAGCAGCAGCCGTGAACTCTTCTCCTGGTGAGATCGATTCCTCAGGTGACCGCGAGTCCGCCCGGCAGGCCATCATTGACGACGCCGATGCGGGGATGCGGTTCGATTTGTTTCTCGCGCGCCGCTTTGCGCCAGCGGAAGGCTGGACGCGCTCGGCGATCCAGAAGATGCTGGCCGCCGGTTCCATCACCTTGAATGCGCGCACGGTGAAGCCCGGCACGCGGCTTAAACGCGGCGACCGCGTCGAGGTGCGAACGCCGCCCGCGGTGGAAACCGCGCTCGCGCCCGAAGCGCTGCCGCTGGAGATCCTCTATGAGGACCGCGATTGCATCGTGCTCGACAAGGCGCCCGGCATGGTCGTCCATCCCGCGGCGGGATGGAAACAAGGCACGCTGGTGAACGCGCTGCTCCATCACTGCCCGGACCTTTCAGGGATCGGCGGCGAGCGCCGTCCGGGCATCGTCCACCGGCTCGACAAGGATACGTCCGGCGCCATGGTCGTGGCGAAGCATGATTTGGCGTTTCAGCGTCTGGCGGCGCAGTTCAAGGCGCGCAGCGTCCGAAAGGAATATCTCGCGCTCGTATGGGGCCTCATGCCCAAAACTGCCGGAGCGATCGATCGCCCGATCGGCCGCCACCGGAGCGACAGAAAGAAGATGTCCAGTATCCGCGCTCTCGCGCGCGTGCGCGCGGCGCAGACCGAATGGCGCGTCGAGGAAGTTTTTCCATCCGGCGCTTCCCGCGGCCGCTTCGCGCACGTGAGCCTGCTACGGCTGAGGCTCCATAGCGGGCGCACGCATCAGATCCGCGTCCACTTGGCCGACGAAGGACATCCGGTCGTCGGCGACCCCGTCTATGGTCCGAAACCGGCCGCCTTTGGCGGCCAAGGCGTCGATCCCGCGCTGGCCCGCTTTCCGCGTCAGGCGCTCCACGCCGAGCGGCTTGAGTTCAACCATCCGCTCAGCGGCAGCGCGATGAAATTTGCCGCGCCGCCGCCGCCGGACATGAAGGGTCTGCTCAAACGTCTCGTTGAGCTGCGCGCGGTTTTTAAATGAGGGCGCGGAAAGGGGTTGACAAGGCGCCGGGCCTTCCCTATTATAAGGGGTACCTGAGGCTTCATCGCAAGGTTATTCTTAAAAACAATCCCACATTAAGGCTTGACGTTCACTGAGTCCCGACCAAAGTAGCTTTGGATCTCGAGCAAAATATTCACGTCTGTATCGGAAACCCCTTCGCCTTGTCGGGGCGTCGCGCATGATGGCATGACGCTCGAACGGAATGGTCGGCTGGAGCCGTAATCGAATCCTGAACGGGGACGATCGTTAAACGGAGCGTCCTCGTTGAAGCCGCAGCGCATCGCCTGCCTCGACGGCGGCGACGTATCGGATCGAATCGGAATCGAAGTTTAATTTAAGTAGTTCGTCAAACCAGGTTCGCGTTAACGCACGAAAGGAGAAGAAGGTCTATGGTCCGTGGCAGTCCCCGGGCGGAGAGAACTGAGCCCGAAGCCGTGGAAGACGGCAAGCTCAACCTCAAGGCTCTCAAAGAAAAGAAGATCGGCGATCTCGCGCTGATCGGGAAGAACTTCAACATCGAAGGCGCCGCCAATATGCGCAAGCAGGAGCTCATTTTTGCCATCCTGCAGGCGCAGACGGAGCAGAACGGCTTCATCTACGGCGAGGGCGTATTGGAGACGCTGCCCGACGGTTTCGGCTTCTTGCGCGCGCCGGACTACAACTATCTTCCCGGCCCGGACGACATCTATGTCTCGCCGAGTCAGATCCGCCGTTTCAACCTTCGCACCGGGGACGTCATCTCCGGCCAGATTCGGCCGCCCAAAGAAGGCGAGCGCTACTTCGCGCTGCTTAAGGTCGAGTCGATCAACTACGAAGATCCCGAGAAGGCGCGCGACAAGATCCTCTTCGACAACCTGACGCCGCTTTATCCGAACGAGCGCCTGCGGCTCGAATACGCTCCCGAGGATTATACGACGCGCATCGTCGATCTCATGACCCCGATCGGCAAGGGGCAGCGCGGCTTGATCGTTGCCGCGCCGCGCACCGGAAAGACGATGATGCTCCAGCACATCGCCAAGGCGATCGCGCAAAACCATAAAGAAACCGTGCTGATCGTTCTGCTCATCGACGAGCGGCCGGAAGAGGTCACCGACATGCAGCGCTCCGTCGACGGCGAGGTCGTGAGCTCGACCTTCGACGAGCCCGCGACGCGCCACGTACAGGTCGCCGAGATGGTGATCGAGAAGGCCAAGCGGCTTGTCGAGCACGGCAAAGATGTCGTCATATTGCTCGACAGCATCACGCGCCTCGCGCGGGCCTACAACACGGTCGTGCCGCCGAGCGGCAAGATTCTCTCCGGCGGCGTCGATTCCAACGCGCTCCACAAGCCGAAGAAGTTCTTCGGCGCGGCGCGCAACATCGAAGACGGCGGCAGCCTGACGATCATCGCGACCGCGCTGATCGACACCGGCAGCCGGATGGACGAGGTCATCTTCGAGGAATTCAAAGGGACGGGCAACATGGAGGTCCACCTCGACCGGCGCCTGATGGACAAGCGCGTCTTCCCGGCGATCGACATGAACAAGTCGGGTACGCGCAAAGAGGAGCTTTTGATCGCGAGAGAAGACCTGAACCGGATCTGGATCCTGCGCAAAGTGCTGTCCCAGCTGAATGCGGTCGAGGCGATGGAATTTCTCCTCGACAAAATGCACGGAACAAAGAACAATAAAGAGTTCTTGGATTCGATGAATTCTTGATCCGGCCGGCTTCTTGCGCGGACGGCCGAACTCTGTTAAAAATCATCAGTTACCGTTCGAACGGTAAGGGTGCGTCCAGCGGCTTCGCGGTCGTAGGGATGGACCGGCGCGGTTAGATTTCCCAAAACATTACACACCCTTTCCGATTCTCTTCCGGGTGCCTTCGGGTCGGAGGAGGAGTTGACGAAAGGGGAGGAGAAAAACCAAAGGACGAATTATGACTGAAATCTCAATGAAGCAGCTTTTAGAAGCGGGGGTCCACTTCGGCCACCAAACGAGCCGATGGAACCCCAAGATGCGCGCTTATATTTTCGGCGCGCGCAACGGCATCCACATCATCGATCTGCAACAGACCGTCACCATGTTCAAAGCCGCCTCCGGCTTTGTCCGCGATCTGGCGGCCAACGGTGGCAACCTTCTTTTCATCGGCACCAAAAAACAGGCGCAGGAAGCGATCAAAGAGGAGGCCGAGCGCTGCGGGATGTTTCATGTGCAGAACCGCTGGCTCGGCGGCACGCTCACCAACTTCTCGACCATCCGTCAGAGCATCGATCGCCTGCGCAAGCTCGAAGAGATGGAAAACGACCCCAAGATCGTCGACGCCTTGACCAAGAAAGAAATGCTGGGGCTTCGGCGGGAAAAGGAAAAGCTCGAGCAGTCGCTCGGCGGCATCAAGGGCATGCGCAAGCTTCCCGACGCGATCTTCGTCATCGACCCCAAGCAAGAAGAGATCGCCGTCAAAGAGGCGCGTAAGCTCGGCATCCCCGTCGTCGCCGTCGTCGATACCAACTGCGATCCCGATGTCGTCGATCATAAAATACCCGGCAACGACGACGCGATTCGCGCGATTCGACTCTTCTGCGCCGCTATCGCCGACGCTATCAATGAGGGCAAAGGCCTCCACGAGCAGGCGCTGACGCGGCCGGCGGCCGAGGGAGCCGCGGAAGCGGCCATGCCGATCGAAGAACCCGCCAGTTCAGCGGCCGCCGGATCATAAAAAACACTCCAGGATACGGATTTTCATGGAAGTCAACGCATCAGTCGTTAAAGAGCTGAGGGAAAAGACCGGCGCCGGCGTCATGGACTGCAAAAAGGCGCTTGCCGAGTCCTCCGGCGACCTCGAAAAGGCGGTCGATTATCTGCGCCAGAAGGGGCTCGCCGCGGCGGCGAAAAAGATGAGCCGGGTCGCCGCCGAAGGCCTCGTCGGCGCTTACATCCACGCAGGCGGAAAAATCGGCGTCATGGTCGAGCTCAACTGCGAGACCGACTTCGTCGCCCGCACGCCGGAGTTCCAGGCGCTGCTCAAAGACATCGCCATGCAGGTGGCGGCGGCGAGCCCCCGCTATATCCGGCGCGAGGACGTCCCCGCCGATGAGATCGAGCGCGAGCGCGCCATCTACCGCACCCAGGTCCTCGAGCAGGGCAAGCCCGAGAAGATCGTCGATAAGATCGTCGAAGGAAAGCTCGACCGCTTCTATTCCGAAATTTGTCTTCTCGAGCAGGCGTTCATCAAGGACCCCGATCGCAAGGTCGCCGATCTGCTGCAAGGCGCGGTCGCCCGCCTGGGCGAGAACATTCAAGTCCGACGCTTCATGCGCTATCAAATCGGCGAAGGGGTAGAAAAGTAACGGGCGTCGCGTGAACAACGTCCTCAAGTACAAGCGAGTCATCCTCAAAGTCACCGGCGAGGCCCTCGGCGGCGAAGAGAAATACGGCATCGACAGCGCGACCGTCCGGTCGTTCGCGGAAGAAATCAAAGAAGTCAAAGCGCTCGGCTGCGAGATGGCGCTCGTCATCGGCGGCGGAAACATCTTCCGCGGCGCACAGCTGAGCGAGGGCGGCATGGAGCGCGCCACGGCCGACTACATGGGCATGCTGGCGACGGTGATCAATAGCCTCGCGCTGCAGGACGCTCTGGAGAAGATCGGCGTTTCGACCCGCGTCATGTCCGCGATCGAGATGCGCCAGGTCGCCGAGCCCTACATCCGCCGCCGCGCGACGCGGCATCTGGAAAAAGGGCGCGTCGTCATCTTCGCCGGCGGCACGGGCAATCCCTATTTCACCACCGATACGACCGCGAGTCTCCGCGCCATGGAGATCGGCGCCGAGGTCATTCTCAAGGCGACCAAAGTTCCGGGGGTCTTCGACTCCGATCCGATGAAAAACAGCGACGCCAAGAAGTACGGCCGCTTGAGCTACATCGAGGTTTTGAATAAAGAGCTCAAGGTGATGGACTCGACGGCGATCTCCCTCTGCATGGACAACCACCTCCCGATCGTGGTCTTTAATCTCATGGAAAAAGGCAACATCAAGCGGGTCGTATGCGGCGAAGACATCGGCACGCTGGTTGCGGGGTGACGCCATGAACGAAGCGTTTTTCACCGACCTGCATAAAGAGATGGACAAGGTGGTCGCGGCCTTCCGTAAAGAGCTCTCGAAGCTCCGCACGGGCAGGGCCTCGACGGCGCTGCTCGAAGGCATCATGGTCGACTATTACGGGACGCAGACGCCGCTCAACCAGGTGGCGACGTTGAACGCGCCGGAGCCGCGCCTGCTCGTGATCCAGCCCTACGATCGGTCGGCCATGGTCAACATCGAAAAGGCGATCCAAAAATCCGATCTCGGTCTTACCCCCAACAACGACGGCAAAGTCATTCGCATCCCGATTCCCGCGCTCACGCAGGAGCGCCGGCAGGAACTCGTCAAGCACGTTAAAAAAATCGCCGAGGAATTCCGCGTCTCGGTGCGCAACCATCGCCATGCCGCCCTCGAAAAGATGAAGGAAGCCGAGAAGAAAAAAGAGATCACCGAGGACGTCCACAAGCATGGCAAGGAGCGGGTCGAGAAGGTGACCAAAGAATTCATCGACAAAGTCGACCAGGTGCTCAAGGGCAAAGAAAACGAGATCATGGAAGTTTGATCCCGAATCCCTCCCCTCCACCGTGACCGATCGACACCCATAGCCCCCGAATGAACCTGAGCGGCCTCGACAAGAGTCGGCTGCCCCGTCACGTCGCCGTGATCATGGACGGCAACGGCCGCTGGGCGAAGCTCCGGGGCAGAAGCCGCACCGAAGGGCACCGCCGCGGCACCGCCTCGGTGCGCGCCGTTGTCGAGATGAGCCGCAAACTCGGCATCGGCTATCTTTCGCTTTACGCGTTCTCGACCGAGAACTGGCTGCGCCCCGCGGATGAAGTGAATGCGCTCATGGGCATGCTCGAGCATTATCTCATCGCCGAGCAGCCCAAGATGATGCGTCACGGCATCCGTTTGAAGGCGATCGGCGACCGCAGCCGCCTGCCGCCGAGCGTGTTCCGCATTCTGCGGCGCGTCGAGCGGATCACGCGCAAAAATCAGGGCATGACCGTCCTGCTCGCGCTGAGCTATAGCGGGCGCGACGACATCGTGGTCATGGCGCGAAAAATCGCCGTCGACGTAAAGGCCGGGAAATATCCGGTCGCGGCGATCGACGAGCGCATGGTCGCCAGACGCCTCGCGACGGGATCGATCCCGGACCCCGATCTCCTCATTCGGACCAGCGGCGAGATGCGCGTCAGCAATTTTTTCCTCTGGCAGATTGCATATACCGAGATGTATGTCACCCCGACCCTGTGGCCGGACTTCCGTGAACCGGAATATCTCCAGGCGTTGCTCGAATACCAGCGCCGGCGGAGGCGCTTCGGCCGCACCGACGAGCAAGTCGGCGCCGACGGCCTCGAGGCGGACGCCGGGTGAGCTCCCAGGTCGGCGCTAGACTTTTAACCGCCGCCTTGGCTGTCCCGGCGCTCGTTTGGGTGATCGGCTGGGGCGGCGACCGCGTCTTCTCTTGCGTCGTTTTCCTGGGCGTGCTCGGCTCTCTCCGGGAGTATCACCGCATCGTCTTTCGCTCGGCTGTGAAGGAGCAGGCCGTCGGCATCTTCGCCGGCGCGGTGGTGGCCGCGGCGCTGCTGTTTTACGATTCGGCCGGCTCGGTGGCCGGGCTCGCGGCTGTTGTCGTGATCCTCTTCGTGACGTACCTTTTCTTCGGCGGCGCGCTCGAGGAGCGCTTCAACCATCTTAGCTGGACGCTGCTGGGCGTGATCTACATCGGTTTCTTCCTGCCGCATGCGGCGCTCCTCTACCGCATCGCGGACGGACCCCAGTGGATATTTTTTACGTTGATCGTCGTCATGATCGGCGACACCGCCGCTTATGTTGTCGGCAAATCCATCGGCAAAACGAAGCTTTATCCCGAGATCAGCCCGGGTAAAACCGTCGAGGGCGCCGTCGCGTCGACGGTTGCGAGCCTGATCGCCGGGGCTGTCGCCGGGCACTATTTTTTGCCTTCGTATCCGTGGCCTGAGCTCGTGGGGATTTCTTTTTTCTTGAGCCTGCTGGGTCAAATCGGGGATCTGTTCGAGTCGTGGATCAAGCGCGTTTTCGGCGTGAAGGATTCCGGCGCTATGCTGCCCGGACACGGCGGCTTGCTCGATCGCCTCGATAGTCTTATATTTCCACTGGTGTTCATCGCCTACTACACGCAGGTTTTCCCGCGATGAGAGCGGTTGCGGTCCTGGGCTCGACGGGGTCGGTCGGCGTCAGCACGCTCGATCTTGCGCGGAGCTTTCCCCATGAATTTCGCGTGACCGGCTTGGCGGCCGGCCGCAATCTCAAGCTCCTTGCGGCGCAGATCAAGGAGTTCGGCCCCGTGTACGCCAGCGTCAGCGAAGAGCGCGGCGCGGCGGAGCTCAGGACGCTGGTCGGCAGGTCCAAGACCGAGATTCTGTGGGGCGAGGCCGGCGCGGCCGCCGTGGCGGCAGAGAGCGGCGCGGATATCGTTCTCGCGGCGATCGTCGGCGGCGCCGGGTTGATGCCGACGCTGGCCGCGCTCCACGCCGGGAAACAGGTCGCGCTCGCGAACAAAGAGTCTCTCGTCATGGCGGGGGAAATTTTTATCGCCGAAGCCCGCCGCCGCGCTATCGAGCTCCTGCCGGTCGACAGCGAACACAGCGCGATTTTTCAGTGTCTGCAAGGAAACCGCGTCGAGGATGTCGACCAGATTATTTTAACTGCCTCGGGAGGCCCGTTTCTCCGCGCCTCGCTGAAAAGCCTGGAGCGGGCGACCGTCAAGCAGGCTCTGAAGCATCCGAACTGGAAAATGGGGCCGAAAATCACCGTCGATTCGGCGACGATGATGAACAAAGGCCTCGAGGTCATCGAGGCGCGCTGGCTCTTCGGGCTTGAACCGCCCCGCGTCGACGTCGTGATCCATCCGCAGAGCGTCATCCACTCGATGGTCCGCTACCGCGACGGCTCGATTATCGCGCAGCTCGGCATCCCCGACATGCGCATACCGATCGCGTATGCGCTCTCGTATCCGCGGAGGCTTCAGGCGACGTGGCGCCCGCTGCGGCTCACCGAGTTGAGCGAGCTCAATTTTCTGCCCGTCGAAAAAAAGCGCTTTCCCGCACTCGATCTCGCCTACGAGGCGCTCGCCGCCGGCGGCACGATGCCGGCCGTGCTGAACGCCGCGAACGAGGTCGCCGTGGCGGCATTTCTCGAAGGGCGGGTCGGCTTCCGCGACATCCACCGCTTTATCGCCGCCGCCATGGAGGCGCACGCGCCGTTTCACGCCGCCGAGGTCCGGGAAATCCTCGAAGTCGACCGCTGGGCCCGCGAGCGGACGGAAGGACTGATCGCTCGCAACGGCCGCCGTCCGTATGGTAAACTACGCGGAGCGGCGCGGCTCGACCGCCCCCTATAGAACAGGAGTTCAGTAATGTTGAACGTCATTCAATCGGTCGTTTCGGCCGTGATCGGGCTGGGGATCTTAATCGTCATTCACGAGCTGGGCCATTTCCTGGTCGCGAAGAAAAGCGGCGTCGGGGTGCTCACGTTTTCCATCGGTTTCGGCCCCAAGATATTGCGCCGCAAAATCGGCGAGACGGAATACGCGCTGAGCGCGATCCCTTTCGGCGGCTACGTCAAAATGGTGGGCGAGGACCCGACGGACGAGGTCAGCCCCGCCGAGCGCGAGAAAGCCTTCGTCCACCAACCGCTGTGGAAGCGCGCGGCGATCGTCGCCGCCGGACCCGTCTCCAATCTATTGCTCGCCTTTTTCATCTTCGCCTGCGTCATGATGCTCTCGGGCGTGCGCACGGCCACCACCCAAATCGGCGATGTCGTCGCGAATAATCCCGCGGCCAAGGCCGGCATCCAGAAGGGCGACCGCGTGGTCGCGATCAATGGACGGCCGGTCGACAGCTGGAACGATTTCGCGCGCCGGATCAAAGACAGCGACGGCAGTCCGCTCAACCTGAGCGTCGTGCGCGACAACCAGACGATGGAAATCGTCGTGAACCCGATCAAGAAAGAGGAGCGCGACGCATTCGGCGACAAGCGCGAGGTCTGGTTCATCGGCATCTCGCCGCAGGATGCGATCGTCAAAGTCGGGCCGTTGACCGCCGTCTATAAGGCTTTCGAGCAAACGCGGGATCTTTCGATTTTCACGCTCGTCGCGCTGTTCAAGATGGTCAAGGGCGATATCTCGCCCAAGACGCTCGGCGGTCCGCTGCTGATCGCACAGGTTGCCGGACAGCAGGCGCGCGAAGGAGCAACGACGTTTTTCCTCTTCGTCGCCTTGCTGAGCATCAATCTCGGCGTATTGAACCTGCTGCCGATCCCCGTGCTCGACGGCGGTCACCTGTTTTTCTTCTTGATGGAGGCCATCCTCGGCCGGCCGGTCGGCGAGAAGCAGCGCGAGCGCGCTCAGCAGGTCGGCGTCGTTCTGCTGATTCTCGTCATGGCCTACGCCTTTTACAACGACATTGCGCGCTTCTTCGAAGGATAAAATCGGCGCGCGGTCGAAAAGGGCGGCGTAGGGGCGGGTTTAAAACCCGCCCCTACAAATGCCCGCGCCTTCTTATGCTCATTCTCGGCATCGACACGGCGACCGTTGCCGCGAGCGCCGCGCTCGTAGAAGACGGAGCGATCGTCCGAGACTCGGCCGGCGGCCGTTCCAACGGCAACGGCGTCCTGCGCGGGAATCACGCGGCGACCCTGCTGCCGCTCATCGACGATCTGCTCCGCGCCGTGGGGCGCGGCCTCTCCGACGTCGGCGCGTTCGCCGTTGCACTCGGCCCCGGCTCTTTCACCGGGCTGCGCATCGGTCTCAGCACCGTCAAAGGGCTGGTTTACGGTTCCGCGGCGCCGATCGTCGGCATACCCACGCTCTACGCGCTCGCGGCGCGCGTCGACGACTTCGACGGATTCATCTGTCCCTTCCTCGACGCGCGCAAGAAAGAAGTTTACGCGGCTTTGTTTCATAAGGTGGGTAATAATCTTAGGCGCGCAAGCGAGGATGTCGTCGCGCGGCCGGAAGCCGTGATCGCTTCGGTCAAGGAGCGCATCGGTTCCGATCGGTGCCTCTTTATCGGCGATGCGGTGCTGGCCTACGACGATGCCGTGAAGACGGCGCTCGGCGCCAACGGCCTCTCGACGCTCGGCGAAGGCTATCGTTCGACGGCGGCGGCGGCGGCGCGTCTGGCGGAAGATAGAGTCCGCCGCGGCGACTTCGACGCCGCCGGACCGCTCGCGCCCATTTATCTCCGGCCTTCCGAGGCGGAGCTGAAGAAGAAACAACAGATGTAACGAAGATGGGGCAATATCAAACGATGAAGA
>Ga0075424_100004131_pt1 | contig 13669 bp, 12 predicted proteins | sample SoiMethybrSBSTD3_FD_75301 | JGI IMG/M metagenome (GOLD analysis project Ga0075424, IMG submission 75301) | Bulk soil microbial communities from a Populus tree surrounding site in Tennessee, USA - Soil MetaG P. TD hybrid SBSTD3 | ecosystem: Environmental > Terrestrial > Soil > Tree plantation... | reverse complement strand
CGCTCATGCCGTGGGCCCCCAGCGAGGGCCGCCGGATCGCGCTTGTCGGCGGCGAGGCCGGGTCGGGGAAGAGCCGGCTCGTGCGGGAGTTCGCGGGCGAGGCGGCGGCCGCCGGCGCGCTCGTCCTCTACGGCGCCTGCGACGCGGTGGTGCGGACGCCGTATGGCCCGTTCGCCGAGGCGCTCGAGCTGCTCGTCCGGGCGGCCGACCCCGACCACCTGCGCGCCGACCTCGGCGCGGGCGGCGGCGAGCTGCGCCGGCTCCTGCCCGACCTGCCGGCCCGTGCCGGCGAGCTCCCGGAGCCCGTTCAGGCCGACCAGGACACCGAGCGCCACCGGCTGCACGTGGCGGTGGTCGAGCTCCTGGTCGCGACCGGCCGGCGGGCGCCCGTGCTGCTCGTGCTGGAGGACGGCCACTGGGCCGACCACCCGACGCTGCTGCTCCTGCGCCATCTCGGCCGGGCGGCCGCCGACGCGCGGCTCCTGATCGTGGCGACGTTCCGCGACACCGAGGCCGACGTGCCCCAGGAGCTCGGCGACGCGCTGGTCGACCTGCGCCGCTCGGAGCAGGTCGAGCGCCTGCGGCTGGGCGGCCTTGCGGTCGACGACGTCGAGGAGTTCCTGCGCCGGGCCGGCGGCGCCGCCCTCGACGGGCGGCCGCACTTCGCAGAGGCGCTCTTCGAGCTGACGGGCGGGAACGCGTTCCTCATCACCGAGGTGTGGCGGGCGCTCGTCGAGACCGGAGCGGCCGAGCCCGGCGCCGACCTGGCCGGGTCGCTGGCGGCGCTCGATACGCCCGAGGGTGTGCGCGACGTGGTGAGCCAGCGGCTGGCGCGGCTCGATTCCGGGACACAGGCCGTCCTCGAGCTCGCTGCGGTGGCCGGGCCCGAGTTCGAGACCGAGGTGGTGCGGCGGGCGGGTGCGCTCGAGCGCACGGCGCTGGCGGCGGCGCTCGCCGACGGCGTCCGAAGCGGCATGATCGAAGAGCTGCCCGGGCGGACGCTCGCGCACCGGTTCACGCACGAGCTGGTCCGGCGTGCGCTCTATGACCGGCTCGCGGCCGGCCGCCGGGCCGAGCTTCACCTGCAGATCGGCTGGGCGCTCGACGAGCGGCCCGGGGAGCGCTCGGCGCGGGCGCTCGGCGACATCGCCCACCACTTCGCGGCCGCCGCGCCCATCGGCGGCACCGATCGGGCGGTCGAGTACAGCCTGCTGGCGGCCGCGGCCGCGATGACCGCGCTCGCCTTCGACGAGGCCGCGGTCGCCCTTCAGACGGCGCTCGAGCTCGGGATCCCCGGCGGCACCGACCGCGCCGACGCGCTCCTCGACCTCGGCGCTGTGACGTATCGGGCCGGCCGCTCGGTCGAGTCGCAGGAGGCGTTCCTGGCCGCGGCCGACATCGCCCGCGGCCTGGGCGACGGCCGTCGCCTGTGCCGGGCGGCGGTCGGCTACGAGGACGCCTGCTGGCGGATGGGGATCGACTACGGCGGCGCGCTCGAGCTGCTCGAGGAGGCCGGCGGAGCGCTCGAGGCCGGCGACTCGGAGCTCCGTGTGCGCGTCCTGGCCGCGCTCGGCCGGGCGCTCTCGTTCGCCGGGCGGCCGGCGGAGAGCGCGGCCGTCCGTGACGAGGCGATCGCGATGGCCGCCCGGATCGGCGACCGCCAGGGCCTGGCGCTCGTGCTCAGCCGCTCGTACTGGCTGCGGGGCCCGACGCCCCTGGCCGAGATCCTCGACATGCTGGCCGAGGGGCGCGACCTGGCCCGCAAGCTCGGCGATATCGAGATCGTCGCCGAGGCCTTCCAATGGCGGATCGCTGCGCTCATCGCCATCGGCGACCTCGGCGCCGCCCGCGTCGAGCTCGCGGCGCTCTTCGAGACCGCCGGGCGCATGCGCCAGCCGTTTGCGCTCCACGTCGCCGAGCAGTACGCGGCGGCGATCGCGCTCTGCGACGGGCGCCTGCACGAGGCCGAGGCGGCCGCGGAGCGGTCGCGGGAGTGGAGCCGCCTCCTGGCCGGGCGCGACCCCTCGAGCGTGTACGGCATCCAGATGTTCGGGATCCGGCGCGAGCAGGGCCGGCTGGCCGAGCTCGCGCCGGCGGTCCGCTCGCTGGCGGTGTCCGATAGGGCGGCGGCGTGGCGGCCCGGCCTGGCGGCGCTCATGGCGGAGCTGGGGATGGTGCGCGAGGCCCGTGCCGAGCTCGACCGGATCCGGGCCGAGGGGCTCGACACGCTGCGCCCGTCGCTCTGGCTCGCGTCGCTGACCTACCTGGCCGACGTGTGCGCGATCGCCGGCGACGTCGAGATGGCCAAGCTCGTCTACGCGGAGCTCCTCCCGCATTCGGGATCGAGCGTGATGATCGGGCACGCGGTGGCCTGCTACGGGGCGGCCGACCGCTACCTCGGCATGCTCGCCGCAGTCGCGGGCGATCGCGACCGGGCGGCGCTCCACTTCGAGGCGGCGCTGGCCCGCGACCGGGAGGCCGGCGCCTCGACGTGGGTGGCCCACACGGCCTGCGAGTACGGCCGCCTCCTGCGCGACGGCGGCCGGCCCGACGACGCCACGCGGGCCGCCGAGCTCCTGGCCGAGGCGGCCGATCTGGCCCGCCGGATCGGGATGCGGTCGCTGCTCGAGCGGATCCACCCGCCGGGCGGCCCGGTCGAGACGCCGGCGGGGCTCTCGCCGCGGGAGGTCGAGATCCTGCGCCTGGTGGCCCGCGGGCTCTCCAACCGCGAGGTCGGCCGCGCGCTCTCCATCAGCGAGCACACCGCCGCGAATCACATCCGCAGCATCCTGCGCAAGACCGGCGCAGCCAACCGCACCGAGGCGGCGGCCTACGCGCATGCCAACGGCCTGCTCGGCGCGGGCTAACATCTGGGGCGTGCCCCTCTACATCGTCGAACGTGGCTTCGCAGACCAACTCGACCTGACCGGCGCCGACGTGCGCCTCATCGAGGAGGTCAACGCCGAGGAGGGCACCACCTGGCTCTTCTCGTTCCTGAGCGCCGACCGCAAGCGGTCCTACTGCCTGTACGAGGCCCCCTCGCCCGACGAGATCGTGGCCGCCGCGAAGCGCAACAACATCCCGGCCGACGCGATCGTCGAGGTCAGTCGGCTCACGCCGAGCCTCGTGACGTAGCCGCGGCGCGGACCGCCGAGCGAAGTCGCGATGGCGGGGTGCCGAGCGTGCGGCGGAAGGTGTCCGTCAGGTGGCTGTGGCTCGCGAAGCCGCAGTCGGCGGCGATCGTCGCCAGGTCGTCTCCACCGGCGAGCAGTCGCTCGATCGCGGCCCGGACCCGAAGCTGGGTGCGGTAGGCGGCGATCGTCGTGCCCGTCTCGCGCCGGAAGACGCGGACGAGGTGAAACCGCGAGACGTGCAGCTCCCGCGCCAGGTCGACGAGGGACAGGTGATCGACGGCGCGCGCTCCCAGGACCGCCTTCGCGTCATCGACGAGACGGCGGTGGGCGGTACGGGTGCACGACCGCCCTCCGCGAGGGTGGTCATCCGATCGCGCGGCGTCGAGCGCGGCCGTGAGCACGTCCTCCACGGTCTCCTCGACCGCCACGGCGTCGGTGGAGCCCGCGTGCAGGTGGTGGACCAGGAGCCGGATCCGCAGATGCAGCGCCGGATCGCGGAGGCAGTGCACGGCGTCGAAGCGGCCACCCGCCGCCTCCTCCATGTTCGCGGCGTCGAGGGTCACGAAGTAGCTGTGGTCGCCGCGTGCATCCCGGACGAAGCGCCGGAAGCGCTGGTCGGCGTTGTAGAAGACGACGTGGTTCGGGTTCACGACCGCCTGCGGCCGGCCGACCTGCACGATGGCGACGCTCGTCTGCGGGAAGACGACGTGTGAGACGCCGCCGATGTCGTTCAGCTCATCCCAGCGGCGGTCGTCCGGCGGGCAGACGAACTCGCCGAGCGCCAGCCCGGCGGCTCTCCACAGCGTCCGCTCGGCGGCCGTATCCCCGATCGCGCTCACCCTGTGAGGATACGGCCGCCGTCTCGGCGCACTTCCGGATTCGTGCTCGATTCAGCCGGCGATCACGTACACCGTGTCGAGGTTGGCCGCCGAGACCAGGTAGTCGATCCGGCCGTCGTGGTTGGTGTCGCCGATCCCGACCGCGTCGAAGCCGAGGTTCTCGTTCTCGGTCGTGCTCGTGATCGTCCGGATCCGCGACCCGTCCGCGCCCGAGAACACCTGGGCCTTGCCTGCCTGGCTCGCGCCGTCGCTCGACGTGTACGAGCCGACGATCAGGTCGACCTTGCCGTCGCCGTTGACGTCGCCCGCCTCGCGACCCGGCCCGAGGCCGTCGCCGTCGGCCCCCAGCCACGCGTGGAGCAGGTGGCCGTCGTTTCCGGAGTAGACCGCCGCCCGCCCCGACGCGGTGCCATTGGCGGAGTCGTTGTAGTCCGCCGCGTAGATGTCCGGGATCCGATCGCCGTTCGTGTCGCCCACGCCGGCGACGAAGAACGAGCCGAACGAGTCGGCGGTGGCGGGCGGGTCGATGCGGTACAGGCGCTTGCCCGTCCGGCCGGAGAACACGTATGCGGCGCCGTCCCGCGCCGGGCCCGCGTCCTTGGCGCCGACGATCTCGTCGGGCACGCCGTCGCGGTTGACGTCGGCCGTCCAGTCGGTCCCGGTCCCGAAGGAGTCGCCTGCCCCGCCGGCCGCCAGCGTCTCCATGCGGTGGAACGTGCGCCCCGAGAAGATGTAGGCGTGCCCGGGGGCCGAGCCCTCGGCGCCGGATCCGGGCGCCCCGATCAGCAGGTCTGCGCGCCCGTCGTGGTTGACGTCGCCCGCGGATGAGACGGCGGCGCCGAACGAGTCGCCGTCCGCGAGCCCGGTGAACCGGTGGATGAGGCTTCCGGTCGCGCCGGAGTAGAGGTAGGCGCGGCCCGCGGCCGTCCCGTCGCCCGGCGCTCCGGTCAGGACGTCGGCGACGCCGTCGCCGTTCACGTCGCCCGCGTCGGCGATCGCATAGCCTTGCGCGTCCGACCCGACGCCGTGGAGCCGGTAGATGAGCCGGCCGGTGCGGCCCGAGTAGACCCAGGTGCGGCCGCGGCCCACGGATGTCAGCTGGGGCTCGCCGATGATGATGTCGGTCACGCCGTCGTGGTCGATGTCGCGGAGCTCGCTGACGGCCCAGCCGAAGTAGCCGCCCTGGCCCGGCGCGGGGCCGGTGAAGGTGTGCAGAACGGTGACGGGCTGGACGAACGTGCCGGCTCCGGCCGCTCCCGGAGCGGCCGCCAGCATGAGTCCCAGCGCGGCAACCGCCGCGCAGCGGACGAGACGCCGGTTCATGGTCACGGGATCCTCCTCGGGCTCGTGGTCTACGGCTCCGAAGGTAGGAGCCCGAGGGCCGCCGCGCTTCCGTGGACGTGCCCGCTCGGCCGGGCTAGACGATCGAGTACTCGGGCCCGCTGCCGCCCTCGGGCGGCGTCAGGCGGCCGCCCTTGGCGGTGATCGCGCCGCACTGCACGCAGTTCGACGGCGTGAGCACGACCTCGACCATGCCGTCCCCCGAGCGCTCGCCCAGCTCGTAGACCGCCGCCGGGCACATGGCGACCCAGGCCTGGGCCACCTCAACCGGGACGCGGTGGCGGACGCGGATGTGGTTGGGCTGGTCGTCGCGGCTTCGGTTGCCTGACAGGAAGACGCTCGAGAGCTTGTCGAACGTGAGCGCGCCGTCCGGCTCCGGGTAGTCGCGCTGCTCGACGCGGAGCTCCGCGTCGGCGTCGCGGCGGGTGCGGAACGTCCCGCCGGGGAAGGCGCCGCGGGTCAGGTCCATCGCGCTCGCCAGGCCGCCGCCCACCACGAGGCCCTTCGTGAGCGCCTGGCGCATGTTGCGCACCCGGTGCAGGTCGGTCCAGATGTGGCTCGCCTTCACCCGCCGGTCGTAGCCGTCGAGGGCGCCCGGGGCGGCCGGGTCGCCGCCGGCTTTCAGCACCTCGTGCAGCGTCTCGGCCGCGAGCATCCCGGACCGCATCGCGTAGTGGATGCCCTTGAGCTTGGGCACGTTCACGAAGCCGGCCGAGTCGCCGGTCAGGATCGCGCCGGGCACCGAGATCCGGTCGGGGACGGCGTAGAGCCCGCCCTCGGGGATCGTCTTCGCGCCCCAGGCCTCGCGCTCGCCACCCGCAAGGAGGTCGCGGATCATCGGGTGGGTCTTGAACTGCTGGAGCAGGTCGTGCACCGAGAGCGAGGCGTCGTGGTGCTCGAGCCCGACGACGAGCCCGATCGTCAGCCGGTCGTCGCCCATCGGATAGATGAAGCTGCCGCCGGTCTCGCCGTGCTTCCCGGCCCAGCGCAGCGGCCACCCCAGCGTGTGGATCACCCGGTCGAGCGGGCGCGCGAGCTTCCACACCTCCTTCACGCCCAGGCTCCACACCTGCGGGTTCACGGTGCGCAGGCTGAACTCCTCGGCGAGCGCGCCGGCCAGGTGGCCCTGGGTGCCCTCGCAGAGGACCGTGGCGCGGGCGCGGATCTCGACGCCCGGCTCGTAGGCCGCCGTCGGCTGGCCCTCGCGGTCGAGGCCCTTGTCGCCGGTCATGACTCCGCGGACGGCGCCGCCCTCGACGAGGAGCGTCTGCCCGGCCGTCTCGGGGAGCACCATCGCGCCCAGCTCCTCGGCCCGCTCGGCCAGGTGGCGGCCGAGCTGGGAGAGGGAGAAGATCCAGTTGCCCTTGTTGTGGAAGGGCGGCGGTGTCGGCAGGCGCACCGAGTAGCCCGGCCGCATCAGGTAGACGGCCTCCTTGCGCACCGGGCCGAAGCCCGGCAGCTCCTCGATCGGCGTGCCGGGCAGGAGGTCGCGCAGTGCCGAGGGGTTCACGACGGCACCGGAGAGGAGGTGGGCGCCGGCGACGCGGCCCTTGTCGATCACGGCGATCGGCGTCTCGCCCAGCGCCTCGGCCGTGGCGGGGTCGTCGGCAAGCAGCTGGCCGAGCCGGATCGCGCCCGCGATCCCGGCCGGCCCGGCGCCGACGAAGAGCACGCCGACGTCGATCCGCTCGTCCTCGCCCGCCTCCGGCGCCGTCACGAATTCGCGCACCCTGACCGGAGGTGGATAGTCGGCGGCGCGGCGAGGCACGGCGGTGAGGATACTCTGCCGCGCGAATGCGATCCGTCGATCTGCGCTCCGACACCGTCACCCGGCCCACGCCGGAGATGCGCCGCGCCATGGCCGAGGCGGAGGTCGGCGACGACGTCTGGGGCGACGACCCGACGGTGATCGAGCTGGAGGCCGAGACCGCCCGCGTGCTCGGCAAGGCGGCGGCGGTGTACGTCCCGTCGGGCACGATGGGAAACCAGGCGTCCGTGCGGGCGCACACCCGCCGCGGCGACGAGATCCTGGTGCACCGGCTGGCGCACGTCGTCGTCCACGAGCAGGGCGGCGTGTCGGCGCTCTCAGGCGTCCAGCCCAAGCTGCTCGACGGCGACAGGGGCATGCTCGACGTCGAGACGCTCGAGGCGGCCTGGCACGACGCCGGCGACTTGCACTACGCGCGCCAGTCGCTCATCTCGATCGAGAACACGGTCGGTGAGGCGGGCGGGCTGGTCGTGCCGCCCGAGCGGATCCGCGAGATCGCCGGGTTCGCGCGCGGCCGCGACATGCGCCTGCACATGGACGGCGCCCGGCTCTGGAACGCGACGGTCGCGCTCGGCGTCCCGCCGGCCGACCTCGTGGCGGAGGTCGACTCGGTCTCCGTCTGCTTCTCGAAGGGGCTCGGGGCGCCGGTCGGCTCGGCCGTGGCGGGAAGCGCCGAGGTGATCGCCGAGGTGCGTCGCAACAGGAAGCTCTTCGGCGGCGGCATGCGCCAGGCGGGCATCATCGCCGCGGGCGCCCTGCACGCCCTGCGCCACCACGTCGAGCGGCTGGCCGACGATCACCGAAACGCCCGCCGCCTGGCCGAGGGCCTGGCCTGCGCGGGCCGGATCGAGGTCGATGCGGCGGCCGTCGAGACCAACATCGTGCTCGTCCACGTGCCCGACGGCTCGGCCGAAGCCCTGGTCGGCGAGCTGGCCGAGGCGGGCGTCCTGGCCGGCTGGCTGGACGCGCACACGGTCCGGTTCGTCACGCATCTGGACGCCCAGGAGGCGGCCGTGGACGCGGCCCTGGAGTCCATGACCCCGATGCTACGATGAGCGTATGAAAGCCGACATCCATCCCGAGTACGTGGTCGCGCACGTCCGCTGCTCGTGCGGGAACGAATTCCTCACGCGGGCGACGAAGCCCGAGCTCCACGTCGAGATCTGCTCGGAGTGCCATCCGTTCTACACCGGCAAGCAGAAGCTGGTCGACACCGGTGGCCGCGTGGAGCGGTTCCGTCGCCGCCAGGCGAAGTCCTCCTCCACGTCGTAGACGCTCAGGTCGGGACCTCTGCGTGCCGAACTACTCCGGTATGAGGGAGGTCCCGTGAGCGCCAACGTCGGCGGCCAGGCCGTGCTCGAGGGCGTGATGATGCGTAGCCCGGGCACCTGGGCCGTGACCGTGCGCCGCGCCGACGGCGAGCTCGCGCGCGTCTGCCGGCCGATCTCGAGCGCCGCCTCCCGTCACCGCTGGATGCGCCTTCCGATCATTCGCGGCGTCGTCGCGCTGGGCGAGTCGCTCGTCATCGGCTTCCGGGCGCTGTCCGTCTCGGCGACCTATGCATCGATCCAGCCGGGCGAGGAGGCCGATCCGGAAGGGGCCGCTGAGCTCACCCGCGGCCAGATCGCGTTCGCGTTCGTGATCGCGATCGGCTTTGCGCTCGTCATCTTCAAGGTCTCGCCGGCGATCATCACCGAGCTCCTGCCGATCCACAACACGGCCCTGTTCGTCGTCGTCGAAGGCGCGATCCGGGTGAGCTTCCTGGTCGCCTACCTGGCGCTGATCTCGCTCGTGCCCGACCTGCGCCGCGTCTTCCAGTACCACGCGGCCGAGCACAAGGCGATCAACGCCTACGAGGACGGCGCCGAGCTCACCCCCGAGCGCGTCCAGTCGTACTCCAAGATCCACCTCCGCTGCGGGACGGCGTTCCTGCTCTGGGTGATGGTCATCGCGATCTTCGTCTTCGCCTTGGTGGGGCGGCCCGACTGGCCGATCCTGATCGCATCGCGGATCGTGCTCCTGCCGGTGATCGCGGGACTCGCCTACGAGGTGATCCGGTTCGGCGGCAAGCACCCGCGGAACACCGTGGTGCGGGCGCTTCTGGCACCGGGCCTCTGGCTCCAGTCGCTCACGACGCGCGAGCCGACGCTCGACCAGGTCGAGGTGTCGATCCAGGCGCTGCGCGACGTCCTCGACGCCGAGGCGGCCTCCGCGCCCTCGCCCGTCGAAGTGATGGCGTAAGCTCCGGCTGTGCCGGGAGCCGACTCCGCCGACGCGCTGCGCGAGCTGATCGATCGCTACAACGACGCCTGGAACCGCCAGGACGTCGACGCCATCATGTCGATGCACACGCCGGACATGGTGTTCCACAACCACACGGCCGGCGAGTGCGTCGAGGGCGACGCCGTCCGCGACCACATCGCGGGCATCTTCGCGAACTGGCCGGGGATGACGTTCTCGGGCCGCACGCTCTACGTCCGCGACGGGCTCGTCGTGCAGGAGTGGACTGCGACCGGGACGCACGCCGAGTCGGGCAGGTCGGCCACGTGGGACGGGATGGACATCCTGCCGACGCGCGACGGCAAGTTCGCGCGCAAGGACGTCTACTCCGACTCCGTGAGCGTCATGCGCCAGCTCGGCCGACTCTAGAGTTCACGGGATGGAACCGCTGGTGCAGGAGATCGAGCGCCGCCATGCCGAGCTCGAGGCCGAGCTGGGCGACCCGACCGTGCTCGCGGACCAGCGCCGCTACGCCGAGGTGGCGCGCGAGCACAAGCGTCTCTCCGGTGCCGCCGACCTGGCCCGCCGCTGGCGCGAGCTGACCGCTCAGGAGGCGGAGGCGGCCGAGCTCTCGGCCGACGGCGACGCCGAGATGCGCGCGTTCGCCCAGGAGCAGATCTCCGAGGCTCGGGCGGCGCTCCCGGGGCTCGAGGAGGACTTGCGGCTCGCGATGGTCGAGCGCGACCCGGCCGACGAGAAGGACGTCATCGTCGAGCTGCGGGCCGGGACGGGCGGCGACGAGGCGGCCCTCTTCGCGGGCGACCTCTTCCAGATGCTCAGCCGCTTTGCCGAGCAGCACGGCTTCAAGACCGAGACGCTCACCTCGTCGGGCGGCGACGCCGGCGGGTTCAAGGAGCTCGTGTTCGAGATCCGCGGTGACGGCGCCTACTCGCTCTTCAAGCACGAGAGCGGCGTCCACCGCGTGCAGCGGGTGCCGGCGACCGAGTCCCAGGGCCGCATCCACACCTCCACGGCGACGGTGGCGGTGCTGCCCGAGGCCGAGGACGTCGACGTCGAGATCGACCAGAACGACCTGCGGATCGACGTCTACCGCGCCGGCGGCCACGGCGGCCAGTCGGTCAACACGACCGACTCGGCGGTGCGGATCACGCACGTCCCGAGCGGCACCGTCGTCACCTGCCAGGACGAGCGCTCGCAGCTTCAGAACAAGGAGCGCGCCATGAAGATCCTGCGGGCGCGGATCTACGAGGCCGAGCGGGAGCGGGCCGCGGCGGAGGCCGCCAAGCAGCGCTCCTCGCAGATCGGCGCCGGCGAGCGGTCGGAGAAGATCCGTACCTACAACTTCCCCCAGAACCGGGTCACCGACCACCGGGTCGGCCTCACCATCCACAACCTCGAGGCGGTGCTGGCGGGCGACCTCGACCAGTTCTCGGAGGCGCTCGCGGCCGAAGAGAAGCGGCAGAAGCTGGCGGCCGCCGCCGGCGGGTGAGGACGCTCGGCGAGGTTCTGCGGCTCTCGACTACGCACCTCGAGCGCCACGGCAGCCCGACCGCACGGCTCGACGCGGAGCTCCTGCTCGGCCACGCGCTCGGGCTGAGCCGCGTCGAGCTCTACACCGGCTTCGAGCGGCCGCTGACCGAGGACGAGCTGGCGGAGTGCCGCGAGCTCATCGCCCGGCGGGCGAAGCGCGAGCCGGTGGCCTACATCCTCGGCCGGTGGGGGTTCCGCGGCCTCGACCTCGACGTCGACCGGCGCGTGCTCGTGCCGCGGCCCGAGACCGAGCTGCTCGTCGACCGCTGCCTCGCACTCCTGGACGGTGTCGCCGGGCCGGCCGTCCTCGACGTCGGCACGGGGTCGGGGGCGATCGCCCTCGCGCTCGCATCGGAGCTGCCGGAGGCGCGGGTGGCCGGGTGCGACGTCTTCGGCGACGCGCTCGAGGTGGCCCGGGCGAACGGGGAGCGGCTCGGAGTCGAGGTCGAGTGGGTTGCGTCGGACATGCTCGCCGGCGTCGAGGGCCGCCGGTTTCACCTCGTCGTCTCGAACCCGCCCTACGTGGCGGCGGGCGAGATCGAGGCGCTCGAGCCCGAGGTGCGCGACTGGGAGCCGCGGGGCGCGACGGTCGCGGGCGAGACCGGCCTCGAGGCGATCGAGCGGCTCGTCGCGCAGGCTCCGGCGGCGCTCGAGCCGGGCGGGGCGATCGTGCTCGAGGTCGGCGCGGGCCAGGCCGGCGCCGTGGCGGCGCTGCTCGACGGCGCCGGCCTGGCCGGGGTCGGCCGCGATCCCGATCACGCCGGGATCGAGCGGATCGTGTGGGGGAGGGCGGTGTGAGCGAGCACGACCGGCTGCTCCGCGAGGGCGCGCTCGCGATCCTCCCGACCGACACGGTCTACGGGATCGGGTGCGCGGCCGGGGTGGAGGAGGCCTGCGCGCGCCTCTACGCCGTCAAGGAGCGGCCGCCGGAGCAGCCGACGGCGGTCGTCTTCGGCTCCGTCGAGCGGGCGGTGGAGGGGCTGGGCGACGCCGTGCGGTCGGATCTGCTGCCGGGGCCGGTCACGCTGATCGTGCCAAACCCCGGACGCAGGTTCGCCCATCTGTGCGGCCGGGATCCCGCACGGATCGGCGTCCGCGTCCCCGAGCTTGCGCCCGCCGTCGCCGAGCTCGCCGATGCGGTCGGCGGGCTTGCGCTGACGAGCGCCAACCGCCGCGGGGAGCCGGCGCCGGGCAGGCTGTCGGACGTCCCGTCCGAGCTTCTGGCGGTCGCGGCCGTCGTCGTGGACGGCGGCACCCTGCCGGGCGTGGCCTCCACCGTCATCGACATCACTGGGCCCGAGCCCGTGGTGCTTCGTCCCGGGCGGGCGCGCATCGTTTAGCATCGGGGTGTGGCGACCGCCGAGCAGACGTTCGAGCAGCTCCGGGCGATCGGCCTGGCGGAGGCAGACGCCGACATCGCAGGCCTGGTCGACCGCGAGCTTCAGCGCCAGCGCGAGCAGCTCGAGCTGATCGCGTCCGAGAACTTCACCTGGCCGGCCGTGCTCGAAGCGGTCGGCTCGGTTCTCACCAACAAATACGCCGAGGGCTACCCCGGGCGGCGCTACTACGGCGGCTGCGAGTGGGTCGACGAGGTCGAGCAGCTCGCGATCGACCGGGCAAAGGCGCTCTTCGGGGCGGACCACGCGAACGTCCAGCCGCACGCCGGCGGGCCGGCGAACCAGGCGGCGTACTACGCGCTCCTGGAGCCCGGCGATCCCATCCTGGGCCTTCGGCTCGACCACGGCGGCCACCTGACGCACGGCCTCAAGGTCAACTTCTCGGGCCGGCTCTACGACGTCCACGCCTACGGGGTGCGGCGCGAGGACTCGCGGATCGACTTCGACGAGGTGGAGCGGCTGGCGAAGGAGTACCGGCCGCGGCTGATCGTCGCCGGCGCCTCGGCGTATCCGCGCGTCATCGAGGCCGACCGGTTCCGGGCCATCGCCGACGAGGTCGGCGCCATGCTGATGGTCGACATGGCGCACTTCGCCGGCCTCGTCGCGGCCGGCATTCACCCCAACCCGGTCGACCACGCCGACGTCGTCACGTCGACGACGCACAAGACGCTGGCCGGGCCGCGGTCGGGGCTCGTGCTGTGCCGCGAGGAGCATGCGGCGGCGGTCGATAAGGCCGTCTTCCCGGGGCTTCAGGGCGGGCCGCTGTGCCACGTCGTGGCGGCGAAGGCCGTGTGCTTCAAGTTCGCGGCGACGGAGGGGTTCCGCGCCTATCAGCGCCAGATCGTGGCGAACGCAAAGGCGCTCGCAGAGACGCTCATCGACGGCGGCCTCGACCTGCTCACCGGGGGCACCGACATCCATCTGATCCAGCTCGACCTGCGCCGGACGCAGTGGTCGGGGAAGGATGCGGAGGAGCGGCTGCACGAGGTGGCGATCACCGTCAACCGCAACACCGTCCCGTTCGACGAGCGGCCGCCGACGATCGCCTCGGGCGTGCGGATCGGCACGCCGGCCGCGACGATGCGCGGGTTCGTCGAGGACGACATGCGCGAGGTCGGCGCGATCATCCTCGAGACGCTCGACCCGGCGGCCGACCTGCCGGCCCTGCGCGGGCGCACCCGCGAGCTTCTCGCGGCCCGGCCGCTCTACTCGGCGTTCCCTCATGGCCATCCGGTCGTCTGAGCAGCTCGTTCTCGTCGACCATCCGCTGGCGCAGCACAAGCTTGCGCTGATCCGCGACCGCACGACGACCACGCGCGACTTCCGCTGGCTCATGGGCGAGCTGGCGGCGTTCCTCTGCTACGAGGCGACGCGGGATCTCGAGCTCGAGCAGATCGACGTCGCGACGCCGCTCGAGAC
>Ga0075424_100004127_pt1 | contig 13678 bp, 14 predicted proteins | sample SoiMethybrSBSTD3_FD_75301 | JGI IMG/M metagenome (GOLD analysis project Ga0075424, IMG submission 75301) | Bulk soil microbial communities from a Populus tree surrounding site in Tennessee, USA - Soil MetaG P. TD hybrid SBSTD3 | ecosystem: Environmental > Terrestrial > Soil > Tree plantation... | reverse complement strand
GGTATCGCGGGCGCAGCCGGATTGGCCATCGAGATCGTCCGGCTGTTCCAGGTCGAGCTCGAGCACTTCGAGAAAATAGAGGGGACCCAGCTCACGCTGGACGGGAAGGCGAACCGGCTCGCCACCATGATCCGTGGCAACCTCGGTCAGGCATTGCAGGGGCTGGCTGTCGTGCCGCTGTTCGCCGGATTCGACGTGGACGCCGCTAACAACGGCCGGGGCCCGGCGTCCGGGCGGATCTTCAGCTTCGACGTTGCCGGCGGCCGATATCCCGAGCAGTACTACGAGTCGATCGGTTCGGGGTCACTGTTCGCCAAGGGTTCTCTGAAGAAACTGTGGACACCTGGGCTGGACCGGATGGGCGCCGTCCGGGTGGCCGTCGAAGCTCTTTACGACGCAGCCGACGACGATTCGGCGACGGGCGGTCCTGACCTGACTCGCGGCATCTTCCCGGTGGTACGTCTCGCGTCCGCGGAGGGTACGGCCCGAATTCCCGACGACGAGCTCGGCGGACTGGTCCGCGACATCGTCGAGCAGCGCCGCGCACGACCCGGCTCCTGACCGGGACACCAGAGGACACCCGCCGACGTAATCGAGGGGAGGAGCCGTCATGACGATGCCGTTCTACGCATCCGCCGAGCAGATCATGCGCGACCGATCGGAATACGCGCGCAAGGGCATCGCCCGCGGCCGCAGCGTGGTCGTACTGACCTACGCTGACGGTGTCTTGTTCGTCGCGGAGAACGCGAGCTCGGCGCTGCACAAGGTCAGCGAGATCTATGACCGCATCGGCTTCGCGGCGGTGGGAAAGTACAACGAGTTCGAGAACCTACGGGTTGCCGGAATCCGGCTTGCCGACTTGCGGGGGTACTCCTACGACCGGCAGGACGTCACCGCCCGAGCGCTGGCCAATGCGTACGCACAGACGCTGGGCAACATCTTCACCGAGCAGCAGAAGCCGTACGAGGTCGAGCTGTGCGTCGCTGAAGTCGGTGCCGAGCCGAGCGAAGACCAGATATACCGCCTCTCCTACGACGGCACGATTGTCGACGAACCGCAGTTTCTGGTCATGGGTGGGCAAGCCGACGCTCTGACGTCGTCACTCCGCCAGATGTACAAGGCCGGCTTGCCGTTGCGGGACGCGCTGCACGTCGCAGTCGGCGCATTGGGCTCCGTGGGCGGCAATGGTGCGGCGCGTGAGCTGCCGGCGACTCAGCTCGAGGTTGCGGTCCTGGATCGGACCAGGGCGAACAGGAAGTTCCGCCGGTATGTCGGACCTGCATTGACAGCATTGCTGCCAACCGCAACCGCGGAACAGCCGGCTGCGCCGGCCCCCGCGGACACGCCACCGCACGACGTAGGGCTGGATCAGCCGGCGGATCGGGCTGCTGGAGACAGCTCCGATTGAACCCGTCGGCCGTTCGAACCGTGTCTAATACGGAGGTGGTGTGGCCGGAAGCGAGACCGACCTCCTACGCGCCCTGCACGAAGAACATGCCGGGGCGTTGTGGTCGTATGTCGTCAGCCTGACGGGTGGCGATCGTGCTCGCGCCGAAGACGTGGTGCAAGAGACGATGCTCCGAGCGTGGCGCCATCCCGCCGTGCTCGATCAAACGGACGGTTCAGCCCGTGGCTGGCTGTTCACAGTGGCTCGCCGAATCGTCATTGACGATTGGCGGGCGACCCGGCATCAGCGGGAGCTGGTGACGGCCGACCTGCCCGAGAACCCGGTGTCCGACGGTACCGATGACCGCGTGAACAGCGCCGTGCTGACCGCCGCACTTCGCCGGTTGTCGACCGAGCATCGCCAAGTCCTGCTCGAGTGCTATTACCGTGGCTCGAGCGTCGCTCAGGCCGCGGCGCGACTCGGCATTCCGGTGGGCACCGTGAAGTCGCGCACGCATTACGCCCTGCACGCGCTCAGATTGGCCCTCGACGAGATGGGAGGCGTGGGATGACCGACGAGTTCGCAACATACGACGGCGCCTACGTCTTGGGCGCGCTGTCAGATGATGAGCGTCGCCGTTTCGAGGACCACGTTCTGGTCTGCGACAGTTGCGCCGAATCGGTGCGGTCGTTGCGAGGGTTGCCGGCGTTGCTCGCGACCGTTCCGCCAACGGTGCTCGAGGAAGAGCCCGAAAATCCGCCCGACCTGTTACCCGTCGTGCTCGACCGGGTTCGGCGATCCCGGCGCCGGCGAAGGCTGGTCTTCACAGTGGTTGCTGGGGTGGCGGCCGCGTGTCTCGTGCTCGCGCTGGTCCTGGCCTGGCCGTCGAGCCAGACCGCCACATCGCCGCCCACCCCCAACCCGGGACGGCAGGTAGCGATGTCCGCCCCCGCCGGAGAGGAAGTAGGCGTTGCTGCGTCCGCGCGCGTCCAGACCGTTCGGTGGGGCACCCGAATCGATCTGTCGTGCCGCCAGGTCGCCGGCGGCACTCCGTACGCCGGCACGGCGCCGCCGTATCAACTGGTGATCGTGGACCGCACCGGCGGCAGGGAGACATTGGGCACCTGGAATCTGCCCACCGGGCGTGACATCACGTTCACCGGAGGAACATCGCTCCCCGTCGAACGCATCAAAGAGGTAAAGATCACTACGCTCAGTGGTGAAGATCTGCTCGTCGGCTGGCCCTAATCCGTCCACTGGTTCGCATACGCTGGGGACGTGCACAAGCGCATCTTCGGCATCGAGAACGAGTACGGCGTGACGTGCACTTTTCATGGCCAGCGCCGGCTGTCTCCGGATGAAGTCGCCCGTTACCTGTTTCGCCGGGTCGTGTCCTGGGGCCGCTCGTCCAACGTCTTCCTGCGCAACGGAGCCCGTCTGTACCTCGATGTGGGCAGCCATCCCGAGTACGCCACACCGGAATGCGACGGGCTGCCAAGCTTGGTCGCGCACGACAAGGCGGGCGAGCGGATCCTCGAGGGGCTCGTGCTCGACGCGGAGAAAAGGCTTCACGACGAGGGCATCGCGGGGGACATCTACCTGTTCAAGAACAACACCGATTCCGCGGGCAACTCATATGGCTGTCACGAGAACTACCTCGTCGGACGGCATGGCGAGTTCAGCCGGCTCGCGGACGTCCTGATCCCGTTTCTCGTCACCCGTCAGCTGATCTGCGGGGCGGGAAAGGTCTTGCAGACGCCGCGAGGCGCGGTCTACTGCGTGAGCCAGCGCGCCGAGCACATCTGGGAGGGTGTGTCCTCCGCGACGACCCGATCCCGTCCGATCATCAACACCCGTGACGAGCCGCATGCCGATGCAGAGCGCTATCGCCGGCTGCACGTCATCGTCGGCGACTCGAACATGAGTGAGACCACCACGATGCTCAAGGTCGGATCCGCCGATCTCGTCCTGCGCATGGTCGAGCAGGGCGTCACGTTCCGTGATTTGACGCTGGAGAACCCGATCCGGGCAATCCGTGAGATCTCCCACGACCTGTCCGGTTCTCGCTCGGTCCGCCTTGCCGCCGGACGCACCGCGTCGGCGCTCGAGATCCAACGCGAGTACTACGGCCGCGCCGTCGACTTCATCGAGCGGACCGGCGGCGACCCGATGTCCAAGCAGGTTCTCGAACTATGGGGTCGCACGCTGGATGCCGTCGAGGCCGGCGATCTGTCGCGCATCGATCGGGAGATCGACTGGGCGACCAAATACCAGTTGATCGAGCGGTATCGCGCCAAGCACAACCTTCCGCTGTCCTCGCCTCGCATCGCCCAACTCGATCTGGCGTATCACGACATCCAACGCAACCGCGGCCTGTACTACCTCCTGCAAAAGCGCGGGGCGGTCGACCGGGTGACCACGGACCTCGCGATATTCGAGGCCAAGAACGTGCCGCCGCAAACGACCCGCGCGAAGCTGCGGGGCGACTTCATCCGCCGCGCTCAGGAGAAACGTCGGGACTTCACGGTGGACTGGGTGCATCTGAAGCTGAACGACCAGGCCCAGCGCACCGTACTGTGCAAGGACCCGTACCGCAGCGTCGACGACCGGGTTGAGAAGCTCATCAACTCGATGTGATGCCGAGGTGGCCGACAAGGAGCAAGCAGGTGGCGGGAGGGACGGAAACAACGATCCTGCTTGTCCGGCACGGCGAGAGCACAGATAACGTCGAGCGCAGATTGGGCTCGCTCGGCCCGGGTGCGCCGCTGACAGACCGGGGACGGGCTCAGGCCAGCGCGCTGGCCCTTCGGCTCGCCACTCGTGAGGTCGCGGCGGTGTACGTCTCGCCGTTGCTCCGCGCTCGCCAGACCGCCGACATCCTGGCCGCGACGCTCGGCCGCGGAACCTCCACTCGCGACGAGCTGCGGGAGATCGGCCTCGGCCTGACGGACGGAAGCACCGCCGAATCGGACATCGCACGAGTCGGCGCGCAATACCTGCGGTGGCTGTCGGGTCACCTCACCGAAGGGCTCGACGGCGACGAGTCCGGCGAGGATGTGGTCGCCCGGATGTCGACGACCCTCGGGGCGCTGGCTAGCGCTCATCCCGGCGGAACGGTTGTCGCGGTGAGCCACGGTGGCGCGATCGGCCTGGCGGTCTCGATGCTCGCCGACAACATCACCGACGACTACGCGATGGCCCACCCGCTCGCCAACTGCGGCGTCGCTGAGATCGTCCACAGCGACGGCCGGTGGACCTTGCGGTCGTGGAGCGGGGACCCGGACCGGGCGCCTCACCCCGGTGACTTGATCGACCTCGTCGGGCGGTCCGATGCCGAGCAGGTTCGAGCGCGGCAGGGCAACGCGGTCGCTGCCGTCGACGTCGGAGGTGTTCCGTGCGTGCACCTCGGCATCGCCCAGGCGTGGGGGACACATGCATCGTTCACCGAACGGTCCGATCTTCCCTCCGACGAGATTGTCGACGCGGTCTGCCGTTGGCTTGACCAGCGGAGTCCCGGGTCGTGGCAGGTCACGGTCCGGCCGGAGCAGGTCGAAGCCGTAGCCGCTCGCGGTCTGTACGTGCTGCGCGAGCTGGCCGTTCTGATTACCGATGCCGCGCCTGCGCCGACTGCGCCGGACGGCCTGACCATCGGCCCCGCTTCGACCGTGGAGGAGTTCCTGGCCGTGTTCGGGGCCGACCTCGCTCCCGCCGTGACGGGCCAATTCGGCCGACCCGGCCAAGAGTTCTTGATCTTGCGGGACGGCGATCGGGTCGCGGCGTGCGCACGGCTGAGTGCGGCGGCCGGCTGCGAGTGTCTTTCTGGTGTTGTCGTCCTCCCGGACCGGCGCGGCAAAGGCCTCGGGACCGTTGTTTCGGCTGCCGCCACGGCCCAGGCGGTGAGCCAGACCGGGCTGGCCTGGCTGCACTGCGAAGGGCACCTGATCGGCTTCTACGAGCGGCTCGGCTATCGCCAGCTCACCCGGCACGTGCACCTCGGGCCATCCGTGACCGCCTAGCGTCCCGGCCTCACAGCAGCGCGGCGGCGTGGCGACCAGCTGCCCCGGCAGCGAGGAAATACGCGCGGTCCTCGTCGATGCCGCGTCCCATGCTTGACAAGGTCACGGGCAGCCCTCGGAGCGCGGCGTCGAGGCCATCCGTCGCTACCGTCACGATCCGATGCTGTTCGGCGAGCGGCGCGAGATCGGCTGCCACCGCCTGAGCAAGCTCGGCCGGCAGACCGGCCGGGACGACGAGGTCGGCCGCCACCACGGCTACCCGACCGAAGGCAGTGAGCGCGTGGTGCGAAACGCCCCGGTGCCGTTCCCGGGGATCGGCGTCTGACATCCGCAGCGCGCCGACCGGCCGGCCGCCCAGGACACCGACGGCGTTGACGACCTCGCCAGCGGCGACTCCGGAGAACCCCCACGGGGTGCTGGTCCCCAGATTGCCGGGTCCCTGAGTAACGACGGCGATGTCCGCCGTGAGAACGTGGCGAGCAGCCAGCAGACCCGTATGCACGGTCACGGCCTCCAGATCGCCACCGAAGGCTTGTCCGGTCGAAACGGTGCCGCAGAGCAGACCGCGTAGGTCGGCGACCGTGTGGGAGTACCACAGCGGCAGCGCGCCGCCGTCCGTCAGCACAAAGGCGACGCGGGCGTCCGGCCGATCGAGGAGCGCGCCGGCGAGGATGGCCGGCAGGGCCGAGTGGAGATCGGCCACCACGACCGGCATGCCGGACAGCGACGTCGCTGCGGCGATCGTGGCGTAATGCGGCGAATCCGGTTCGTCGACCCCTAACACGGTGGCCTGGGTCGGGGTGTAGCGGGCCTTGACGAGATGTCCCGGGCCCGATGGGTCCTCCGGCAGCCGATCGGGCAAGGCAACGACGATCGCGTGCCCACCGGTACCCAGGGCCGCCTCCAGGGCGGTCGTGTTGAGCACGACCCGATCACCCGGCTGCGGGGATCCGACCAGCGCGACGTAAGCCAGCGCCGGCGTCAGGCCATCGCCAACTACGTCCACGACGACCTCGCGCACCCCAGTCCACTGCCGTCCGACCGCAGTTACGGTCCCGGCCCGCCAGCGGATCACCGGCCACACTGTAATGCCGTGCGCGATACGGCTCTCATCAGCAATGATCGGGGCCATGAGTCTGCGCCGCGGCGACCTCGCGCAGACCGTTGCGAAGCGGTCGGTACCGGGCAGGTGGAGTCATGGCGGGTAGGCGAGCCGCCACCCGGCGGGGCCGGCCGCGCATTAGTTTCGAGGACATGGCAGCGCGACGCGCCGAGCGGCTGGTGAACCTCGTCATCTGCCTGCTGTCAACCCGACAGTTCCTCACGGCGGAGCGGGTCCGGGACGCGGTGCCGGGGTACGAGCCGGCCGACGGGGATCCGAGGACCGACGAAGCCTTCAAGCGAATGTTCGAACGCGACAAGGCGGAACTGCGTGACCTCGGCATCCCGCTCGAGACGGGCCGGAACAGCATTTTCGACGCCGAGGACGGCTACCGGATCACCCGGCGCAAATACGAGCTCCCGCCGATCCCGTTCGACCCGGCGGAGGCCGCGGCGGTCGGCCTCGCTGCTCGTCTGTGGCAGTCCGCAACGCTCGGAGCGCCCGCCCGCAACGCACTGATCAAACTGCGGGCCGGCGGCACGGATGTCGCCGCAGGGGATGCACCCGGCGCGCAACCGCACGTCGACGCAAGCGATCCAGCCCTGCCACCGCTGCTCGACGCCGCCCGGCACGCCCGAGTCACGACCTTCGACTACCTCAAGGCCGGCAAGCGCGACCCAGAACGACGCACGATCCAGCCGTGGGGGGTCCTGTCCTGGCGGCGCCGCTGGTACGTCGTGGGGCACGATCTCGACCGCGGTGAGGCGCGCAGCTTCCGGCTGTCTCGCGTGGTAGGCGGTGTCGAAGTCAGCGGCCCACCGGGCGCGTTCCAGCGGCCCGACGTCGACCTGCTCGGCTATGTGGCCAGCCGCGCCCCCGATTCCACGCGGGTGGCCCGGGTGGCGGTCTACGGACCGGGGTTGGGTGAGCTTCGACGAATCGCCGAGAGCGAAACGGACGGCGTGCTGACGATCCACTACGCGGACCTGCGCTGGCTGGCGAGAATCGTTGCCAGCGCCGGGCGATCGGCTCGGGTGCTCGACCCACCCGAACTTGTTGACGCCGTTGTCGCGCGGCTCACTCCCACCGCGCGAGCGGCACATCACTTGGCCGCGGGGGGAGTCCGACGATGACCGGCGAGCGTGAGCGACTGCCTCGGCTCCTGTCGCTGGTGCCCTACTTGCAGGCGCACCCGGGCGTGGCGCTCGCAACGGCGGCGGCTGATTTCGGGGTAAGCGAGGAGCAGCTGCGGCGCGACCTGCAACTGCTGTGGATGTGCGGGCTGCCCGGGCACGGGCCGGGCGATCTCATCGACCTGTCGTTCGAGGGTGACTCGGTATCTGTGATCTTCGACGCCGGAATCTCCCGGCCACTGCGGCTCACCGCCGAAGAGGCCCTTGCGCTCGTCGTCGCCCTGCGCACGTTGATGGAGACGCCCGGCCTTACCGACCGGGCGGCCGTCGAGCGGGCTCTGGCCAAGGTGGAGGCTGCCGCGGGCGGATCCGTCGACGCAGCGGACACGGTGGCCGTGGCCTTCGACCAGGTGGACCGCCTGCAGCTCGTCGTCGAGCAGGCGGTCGAGGGCAAGCGGGCACTGGCCCTGCGTTACTACACGGCCACCCGGGACGAAACGACCGACCGGACCGTCGATCCGATGCGCATCTTCACCATGGACGGCCGGTTCTACCTGGAGGCCTGGTGTCGGCGGGCCGAAGGAATGCGGATATTTCGGCTCGACCGCATCGAGAACGCCCGGCTCCTCGACGAGCCCGCGCGGCCGCCGGCCGAGGCCCACCTGCGGGACCTGTCCGAGGGCGTGTACACGCCAGCTCCTGAGCATCTGCTGGTCGTATTGCGGGTAGCGCCCGCATACGGCTGGGTAGCCGACTACTACCCAGTTACCGAGGACACCGCGCTCGAGGACGGCCAGCGCCAGATCAGCGTGCGGGTCGCGGACCCCGCCTGGGTGCGAGCACTCGTCCTCGGCTCGGCGGGGCAGGTCGAGCTGTTGTCGCCGGAGTGGTTGGCCGAGTCGGTGGCCAACGAAGCGGCCGCAGCAATCGACGCGTACGCGACGTTCTGACAGGCCCTATCCAGGCCGCCGCAGTAAAGTCTGCGGAGTGTGGTGGGTCGTGGCGATCGCGTGGGGCGCTGCGTTGATTGTTGCTGCGGTAGTTCTTGGGTCATGCCTGTATGAGCTGTCCTGGAAGTCTGCCCGGCTGAGAAAGGACGTCGCCCTGCTCACCGAAGCGGAAGCTGAGCTCGCCGAGTTGCAGGCCCAGATACGGGCAGCACAAGAGCGTCTGGCCATCGTTCGATTGGAACGCTGATCCGATGGTCCGGCTGCGGCTGCGTCGCCGTCGACGCAGCAATCCCGAAGGCCGCATGTCGGTTATGTCCCACCTGCGGGAGCTCCGCCGCCGGATCGTGACCATATTGCTGATCATCGCGGCCGGCGCCGTGGTGGGCTGGATTTTCTACGATCCGATATTGGCCATCCTCAAGCACCCGTACTGCAGCGTCCCGGCGTCGCACCGATTTCCGCCGAACTCGAAGGATTGCGAGCTGATCTTCACTGCACCGTTGGACGGCTTCACCACCCGGCTCAAGGTGTCGGTGATCGCCGGCGCGGTGCTGACCGCGCCACTGTGGCTGTATCAGGTCTGGGCATTCGTCACGCCGGGGCTGCGCAAGAAGGAGCGCAAATACACCCTGATTTTCGTGGCTGCGTCGACCGTGCTGTTCGCCGCCGGTGTATGCCTGGCCTACGTCGTACTGGCCAAGGGCTTGCAGGTGCTGATCGGGGCCGCCGGCTCCGGCGCGGTCGCGACGCTGACGGTCAACAGTTATCTGTCGTTCGTCATTCTCATGCTCGTCATCTTCGGAGTGTCCTTCGAACTGCCCCTGCTGATCGTCATGGCGAACCTGGTTGGCGTGCTTCCGGCCAAGCTGCTCAAGCGATTCCAGCGTGTCGGCATCTTCCTGATCTTCCTGTTCGCCGCGATCGCAACCCCCAGTACCGACCCGTTCACGATGTGCGCGATGGCGATACCCATGGTGTTGCTGTTCGAGGGCTCGGTGCTCTTCGCCGTCGTGCACGACCGGCGCAAGGCGCGCCGGAAGGCAGAAGCGGAGGCGCAGGCCCGAGCGAGCGCGCTGGACGACGACATCCCGTCGGCCATCGATCCGATTCCGCGCCGGCTGCCGGAAACCTGGTCGGAAGCAACGTAAGGACCGCTCATGACTGACGATGCCCTGACCCGGCTGCTCGCTGACACGCACCATGGCATCCTGGTCACCCTGCGCCCGAACGGGCGTCCTCAGCTGTCGAACGTGAGTCACACCTACGATCCCGAGACCCGCCTGGTGCGCGTCTCCGTGACCGACACTCGAGTCAAGGTCCGCAACGTGCGGCGCGATCCGCGGGCGAGCTTCCACGTGACCAGTCGAGACTTCTGGCGCTGGGCGGTTGGCGACGGCATTGCCGAGTTGACGCCCGTCGCGGCCGATCCGGGCGACGCTACCGTCGAGGAGCTGATCGAGATCTACCGCGCCATCGCGGGCGAGCATCCGGACTGGGACGACTTCCGTCGAGCCATGGTCGCCGACCGTCGGCTCGTGCTCCGGCTGCGAGTAGAGCGCATCTACGGCACGGCCTGAGCTACGGCACGGCCTGAGCTACGGCACGGCCTGAGCTACGGCACGGCCTGACCGCAAGACCGGCCGGGGAGCCGCGACCGCGGCCGCCTGAGCCTTGGCTGGCATCTGTCGCAACGCCCCAACCGATGGCTCCCGTGCTGTACGCTAATGAACATGATTGTCAATTCGACTTTCATTCGCTGGTGGCAGCGAGCCGCCCGTACTGCCGTACGTCCAGGGGCGTTCGTCCGGGCGAGTGCCGCTGTCGTGCTGACACCCGTCGCCGCGTTGATCGCACTGACTGCTTGCAGCTCGAACTCGAACGACTCCGCCTCGACAACCGCAGCCGGCCAGCCGGTGCGGGTGGTGGCCTCGACGAACGTCTACGGGGACATCGCCCGGCAGATCGGGGGCGACCACGTACAGGTGACCTCGATAATCAACGACCCGAACCAAGATCCGCACTCCTACCAGGCCGCCCCCCAGAACCAGTTGGCCCTGTCCAAGGCCCGCGTGATCATCGAAAATGGCGGCGGATACGACGACTTCGTGGACGTGATGCGGCACTCGGCTGCTCGACACGACGCGGTCGTGCTCAATGCCGTGGACATCTCCGGTCGAAATCCTGCCGACCCAGAGCTCAACGAGCACGTCTGGTACGACTTCCCCTCGATGCGGAAGCTGTCCGCGACACTCGCCGACGCACTCATCCAGGCCGATCCGGGATCGGCTGGTACGTTCCGCGCCAACGCCGCCGCGTTTGCCGCCAAGCTGGCTGGCCTGGAGAAGTCGGAGGCTGCGATTCGAGCCAAGTTCGCGGGCGTGGGCGTAGCGGTCACTGAGCCGGTGCCGCTGTACCTGCTCGAGGCCTGCGGCCTCGACAACCGCACGCCTGCTGCCTTCAGCCACGCGATCGAGGAGGGAACGGGCGTACCGCCGCGGACGCTGAATGAGATGCTCGGCCTGATCGAAGGGCAGAAGGTCGCCCTCCTCGCCTACAACGAGCAAACCTCGAGCCCGGAAACCGAGAAAGTCCTCGATGCGGCGCGCCAGCACGGCATTGCGGTCGTCCCGGTCACCGAGACGCTCCCGCCCGGCCAGGACTATCTGAGCTGGATGACCGCCAATGTCACCGCCGTTGACGAAGCGCTTCGGTCATGACTGCTACATCGGACTCAGACTCGGTGCTTGCGGTGCGCTCCGCTTCGCTCACACTCGCGAACCACACCTTGTGGTCCGGGCTCGATTTGGACGTGCAGGGGGGCGAGTTCCTCGCGGTACTGGGCGCGAACGGGTCCGGCAAGACCACGTTGCTACGGGCTGTGCTCGGCCTGCAGCCGCTGACCCGTGGCTCTATCACTGTGTGCGGGCGCCCGGCTGAACGGGGCAGCGACCTGATCGGTTACGTGCCGCAAGAGCGACGGCTGGCCCCGCCGGCTCCGCTCCGGGCGGCTGACCTCGTGGAGATGGGGCTGGACGGCCATCGATTGGGACCGGGCTGGTTCGGGGGTCGTCAGCGGCGCCAGCGAGTGGCCGAAATTCTCGCCGCAGTCGGCGCGAGCGAGCTGGCAAACGTACCCGTGGCGAACCTGTCCGGGGGCGAGCAGCAACGGGTGCGCATTGCCCAGGCGCTCGCGACCGAGCCCCGCCTGCTGCTCTGCGACGAGCCCTTGTTGTCGCTGGATCCGCGCCATCAACGCGAAGTGGTTCGGCTGATCGACGACCGGCGCCGAACCGAACGAACCGCCGTGCTGTTCGTGACCCACGAGATAAATCCGGTCCTGCCGTACGTCGACCGGGTGCTGTATCTGGCTGACGGCCGGTTCCGAATCGGCAGCGTCGACGAGGTCATGACCTCCCAGAGCCTGTCGACGCTCTACGGCGCCCGGATCGAGGTGCTCCGTATCGACGGGCGGATTGTCGTGGTCGGAGTCCCTGACCACGCCGATGAGCTCGACAGTACTGACGACAGCTACGCGACCGCGGAGAGCGCCTCATGACGACGTTTACTCTCGCGTCGAGCGAACCGGGCCTGTGGAAGCAGATCTTCAACTTCGACAGCTACGGCGAGCTGCTGTCGCTGCTCCATAACTCCGTGATCGCGGGAGCGGTACTGGGCATCATCGGCGGGCTGATCAGCGTCTTCGTCATGATGCGCGACCTGCCGTTCGCAGTTCATGGCATCAGCGAACTGTCCTTCGCCGGTGCGGCCGGTGCGCTACTCATCGGCGTCAACGTGGTCGTGGGCGCGGTAACGGGCTCGTTGCTGGCCGCCGTCGTGATCGGTGCGCTCGGAGTCCGGGCCCGGGAGCGCAACTCGATCATCGGCGTGCTCATGCCGTTCGGGCTCGGTCTGGGCGTGCTGTTCCTGTCCCTGTACAAGGGCCGATCGGCCAACAAGTTCGGGCTGCTGACCGGCCAGATCGTCGCGATCGACACCCCTCAGCTTTCCTGGCTGATCGCTATCGGCCTGGTGGTGTCGGCGAGTTTGTTTCTGATGTGGCGGCCGTTGCGGTTCGCGAGCCTTGATCCGGAGGTGGCCGCCGCCCGGGGCGTTCCCGTACGGCTTCTCTCGCCGATCTTCATGCTCGTCCTCGGGCTGGCGATCGCCGCATCGGTCCAAGTCGTCGGTGCGTTGCTCGTATTGAGCATCGTGTGCACCCCCGCAGCGGCGGCGATGCGAGTGACGGCATCGCCGAGGGTTACCGTCGCGCTGAGCGTCGCGTTCGCGACGGTCGCCATGGTCGGCGGCACGCTGCTCGCGCTCGGCAGTTCCATTCCGATCAGCCCGTACGTCACGACGATCTCGTTTGCCTTTTACGTCGTGTGCCGACTCATCGGATCGCGGCGCGGATGGCGCAGAAGCACGGGGCGAGCCGCCGAAGAGATTGCCGAGCCGGTTCCTGAGGCCGCGGTTCCGGCGCACCACCCCTGACGTCGTACTTCGTCGAATCCCTCAGCCGAATCCCTTAGTGTCGATAACGATTACCAGCAAAGAGGTGCTGACATGGCAGCCCCGCACAGAATCCGGCGCGGCCGGGCGTACCGGTCGACGCGCCAGGGCGACCTGGTCCGGGCGCAACTAGGGGCGGGGGACGGCTTCCGCAGCGCGCAGTCCGTCTTCTCCGAGCTGCGCGCCCAAGGCGAGACGATCGGGCTGTCGACCGTATATCGGCACCTGCAAACGCTGGCCGACGCCGGCGATGCCGACGTACTGCAAACGCCTGAGGGTGAGGCCTTGTACCGGCTCTGCGGCCAGACCAGATCACATCATCACCATCTGGTCTGTCGGACGTGCGGACGCACCGAGGAGATCGAGGGTGCCGCCGTGGAACGCTGGGCGGCCCAGGTCGCTCATGAGCACGGATTCACCGATGTCGATCACACTGTCGAGCTGCTGGGCCTATGCGCGGCCTGCTCGGTGCGGACGTCCTCCTGACTCGTCGCGGCACGTTCCTACGCATCGGCCAGGTTGAGATCGCGGCCGGGATTGTGCTAGCTGGCCCGATGGGCCGGTTGTTTTCGGTGTTGGGC
>Ga0075424_100004120_pt1 | contig 13701 bp, 9 predicted proteins | sample SoiMethybrSBSTD3_FD_75301 | JGI IMG/M metagenome (GOLD analysis project Ga0075424, IMG submission 75301) | Bulk soil microbial communities from a Populus tree surrounding site in Tennessee, USA - Soil MetaG P. TD hybrid SBSTD3 | ecosystem: Environmental > Terrestrial > Soil > Tree plantation... | reverse complement strand
CCAATGACCCGGTACGCACGACTCACGACTCGCGCAGCCATCGCGACGAGCCCTCGCGAGTTGAGAGTCCTGGGTTGTGGGTCATTGGTTCTTGGTCATTGGTTTCAGGAGGCGGTCAGGCCGCTTCGGACTCCTCCACGCGATCTGTCGCGGCGTCCGGGTGCTCGCCCAAGAACTCGACCCAGACTTTCTTGATCCTCGGGTAATGCTTCGTCGCCTCGACGAGGTCGAGGAAGCAGCCTAACGTGCGATCGAGCCGCTCGATCACCGCGGCGTCCTTCAGCCTGTCGCCATCCCAGGCCTGATGCGCCTGCGCGAGCGAGAACATGTCCGGGTACACCCGCGTGCCGAGATGCTCGAACGGGATGCGCAGCGCCCACAGCCCGCGATTGCCGCCGACCATGGACGGCGACGCGGACATGAGCAGCGCCTGCTTGCCGTTGAACGGCTGCGGACGGAAGCGCGACACCCAGTCGATCAGGTTCTTGATCGTCGCCGGCATCGACGCGTTGTACTCGGGCGACGCCACGATCAGCGCGTCGGCGGCCTTGAGTCGCTCGCAGAACCGATGGGCCCCGACTGGCGGGCCGGACTCCCGCTCGATGTCGTGGTCGTAGAACGGGCATTCGAAGTCGCCGATTGTCGCGACGTCGGACGTGCCCCCCTTGTCGGCGACGAGCCGTGCCGCGAACGCCGCGAGGCGGTTGTTGAGCGATGTGCTCGAGAGTGAAGCGCCGACTACCAGCACGCGCAGATCGCGGCTCGGGGTACTCATGAGACCTCCATCGAGAATGCGCCGCGCAAGGAGCGGCAACGACGATCGGTGGCACACGAGCCGTGCAGAGAACCTGCCAGCGTTCAGATAGGTTGCGGTCTATCCATGAATTGGCTGTCTTGTCTCGGGCGAGCATCCCAACGTCGGAGCGTTCAATGCCGTTGTCCTACGCCTACATTGCGATCCCGGAGCAGGTCATCCCGGTTGCAGCCGAACCACTCATTCAACCGGCGCTCGAGACCTATGTGAGCGAAACGAACAAGGTCGCGTCGGTGTGGCGTGAGTTTCGAGATGACGACCTCGCGTTTCGCCCGAACGAGCGGGCGAGCACCGTGGGCGACATCCTCAAACATCAGCTGCTCTCCGAGCGCCGCTTCTTCGGCGAGTTCCTCGGCGTGCCGGAGCCGCTGCCCAAGGATGTGCTCCCGCCTTCGATCACCGTCCGGTCTGCCGCCGACCGACTCGTCGAGCTGGCGGTGCCGCGCCTCGCGTTCCTCGCCGTGCGGCGTGCGGACTGGTGGATGGAGCGCGTCGAGTTCTTTGACGTCGAGCGGACGCGAGCGTGGATCTTCTGGCGTCGCGTGCTTCACACGGCGCACCACCGCACGCAGCTGACGGTCTATCTGCGCGTGATGGGCCGAGCGGTGCCAGCCACGTACGGGCCTACGGCCGACGTGAAGTGGGAGGGCGCCGACGCGACGCACACGGTCGATGCGGCTGGCAGGAAGTAAGTGGCATTGTCATCCCGAGCCGCGTTGTCATCCCGAGCCGTCAGGCGAGGGATCCTCAGGCTCCCGATTGAGAGCCCTCGCTCGGGACGATGAGGATTCCTCGCTGCGCTCGGAATGACAGCTCTACCAGTATGCCCGCGATCCTGCGCTACGCTCGGGATGACAACTCGCTCTAGTCGTAGCGCAGCGCCGAGTTGGGGTCGATGCGCGCGGCGCGATACGCGGGCAGGACGCCGGCAATCGCCGTCACCGCGGCGAGCGTGAGCATCGTGACTCCAATGGTCGCGAGATCACTGGCCGCGACGTCGTAGAGCCGGCTCGAGATCATCTGCCGCGCGACGATCGTGAGGGGTGCGCCGATCACCAGCCCGGCGACCACGATCCGCGCAGTGTCAGCGAAGACCATCGTCACCACGCTGCTGCGCGGTGCGCCCAGAGCCATGCGGATGCCGATCTCGTTCGTGCGACGCGTGACCGCATTCGCTACGACTCCGTACAGGCCGATGCACGCGAGCAGCATCGCGAACGTTCCAAAGCCGAGCGAAAGCGTCGCGATCGCTCGCTCGTGCGCGAGGGCGTCGTCGAGCTGCTCGTCGACCGTGTCGACGCGCAGGATCGGAAGCAGGGGATCGAGCGCATGAATGGCTTGTCGCACTGACCCGACAATGGCTTTCGGGTCTCCACTGGTTCGGACCACGATACACAGGTTTCGCATGAGCCCGGGATACTGCCGGTAGTTGACGTACCAGAGCCCGCGTCTGTCGCGCGGCGTGCCGTGCTTGGCGTCCTTCACCACGCCGACGATCTCGACCTCGGCCTCGCCGCTCCCGAGGCGACGGCCGATCGGGCTCGTGCCGCCAAAGAAGAAGCGACTCATCGTCTCGTTGATCACGGCGACGCGTGGCGTTCCGGTGACATCGCGTTCGGTGAGGTCACGCCCGTCAATGAGTGGCATGCCGGCCGTCTCGAAGAATCCTGGCGTCACGCCGTCGCGCATGACGGTGAGGCCAGCCTTCGGAGGCATGCCCGACACGCTCAGCAGCTCGCTCGCGCCACCGGCGTCTTCGCCCTCGAGGATCCCGTGGTTCGTGCCGGTCGCCGAGATCACGCCGGGAACGCGCGACACCGAGTCGAGCACGGCGTGAATGAAATCGGGGAGACGGTCTCCGGAGCGGCCGGCCTGGCCGGGTGCGGTCCAGACGAGCAACAGGTGTTCGCGGTCGATGCCTAACGGCTGTGCCTGGAGATTGAGGAGCGTTCGGACGAACAGGCTCGTGACGACCACGAGGACGAGCGTGAGCGCCACCTGCGCCACGACGAACAGTCGTCCGAGGCGCGCACCGCCGGGGCTCGAGCTCGACCCACCCCCTCGGCCGATCAGGGACGGGGCGAGACTGACACGCGAGCCGCGAAATGCCGGTGCGAGACCGAACAGCACACCGGTCACGAGAGCAATCGCGGCCGCAACCACGTAGCTGCGCACCTGTGGGTGGACGTCGAGCGACAGCCAGGAGGACGGTGCCCGAGCGTCCATCTGCACCGGGCCAACGGACACGGTCGTCGACAGGAGGGCGGTTGCGACGATGGCGATGAGGACGCCTAACGCACCGCCGAGCGTGGCGAGGACGACGCTTTCGGTGAGGAGCTGACGGACGATTCGCGCGCGCGCGGCACCGATCGCGAGGCGGATGGCCATCTCGCGTCTACGCGCTTCACTTCGCGCGAGCTGCAGGCCAGCGACGTTCGCGCACGCGATGACCAGCACCGCGATCACGATCGCGATGAGAATGGCCATCGACCGCTCGATCGTGTCACGCGACCGCGAGTACCCGTGCTCGATCGGGACGAGCACGAACGGATCGATCCGCAGTTTCTCGATGAACTGCGGGGTCGCGTTGGCACCAGCGAATGTGATCTCGTTCTCTCGATACGTTGGCTGGACGGCGGCCTGCGCCTGCGTCACGGTCACGCCGGGCTTCAGCCGACCGATGATGTGCAGCCACCCGTTGTTCCGCTCGAGGAGTCCGGGCATTTCGAGCATCACCTGGGACTGCATCATCATCGGGACCCAGATGTCCACGGGCCGCCCGGTCGTTTCGCCCGTGAACTGCCGTGGGGCGACCCCGATGACGGTGTACGTCGTGCCGTTGAGGGCTACCGTGCGCCCGAGCACGTCGGGTGTGCTGCCGAAGCGGCGGCGCCAATAGCCGTCGCTGATCACAACGATCGGATGTCCGCCGGGCACGCGGTCGTCGTCGGGGGTGAGGGTGCGACCCGCCACTGCGTTGACGCCGAGCAGCGAGAAGTAGTTGCCGGAAACGAGCTGCACGCGGACGAGCCCGTGGTCGACGTTCTGTTCGCCCGCGCCGCTCGTGATGACGTTGGACCGATCGAGGAGCGATGCGGCGGCGACCTCGGAGAATACCTGGTGGAGCTCGCGAAACCGCTGGTAGAGGGGATAGCTGCCACCGTGGGATTCCACGAGGTGCGCGGGGTCGCGGACGGGGAGGGGGCGGAGCAGTGTCGAGTCGAGCACGGCGAACAGCGCGACGGCGGCGCCGCTGCCTAACGCGATCGACCACACCGCGACGGCGGTGAACGCGGGGCGCTTTCGCATGGCGCGCAGGGCGTAGCGGACGTCCTGGCCGGCCTGCTCGATCCACTGCCACCGCCACGCATCGCGGGCTTCCTCGGCGATTGCGGTGACGTTGCCGAACTCGCGATGCGCGGCGTCGCGCGCCTGTGGCTCGCGCATACCGCGCGCGATGTTGCGCTGGATCGCTCGCTCGACATGGAGCCGTAACTCCTCGTCGAGCTCGCGATCGGTGGCGGGGCGCCGGAGGAGCGCTCGCAGGCGGACCATGGGACGGTGGAGCACTCGTGCTCCTATTGACTGACAATAGGAAAGTAGGATCGGGACCCGTTTGCAGTCAATAGGGAGGTGCTGCGTTCGGGGTCGACTGGCTCCGTTGACCACGAGCCTCCGCAACAGCGGCAGCGCGGATGAAGCGGATCTTTGAAAGGGCGATCATGCGGATCGCTCCCTTGGCACCGACGGTTCCGCTCGCAAGGAGCCGTGTTTCTTACTAACTCCCTCGGGAAGTTCATACCTAGCTTCCCGAAGTCGTTGAACAAGAATCCCCGCCGCTTGCGATGGGAGGCGTACGGCGACAGGGAGCGATCCGCTCGATTGCCGTTTCGCAGATCCGCTTTATCCGTGTTCCCCGCTGTTGCGGAGGCTCGAGGCAAAGCGATGCCGGAGTGACTGGATCGTACCATTTCGGCTCGTCACATGCGGCTTGCGCGAATTTGAGCATGGTCATATTCTCGACATTGTCTAACAAATCGAGTCCATGCTCGGAGAGCTCGAACAAATCGTTTTGCTCGCCGTCCTGCGGGTTGGCGACGCGGCGTACGGCGTTCCCGTCCACGAGGAGATCGTCCGTCTCGCGCGGCGGGACCTCACGCTGGGCACTGTCTACAAGACACTCTCGCGCCTCGAGGCGAAGGGATTCGTGCGCTCGTACGAGGGCGACCCGACGCCCCAGCGCGGTGGGCGACGGACGCGATGCTTTGCTGTGACCACCGCCGGGCGGCGGTCGCTCGAGTCCACGATCGCCACGCTCCGCCGCATGGCCGTGGGCCTCGACGTCGGACTCGAACCCACGTGATCCGGTGAGCGCGCCAGGATTGTCGCCGCTGCCGTTCCGGCTGATCGAACGGTTTCTCCCTTCGCCGACGGCTGACGCCGTCATCGGCGACCTGATCGAACGCCAGGTAGCCGGCGTGCGCCTGTGGCGCGAAACGCTCGTTGCCGTCTGGCATCTTCGCGACCGCACACCGCGCGAGGCAGAGCTCATGTCTTCCTTCCTTTCCGACCTTCGACTCGCCGTGCGCCTGCTCGCGCGCGCGCCCACATTCGCCGCGGCAGCGGTGCTCACGCTCGGGATCGCGATCGGGGCGACGGCGGCAATCTTCAGCGTCGCGAACCCGGTGCTCATTCAGCCGCTGCCGTACGACAACCCGGATCGCGTAATGGTCGTCTGGGAGAAGGAGCGGGACGGGTCGCGCTCTCTTGTGGGCTTTACCACCCAGCGCGACTACGTCGACCGAGCGACCACGTTCGAGAGTGCTGCGGCGTTAGGCGATTGGCAGCCGACGCTGATCGCGAACGACGAACCTGAGCGACTGCAGGGGCTTCGCGTGTCGTCGACCTACTTTCACACACTGGGTGTGAAGCCGGTGCTGGGCCGCGACTTCAGGGCCGATGAGGACGTTACGGGCGCCCAGCGCGTCGTCATCATCAGCTACGCACTCTGGCAGCGTCGATTTGGCGGCGATCCGTCGCTGATTGGCAAGCCGATCTCGATCAGTGGGACACTCATACCGGTCGTCGGTGTGATGCCGGAGGGTTTCGACGACGTTGCTGCTCCCGGGGCGCAGATCTGGCGCATCCTCGGCTACGCGGTCACGGATCCATACGCGTGTCGGACGTGTCGTCACCTCCGAATGATCGCGCGACTCAAGCCCGGTGTCGCCGTGGAGCGAGCCCAGAGCGAGCTCACGACGATCCACCAGGCAGTCGTGGCGGAGCACCCCGAGGACTACGGGTCGCCGAATGTGATCGTCGCGCCGTTACAGCGGGAAGTGACGCTTCAGTATCGGCCGGCGCTGATCGCGCTCGGGGCTGCCGTAGCACTCATGCTGATCATCGCCATTGCGAACATGGCCAACCTGCAGCTCGCGCGACTCGTCAGGCGCGAGGAGGAATTCGCGATTCGTACGGCGCTCGGCGCGAGCGCGCCGCGGCTCACGCGGCAGCTGCTCACGGAGGCGCTGTTGATCGGTGTGCTTGGCGGCATCGCGGGGCTCGTGGTCGCCTGGCTCGCCATCCCGGCGCTCGTTCGGCAGCTGCCACCGCTGCTCCCCCGACTCGGCGCGATTCACCTCGACGTGGCGGCGCTGGCCGTGATCGCGGCGATCGTTGTCCTGTCGACGATGGTCGTGGGACTCGTCCCGCGTCGCGGGCGGCGGGTGTCGAACGTAGCTGATGGCCTGCGGGCCGGTCGTCGTCTCACCGGAACGAGGCATTCGGCGGTCCGCGCCGGGCTCGTCGTGGCGGAGATGGCGTTCGCGCTGATGCTGCTGATTGGGTCCGGGTTGCTGGCCCGCAGCGTCATCCGGCTGCTCGACGTGGACAAAGGATTCGACGCGAACAACCTGCTGACGCTCGAGATCAATTCCGTGGGGCCGCGTTATGCGACGAACGACGCCGTGTTCGCCTACCACGACCGGGTGCGCGACGCGGTTCGCGCGCTGCCGGGCGTGGTGAGCGTCGGCGTCGTGAACCAGCTCCCGCTAGGCGGCAACCTCGATATGTACGGCGTGGACGCGCAGGACAGGCCGGAAAGCGATCCGGCGAAGGTGCCTTCGGGTGACCGGTTTGTCGTGTCGGCGGACTATCTGCGCACGATGCGAATTCCGGTGGTGCAGGGCCGAACGTTCACGCTGACCGAAGAGCGCGACACGGTCAACATGGTGGCGCTCGTGAGTCAGGCGCTAGCAACTCGGCTGTGGCCGGGCGAGAATGCGATCGGAAAGCGTATTCGGTTGGGTGGTCCGGAACGGCCATTCCGCACGATCATCGGCGTGACGGGAAACGTTCACCATAAGGGCCTCGACGCGACGCAGCTCATGGCGTTCTACGTACCCGAGCGGCAGTGGTTCTTCTCGGACAATCAGGAAATGCTGGTCGTGCGCACTCGCGGGAATCCGACGGCAATGGCCAGTGCGGTGCGGCGCACGGTGCACGACATCGACGTGGCGCAGCCGATTGTCAAGGTCGCCGCGATGGATGACGTCGTCGCTGCGTCCACGGCGCAGCGTCGCCTGGCGTTGACGCTGTTCACATGCTTTGCGCTGGCGGCGGTGCTGCTCGCGGTCGCCGGGATCTACGGGGTGCTTGCGGGCAACGTGGCGGAGCGGACGCGCGAAATCGGTCTCCGAGCGGCGTTAGGCGCAACGCCGCGGAGCATCCTGCAGCTCGTGGTGGGGCAGGGGGCGCGTCTCGCGGTGATCGGCCTCGCGGTGGGTCTGTTCGGGGCGTTCGCGCTCACGCGGTCGCTGAGGGCACTGCTGTTCGGCGTTGGACCTAACGATCCGATTACGATTGCCATGGCCACCGCGCTATTGCTCACTGCTGCATTGGCGGCCTGTCTCGTGCCGGCGGTTCGCGCGCTTCGGGTAGATCCGAGCCAGGCCTTCCGAAGCGATTAGATAAACCACGAACGCTGAATACGCGGACGGCGCTTCGCGCCGGCGCTGAGCACGCTGGACCTCAAGAAAACTCAGCGTATTCCGCGGCGGCGCGAAGCGCCGTCTGCGTCTCCAGCGTCCGTGGTGTTCTCAGGTTCCCTTCGACGGTTTCGACATGGCGGTTGGATCCAATTTCATCGTCTTGGCGGCGTCCGCGAAGCGTGGATCATCGCGAATGCTGTCGAAGATCGGCGCGTTGATCGACATCGCGTAGAGCCACGGGTCCTTCTCCCGTGCGGCGCGCCTGAGCCACGTGAGCGCCGCGTCGCGATCGCCGAGCCCGGTGTAGGCCATCGCCATCGCGATCGGCGAACCGCCGCGGCCCTTCGCGCGCGCTTCGGCCGCGGCGATGACCTTACGCGCGCTGTCCATCTGGCCCGTCTTCGCCAGCGAAAAGGCCAGCGCTCCGAGGAGCGGGTCGAGCCCCTGACCGAGCCGTACTGCACGCTGAAAACCGGCGACTGCCGCCGGGTACTCGCCCGCGAACGCGTGCGTGAACGCGAGGAATGCATGACCGGTCCACAACGTCGAGTCGAGCTCCACGGCGCGCCGTCCCGCCAGGATTCCTTCCTGATAGCGACCTGCGAGGCCAAGCGCGTATCCCAGCTCGGCGTTGATCACGGGTGAGAGAGGCTCGAGGTCGCGGGCGCGTTCCAGCTGCGCAACCGCGTCCCGAACGCGGCCGGTGATGATCAGCACCTCCGCATACCATTGATGACCCGTCGCGTAGGTGCTGTCGAGCGCGAGACTGCGGCGGAACTCCACCGCGGCGGGCTCCCACTCACCAGTGCTCTTGAGGATCAGGCCTAACGTCGTGTGCGCTTCAGCAAGCGTGCTGTCGAGCGACAGCGCCTTCTCCGCGGCTTTACGCGCAAGCGGGAACGCACTGTCGGCGGGCGTCGTACCATAGATCGGCAGGAGCCCGAGTGCGTCGGCGAGACCGGCGTACGCGCGAGCGAACGTCGGATCGCGATCGATCGCCTGGCCGAAGTACTCAGCAGCGCGGTGCAGGGCGTCGTTGCCGCGCTGATGCCAGAAGTACCGGCCTCGGAGGTACAGATCGTATGCGGCCATGTCCTCAGTGCCGGCCGGAACCGTCCCCGATGGCAAGCCCTGCCGGCCGTTAGGCATCGGGGCGAGCGCCATTCGAAGCGCGCCGGCGATGCTGCCCGCGATGTCGTCCTGGACCTGGAAGACATCCTTCATCTGTCGCTCGTACGTGTCGGACCAGAGCGCGAGCCCATCGCTGGCATTCGTGAGCTGGGCGGTGACGCGGAGTCGCTCGCCGGACCGGCGAATTGTCCCTTCGAGCAGGGTCGAGACCTTGAGCGTCTTCGCGATCTCGCGGGCGTCCATCCCCTTGCCCTTGAGCGCAAATACCGACGTGCGCGACGCCACGCGGAGTCCCGGAACCTTCCCCAGCGTGCTCGTGAGCTCGTCTGTAATGCCTTCGCTGAAGTAGCGATCGCTGTCGCTGCCACCGACGTTCTCGAGTGGCAGCACGGCGACCGACCGGGCGGTGTCTCCGACGGCCGCGCCGTCATTCCCTGTGCGCCGCGAAATGAGCAAGCCGGCGGTGGCGGCGATGGCGAATACCGCCGCGAACGCGATGGCGAGGACGTTCCGATTCGTCTTCGCGGCGGGCGCCGTCGGCACTGCGCCTAACGCCACCTGGCCGCTGGATGTGAGCGCCTGGTCCAGACCCTGCACGAGCTCGGCCGCGCGCTGTGGGCGCCTGGCCGGATCCTTCTCGAGGCAACGACGGACGAGCTCGACGAGCGGCACCGGAACGTCTGGCCGCGCGACCGACAGAAGTGCCGGCGTTTCGGTCATCTGCGCGGCGAGCAGCGCTGCCGGCGATCGTCCGGCGAACGGCGGCGCGCCAGCGAACAGCTCGTACGCCATCACGCCGAACGAGTAGATGTCCGCGCGGTGATCCGTGCTCGGGTCGGCGGCCGCCTGCTCCGGCGCCATGTACGCCGGCGTGCCTAACGAGAAGCCGATCTGCGTCAACGACCCGCCGGGTGCCGTACCCTCCCGGGCCGTCGAGATGGCCTTCGCGACGCCGAAGTCCGTGACGACTGCCGCGCCGCCCGAGAGCAGCACGTTGTCGGGCTTGATGTCGCGGTGCACGATCCCGCGTTCGTGCGCATACCCGAGGGCGGTGGCCACATCGCGAAGGAGATTCGCGCCCTCGGTGACCGACATCTTCGTGCCGGAGTTGAGGACGTCACGCAGCGATCGCCCCTCGACGAACGGCATCGTGAAGAACGGCACACCGTCGGCTTCGCCGGCGGTGATCACCGGGACGATGTGCGGGTTCTGCAGTCGGGCAACGAGCTGGATCTCGCGGTGAAACCGATCGAGACTGACGCCGCCGGCGAGGTCGGGCGGCAGCAGCTTGATCACGACCTGCCGATCGAGTCGGCGTTCGGTGGCAAGGAAGACGTGACTCATCCCTCCGCCGCCGAGCTCGCGGTCGATGGCGTAGGCGTCGCCGAGTGCGGCTTGAAGGCGATCGCGGAGGTCGGTCATCGGGGCGAGTCGTCAGGCATGGCGTCGAACGATAGAGGGCGGGGAAACGGCTAGCTAGCGGGAGACGGGAGACGGGAGACGGGAGACGGGGCTAACGGCGCTGTTCCCGTCGTTCTCTCGTCTCCCGGCTCCCGGCTCCCGTCTCCCGCTTCCCGTCTCTCAGACATCGGAGATCCGGAACCGCGTGAACCGCCTGACGCGCACGTTCTCCCCCACGCGCGCCGACGTCTCGCTCACGAGATCACCAATCGTGCGCGATGCGTCGCGGATCCACGGCTGCTGGAGCAACGAGGCCTCAGTCTCGAGCGCGTCCGGCGGCGTCGCCGCGACCTGCTCGGCCACGTACCGGACGAGCGCGCGAAAGTCCTCCGTCCGCGCGACGAAGTCCGTCTCACAGTTGACTTCCACGAGTGCGCCTACCTTCGCGTCGTGATGGATGTAGCTGCCGACCTGGCCCTCGCCGGTGAGACGCTGCGCACGTTTCGCCGCCTCGGCCGCCGCCTGACGCCGCAAGTGCTCGACGGCCTTCTCCATGTTCCCCTCGGCCTGCTCGAGTGCCTGACGACAGTCGAGCATGCCGGCTCCGGTTAGTTGTCGGAGCTCCTTGAGCTGTTGCACCGTGACGTGAGACACGGTTCGGTTCCTCCAGTTGGTGGTTGATGGATGCAAAACGCCCCATCCAGCGCTCGGCGCGGATGGGGCGTGGAGTACCACACTCCAGGTGGGAGGTGGTCGTCTACTTCATCCGAAATCCTCCCAGCTCATCTGCACCAAGCGCCAATTCCGCCGCGGGTCTCGAAGACCCTCGGCGTCTCGCGCGTCGAGCTGGGGGCAGATGGGGTGCAGGACCATTGGACTCGGTAGATCGGGCGCGCAGTCTACACGATTTGGTCGGCGCTTGTCAACGGATCAAATGACTCTGATCCCTTCGATCAAATCGATTTCGCCCTGGCCAGATCAGTAATGCGGTCGGCCGCGCGGAACGCGAGCGCCTGAATCGTCATCGTTGGCTGACCCCGTCCCGACGTGACAAAGTTGCTGCCGTCCACGATGAACAGGTTCGGCACGTCGTGCGCGCGGTGATCCGCGTTAACGACAGACGTGCGCGGGTCGTTGCCCATGCGACACGTGCCGAGGAGGTGAGGGCCGCCGCCATCGGGCCCGCCGTACTCGCCGGCGATGCTGACAGCACCGGCGGCGCTCAGCAGCTCCTCGCCGCGCTTTCCGAACCACGCACCCAACTTCTCGTCGCTCGGGTGGCCCTTGAACGTGAGACGCGGCGCCGGAAGACCCCACGCGTCCTTCATCTTCGGGTCGAGATCCATCCGGTTGTTAGGCGTGGGCAGGCTGCTCATGTGCCCGTACACGCTGAGCCGCTTCGTGAAGTAGTCCCGCGCGCGCCTCTTCCAGGCGCTCCCCCACGTGGGCTCGTTCGGCCACGTCGCGTCGCCCGCGAGCGGCCCGTATCCGCACCGGAAGTCGAAGCCGCCGCCGCCATAGAGACCTAACGACGCCGGCATCTCGAACGTGTCCCACACCACGCGCGACACGACCGCACCCTTCCAGCCGTTGACCTCGTGCTCGAACAGGCCATCACGCAGCGCGCTGCCGTTGAACATGATGTTCCGGCCGACCTGCCCGCTCGAGTTCGCGAGACCGTCCGGAAATGCGCTCGTCGCGGACATGAGCAGGAGCTTGGGCGTCTCGCAGCCATTGGCCGAGAGCACGACGGCCTTCGCGCGCTGCACGACTTCCTTCTTGTTCTTGTCGAAGTACGTGACGCCGGTGACACGACCGCTGGCATCCGTCTCCACCTTGCGCACGTAGCTGAGCGGCCGGATCTCGCAGCGCCCCGTGGCGACGGCCTCGGGAATCATCGTGACGAGCGAGCTCGATTTCGCGCGCACCTCGCAGGCGTTGCCTATGCAGATGCCGCAGGCCACGCATCCGGAGCGGCCACGATACGGACGCGAGAGAATCGCCATCGGTGCTGGCCAGGGATGCATCCCCAGCTTGTTCGCGCCACGCTCCAGCAGCACGCCTTCGGACTTGATCGGCAACGGCGGCAATGGAAACGGCTTGCTCCGCGGCGGCTCGAACGGATTACCGGCGAGCCCCGAGACGCCGATGTCCCACTCGACCTTCGTGTAATACGGCTCGAGGTCCGCATAACGGATTGGCCAGTCCGCGATCGTCGAGTCATCCGGGACGCCGAAGCGCGTGGCCTGCTCGAACTCGAGCTCGGGGAATCGCCAGTAGTTGGCCGTGAAGTGCACGGAGCCGCCACCGACGACGCGGCCATAGTTGTTCCAGCCGCTTGGTTTGGACTCATCCTTGTCGGTCTTGCGACTCGTGCCCGGCTGGTCCTTGCGGTTGTTCGTGAGCGACTTGTCGGGATGGACCAGGCCCCAAAAGTCGTCGTGACTGAAGTCTCGTTCTGTGAGCCACGGTCCCTGCTCGAGCACGACGACGGAGAACCCGTTGCGCGAGAGCTCTCGCGCCATCACGCCGCCCGCCGCACCCGACCCAACGATGACGAAATCCACTTCGTCCCTCGGCGCGTACGCGCGCATGGGAGGGAGCAAGCGGACTGGTTCGTTAGGCCCGTGCGGATGCCCGCTCATTCATGACCTCGGTCGTAGTACCCGAAGGGGGGCACCCAGGAGTAACGGTCCTCGTAGCCGATGAGCTTCCACCCGATCTTGCCGAAGTTTCCGCCGTGCTCGGGATGGGCGAACATGCCGGCCATCGCGGTGCCGCGGAGGTCCCAGAACACGTCGGGCTTCAGGCGCTCGAGCTCACCGATGGCGTCGATCTGCTCGCGGGGCGAGAGCTCGAGGAACGACGCACCATCCGGCCGATAGTGCGACGTGAACTCCTCGAAGTCGGCGAGCGTCTTCGTGAAATCCTTCTGAAAGTCCTTGAAGATCGTTACGAGCGAATGATCGATGAACCGTACGACCTTCGCCTCGCGCGCCCCGGGCGTCTCATCGGTCGGGATGAGATGGGCCGTGACCACGTCCAATAGCTTCGCCTGATCCGCCGAGAGGAACTCGTAGGCGGCTGTTTCGGGGACCGCCGCGGCGTACGCACTCAACGCCGTGAGCTGCGACCAGTAGGTCGCCGCCATCGCGCCCGCCAGCCCGGCGGCCATCGATTCGACAAATTCCCGTCTTTGCATGGGGCGCCAATCTAGGCGCGGGAACTTCGCCTGTCGATTACGCGATCAAAGGGGTTCAGCGTCAAGCTCCGTTCCCATCGAACGCATCGAGCCGACCCGAGAGGTCCGGCCATCCGGCGGCGGCATGGCCAGTTCCAAGTCATGAGTTGTCAGTCCTCAGTCAT
>Ga0075424_100004119_pt1 | contig 13702 bp, 10 predicted proteins | sample SoiMethybrSBSTD3_FD_75301 | JGI IMG/M metagenome (GOLD analysis project Ga0075424, IMG submission 75301) | Bulk soil microbial communities from a Populus tree surrounding site in Tennessee, USA - Soil MetaG P. TD hybrid SBSTD3 | ecosystem: Environmental > Terrestrial > Soil > Tree plantation... | reverse complement strand
ATTTCTTCCTCGCCGGTCGCGAGATGACTGCCTGGGTTGCTGGACTCGCCTTCGTCTCCGCCAACCTTGGCTCCCTGGAATTGCTCGGTTGGGCCGGAAACGCCTACCAGTACGGCATCATGGCGGCCCACTGGTATTGGGTCGGCGCCATCCCCGCCATGGTCTTCCTGGGCATTGTCATGATGCCCTTCTATTACATCTCCAAAACGCATTCCGTACCGGGATATCTGCAATTGAGGTACGGACCGGAGGCCAGCGCACTCAGCGCCGTCACGTTCGCGTTCATGACCATCCTCATGTCGGGCGTGAACATGTACGCCATGGCGGTCGTCATGCAGGTGGTGCTGGGCTGGAATCTCCATTTCAGCCTGATCACTTCTTCAATCACAGTTGGCATTTACGTGGCGGCAGGCGGACTCTTTTCGGCAATCTTCAATGAAGTGCTGCAGTTCTTTCTGATCTGGTTCGGCGCTCTGCTGATTCCCATCCTCGGACTGATTGAAACCGGCGGGTGGAGCGGAATGGTGGCGCGGATTCATCAGAATTTCCCAGGCCAGGATTTCACGCACATGTGGGCACCGATGAACTCATTCTCGGCCAACCCCATGGGCATCCACTGGACGGGAATTGTTTTCGGACTGGGAGCGGTGCAGGCCATGGGCTATTGGACGACCGACTTCCTCGTCGTGCAGCGCGTGCTTTCTGCCAAGAATGTGCGCTCCGCGAAGCTGGCGCCGATCATCGGCTCGTTTTTCAAGATGGCTGTGCCCTTGATTGTGATTCTGCCTGGCTTGCTAGGACGCGCTGTACTGCCCATGCATCTGGTCCCGGGCAGCGAAGCCACCGCCGGGCAATTCAAGTATGACGACGTGCTGCCATTGATGCTGGCGCGCTATTGCGGTCCGGGGTTGCTGGGATTGGGAATCACGGCGCTCGTCGCCGGATTCATGGCGGGCATGGCTGGGAACGTAAGCGCCTTCGCGACCGTATGGACTTACGATTTATACCGCCCGTTCATACGCAAGGACGCACCCGATCGCCACTACGTTTCGATGGGCCGCTGGTGCACTATCATCGGTCTGATCATCAGTATCGGAACGGCGTATCTGGTGATGCGCTTCGCCAGCATGATGGACTACGTGCAGGCGCTCTTCGGATTCTTCATTGCTCCGCTGTTCGGCACAGTCTTGCTGGGAATGCTGTGGAAACGGGTCACTCGGGCGGCGGGTTTCTGGGGGTTGTTGGCAGGAGTGGGGTCGTCGGTGACGATGTTCTTGCTCATGAGAACGGACCCATACTGGGTGAGCATTTTCGCCCTGTCGCCGCAGGCGAAGGGACTCGCGCAAGCGATGTACCAGGCATTATGGTCGTGCGTGACCTGCGTTGTCGTCACCGTGGTTGTGACGATGCTGACCAAGCCACGGCCGGATGAGGAACTGAGAGGCTTGGTCTACTCGCTGACCGATGTCGCACACGAGGAGTACACAAGTCTGTTCCACCGCCCGGCGTTCTGGGCGGGTGTCGCACTGCTGATTTTTGCTGTTCTGCAAATCATTTTCTGGTGAGGCTCGATGAGCGAAAAACATCACATCATTCCCGTCTGGTTCTTCGTGGGTGTGTTGTTCCTGATCTATGGAGTGCTGATCTTTGCCAGTGGCTTGGCCGAATGGTCACACCCGCCAGCGACGGTCGAAGCGGAGCTGCACGCGCCTGTCTGGTGGGGCGCTCTACTGATCGTGCTGGGTGCCATCTATTGCCTCTTATTCCGGCCAGGAAAGCACTGCGCGTAACTGGCGAGAGCTGCCTTAAGGCAAGGTCAGGGTTTAATGGCGATTGGATTTGTAGAAGGGAATCTGTAGAGGGTCATGGCGACGGATGGAAAAATGACAATGGGGGTGATCGTGGGAAACCGTGGTTTCTTTCCCGATCACCTGGCGAAGAGTGGACGCGAAGAGATGCTTCGTGTGCTGGAAGCCGCGGGTATGGATGTGGTGTCCCTTACGCCCGAGCAGAGCAAGTACGGTGCGGTGGAAACCCGGGAAGAAAGCCGGCGCTGCGCGGATTTGTTCAAGAAGAATCGCGATCGAATCGACGGCATCATCGTCACGCTCCCAAATTTCGGAGAAGAACGAGCCATTGCCGATGCCTTGCGTCTAGCTGACCTCCACGTCCCAGTGCTGATCCAGGCAACTCCCGACGATCCTAAGAAGATGACCATTGCGTCTCGCAGAGACAGTTTTTGCGGCAAGATGTCAGCCTGCAATAACCTGCGCCAGTACGGGATTCCATATTCAATTACGACTCTTCACACCGAAGCGCCGGAGTCTCCGGAATTCGCCAAGGACCTCCAATGGTTCGCTGGTGTGTGCCGGGTAGTGAAAGGTTTCCGCAACCTCCGGGTTGGGGCAATCGGCGCACGCCCGACCGCCTTCAACACCGTCCGCTACAGCGAGAAGATCCTCGAATCGCAGGGAATTTCGATCGAGACGCTCGACCTCTCCGAAGTCCTGGGCCGCATCGAGAGAATGAAAGACAATGACGACACGGCACAGGCCAAGCTGAACGCAATCAAAAAATACGTTGACGCTAGTGGCGTACCGGCTCCAGCCTTGCTGAAGATGGCCAAACTGGGTGCCGTCGTCGACCGGTGGATGGCCGACACGGAAGTTGTCATCAGCGCAGTCCAATGCTGGACCTCGATTGAAGAGAATCTCGGTGTCGTCCCCTGCACTGTGATGAGCATGATGAGCGACAGTCTGCTATCGAGCGCGTGCGAAGTCGACATCTGCGGCGTCCTCGGCATGCACGCTTTGCGCTTAGCGTCAGGTACGCCATCGGCGCTTCTCGACTGGAACAACAATTACGGGTCCGATCCCAATAAGGCCGTCTGTTTCCACTGCTCGAATCTGCCCAAGCACTTCTTCCGCTCCGTCAAGATGGACTTTCAGGAAATCATTGCCGGAACCGTCGGCAAGGACAACACCTTTGGAACCTGCGTCGGACTCATCAAGCCAGAGAAGATGAGTTTTGCGCGTTTCTCCACTGACGACACGGCCGGCAAGATGCGCGGTTACGTGGGCGAAGGGAAATTCACCGACGATCCGCTGAATACCTTCGGCGGCGCTGGCGTAGTCGAAATCCCACAGATGCAAAAGCTCTTGCACTTCATCTGCGAACGCGGATTCGAGCATCACGTAGCTGCAAATCTATCCACCGTGGCCGGATCGGTCCATGAAGCAACTACGCGCTATCTGGGCTGGGACATGTACTGGCACGAAGGACCCAACCAGGCTTGTTGAACCTAGAGCGCTTTCGTAATTGCTGTATCGTTCCTCGTTGTCATCTCGACCGGAGCGTCTCCTTCCGCTTGCGAAAGAAAACGCAGAGTGGAGAGACCGTGGGTTCGGCGTCGGGATACAGCAACGGTGCCGGAGTTAATCGCTATTTTCGAGTATGCCTTGTTCTTACCTTGTGCAGCCCACTCACCACTCCGGCACCCACGCACAATGGTCCGGTTGCTCCCGCGGACCCTCAGGCACTGCTCGCTGCCACTCCGCCGATGGGCTGGAACAGCTGGGATTCCTACGGCACCACGATCAACGAAGCGCAGTTCAAATCGAATGCGCAATGGCTGGCTAAGCACTTGAAGTCCGCAGGGTGGCAATATGCGGTTGTAGATATGGAATGGTTTGTCACCAATCCGCGTCCGGAAGGGAACTCGAAGGACTCGAAGTTCAGTCTCGACGAATACGGCCGTTACACGCCGGCGGTGAATCGCTTTCCTTCTGCTGCCAACGGCGCAGGATTCAAGCCGATCGCTGATTACCTGCATTCACTCGGTCTGAAATTCGGCATTCATATTCTGCGGGGCATTCCGAAAGAGGCAGTTGAAAAAAATCTGCCAATTGATGGCTCGCCTTATCACGCAGCCGATGGCGCGAACCGAACCGATCTTTGTCCGTGGAATCCAGACAACTTCGGGAGCGATCCCTCAAAACCTGAGGCTCAGGCTTATTACGATTCGATCGCGCGGCTGTATGCCAGCTGGGGTGTCGATCTCATCAAAGCCGATTGCATTAGCAGCCGTCCTTACAAAGGTGACGACATTCGCATGCTGAGGGAGGCCCTTCGAAAGACGGGACGGCCCATCCTTCTGAGTCTCTCTCCCGGCGCCGCGCCGATCGAGAAGACGGAGGAAATGAGAAAGTATGCGCAGATGTGGCGCATTTCCGACGACGTCTGGGACCTCTGGCACAGCGATGTCGACTATCCCCAGGGATTGGGCGATCAGTTTCCGCGAATTGCCAAGTGGGCGTCGCTCTCCCAGCCGGGGCACTGGCCCGATGCCGACATGCTGCCGCTGGGTTACCTTGGTCCTGCTCCGGGCTGGGGAAAGGCGCGCCAGACACGCCTTTCGCACGACGAACAACGTACGTTTTTCACTCTCTGGTCCATCTTCCGCTCTCCACTGATGATGGGTGGTGATCTGCCCTCGAGCGATGCTTGGACGACGTCTTTGCTGACAAACGCCGAGGTAATTGCCGTCGATCAGCATTCCAGCGGAGCCCATCCAGTGATCACGAGCGACAAGGTTGTTGCCTGGGTTTCGCGCTCTTCGACCTCCAATCTGCAATACCTCGGCATCTTCAATATTGCCGCCGATATCCAGACTCTGCACTATTCGTGGAAAGACTTAGGATTCGATAGCGCAAAATACAAGATCCGTGATCTCTGGGAGCATCAGGATCAGGGTGCCGTCAGCTCTGTGGACGTAACGATCCCGAGCCACGGCGTAGCGCTTTACGCTGTCTCACCGTCGAGCACCGCCGGCGGCGGGCTTGAATGACCAAGTTCGTAGCAATGGGCGCCCATTCTGGGCAGCTATACTCAGGGAGGCAAACTGTGAAATCTCGCGCAATCGTGGTGGCAACGGTCGTAGCTTGCATGATGCTGATTTGCAGCTTGGGAGGCGCCGAAGCGAAGAAGACCATGAAGAAAGAGCCGTTCGGGAAAACCGAGGATGGGCAGGCTGTGGACCTCTACACTCTCTCCAACAAGAACGGCATGGAAGCCGCCATTACCAACTTTGGCGGGATCGTCGTCTCCCTGAAAGTTCCGGATAAAACTGGCAAATCCGACGACGTCGTTCTGGGCTATGACCAACTCGACGGCTATCTGACCAACAAAGCGTACTTCGGCGCGATCATCGGTCGCTACGGAAATCGGATCGCTCACGGAAAGTTCGTGCTGAACGGCACCACCTACAACATCCCCAAAAACGACGGCGACAACGCGCTGCACGGTGGCTTGAAGGGATTCAACAAGCGCGTGTGGACCGCCAAAGACGTCTCAGACGCCAAAGGCCAGGCGCTCGAACTTACCTACCTGAGTAAAGATGGGGAAGAAGGCTTCCCCGGGAGTCTTTCCTGCAAAGTGGTGTATACGCTCACCGATCAGAACGAGCTTCGCATCGACTACTCTGCAACGACAGATAAAGATACGGTCGTCAATCTCACCAACCACACATACTTCAATCTCGCCGGACAGGGCACGAGCGACATTCTTGGCCATGAGTTGATGATTCGCGCAGAGCGTTTCACGCCTGTCGACGCGACCCTGATTCCCACGGGAGAACTAAAGGTGGTGACGGGCACGCCCTTCGACTTCACGAAAGCCACTGCGATTGGCGCCCGGATCAACAACGACGATGAGCAGTTGAAGGTCGGCAAGGGGTATGACCACAACTGGGTGCTGAACAGTGGCGGCAAAGGCGGACTATCTCTGGCAGCCGAGGCGCACGACCCGAAGTCCGGCCGCGTGCTGCAGGTGCTGACTGATGAACCCGGTGTTCAGTTCTACAGCGGGAACTTTTTGGATGGAAGCATTACAGGCAAGAACGGCAAAGTCTACAACCACCGCTACGGCTTCTGCCTGGAAACGCAGCATTTCCCGGACTCGCCGAATCAGCCAAAGTTCCCGTCAACCGTGCTCAAGCCGGGACAGCATTACAAGACAACGACGGTTTTTAAGTTTTCGAATCGATGAGTTCGAGGCTGTGATCTTGATCTTCACAGCTGCGCCACATATCGACTTTCACGAGCCAGGAGCCTAACACTTAGGGTTAGCAGATAATAAATTACCACGGCGCACGCACAATACAGCGAGAGTACCAGAACCAGTGGGAGGGGCCACGCCCCTCCTCGATGAACCAGCAGAGTTGGTGCGCCAAGAAGAGCAGCACCAAGGGGAACATCACCGCCTGGGGGGACCAACAACGCGAGCAGCAAACTCGCTGCAGTTCGCGTTTTGACACTTTTCACGCTCGAAGCCGTTCCGTCCCTGCGTATTCGAAACACCCATAGGAATGCCAGCCCGACGCACAGAACCGTCAAAGACCGCTGGAGAAGTAGCCTTCGGTTCAGCAGCACATGAAAGTAAGAAGCTGGAGCAGTGACACAGCCAACACAGCCAACAAAATAACAATCGACGGCAATAGGAATGGGCAGTCTCCACACCAAGCCACGACCGATGTCTTTTCGGTAGGCGACTTCTTTTTCCGCAGCCTGCTGCCATGGAGGATATACCGAAAGAAAAGTCGCCGCAGCCAGCGTTAGTACCGCGCATGCGACTTGTCCTTTAGTCCACCTCATTATTTGCACCCACAATTTCGACGTGCCATTAATCTTGTTGCATTGCTCAATAGTCACGCGGGAAATGGACAATCATCCAAATGGCGCCGGGGCTTTCGTCGAACGAGTCCCCATCCAACAGCCGTTCCATCCATGACTCGCTTGAACGCTGCCTGAAACACGTCCATTTCCGCTCTGGTCCCCACTGTGATCCGCACCCAGGTGGGCATCACCGGCCACACTCTCCCAATGATCACCCCTTGCCGCTCCATTGCTTCCATCACTTCTCGCCCGGCCCGCTTCGTTTCTAGGAGGAAACAATTGGATTGCGAGGGAATGTAGGTGTATTGATTACGATCAAGCCACGCAAACACCGCGGAGCGAACTTCGGCGTTGATCCTTCGCCGTTCCGGCGCCAGGTTGGGATCCTTGAGACTGGCGGAGGCCGCGGCGACCGCGGGCGTGGGCATAAAGTTCCAGCCGCCGGTATTGTGGACTTTCTCGAGCAAGTCCGGGCGTCCGATAGCAAATCCACAGCGCAGCCCTGCCATCCCGTAGATCTTCGAGAACGTACGAAGGACGATGATGTCCTTATCAGCTTTCACAAGATCGATTACCGAGGGCGCATCGCAAAAGTGCAGATACGCCTCGTCGACGAGCACGATGGACCCCTGGGGTTTCTTCTCCACCAGGTATTCGATATCGGAGTGAGGAGTTAAGGTGCCGGTTGGATTGTTGGGAGTGCATACATAAAACAATCCGGCATCCGGCGCGGCTGCGAGCATGGCCTTCACGTCGTGGGCATAGTTTTTGGTCAAGGGCACTCTGACCACCCGTGCGCCGGATCTTTCAGCAGCAAACATGCCCGCTTCATATCCCGGATCGGCCGTCACATAACTGCGTGTCGGTGACGTGCAGGCCATCACCGCATAGTGGAGAGGCTCACTCGAACCGGGGTACGCATGCACGTAATCCGGTTTAAGGCCTTCGATCTTCGCGAATGTGGCCACCAGATCATCGGTCAGTTCGGCTTGATATCGGCCACCGTCCTGCACCATGGCAATCGCGGCAGTACGGGCGGCTTCTGAAGGGCCAAGCGGATTCTCGTTCTGGTTGATGATCACAGGGCCCTTGGTCACAGCTTTTCGTCCAGCCCACGCCAGCATCGGCTCGGTGACAATTCCCAACCCCACCGCGCCGGAAAAAGCCGTCGAAAGCTGTAAGAACGACCTTCGCGAATGTCCTGATTGACGCTCCTGCTGCTGCATCATGGGCCCTCCGATGAGGGTTCTCATATTACCGGGTTTTCGTTCAGGCAGGATGAGCTTTTCTGAACCTGGCTATCTCAAAACGCGCAAAATACCCATGAGTCATGGGCCTCATCACAATTTACTTTGGTTTAAAACCCGTATTACCACGCAGACTGGCCATGCCGCGCCACAAGGACACCGATCTGATACGAACTTTAGCCCCACTCGCAAACGCACGTAACCAAGCGGAACACCCCAGTTGCTACAAGAGCTGAACTCGCACCACCCGGCCCGCCGATGACATGGACAGGCAGCAGTAAGCCGCTTCCCTCAAAGGGAAACCGGAGCAACTGGCGGCCGGTGGGAGGAATCCGATGGCCAACCAAAACGGCAAGGCAACGATGGAAATGCATACGCTGGTTCTGTGCCGCGAAGCCCAATATGTCCGCACAATTGCCTGTACTCTCAAGCCGCTTGGCGTGAGCCACACTGTACTCGAAGACTGTGCGCCGGCAGTGTCGCGAATTGCTGTACAAAAGTTCGAAACGATCGTGGTCGACTGGCGGGAAATCGACGACGTGGCCGAGTTTCTGTGTGCCGTACGCCGATCGAATCTGGACCGCGACTGCATCCTGGTGGCGATCGTGCGTGACCGGCTCGACCTGCGCCAGGCACCACCGCGAGGTCGTCAAAATCGCTGCCTCGGTCAGCACCCGGCATTTGCCCTTGGCGCAGGCGGTCATCCTCAACCTCGGAGAGGGCGGCGTGGGGCCTACGGATGAGCACGCACCCGGGACGCGTCGGTCCCCGGCTCGGTGTAGGAGACCAAGTGACTCGAAACTTCGCTCTGCCGGGAACTACTCAGTTGATCCACGGTACCGGCATAGTTGTGTGGGCAAACGCCGTGGGCGATGCCGGCGTGGAATTCACCGTTTCTTCCGGAAGCGGAGCGCCTCCAGTTGGAACACTGGTTAACGAACTGCCTTCAACGCGATGTGGCCGAACTGCGAAGTCGCTTGGCCGCGGTCTGCGCATATACTTAGCCTTCAAACTCACTCCTCCGGAAGCGCTAACCACCGGGTGGCCCACTCAAGCCCGGTTTTGGCTTGAGTGGGGCAGTTCGCAATACGCCCCCGGGAATTCTGTGGCTTTTTCACCTCTATCTGCGATATAAGTTCCTCCATATTTGTGCTTGTAAGTGCGCTAACTTCGTTTACTGTACGCGAGGCCACTTTGGGACTACTTTCGTTCTTCCCTTTCCCTGAGAGAGTTTACTCTGGCGCCTCTGGGAGATGTCTCATTGCTCTGTGACGCAAATCCTAGACATTCCTTTCACGGACTAACTATCGTGTTGCGCGCCATGGTCCGGCTGCGTCCGAGGATCGTCCACCTCTCCTCTGTCTTGCTGATCGTTTTGTCCGCCCCGGCCATCTGCCCCGCACAAACCACAGCCCGCACTCTTCCCCGCGCTCTCGACCAGCTAGCCAGCGAAGCTGATGTCATCGTGCACGGTTATGTCGTGTCTGCCCGAGTAGAATCTCACCCCCAGCTCACGAACTTAATGACCGTCGTCGTGAAGATGAATGTCCTTGATACCTACAAGGGCAAGCCTCAAAAGTCGCTCGTCTTCCGGCAATATCTCCTCGATCTCCGCGCTCAACTCGGCGCAACCGAATACCGCAAAGGACAAGAATTACTCCTTCTCCTGGGACCGGTTTCCGAGTTCGGCTTGACCAGTCCCGTGGGACTGGAGCAAGGACGTTTTCTCGTCTCGCGTGATGCCAAAGGCAAAGCCGTGGCCGTCAATGGCCGCGGCAATTTGGGACTTTTCAATTCCGTCGAAAAGCGAGCGCAGGCCAATGGGGTCCAACTTTCGGCACGCACGACCGCACTGGTCCGGCACCCAGCCCCCGGGCCGATCCCACTTGCCGATCTGGAAGATGCCCTGCGCACCTTCGGGAGCGTGCGCTGATGCGATTCCTCATTCGGCTGACGCCGCGCCTCCTTCTTATATGCTTCCTGGCTCCCTTCGCGTCAGCAGGCGGCCCTCTTGTTGTGGGTGCCGGTCCGGCAGCGGGAACACGGCCAGCGTTCGGCATCGATGGCAAGCCCTTCACCTGGAATCCGGCCAAGATGCCCATTCAATACCGCATCGATCCTGGCCCCATGGCGGCAAATACCAGCGGAACAACAGTCATTGATCACGCATCGGGCGTGCAGCGTGTCCAGGGGATGTTCGGCGTTTGGCAGAGCACGCCTACTGCCAGCCTTTCGTTTTCCAATGCAGGCAATCTGCTGCCTGCTGGTGCATACACCTCTGGCGATCTCAGCAGCGCACAGCAATTCGACGCTGTTATCGGCTCCTGCCGATCCGGTGCACAAAATCCCGTCATCTTCGATGCCAATGGCAGTCTGCTCAACGCTCTCGGCCTTCCTCCCGAGGTCATCGGGTTCAACACCGGTTGCGCCCTCGACGCTACCAATGGATATCTCACCGGCTCCGCCATCGTCATGAACGGCCAGTTTCAAGATCGCGTGACCACTTCCAGCAATCTGGAAATGACCGTCAATGAATTCGATGAGGCCATCACCCACGAGATCGGTCACTTCACCGGTCTCGATCACTCGCAGATCAACCTCGACTTGCTACTGGAACTCCCTGCGGTTTGCGACGAAGACAGACTCGCCGGAATGCCCCTGATGTTTCCCTTCGCCTTCTGCCAGGCCAGGAAGGATGCGGGATTGCCGGTCCTGTCCCACGATGAAGTCGCTTGGATCTCAACCCTCTATCCCAACGCGTCTACGCCCAGCAACTACGGAACAATCAGCGGAACAATTTTCTTTGCGGACGGCATCTCGCAGGCACAGGGTGCCAATGTCATCGCTCGCCTTCTCGATGATCCCAGTACATCCGAAGATGAGTCGCGCCGGGTAGCCGTCTCCGTCGTCTCAGGCTATCTGTTCACCGGCAATCCCGGCCAGAGTGTCACCGCCAGCATTTCCGCAGACGAGAACAACACCGATGGCGACGCCTCCGGCTCGCGCAACACGTCCCTCATTGGCTATTACGAACTCTCAGTTCCACCCGGGACGTACACCATCGAAGTCGAGTCTGTCTTCGACGCATTCGTGGGCGGTTCCGGCGTCGGCCCGCTGAATCCTCCCGCGCGCCTGGTCGGAGACCCGGAATTCTGGAACGAGAACGAATCGGCCTTCGATTTTCCCCTCCAGCGCGATCCCATCATTGTGCACGCGGGTGACAACATTACGGGCACCGACATCATTCTGAACTATCAATTTCCCCGCTTTGATCAGTATGAAGACGGCGGAGCCTTCGTCGATACACCCATCCTCCCTCCCGTCTCGCCTGAGGAGAGCATGCACGCATGAGCCTCCGCTCGCGACAATTCGCGAACTACGCGGCGCTACTGCTGGTGGCCTCTGCAATCAGTTGCGGTGGCGGTTCCTCCTCCGGAGGGTCACAACCACCGCCCACGCAGACGCTCGTGATCACTTCGCCTTCGAACCTTCCCGGTACCCTGCAGAACGCATCCTATTCGTACACGCTGACCGCCGCCAATGGTCAGGGAGCGCTGAAATGGTCCATCTCTCCACTTCCCGTGGCTGCGCTGTTTGTGGATGGACTTACCATGGACGCCAATACGGGTGTGCTCTCGGGAACCGCAAATTTCCTGGGGGTTGCCGGATTCACAGCTCACGTGAGTGACTCGGCTTCCCACACCGCCAGCAAGCAGTTCAGCCTTGCCGCCTCCGGTCCGTTGCAACCCCTGCAGCCCCAGTCCTTCACCGTTTCACAATATCAAGACGTACTCTTGCCGGTTGCAGTATCAGGCGGTGTTCAACCTCTCACTGTGAGTATCGCGGCTGGTTCCTTGCCGGCCGGTCTTCGCCTTACAAGCGACGAAGCGAACCAGATCCTCATCCGCGGTAGTTCCATCCCACACGGCACCTTCCAGGCGACCGTCACCGTTCAGGACTCCTTCTCGCCTCCGGAAGTCGTCTCCGGTCTGCTGACGGTTATCGTGAGCGCACCTCCGTTCTCGGTCGCCGGTTCTCTGCCCAGTAAATTGCCCACCAACCGTCCTTTCAATGGACGAGTCGTCGCCGTGGGTGGCGTTCCTCCATACCACTTCGCACAATCCTCCGGAACACGTCCCCCCGGCCTGGGCGCAGTTGACCCGAACGGCGGCCAAATTCAAGGCACTCCCACAACAACCGGATCGTACAACTTCACCGTCGATGTCACCGACTCCAGTCAGCCCGTCCAGACCGCCAGCGGGAGCTACTCCATTACTGTCGCCGATCCCATCGGCCGAAACGATACGGTTGCCGCTGCCACTCCCCTCGAAAATGGCCAAATCACCGCCAGCACTTCTCCTTATATCGATCCGCCCGACAACGCGCCCCTCCCCGCCGATAATGATTACTACAAACTTGTTTCTTACTCCGGCGCCACCGTTCACATTGAAACTCAAGCACAAAGATGGTGGGGAGACATCGATCCCATCGACACTGTCCTCGAGTTAGTCGATGGCAACAATACCCGCCTGACCACTTGCCGCCAGCCGAACGTCACGATCAACACGTTCACTTCTGCTTGTATCAATGACGACATCGGCGGCAACCCACACGTCCTTGACTCCGCTTTGGACTTCAAGGTCCCGGGTGACCCCAATACTGCCACCACCTTTTACGTACATGTGCTCGACTTTCGAGGTCTCGCGCGCCCTGAGATGCAATACGCCCTGGACGTCTCTGGGCTTGCATCTCCACTCAAAATTCAGCCCAATCCTCTGCCCGGCGCTGCCCGTACCCTGAACTACTGGCAACAGTTGTCGGCCGCAAACGGGTTGGCCCCCCTTTCCTGGACCCTCGCCAGCGGCAACTTGCCTCCCGGCATTTCCATCGATTCGACCGGAGTACTCACCGGCATTCCTACTACCAATGGCGGCTACACCTTCACCGTCCGGGTAACTGACGGAAGCACACCTACGCAAACCGCCACCGCACAAAAGTCGATCACTGTCGTGGACCCGGTCAAAATCACCAGCCCCGCCACTTGGCCCGACGCATGTCTGAATCAGCCCTACACCTTCGCGGTGCAAACCACAGGAGGTTTGCCGCCCCTGCGGTGGAACTTCGATATGGGACTTGGTGGAATCTACTTGGATCCGTCGAGCGGTGTATTCAGCGGCACGCCCACTGTCGCTGGCACGTTTTCGGGCACCGTGTCTCTTAGCGATGAGACCGGATACTTTGTGACCCAAACAATCACCCTCACCATCAAGCAGTGTCCTTAGAAATCGACTACCCGAAGACAACTCAGGTGGCCTTGGTGTGATCTTGATTTTTGATTGCGGCAGCAAGGCAAGGGGTGCCCCACGTTTCGCGTTTTTCGAAACGTGGGATTCCACTGTCGTTTCGATGTTTGCCCTTTTGCCACCACCAACGACCGACGACCACTCCTTTACACTCCTTCCGCTAACGTGTTACTCTTGATCACGTTACAACGAAAACACAGAACAGGAGTGCATCAGGTTAGTGCTAGCCAGAGAGCAAAAAAAGTCCCTCATTGAGACCTATGCGACGCATCCTACCGATACCGGTAGCCCAGAGGTCCAGATCGCGTTGTTGAGCGAGCGCATCGGCCAATTGACGGAGCACTTCAAGACGCACCAGAAAGACCACGGCTCGCGCCGCGGCCTGCTCATGCTTGTCAGCAAGCGTCGCCGCTTGCTCGACTACTTGAAACAATACGACTCAGAGCGATATAAGGGCGTCATTACGAAACTCGGCATCCGT
>Ga0075424_100004118_pt1 | contig 13703 bp, 12 predicted proteins | sample SoiMethybrSBSTD3_FD_75301 | JGI IMG/M metagenome (GOLD analysis project Ga0075424, IMG submission 75301) | Bulk soil microbial communities from a Populus tree surrounding site in Tennessee, USA - Soil MetaG P. TD hybrid SBSTD3 | ecosystem: Environmental > Terrestrial > Soil > Tree plantation... | reverse complement strand
GTCACCGGGGACAGTCCCCACCGTCGCTACGCGGTCGTCCAGCTCGCCCGCGGGTCGGGGAGCGGCGTCAGCCGCGCCTCGATCGCCTCGCGGTCGGACTCGAGCCACGGCGGCAGGATCACCTTCGACCCGAGCTGGTCGAGCGGCAGGTCGACCGTGAATCCCGGGCCGTCGTCGGCGATCTCGTAGAGCACGCCGCCCGGCTCGCGGAAGTAGATCGAGTGGAAGTAGTGGCGGTCGATCACGGGCGTCGAGCGCACGCCGCGCTCGGCCAGCCGCTCGAGCCAGCGGGGATGCTCCGCCTGGGTCGTGCCCCAGGCGACGTGATGCACGGTGCCCGCGCCGGGGATGCCGGCGTGCGGGGCGCGCTCGAAGGTGATCGTGGCGGCCCGCTCCGACCCGCGCAGCTCCCAGGTCGACGGGGCCAGCGCGGTGGCGCCGAGCACGTCCTCGAGCACCCGGCGGCTGCCGTCCTCGTCGATGCTGTAGGCGCGGACGCCGATCAGCCCGCCCAGCGCGAACTCGGCCGGGATCTGGGGATGCTCGGCGGCGAGCAGCTCGGCGCCGGGGTCGACGGCGAGCTCGTGGCCGAGGCCCTCGGGGTCGGCGAAGCGCAGCCGGTCGCCGTCGCGCTCGGTGGCGATGCCCTCCGCAGCCAGCCGCTCCGTCCAGAAGTCGAGCGCCGCCTCGGACCCGACGCGTGAGATGAGCGTGTGCACCATCCCGGCGCCGGCGCGGCCGGGGCGCGCACCCGGGTACTCGAAGAATGTCATCTCGGTGCCCGGCGAGCCGTTCTCGTCGGCGTAGAAGAGGTGGTAGACGGTCGGATCGTCCTGGTTCACGGTCTTCGCGACCATCCGCAGGCCGAGGACGCGGGTGTAGAAGTCGACGTTCCCGGGCGCGTCGCCCGTGATCATCGTGATGTGGTGGATGCCCTCGAGGTGCATCGTGACCTCCTGGGTGCGTCGGTCGAAAGTGATTGCGCGGTCAATCATATCACGTTCGCCGTTGCGGTAGCGTCTGCGCTTGCGCCGATCGAAACGAGGTGGGCGGAAGTGGCGGCAGCGGTTGTGGCGGAACGCGTGGGGCGGGACTACGGGGCGGTGTGCGCCGTCTCCGACCTCTCGTTCGAGGTCGAGCCCGGCGACGTGGTGGGGGTGCTCGGCCGAAACGGCGCGGGGAAGACCACGTCGATCCGCGTGCTCACGACGATCGTCGCGCCCACCCGCGGCCGGTTCGCGGTCGCCGGCGTCCCGCACACGCGCCCGGACGAGATCCGCCGCCGGATCGGGGTGCTCCCCGAGGGCGGCGGCTACCCCGCCCGCCAGACCGGCGAGGAGCACCTCGTCTACCACGCCCGCCTGCGCGGCGCCTCCCGACCCTCGGCCCGGGCCGCGGCGGCCGCGCTGCTCGAGGAGTTCGGCCTCGCCGATCGCGCCCGCACGCCGCTTCACGCCTACAGCCTGGGCATGCGCCGGCGGCTCGGCATCGCCCGGGCGCTCGTGAACGACCCGGCCGTCGTCTTCCTCGACGAGCCGACGCTCGGGCTCGACCCGGCCGGCCGCCGGGTCGTGCTCGACCACGTGCGCGCGGTCGCCGGCGGGCGCGGCGCGGCCGTCCTGCTCTCGACCCACCTGCTGGACGACGTCGAAGCCTGCTGCACGCGCGTGCTCATCCTGCACCACGGCCGCACCGTGGCCGCGGGCACGGTCTCGGAGGTCGTTGCCCTGGCCGCGGCGCCGCGCTCGGCCGTCGTCCGCGTGGCGCCGGACGATGCCCGGCGCGCGGTCGCCGTCCTGGCTGCGACGCCGGGCGTCGGCGGTGCCGGGGAGGCGCCCGATCGGCCGGGCGAGCTGCGCGTCGATCTCGCCGCCGGCAACGGCGCCGCCGACCCGGCCGCGGCGCTGCGGGCGCTGCTCGACGCGGACATCGCCCCGCTTGGGCTGACCGTCGAGGGCGCGCGGCTGAGCGACGCCTTCCTCGAGATGACGGGGGCGGCATGAGCGCCGGGCGGTCGGCGCCGGGCTGGTGGGTCGTCCTCGGTCAGGAGCTGCGCGACGTCTGGCTGGGCGGGCGCGGCCCGGCACTGACGTTCGCGTTCAGCCTCATCCTCTCGGCGGTCGCCTACCTGGTGGCGACGAACACCGCCCTCAACTTCCTCGAGCAGCGCGAGGCGGTCGGCCTGATCGTGCAGGTGTCCGTCGCGATGGGCGGCATCCTGGTCGTGATCGCCGCCGCCGACGCGATCAGCGGCGAGCGCGACCGGGGGACGCTCGAGGCGCTCCTGCTCGCGCCGGTGCCGCGCCGCCAGATCGCGGCCGGGAAGCTGGCAGCGGCGCTCTCGCTGTGGCCGGCGGCGTTCCTGGTGGCCCTGCCGTACGTGTGGTTCCTCGGCCGCGGCGTCGGCGTGGTCGGCGACGCCGTCGTGGTCGGGCTGCTGGTGGGCACCCTGCTGGCGCTCGAGCTCGGCGCGCTCGGCCTCGTGGTCAGCCTGTTCGCCGGCTCGAACCGGGTCAGCCTCGCGCTCAGCCTGTTCGTGCTGCTCGCCCTGTTTGCACCGACCCAGCTCTCGGCCGGCGCCCAGCAGGGCTGGGCCGGCGACCTGATGCTGCGGGCGAACCCGCTCACGGCCGGCGTGCACTACGTCGGCCGCGTGCTCGTCGACGGCCACAGCCTGGGCAGCGAGGCCGACCTGCTGGTGGCGCCGGCCGTCGCAGCGATCGTGCTCGCCACGGTGGCGCTGCTCGCGTCCGGGCGCATGCATCTGCGGCCGGGAGGGGCGCGGTGAGGCGCGGGCTCGCGGCGCTGGCGGTCGCGGCGCTCGCGCTGACGTGGGCGGGTGCGGCGAACGCGTCCGTGTCGGTGACCGTCGACCGCATCGGCGTGGCGACCGGGCTGGGGAAGCGGTTCGCGTTCCGCTCGACGGTCGTGAACAGCGGGCCGGGCGAGGCCCGCGGCCTCGTCGCCCACCTGAACGTCGCCAGCCTGCGGCCCGGCGTCTACGTCGATCCCGAGGACTGGTCGACGAGCCGGACGCGCTACCTCGACCCGATCCCGGCCGGGGGAACGGCGACGGTGCGCTGGAGCCTCCAGGCGGTCAACGCGGGCTCGTTCGCCGTCTACGTGGCGGTGCTCCCGGCGGACGCCGCCGGCCGTCCGCCGACGGTGGGCCGTACGGTGCGGGTCACCGTGGCCGAGCGGCGCACCCTGGACGCCGGCGGCATCCTGCCGCTGGCGCTCGGCGTGCCCGCCGTGCTGGGGCTGGCCGCGGGTGGCCTGGCGCTGCGGCGCAGACGGTTCGTGTCGGCGGCCTGACCGGCCTCGCCGCCCGGGCCGAACACCTCGCAATTGGCGCACGCTGCGAACGCCAATTGGCCGCCAGGGCGGCGCTCAGGCGGCCGCCGGTTCCGCGATCCCCATGCCGGCCAGGGTGCCCTCGCGGATCGCCTCCTCGAACGACCGCGGGCTCAGGGTGTCGCCTGCTCGCTCGACCGTGACGCCCGCGGCGAGCAGCGCGTCGTGCAGGTCGTTCCTGGCGGTCCGCCCGGCGCTCACGACCAGCGTGTCGACGTCCTCGATCGACACCGCCCGGTGGGAGAAGACGTTCGCGCACTCGACCACCTCCGGCCGGAGCCCGACCGGGCGCAGGTGGTGGATCAGCTCGACGCCGGCCTCGTCCAGACGGGCCAGGTACAGGTTGCGCTGGTACTGGTGCACCGCCGCGCCGAAGGCGACCGCCGAGGTCATCAGCCGCACGTGGGCGCCGCGGGCGGCGAGCGCCTCGGCGACGTCGAGGCCGGTCCAGTCGCCGCCCCAGTCGCTCACGAGGACGCGCCCGCCGACCTCCGCGCCGGCGAGGGCGTCCCAGGCGTGGACGACATCGACGCCCGACCCCGCGAGCGCGGGCCGATACGCCTCGGCGCCGGTCGCCACAACGACCCGGTCGGGCGAGAGGGCGAGCACGTTGTTCGCGCCCGCGTCGACGCCGAAGCGGACCTCCGCGGCCGCCACCCAGCCCGACAGCACCTCGAGGAGGCCGCCCGCGATCTCGGCGTGCCCGGGCGCGCCGAGGGCAAAGCGCATCTGGCCGCCGGGCCCGGCGGCCCGCTCGAGCACGATCGCGCGGTGGCCGCACGCCGCGGCCGCCGCCGCTGCGGCACACCCGGCCGGCCCGGCGCCGATCACGACGACCGTCTCGGCCCGCGCGGCGGGCGCCGGCCGGGGCAGGCGGGCCTCGAAGCCCGTCCACGGGTTGACCGTGCAGGCGATCGGGATGCCCGCGTGGTAGTGGCCGATGCAGCCCTGGTTGCAGCCGATGCAGGGAGTCGCCGGCTCGCCGGCGCGCGCTTTCCGCGCCAGGCCGGGGTCGGCGATCATCGCCCGGGTCATGCCGACGGCCTCGCAGACGCCCTCGCCGATCATGCGGTCGGCCTCGGCCGGGTCGAGCACCCGCCCCGCTGCGATCAGCGGGACGGTCACGCGTGGCTTGAACCGGCGCGCGAACGCCTCGATCGCGTTTCGGCGGGTGGGGGAGGGCGGCACGATCCAGGTCGACCCGCGATAGGTGGACGACCCGCCCAGCGCGACCGAGACGTAGTCCGTCAGGCCCTCGTCGGCGACCGTCCCCGCCGCCTCGATCACGTCCGCCTCGTCGGTGCCGTCGAACGAGCCGCTCTCGTCGGTCAGCCGGCAGCCGACGGCACCGTCGGGGCCGATGCCTTCACGCATGGCCACCAGCACCTCGCGCAGGAACCGCAGCCGGTTCGTGAACGAGCCGCCGTAGCGATCCGTGCGGGCATTCGCGTGGGCCGACAGGAACTGGGTCGGGAGGTAGCCGAAGCCGGCGCACACCTCGACGCCGTCGAGGCCGCCGGCGCGGGCGAAGGCGGCCGCCTGGCGGTAGCCGTCGAGCATCTCCTCGATCTCGGCCACGCTCAGCTCCCGCGGCTCGGTCATGAACCGGGCGGAGGGGATCGACGACGCCGAGACGGCGGGCGGGCGCGGTCCCGCCGTGATGATCTCGCGGCCGCCGTGGAAGAGCTGGCAGAACAGGCGGGTGCCGTGCTCGTGAACGGCGTCCGCCAGCCGCCGGTAGGCCGGCACGATCTCGGGCAGGTAGCCGCCGACGGTGTGGGGCGTGAGCAGGCCGGTCGAGTGGATCGCGGTCGCCTCGATCACGATCAGCCCGGCCCCGCCGGCGGCCCGTGCCCGGTGGTAGGCGATGAGGTCGCCGGTCGGCAGGTGGTCGTGGACGAGCGTCGTCTGATGCGACGTCGAGACGACGCGGTTTGGGATCGTCACCGGGCCCAGCTCGAGCGGCGAGAAGAGGCGGTCGAGCATGCCGGGCAAGATATCGTGAACGTCCGTGACCGTCGCGGCGCTGTACGACATCCATGGCAACCTGCCCGCCCTCGAGGCCGTGCTGGCCGAGCCGGACGTGGCCGCGGCGGACGTCGTCGTCATCGGCGGCGACGCGCTCGAGGGGCCGATGCCCGTCGAGACGCTCGCGCTGCTCGAGAGCCTCGGCGAGCGGGTGCGCTGGCTGCGCGGGAACACCGAGCGCGAGGTGCTCGAGCGCCGCGACGCCGACCCGGACGAGGGCGGCATCTGGGACCGGCGGGCGACCTGGGTCGCGGCCCGGCTCACCTCCGATCAGCTCGCCCGCATCGCGGCGTGGCCGGCCACCGTCGCGGTCGACGTCGACGGGCTCGGCCCGACCCGGTTCTGCCACGCGACGCCGCGCGACGACGACGAGATCTTCACGGCGATCACCCCGGTCGAGGTCGTCGAGCCGATGCTCGCCGCTGCCGAGCCGACGGTGGTGTGCGGCCACACCCACGTCCAGTTCGACCGGGCGATCGGGGGGCGGCGGGTCGTCAACGCGGGGAGCGTCGGCTTCCCGTACGAGGACGTGGCGGGCGCCCGCTGGTGCCTGCTCGGACCGGACGTCGAGCTGCGGCGGACGGCCTACGACATGGAGGCGGCGGCGGCTCGGATCGGCGCGACCGACATGCCCGGGGCGGGCGAGTTCGCCAAGGAGACCCTCGAGCCGGCCACGGCGGAGGAGGCGACGACGCACTTCGAGGCGGTGCGCATCGGGCGGGAGTGACGGGCGCGGACGGCGAACCTCACTGCCATCTCAGTGGCACTGCCCCCCGCAGCGTCCACCGTCCGCATCCCGTATCGATTCGGATCGAGGTGCGCGTCCTTGGTGCCTACCCTCGGAGGCGCGTTGCGCAATGGTGTCCATTGCTGGGGGTTCCACTCGCGGGATCCGCACCCGAGGCGAGTTGCCCGGTGCGGACGCCGCATGGTGAGCGGTTCCCGGTTTCGGCAGCCGAGCCGTCTCCGCAGGAGACCTCTGGCTTTGCGTGCTCACCTCGCGGTGAGTTTGCCTTTGTCGATCCGTTGACCTCATCATCGACCACCCGTTGACCGTTGGCGTCGCTCGGACGGGGCGACTTGTCTCACCCTTTCGCGGTACCCGGGCGGTCTGGAACGCCCTTCCAGAGCGAGCCCCTCGGCGAATCCCCCGAAAGGGGGAAGCAGCCCTCGCCAGACTGTAGGACACTTCTCGCGCCTGGCATCCGTCCTCTTTTGTGGGCACGTTGCGAGCGTGATGCCAGGACGCGGTCGGTCGTTCAACCCCCCCAGAACGGCCACCTCGGGTCCCGCGGGCGGGCCTCACAGGAGGCCCGCCAGCGAGGACGTCCCCGCCGCCATAATCCCCGGATGCGCGGGCTCCTCGAGGCGGTGCCGAACTTCTCGGTCGGGCGCGACCGCGCCGTCCTCGCCGCCATCCACGCCGCGATCGAGGGGCATGCCCGCGTGCTGGACGTCCATGCCGATGCCGACCACAACCGGTCGGTCTTCACGTGCGTCGGCGCGGCGGACGGGCTGGTGGACGGCCTCGAGGCCGGGATCGCCGTCGCCGCGGAGCGGATCGACCTGGCGGCGCACGAGGGCGTGCACCCGCGGGTGGGCGCCGCCGACGTCGTCCCGATCGTCCGGTTCCGGAAGGGGGATCCGGAGCCGGCCCGGGTCGCCCATGCACTGGGCGAGCGGATCGGCCGCCGGGGCATCCCGGTGCTCGGCTACGCGGAGCTCGGCGACGGCCGCCGTCCGGCAGCCTTTCGCGCGGCGGGAACGGACGCCCTGGCGGCGAAGCTCGCAGGCGGGGAGATCGTCCCGCTGTACGGCCCGGCGCGGCTGCATCCAAGCGCCGGGGCGGTCCTGCTGGGCGTCCGCCCGCCGCTGGTCGCGTTCAACGTCGACCTGCGCACCGACGACGTGGAGGTGGCGCGCGCGATCGCCGCGACGGTGCGCGAGCGCGACGGCGGCCTGCCCGGCGTCCAGGCGCTCGGGCTGCGACTGGCGGGCACCGGCCGCGCCCAGGTTTCGATGAACCTGATCGATGTCGCGGCGACGCCGCTCCACGTCGTCGTCGCCGAGGTCGCGCGGCTCGCGGCGGAGCGGGGCGTCGAGGTGGAGCGGGGCGAGCTCGTCGGGCTCATGCCGGCCGCGACGGCCGCGGCCGCGGCCGGGGCGTCGCTTGCGATGGACGGCATGGCCCCGGACCGGGTGCTCGAAGTCGCCGCCGGCGGCGAGTTCGGCGCGTAGCGCCCGCGCCGGGGCGATAGGCTGCGCGCCCGTGGCGGCCACGATCGAGCTTTCCGGACACGATCTGGGCATCGCCGACGTCGAGCGGGTCGGCGTCGGCGGCGAGACGGCCGTGCTCGGCCCGCGGGCGCTCGAGCAGCTCGCCGCGTCGCGGGCGCTCATCGACCGCGTCGTCGCCGACGGCACGCCCACCTACGGCGTCAACACCGGTTTCGGCCGCTTCGTCGACGTGCACATCGCGCCCGAGCAGGCGGCCCAGCTCCAGCTGAACCTGCTGCGCAGCCACGCCTGCGGCGTCGGTGAGCCGTTCCCCGACGAGGTGGTGCGGGCGGCGACGCTCCTGCGCGCGAACGCACTCGCCAAGGGCTCGTCCGGCGTCCGCGTCGAGCCGGTGCAGCTGCTGCTCGACCTGCTGACGGCCGGCGTGGTGCCGGTCGTCCCCTCGCGCGGGTCGCTGGGTGCGAGCGGCGACCTGGCGCCGCTCGCCCATCTCGGCCTTGTGCTGGTCGGGGAGGGCTACGCCCGCTTCGGCGGGGAGACGCTGCCCGGCGGCGAGGCGCTGGCCCGGGCCGGGCTCGAACCGGTCGTGCTGGCCGCCAAGGAGGGCCTTGCGCTCATCAACGGCACCCAGTTCATGGCGGCGATCGGCGCGCTGGTGCTGGCCCGTGCCCGCCGGCTGGTGAAGATCGCCGACGTCGCCGCTGCGCAGACGCTCGAGGCGGTGCGGGCGTCGCGGACGCCGTTCGCGCCGGAGCTGCAGGCACTCCGGCCCCACCCAGGGCAGATCGCGTCGGCCGCGAACCTCTACCGGCTGCTGGACGACTCCGAGATCGTCGCCTCGCACCGCTGGTGCGGCCGCGTGCAGGACGCCTACTCGCTGCGCTGTGCGCCGCAGGTGCACGGCGCCGTCCGCGACGCCGTCGCGTATGCCGAGGGCGTGGTCGGCATCGAGCTGAACGCCGCCACCGACAACCCGATCGTGCTGGCGGAGCGAGGCGAGGTGCTCTCGAACGGCAACTTCCACGGCGAGCCGGTGGCGATCGCGCTCGACACGCTCAAGCTGGCGCTGTCCGAGCTGGCGTCGATCAGCGAGCGCCGGATCGAGCGGATGCTGAACCCGGCTCTCTCGAACGGCCTGCCGGCGTTCCTGACCGAGGACGGCGGCCTGAACTCGGGCTTCATGATCGCCCAGTACGTGGCGGCCAGCCTGGTCAGCGAGGACAAGGTGCTCGTCCATCCGGCCAGCGCCGACTCGATCCCGACGAGCGCCGGCCAGGAGGATCACGTCTCGATGGGCGCGACCGCGGCCGTGCACCTGTGGCACGTGTGCGCGAACGTCGAGCGGGTGCTCGGGATCGAGCTCCTCTGCGGCGCCCAGGGCGTCGACTTCCTGGCGCCGAAGCGGCCCGGCCCGGCGGTCGCCGCCGCCCACGCCGCGGTGCGCGAGCTCTCGGCGCACGTCGACACGGATCGCTCGCTGGCGAGCGAGATCGAGGCGGTGGCCGGCCGTATCCGCAACGGCTCGCTCCTGGCCGCCGTCGAGGCCGGCTCGGCGCCGCTGCTCTGAATCGGGGTCAGACCCCGAACGCCGGCCGTGACACTCCTGTTGCGCTTCCGTTCGGGGTCTGACCCCGCCTACGGCACCATCTTGTAGATCGAGCCGTCCAGCGAGATGACGTAGAGCCCGCCGGAGCGGCCCTCGCCGAACGACGAGATCTGCGGCACCTTGAAGCTGATCTTCATGGCCACCGGCCGGCCGCCGGCGGCGCGCCGCTTCCAGATCCGGCCGGAGCAGAAGTCGGCGTAGATGTAGTAGCCGCGCAGCCTCTTCAGGATCGTGCCGCGGTAGACGTAGCCGCCGGTGACGGCGCAGTTGCCGGGCCCGGAGGCGACCGAGTGCGGGTACTGGATCGCCGGGAACTTCAGGTGGGTGCGGTTGATGGGCTGCACCTTGAAGACGTGCGTGCCCTCGTAGTAGCTCCACCCGAAGTTGGTGCCCGCGGGTGTGCCGGACTTCAGGTGGTCGATCTCCTCCCAGTTGTCCTGGCCGACGTCGCCGATCCACAGGTCGCCGGTCGTGCGGTCGAACGAGAACCGCCAGGGGTTGCGCAGGCCGTACGCGTACACGCGCGGCCGCACGCCGGGGATGCGCACGTTCAGGCGCAGGATCGCGGAGAGCGGGCCGCCGCTCTGGCCGCGGTCGTTGGGGTCGCCCTCGCTGCCGCCGTCGCCGAGCCCGATGTAGAGCCTGCCGTCCGGCCCGAACTGGAGCTGGCCGCCCTTGTGGTTGGAGAACGGCGGCTGGTTGACCTTCGCGATGATGACCTTCGAGGCCGGGTTGGCGATGTTCGGGTGGAGCCGCTCGACGCGGTAGCGGGCGACCCGGGTGTCGCCGTTCTTGTTGATGAAGTCGACGTAGAAGAACCCGTTCGTGCGGTAGGCCGGGTCGAACGCCATCGAGAGCAGGCCCTCCTCGGAGGTGCAGCTGACGTTCGCCGTGATGTTCAGGAACGGCCTGCGCAGCAGCCTTCCGGCCCGGTCGATGCGGATCACGCCGCACTTGTCGACGACGAAGAGGCGGGTGTCGCCGGGCGGCGAGGTCAGGTAGACCGGGCTCGCCAGGCCGTGCAGGATCCGCTGCAGCCGCACCGCGCCGCTGGCCTTCGAGCCCGAGCTCGCGCAAGCGAGGGCGGAGGCCACGGCCACGGCCGCGGCGATCAACATGAGGCGCCGACCCACCCGGCCATGCTAGACGATGGCTCCCGCCCTTACGGGTGGAGCGGTCACAGCCCTGATAGCGTTTCGGCATGGCCACAGCCGCCGACACCCTGGTCGAGTCGCTCGTCGGCGACCTCTCCGCGGTGCGCGCGCCGCGCGGCTCGGAGCTCCACTGCAAGGGCTGGCACCAGGAGGCCGCCCTGCGCATGCTCTGCAACAACCTCGACCCCGAGGTGGCCGAGGACCCGACCCGGCTCGTCGTCTACGGCGGCTCCGGCCGCGCCGCCCGCAGCCACGAGGCGCTGCGCGCCATCGTCGCGGCCTTGCTCGAGCTCGAGTCCGACGAGACGCTGCTCGTCCAGAGCGGCAAGCCGGTCGCCGTCTTCCGCACGCACCCGGGCGCGCCGCGCGTCCTGATCGCGAACTCGCTGCTCGTGCCCCGGTTCGCGAACTGGGACGAGTTCCGCCGCCTCGAGGCTGAGGGCCTGACGATGTTCGGCCAGATGACGGCCGGCTCGTGGATCTACATCGGCACGCAGGGGATCCTCCAGGGCACCTACCAGACCTTTGCGGCCGCCGGAGAGGCCCACTGGGGCTCGCCCGACCTGGCCGGCCGCACGATCCTGACCGCCGGGCTGGGCGGAATGGGCGGCGCCCAGCCGCTCGCCGCCTCGCTGGCCGGCGCCGCGAGCCTGAACGTCGAGGTCGACCCGCACCGGATCGAGCGCCGCCTCGAGACGCGCTACCTGGACGAGGTGGCGGACGGCCTCGACGACGCCGTCGCCCGCGTGCAGCGCCACGCCGCCGACGGCCGCGGCGTCTCGGTCGGCCTGCTCGGGAACGCCGGCGAGGTCTTCCCAGAGCTGCACCGGCGCGGGGTGCGCTTCGATCTCGTCACCGATCAGACCTCGGCCCACGACATGCTGAACGGCTACGTGCCGGACGGGATGAGCCTGGCCGAGGCGCTCGAGCTGCGCGAGCGCGACCCGGACGGCTACGTGCAACGGGCGCGCGAGACCGCCGTCCGCCACGTCCAGGCGATGCTCGACATGCAGGCCGCCGGCAGCCACGTGTTCGACTACGGCAACAACCTGCGCACCGAGGCCAGGGACGCGGGCCTCGCGAACGCGTTCGACTTTCCCGGGTTCGTGCCCGCATACGTGCGGCCGCTCTTCTGCGTCGGCGCCGGACCCTTCCGGTGGGCGGCGCTCTCCGGCGACCCCGCCGACATCGCCCGCATCGATCGGGCGCTGCTCGAGGAGTTCCCCGACGACGTGCTGCTGCAGCGCTGGCTGCGGCTGGCCCCCGACCGGGTCGCGTTCCAGGGGCTGCCCGCGCGGATCTGCTGGCTCGGCTACGGCGACCGCGCCCGGGCCGGGCTGCTCTTCAACGATCTCGTCCGCCGGGGCGAGGTGTCCGCCCCGATCGTGATCGGGCGCGACCATCTCGACACGGGCTCCGTCGCCTCGCCGTTCCGCGAGACCGAGTCGATGCAGGACGGCTCCGACGCGATCGCCGACTGGCCGATCCTGAACGCGCTGCTCTCGGCCTCCTCCGGCGCGTCGTGGGTGTCCGTGCACCACGGCGGCGGTGTCGGTATCGGCAACTCGATCCACGCCGGCCTCGTCATCGTGGCCGACGGCACCGCCGAGATGGACGAGCGGCTGCAGCGCGTGCTTACGAACGATCCCGGCATCGGTGTCGCCCGGCATGCGGACGCCGGCTACGAGGTGGCCCTCGGCGCCGCCCGCGAGCGCGGCGTGCGCCTGCCGATGAGCGAGCACGGCGCGTGAGCGACCGCGTCGCCGTCCTCACGGGCGTGACGGGCGGGTGGGGCCGGGCGGTGCTCGACCGGTTCGCCGAGCAGGGCTGGAAGGTCGTCGCGACGCATCGCGGCGACGCGCCGGGCGACCTCGCGGGCGACGTGCTGCCGGTGGAGGCCGACCTGACCGATCCCGCGTCCGCGGAGGCCGTCGTGGCCGCGGCGCTCGACCGCTTCGGCCGGCTCGATGCGCTCGCGAACGTCGCGGGCGGGTTCGCGATGGCCGGCCGGATCGACGAGGCGCCGGTCGACGTCTGGCGAGCGCAGCTGGCCGTGAACCTCGACACGGCGTACAACATGACCCGCGCCGCCCTTCGCCCGATGCGCGCCGCCGGCCGCGGCGCGATCGTCTACATCGGGACGTCCGCCACGGAGCGGCCGTTCCCGGGCGCCGCCGGGTACATCGTCTCGAAGACGGCCCTCGCCGGGCTGATGCGGGCGGTCGACGCCGAGGTGCGCACCGAGGGCATCCGTGCCAACACCGTCGTCGTCAGGATCGTGGACACGCCCCGCAACCGGGCCGACAACCCCGACGCCGACTTCTCCCGCTGGACGACCGGCGCCGAGCTGGCCGCGGTCATCGAGTGGCTGTGCGGCGACGACTCCGCGCCGCTCTCCGGCGGGATGATCCCCGCGTATGGCCGCGCCTGACGGCGGGCCGAGCTTCCGGCTCGAGAACCTGGCTTCCGCCGCCTCGCCGGCGGGGACGGGCGCGCCGCTGCGCGGCGGCGATCTCGGCCGCGTGCTGGAGGTGGGGCCGGCGGCGATCGCCGTCGTCGACGGCCGGATCGCGGCGGTGGGGGAGCCGGCCGACGTGCGCGCCGCCCATCCCGACCTCGAGCCGGTCGACGGCCGCGGCCGGGTCGCCATCCCGGGGCTGATCGACTGCCACACCCATCCCGCCTTCGGCGGCGACCGGGCGAACGAGTTCGACCTGCGCGCCCAGGGCGCCGACTACGAGCGCATCCACGCATCGGGCGGTGGGATCGCCGCCACCGTCGCCGCGACCCGGGGGTTGGACACCGCCGGCCTGCGGGCCGCGGTGGCCCGGCACATGGGCTGGATGGCCGCGCACGGCACGACCACCGCCGAGGGCAAGTCCGGCTACGGCCTCGACCGCGACACGGAGCTGCGCAGCCTCGAGGCGGTCGCGGCCGTGGACGCGATCGAGACCGTGCCGACCTGGCTCGGCGCGCACAGCGTGCCGCCGGAGTTCGGCGACGGCGACGCGTACCTCGACTTCGCGCTGGCCGAGGTGCTGCCGGAGGCCGTGAAGGTGGCCGAGGCGGCCGACGTCTTCCTCGAGCGGGGCGCGTTCTCGGCCGAGCAGGCCGAGCGCTACCTGCGCGCGGCGGCCGCCCAGGGGCTCGCCCTGCGATTGCACGGCGACCAGTTCACGGAGTCGGGCGCGATTCCGCTGGCGATGGAGCTCGGCGCCCGCTCGGTCGACCACCTCGAGGCGACCGGGGCCGACGGCGTCGACCGGCTCGCGGCGAGCGACGTGGCGGCGGTGCTCCTGCCCGTCGCCGCCCTCTACCTGCGC
>Ga0075424_100004115_pt1 | contig 13708 bp, 11 predicted proteins | sample SoiMethybrSBSTD3_FD_75301 | JGI IMG/M metagenome (GOLD analysis project Ga0075424, IMG submission 75301) | Bulk soil microbial communities from a Populus tree surrounding site in Tennessee, USA - Soil MetaG P. TD hybrid SBSTD3 | ecosystem: Environmental > Terrestrial > Soil > Tree plantation... | reverse complement strand
TCACGATATGGGCACCAACGATTTTCTGACCGGATTGATGGAAAAGCATGAAAAGATGGCTTGGATGCTGAGGTCCTTTCTGCAAGCCGAATCGGTTTAATTGTTTCTACAGCGGCGTGCTTGAGAGTGATGAAATCCGACGGGTAAGAACAGGATCCTTGTATGGCTGAGCGAATACCCGCAATTTTCTTCAGGCACGGCAATCCGATGCATGCTTTGCTGCGAAATAGTTACACTCCGGGCGATGCCAACGGCACCATCTTCCGGGTTACGCGTAAATGACTGCGGATCATTATTTGAAAGGAGAACGCACATGGCAGATGCCTACAAACAAGCGACCGGTTCCACGATGAGCACGGGCGCGCCAGCGCCGAGCGACCGCGACTCCCTGACGGTCGGACCCGATGGTCCGATACTGCTTCACGACGTTCATTTTCTGGAGCAAATGGCGCATTTCAACCGCGAGAAGGTTCCCGAGCGTCAGCCCCACGCCAAGGGCGCGGGGGCTTTCGGCGTATTCAAGGCGACCGAAGACGTCACCGCGTTCACCCGGGCGGCCCTCTTCCAGAAAGGCGCGACGACCGACATGCTCGCGCGTTTCTCGACCGTCGCAGGAGAGATGGGCAGCCCCGACACCTGGCGCGACGTGCGCGGCTTCTCGCTCAAGTTCTACACCGACGAGGGTAATTACGATCTAGTGGGCAACAACACGCCGATATTCTTCGTTCGCGATCCGATGAAGTTTCCACACTTCATCCGCAGCCAGAAGCGGCTTCCCGATTCAGGTCTTCGCGACAATCACATGCAATGGGATTTCTGGAGCAGCAATCCCGAATCGGCGCACCAGGTGACCTATCTGATGGGTCCGCGAGGGTTGCCCCGCACGTGGCGGAACATGAATGGCTATGGCTCCCACACCTACATGTGGATCAATGCGGCGAGCGAGAAGTTCTGGGTGAAGTATCACTTCCATACCGAACAAGGCATGGCGTTCTTCACCAACGCCGACGCCGCCGCGATGGCGGGCTCCGATGCGGATTTTCACAGGCGCGATCTATTCCAGGCAATCGCGCGCGGCGACCATCCGAGCTGGACCTTGTCGGTGCAGGTCATGCCGTACGCCGAGGCCAAGACCTATCGGATCAATCCGTTCGACCTGACCAAGACCTGGCCGCACGCGGACTATCCTCTGATCAAGGTCGGCACGATGACGCTCAACCGCAACCCGGAGAACTTCTTCGCGCAGATTGAGCAGGCGGCGTTCTCGCCCGGCAACACGGTGCCCGGCATCGGCCTGTCCCCCGACAAAATGCTCCTCGGCCGCGCCTTCGCGTACAACGACGCGCAACGCAATCGGATCGGCACCAACTTTCACCAGCTCCCGGTCAACCGGCCCAAGGTGGCGGCGAACACGTACATGTTCGACGGCCAGATGACCTACCAGCACAGCGGCAATGCGCCAGTATATGCACCGAACAGCGGCGGCCGGCCCTGGTCGGAACACGCCGGCGCTATCCCCGATGGATGGGAGGCGGACGGCGACATGGTGCGCAGCGCCTATACGCTGCGGCCCGAGGACGATGATTTCACGCAGCCCGGCATTCTTGTGCGCAAGGTCTTCGACGACGCGCAGCGCAGCGCGTTCGTCGACACCGTCGCGGGCAGCCTGCTCGGCGGGGTGCGCGAGCCGGTGCTTGGCCGCGCCTTCGAGTATTGGCGGCGTGTCGATGCCGAAATCGGACGGCGCATCGAAGACAAGGTGCGGTCCGGCACGGCGACGAAACCAGCCGAAGGCATGGGCGAGCGCTGAACGCCCCGCAAGCAGGGCCAGGGAGCGCGAAGACCTGATCGGAAATAGGGTCAGCGATTTGAAGCAGTGTCCGAAGGAGATCGCCCTGCGCATGGTCTGGCACTGGTGGCATTGCGACGAGGATTACGGTCGCCGCGTCGCCGAGGGCACAGGCATCGATCTCGAAGAGGCCAAATCGCTGCCGCCGCTGCCGGGCAAGCCGGCTCCAGGCGAGAACCGCACGGCGAGCACTTACACGAGCGGCAACTCCGAAGCGCAAGAGCAGCATGCAACCGTTGCGACCCAACAGAGGGCGGCAATATATCTGCCTCCGTTCGTCAGCAGAGGAGGAGCACATGCAGTCCCGCAGATTTTGAAGCTGTTCGTCCCTCTTTCGATCGTCGTATTGGCTTCCCTGGCATTCTCGCAAAGCATTGAGCTGCGCACCGGAGCAACTGCCGTTCGCGACGACTGGAAATCCGATAACCCCGGTGTCCGTCGCCTCATCAAACCCTCGGACCTGCCGGCGCCGCCGCCAGCGACGGCCGCGGACGGTGAAAAGTCGGTCGCCAACATCGTGAAGTTGGTCGAGCCGCCGCAGGGCGCGCTGCCGAAAGTGCCGGACGGCTTCGCGGTCGAGGTATTCGCAAGCGGATTCAAGCAGCCGCGCACCCTGCGCATCGCACCGAACGGCGACATCTTCCTGTCGGAGTCAGGCACTGGACGGGTGCTCGTGTTCCGCGCAGGTGCGGGCGGCGGGCCTGCAAAGGCTGAGGTCTTCGCCGAAAACCTGGATCGTCCTTACGGCATCATCTTTCCAGCCGCCCGCCAATCCCCAGTACATCTATGTGGCGGCGGCGAATCAGGTGGTCCGTATCCGTATCACAGCGGAGCGGTCAAAGCCGCGGCTCCGCCAGATGTAGTCATTGCCAACATCCCGACCAAGCGGCACTGGACGCGCGATCTGGCGGTGTCCCGGATGGCAAGCGCTTGTTCCTCGCCGTCGGCTCGGGGTCCAATGTCGGGGGCGACATGACGACCCGGATGACGCCCGAGCAGATCCGACAGAATGAGAAAACCCATGGCCGTGGCGCGACCTGGGGCGAAGAAGAAAATCGCGCCGTGGTGCGCGTCTTCGATCCGGAGGGAGAGAGCGTTCGGAACTACGCCACCGGACTGCGTAACTGCTCGGGCCTGGCGATGCAGCCCGGCACCGACAACGTGTGGTGCGTCGTCAACGAGCGCGACCACCTCGGGCCCAACCTCGTGCCCGACTTCATGACGCTGGTGCAGGACGGCGCGTTCTACGGCTGGCCCTGGTACTACATCGGCGATCATGAAGATCCGGTTTTCAAAGGCAAGCGTCCCGACCTCAGGGGCCACGTGCGCGTACCCGAGGTGTTGATCCAGGCGCACTCCGCCGCGCTGAGCGCCGTGTTCTACGATCGAGACGCCTTCCCCGCCGAGTACCGCGGCGATGCCTTCGTCGCGCTGCACGGTTCCCATAGCCGGCCCGAAAGGACCGGCTACAAGGTAATCCGCGTGCGCATGAAGGATGGCAAGCCGACCGGCGAGTACGAAGACTTCATGACCGGGTTCGTGGTGGACAACGACAGCGTCTGGGGCCGGCCGGCCGGAGTGGTCGTCACTTCCGACGACGCGTTGCTGGTGAGCGGCGATGCCAACGGCACGATCTTTCGGGTTACGCGCAAGTGACTCCGGGCTGCTGCGGTCGATTGTCGGCCAACGACAGCGCATGGAGGCGGGCATGGCGGCGGGGCGACCGAGAGGTTCTACAGTACGACAAAAGCCCATAGCGATCGCGCGATGCTCATTACATTCGCGATTCATAAAAACAAACGCGTCAGTAAAATGTGGTCAGAATAATCCAGCAGGGTAGGAGTACGTAAAAGAGTAGCGCTCCTGCGCGATAAGCGAACGGAGGTTCGAGATGATTCCGGCAATTCCTGAATCTTTGAAGTTGGAGCATGAAGATCTGCACGCTGATCTCGTGCGCGCAACCAAAGCCGGCGGCAAGACCGGCGAAGCGGCGAAAGCCGTGGCCAAGGTTCTGCATGAGCATTTTATCAAGGAGGAGGAATTTGCGCTTCCGCCGATCGGACTGTTGTCGGCGTTGGCGCGCGGCGAAATCGATCCAAAAATGCGCAGTGTTCTGCCCATGACCGATCGGCTCAAAGCCGAGCTGCCGGAAATGTTTCGAGAGCACCAAGCCGTGGTGGCGGCGCTGAAACAATTAACTGCCGCAGCAGAGGACGAAAAATTGTCTGAACATGCGCGCTTCGCCGAAAAACTCACGCTGCACGCGCAAACAGAGGAAGAGGTTCTCTATCCGGCGGCCATCCTGGTCGGCGAGTATGTCAAGCTCAAACTTGGCGTGTAGCCAGCGGTCATACCGGAGAACCAAAAAATAATACCATCGCGCTGTCCCGCTCTCATCTGATATCGCGGCGTAGGGAACGACCGCGACCGTTCCCTGCATTGCCAGCCGCCTGGTAGAGAAACAATGCAAGGGACCGCTCCAGTGAAAAACGGTAGCGAAGCGTGAAGCAGGAACTCATGAGCGGACAACGGAGTCCTAATCCGGCCGAACCCTCCGGGAGCCGGTGGACATCAAGAACGCTTACCGAAGCATTCTTCTCGAGTCTTTGTTCTGCTTCAACGGACAGAGCCGCTCTCACCAAATTCGCGTGGCTTTCGATCGCTGCAGCGATTGCCACGATCAGCCTGAAGGCGAGCGCCTATTACATCACCGGATCCGTAGGTCTTTTGTCCGATGCGCTTGAGTCGGTCGTTAATCTGATTGCGGCATTGATGGCCCTCGCCATGCTTGCGGTCGCCTCGCGTCCCCCCGACGAGATGCACGCGTTCGGCTATAGCAAGGCAGAATATTTTTCCAGCGGGCTCGAGGGCGCGTTGATCCTGCTTGCCGCCGCGAGCATTGCCTGGACTGCCGTTCCACGCCTGATCGCGCCCCGCCTGCTAGAGCAGGTCGGCCTCGGTCTCGCCGTGTCGGTTTTCGCTGCGCTCCTTAACTACGCCGTCGCGCGGGTCTTGCTCGAGGCGGGTCGCAAATATCGCTCAATCACGCTTGAGGCGGACGCCCGTCACTTGATGACCGACGTCTGGACCTCCGCTGGGGTCGTCATCGGGGTCACCGTTGTGTTTTTTACCGGGCTGCTTCGCCTCGATCCGATCATCGCGCTGATCGTTGCGGTCAATATTATTTGGACCGGAGTCAAACTGTTGCGAGGCTCCGTGCTCGGCCTGCTTGATACGACCCTGCCTGCCGCGGAGCAACAGGCCATAAAGCAGATTCTCAGCCGGTACGAGCGCGACGGCATCCGTTATCACGCGTTGCGCACCCGGCATGCGGGCAGCCGCTCGTTCATTTCGTTCCACGTGCTCGTGCCGGGTGAGTGGAGCGTGCAACGTGGCCATGATCTGCTGGAAGAAATGGAGCGCGAGATTCGAACAGCGGTTCCGGGTGCCACTGTGTTTACCCATCTGGAACCGATCGGTGATCCGACGGCTTGGGAGGATACTTCCCTCGATCGCTTTTGATCGCCCGCCCAATAGGAAGTCGGCACCCCGATGGCCGCGCGCTCAATTATCTAACGTCAACTCCCGAGAGCGCCGCTGTCCTTAGCGGTTCTAGACTCGAAGCTATCACAGAGATAAATGGTTCACGAAGCAAGCTGTGCTTAACAATCGAAGGAAGCCATCCTGTTTCTTAACTCAGACCAGGAAGGATGACTGATATGAGTGAGGAACCAAAGGTAGCCTATTTCTCCATGGAGATAGCCTTGGAGCCGGGAATGCCGACCTATAGCGGCGGCCTCGGCGTTCTCGCCGGAGACACGAAGGAAAGAAAAATAATAAGAATTAATAAATTTCTTTTCCGAACTTCGTGTCCTTCGTGCGCTTCGTGGTGAAATTTCTGCTCAGAAAGTTTGCGCAAGCCGCGCAAATTTGCAGGGATGTTAGTACGAACCGTACTCTCGGACGGATGGGTTCGCCGATAAACTTCTGGCCAAGATGAGGCACCAATTCGGCGGCCACGCAATCAAGAAGGAAGAATGAGCCGCCGGAAGAGTCTAGACAGGTTTCGTGCCTATGAGAGGAGAGCGCTGTGAAATTGAATGTCGCGAAAAAGCTCATCCAGTCCCATCTTCTAGAGGGTGAGATGAGAGCGGAAAAAGAAGTAGGTATTCGCATTGACCAGACCCTGACACAGGACGCCACTGGGACCATGGTGATGCTAGAGCTCGAAGCCATGGGTCTTCGCCGGGTGAAGACAGAGCTTTCTGCGCAATATGTCGATCACAACCTGCTCCAAACCGATTTCAAAAACGCTGACGATCATTTGTTTCTGCGAAGCGCCTGCAAAAAGTTCGGAATCTGGTATAGCCGCCCGGGAAATGGCGTGAGCCATCCGGTGCACATGGAGCGTTTCGGCATCCCCGGCAAAACACTGCTGGGTGCTGACAGTCACACCTGTGCTGCTGGCTCGCTGGGGATGCTGGCGATCGGCGCAGGTGGGTTGGAAGTGGCTCTGGCAATGAACGGCGAGGCGTTCTACGTCAGGATGCCGAAAGTCCTTGGCGTAAACGTGACCGGTGAACTGTCGGACTGGGTGAGTGCAAAGGATGTGATTCTTGAAATGCTACGCCGGCATGGCGTTGATGGGGGAATCGGCAGGATTATCGAATATTATGGGCCCGGCCTGGATAGCCTAAGCGCCATGGATCGCCACGTGATTGCTAACATGGGAGCCGAACTCGGCGCGACGACCAGCGTGTTTCCCTCTGACGCTGCTGTCAAGCGCTTCCTCGACTCCCAAGGCCGCGGCGAAGATTGGGTCGAGCTCGTTGCTGATGAGCATGCTGAGTATGATGAATACGGAGAGATCAATCTGTCTGAGCTCGAACCGCTCATTGCCTTGCCGAGCAGTCCGGGCAAGGTGGTACCCGTACGTGAGGTAGCCGGCCGCGAGATCTATCAGGCCATGGTTGGATCCTCGGCCAATCCCGGACTGCGGGATTTCGCCATCGCCGCCTTAATCGTTGACGAAAAACAGATTCATGACCGGGTCTCTTTTGACATCAATCCGACCTCCCGCCAGATCTTGGAGAACTTAACTGAGCAGGGACTGCTCGGAAAACTCATCCGGGCGGGAGGGCGAATCCACCAGGCCGGCTGCAATGGTTGTATTGGCATGGGGCAGGCGCCGGCCACTGGCCGGATCAGCCTCCGTACTGTGCCGCGCAACTTTCTCGGTCGTTCCGGAACAAAAGAAGACCAGGTCTATCTGTGCAGCCCTGAAACCGCTGTGGCTTCGGCACTCACCGGCGCGATCACTGATCCACGCTCCCTCGGCATGCGATATCCGAGATTCATCGAGCCGGAAAGGCTGATCATTAATACCGACATGCTGGTTGCGCCGGTAAAAGATGGGGAGAAAGTCGAGCTTGAGAAGGGACCCAACATCGCGCCGCTGCCGCCGTTTGATCCACTTCCCGATTCGATAGAGGGACCGGTCCTTTTGAAAGTGGGCGACAACATTTCTACGGATGCAATCATGCCTGCAGGTGAGCAGGTGCTTCCGTACAGGAGCAACATCCCTGCGATCAGCAAGTTCGTGTTTGCGCGGATCGATGAAACTTATCACGATCGCGCCATGGAGTACGTTCGGTCCGGCTCTTTAATCGTTGCCGGGAGGAATTACGGTCAGGGATCGAGCCGCGAGCACGCTGCGATCGCACCGAGATACCTCGGGCTCAAAGCCGTTATTGCCAAAAGCTTCGCCCGCATTCATTGGCAGAACCTCGTCAACTTCGGGATTCTTCCGCTCACGTTCGTCGATCCGGCTGACTGGGAAAAGATTGACCGGAGTGATCTGCTCATCCTATCCAACGTCCGTGAAGCTATCCGTCGCGCAAAACAGGTGAACGTGATCAACAAGACCAAAGGAGAAAGCTACGCTACGGAGCATGGGATGACGCAACGGCAGGTGGAGATGGTTCTTACGGGAAGCCTCATCAATCTGATGCGGGAGCGTCAAGGTCAGTAAGCTCTGTGCTGCGAGATCCGCAGGGCGCACCACCGCGCTTGGTACCGGTTGCGCATCGATTCAAGGCAGTTCATGCGGGGGTAACGGTTCAGTCCTCATGGAGTGAAAAACAGATCCTTCGCTATGCGGAGCGAGAGATCTTGCTTTTGGTCGCATGCGAAGAAAGATTTCTCGCCTTTGGCTCGAAATGACAACCGCGGTACATCCACGCGATAGAGAATAGAGCGAACAGCGATTGGAATTTTTTGGATTTAAATCAAGACGATCGTGGCGCACAAGGAATCGCGAGCAAAGTTACGCAGCACCGAATGTTACTACTATAGCAATGATGACAAAAATTTAGTGGAGGTTTTAGTTTGCCGTTATGATGGATCTTCGTGAGTTTCTCGACCAACTGGAAAAAGCAGGCGAACTTCATACGGTCGCTGCAGAAGTCGACCCCAAACATGAGCTCGGCGCGATTTGCAAAATTTTCAACGAGCGGCCCAATAGTCCCGCTCTCCTCTTCGAAAATGTAAAAGGGTCGACGATTCCTGTGGTAGGCCAGCTGTTGGCAAGCGACCGGCGCGTCGCGTTGGCGCTAGGATTGTCGCAGAAGAACGTCTTCGAAGAGACGGTCCGGCGTGCGAGCGCCCCGATCGTTCCGCGGCGGGTTTCTGCCGGAGCTTGCCAGGAAGTCGTGATGGAAGGAGCCGAGGTCGATATTACGAAGCTGCCGCTGTGTACGAATAACCCGCGGGACGGCGGCCCTTATATCACAGCAGGCCACGTGATTATCAAAGATCCCGACTACGGCAATAATCTGGCGATCTATCGGATGATGCTGGTATCGAAGAATGAAGTGACAATCCGCTTCACACCGGGACATGATGGACATGATTTCATCAGGAACGCGGAGAAACGCGGGCAAAAAAACTTTGAAGTGGCGGTGTGCATTGGTGTGCCGCCTTCGGTTTACGTCGCTTCGCAGTTCGAACCGCGTGCGGGGATTTACGAGCTGGAGATCGCGGGCGGGCTCAGCGGTGAACCGGTCGATGTAGTTCGGTGCCGAACGATTGATCTCGAAGTGCCAGCGCTCGCCGAGATCGTCCTGGAGGGCGAACTCAAAATTCCGGCAAAAACCGGCGATGAAGGACCGTTCGGCGAATTTTGCGGCTATACAACCGCACAGATGCCGAACGAGCGAATCATGACGATCAAAGCGGTGACGCATCGACGCAATCCGGTCTACCATAATATATGGTTGGGTAAGCCGCCGCACGAGCACCTTTATGTCGATGCCCTGACCTATGCTGTAGCGGCCTATCAGGAATTGAAACCCGCTTATCCGGCATTGAAAAAAGCTTACGCTCCACCGTGGGGAGTTTCGATCGTTTTAATTCTGCAGTTGGAAAAACGCCTGATGCGGCCGGGTATCGTCAACAATATTCTGGCGGCGTCTCTCTATACGCGAAGCGGCAAATGGAAGCACGTGATGGTAGTGGATGATGACATTAATCTCGAAGATCCCAATGAAGTTCTCTGGGCACTGACCACACGATTCCAGCCGGCAACGGACATGTATGTGATTCCACGCAGCATCACGAGCTCCCTCGAGCCTTCGGCACGCGCCGATGGATTGACCTCCAAATTGATGCTCGATTTGACAATCAAAGAGAATTTCCGCGGCGAAGTGGCGGAGCCCACCGAGGAAATGCGTCGGACGGTTTTGCAACGCTGGAAGGAATATGGTTTCAAATAGAAGTTATTGTTCAAAACGTCCGAGACATTCAAATCGTGCAAGCCGTTCAGCCGAATCAAAACAAGAATGAATGCCGAAATTGAGCGCTAAGAAAAAGTCTAAGGCAGCGACGGTCGCAGATATCGCCCATGTCGCGCCGGGAACGCCCTGCGGCGAATGGTTTCGCCACTACTGGGTGGCGGTCGGCGTCGCGCGTGATCTCTACGATATCCCCCGAGCGGTCAGGGTGCTCGGCGAAGATCTCGTGTTGTTTCGCGATGAGTTCGGCAAGCTGGGATTGCTTGGGCTCCACTGTCCGCATCGCGGCACATCTTTGGAATATGGCGATATCGAGAATGGAGGCCTCAGGTGTCCTTATCACGGCTGGCTTTTCGACGTGACTGGACAATGTCTCGAGATGCCGGCGGAGCCCAAGGACAGTAAGTTTCCTCAGAAGGTGAAGCACCTCTCTTACCCGGTGCAAGAACTTGGCGGGTTCATTTTCGCGTACATGGGACCCGACAAGCTCAATCCGCCCCCACTGCCGAAGTATGCGCCACTGCTCGAGCGCGGCGGCCAACGCCAGATCGAACCGGTGCGTTACGCGGATTATAACTGGTTCAACTTTTTTGAAAATTCGGCCGACCCCGCTCACGTGTGCATCCTGCACCGCCATGCCGGCTATGGACAGCAATCCTGGGGCAATCAGTTTTTCAGCTACACGGACATGCCGCATTTCGAATTCGTCGAAATGGCTTACGGCATGAAGGTTGTCATGACGAAGCCCGGACCGAAACCCGACACGGAATTCGTCGACGAGATGAGCCTGGCCCTGCCCAGCATCGTACAAGTCGGGGATACAGAATTTGTCCATGCCAAGATGGACGCCGCGGCATTGATGAGCGAAGGCTCGCGCTGCGAGCACTGGATGTTCGTAACGCCCAACGATGACGAGCATTTCATGCTTTTCACCGCGGACAATTATCTGGGGCCGGTGGAAAATTTCTTCGAACGTCTCACGGAACTGCGCGCCAAGGAAGCACCGATGCAAGAAGTGCAGCCCTACGACAAACGAAAATACATACCGTACAAGGGAAATGTCCGGCAGGAAGACATTATGACACAAGGGACACAGGGACTACTCGGCGAAAGAGCGGAGCAGCTAGGCTCATCCGATCGCGGCGTTATAAAGTTTCGCAAAATCGTTCTGGATGCGATCAACACGGCATTGGACGGGGACCGCCCCAAGGGTGTAGTCGCGCACAAAAATGCCGACGCGGTATTTCGTTTGGACACAGAAGTAGGACTCAGGTCGTACAGGCCAAAAATATTTCGTCCGTAAGCTAATCTTGAAAGGGGATCGTATGATTCGAGGAGTATTGCTGCCGATCATTACGCCATTCGATGAGAAAGTTCGGGTGGACGAACAGATGATGCGCGCGCTCGTCGATTTTCACATCAAAGCCGGCGTGCAGGGTTTGTTCGTGCTTGGTTCCACCGGGCAAGGCCCGGCCATGACCATCGAAGAGCGTAAACAAACGGCGGCGATTGCGCTCGATCAGGCGAAGTCGCGCGTCCCCGTGATCATCCACGTCGGCACCGCGGACACGCAGAGCACGGTGGAATTGGTCGAGCATGCGGCCGCGCACAAAGCTAATGCGGTCGCGATCGTACCGCCTTATTATTACTCAGATCACACCGAATTCGAGATCATCGCCCATTACACGGCGGTGGCGAACGCCGTGCCGTTGCCGATTTTTATCTATGAGAATCCGAAATATTCCGGGATCTCGATTCCGCCGGGGTTGGCGGTTCGGATGAAGGAACAAGTGCCCATGCTCAAGGGAATCAAAGTCGCGTATGGCCAGGGCGCTCTGCTGGAATATGCCCGTTTGTTGCCCGATGTTTCGGTTTTCACCGGCAACGCGGATCTGTTCGGGTTGGTGCCGTTCGGTGTTGCCGGCATGATCAATCCGCCCACTAGCTTCGTACCGGAGCTCTGCGTAGAGCTGTTTAATGCGCTCGATCGTAAAGATTACCCAGAGGCGGTGAAGGCGCAGAAGCGCGTCGATACGGCGGCTCGATTGGTGGCCTCGCGATTACGAAAATACGGCCGAGTTCCGCTTCAGGAAGTTTTTCGGATGCGCGGTTTTGCCGTGAAACGATTTCCGAAATGGGAGACGGAGCAGATGCCGACGGATGAGATTGCAAAACTAGAGCGCGAGCTCAGAACCGAGGGCATTCTTGGGCAATAGAGCGGTTTTGCCTCAATGATTCGTTACGAATGTTACGAGTGGCTCGCGCGTCTTCTCACAGATCAGCTCGTCATCACATCTCTAAGCGGCCAGCGGGTCGAGTGGGGTCATCTCTCTAAAAGGGATGCGGATCTCAACTTGGGCTCGATGGGCAATGCCTTAGCGGTTGGAATCGGCCTGGCACTCGCTCTGCCGCATCGAAAGGTGCTCGTATTCGAATCCGACGGCAGCGTGCTGCTATCGCTTTTCAATCTGCCCACTCTAGCCAACTTAGATCCCCGTAATTTGGTAGTCTTCGTTTTCGATAACCAGGCTTATAGCGGCACCCGGATCAGCTACCCGAGCGCGACCGCCGGAAAAACGGATCTCGCGGCAGTCGCCCGAGCATCGGGCATCGAGCATGCGGTGACCGTCTCACAACTGGAAGATCAAGAATCAAGCAAGCGACGCGTTGAACGAGTCCGGCCCGCACTTTGTAGTTTGCAAAGTCGAAGAAAGCCTTGGCCACCGAAAGCTTTCACGAAGCAATGTCGATTTACTCGAGACAAAATACCGGTTCGTCCGTTATCTCGAGCGCACCGAGGGCAGAGCGATTTTCCAGGGGCGTGGATGACAGCTTCGCCCGGGCGTTGTCGTATGATCTCACTGTGTCCTCTCGAGCGTACAGACTCTGTCGCAATGCGGACGACCCATATTTGTCATCTCGAGCAGAAGCGAGAGATCTTGCAGTTCTCAGGTCACTACAAAGAAAGATTTCTCGCCTTTGGCTCGAAATGACAATTCCGCTACAGCTTCGTCTTGGAGAGGAGACATCTTCACCAGACGTGATCCCGAATGCGTACTCGTGCTAGTTGCTCATATTCAGGAAACGCCGCTAGTCGAATTTCTGTTGAAGTGACACCTTCGCAACTGCCCAATTGTCCATGAAACCCGAGCTTGCAAATCGCATCGTCGCCAGTCTCAAGGAGGCCGGGATCAATTTCGTCAGCTATCTTCCCGAGACGCGGCTGAGTGAGATTCTGCCGCTGATGCAGGCGGATAATTTTTTTACCCTCGCGCCTGTCGCCAGTGAAGCTGAAGCGGTTGGCATCGCCGCCGGCGCGGCGCTGGGTGGGAAATGCGCCGCTGTTTACATGGAGGGAACGGGTCTCTTTGTCTCGACGTACAACCTGCTCACCGTCGGGGAGCGATATGGCGTGCCGATGCTGCTGATCGTGGCCTATGTCGGCAGCTTCGAGGATCAACGGAACAGTTACCTGTTTTCGCATTATGGCAACAAGACCGAGGGAATCCTTAATACCCTGGGCATCTCGTACATTACCATTGACTCCGGTGAGCGGCTGGAGCAGCGCATAAGGATGCGGTCCGAATGATGAACGCGTTGAAGCTGCCGGTCGCACTACTGTTTACCGGGGAATTTACCGAATGATCGTAGCCAACCGGTATAAGATGCAATTCGGAATGAAACTCTTGCTTTATCTAATTACCGTCCTGACTGTCGTCGCGTCGTACGATCAGGCGGCGGCGAAAACGATTTATGTCGCCGTCTCCAATCCCGATATGTCGTTTCTGAGCGGCGGAGTGGCGAAATACCAGGGCTACTTCAAGGACGAGGGGCTCGATGTCGAAGTTCTCCAGATGAACGCCAATGTTTCCGTCGCCGCCCTCGCGGCAGGCAACGTGGATTACAACTTGATCCTCCAATCGGTGGTCACCGCGAATCTCCGCGGGTTACCGCTAAAAATCGCCGGGATCCTGATCGAGCGGCCGAATCACGTGGTCGTCGCGCATCCGAGCATCCAGAAATTTTCCGATCTGAAAGGCAAGAAAATCGCCATTAGCTCCTTCGGCTC
>Ga0075424_100004112_pt1 | contig 13716 bp, 15 predicted proteins | sample SoiMethybrSBSTD3_FD_75301 | JGI IMG/M metagenome (GOLD analysis project Ga0075424, IMG submission 75301) | Bulk soil microbial communities from a Populus tree surrounding site in Tennessee, USA - Soil MetaG P. TD hybrid SBSTD3 | ecosystem: Environmental > Terrestrial > Soil > Tree plantation... | reverse complement strand
AAGGCGGGCTACAACATCAAGGTTTCCGCCGGGGCGATCACCGCCGGCGGCTGCCTCGGCATTCTGATCCCGCCGTCAGTGCTGCTGATCGTCTACGGTGCCACCGCCGGCGTCTCGGTGGTGCAGCTCTATGCCGGCGCGTTTTTCCCAGGCTTCATGCTCGCGTTCCTGTACATAGGCTATGTCATCGTGCTGGCGAAGTGGCGGCCGGAGCTGATGCCGCCGCTCAGCGCCAAGGATCGCCACGTCGAGCTGCCGGCGTATTCGAAAACGCTGGCCAGCGGAGGTCGCAACGCGCTGTTTGGCCTGTTCCGCGCAGCGAGTGGCGGTGCGGGCGTGCCTGCGCGCACTGTCTACGCGCAACTCGCCGTCTCCCTGCTGCCCGCGATTGCGCTCGCCGCGCTGCTTGCCCTCACCTACCAGGCCGCCACCGCGCCGGTGGAAAAGACCGACTTCGCGGAACTCACCATCCAAACCGGCAGCACGTCGGGCGACGACCAGCAGGTCGCCGGGCTCGCGAGCACCGAAGAGGAAAACGCGGACAAGCCGCAGGCAGCCGCGCCGAGCGCGGACGCCAGCACCGCGGCGCCAGAAAAGGCCGTCCCCGCGGTGGCCGCTGCCGAGCGAGAGCCGGTCCCGATCTGGTACTGGATCACGCTGGCGATCTGCATCGCCATCGTCGTCCTGCTCGCCTGGATGTGGAGCTGGGAGCGGCTCGAGGTGTTCAAGATGCTGCTCGGGTCATTCTTCCCGCTCGCCATTCTGATCCTGATGGTGCTGGGTTCGATCGTGTTCGGGCTTTCGACGCCCACCGAGGCGGCGGCGGTGGGGGCGTTCGGCGGTTGCATCCTCGCCGTGGTCTACCGCTACATCAGCCATTGGCAGGATGCCAGGGCCGGCAAGGGCGGCGCGGACGGCATCGCCTGGAAGACGCTGAAGGAGCTCGGCGCCATCATCAAGGACTCGTCGTTCCTCACCGCGAAGACCAGCGCCATGGTGTGCTGGCTGTTCATCGGCTCGGCGATCTTTTCGGCGGCGTTCGCGCTGCTCGGCGGCCAGGAAGTGGTCGAGCGCTGGGTGCTGTCGCTCGGCCTTACGCCGCTGCAGTTCATGATCCTCGCCCAGTTCATCATCTTCATCCTGGGCTGGCCGCTGGAATGGACCGAGATCATCGTCATCTTCATGCCGATCTTCATCCCGCTGCTGCCCAAGTTCGGCATCGACCCGCTGTTCTTCGGCCTGCTGGTGGCGCTCAACCTGCAGACCGCGTTCCTCTCGCCGCCGGTGGCGATGGCGGCGTTCTACCTGAAGGGCGTGGCGCCGCCCCATGTCACGCTGAACCAGATCTTCGCCGGGATGATGCCGTTCATGGGCATCCAGCTCCTCGCGCTGGTGCTGCTCTACATCTTCCCGCAGATCGGCCTCTGGCTGCCCAGCGTAGTCTATGGCCGATGAGCATCCGGCGACTCTTTCCGCCAACGAGGCGGCGAAGCGGATCCGCGAAGGGTTGCTGAGTTCGGAAGAGTTGGTGCAGGGCTGCCTTGAACGCATCCGGCAGGTCGAGCCGAGCGTGCAGGCGTGGACTTTCCTCGACGAAGATCACGCTCTTGCGCAGGCGCGCGCCGCCGACGCGCGAGCGCGCAGCGGCCAGCCCGTCGGCGCGCTGAACGGCGTGCCGGTCGGCCTGAAGGACATCATCGATACCGCCGACATGCCGACCGAGAACGGCTGCGCCCTGCACAAGGGCCGCGCGCCGCGCGAAGACGCTGCCGTGGTGGGCATGCTTCGCGGCGCCGGCGCGGTGATCCTCGGCAAGACCGTCACCACGGAGTGCGCGTACTTCTCGCCGGGCAAGACGCGCAATCCGCACAACCCCGAGCACACCCCGGGCGGCTCCTCGAGCGGCTCGGCCGCGGCGGTGGCGGTGAACATGGTGCCGCTCGCGCTGGGCAGCCAGACCAATGGCTCGACCATTCGTCCCGGCGCGTTCTGCGGCGTCTATGCGTTCAAGCCGACCCACGGCCTGATTCCGCGCAGTGGCGTCCTGCAGCTATCCCGTACGCTCGATCACATCGGCCTGTTTGCGAGGACCCTGGACGACATCGCGCTGCTCGGGGAGGAGGCCGCCGGCTGGCACGAGGCCGACCCCGACACCCACCCGCGAGCGCGCCCGCCATTCCGGCAGGTGCTCCACGAGGCGCCGCCGATCGAGCCGATGTTCGCCTTCATCAAGACGCCGCACTGGGACCGCGTCGATAGCGACACCAAGGAAGCCTTCGGCGAGCTGGTCGAGACGCTCGGCGACCGGGTCGAGGAAGTCGAGCTTTTCCCCACCGCGCAAGATGCGTGGGACTGGCACAAGACCATCATGGAAACGGAGATGGCGGCCAACTTCGAGCGAGAGTGGACGAAAGGGCGCGACCAGCTCTCCGAGCAGCTGCGCTCGCTGATCGAGCGCGGGCGCGAGATCCGGGCCGTCGACTACCAGCGCGCGCTGCGCGGCATCGCGCCGGCGGCGGCGAGTCTCGACGAGCTCTTCATGGAGCGCTACGACGCGATCCTCACGCCCGCGGCGCCGGGAACAGCGCCGAAAGGGCTGGCCGCGACCGGGGACCCGCGCTTCTGCACGCTGTGGACGCTGCTCGGCATGCCGGCGATGTCGCTGCCGCTGATGCAGGGCGAGAACGGGTTACCGCTCGGCGTGCAGCTCGTCGGCCGGAAGAATTTCGACGCGCGGCTGCTGCGCACCGCGCGCTGGCTGGTTTCGAAGCTCGAAGCCTAGGCTGCGACGGCGAGTGCCTTGAGGCGCTCGATGTCGGCGAAGCCGACCGTCCAGTGCGTAAGGCGCCCCTCGGCATCGCGCACCGCGCCGAGGGTCAGCTCGACGTTGTACGTGCGTCCGTCCTTGCTCCAGACCTGCAGCTCTCGGTGCGATGGCGCCTGTGCGAGCAGGCGGTAGAGCGTAGCCTCGTCGCCACGGAAGACGAGCGACGCGAACGGGCGACCGGCGGCTTCGTCGGAACGCAGGCCGAAGAATTTTTCGAAGGCGGGATTGGCGTAGACCACCGGGCGGCCGGAGAGGGTTGCGTCGAGGATGGCGAGCGGGAAACCGCAGGTGCGCAACGCCGCGCGCGCCAGCGCGCTATCGGCGAGGAGTTTTTCGAGATTGCTCATGGGTCGTTTTTGCCACGAACGACGCAGCGCAACAAGTGTCCGAGGGCGGCGACGCCTTGCTTGTAGAAACTACGCGGCGTGCTTGGCGCAGACCGAGAGCGAGTAGCAGGAGCGGCGCAGGCGGTGCAGCTCCGCGGTCTCGATGGTCTGGCGCAGGAAGTCCATGTTGCGTTCGATTTCCGACTGGTAGAGGCTGGCGCCGCCGAAGTGCGCCTCGGCGTAGCGGTCGACCCCGCCCAGCTTCTTGTCGATGCGCGTGCGCGCCACGTACTCGTAGAACCCGGGCGTCTTGATGATCAGGTCGTCGGCGGACACATAGCGCACCACCTCGCGCCCGTCGGGCATCACTTCGCGTGCGATCTGGCCCCAGACGAATTCCTCGTAGAGGAAGCGGTGCACCTTCTCCAGGTACATGCGGTCCGACATCTGGCCGATCAGGTCGGCGGCCCCGACCATGCAGCCGACCAGGCGGTCGCGCGAGTCGTCGACCTGGATCTCGTCGATATCCATCTCGTAGCCGGTGAAGTGCACCAGCCGGGCCGCAAGCGCGGTCTCGTCGCCAAAGCCGACCTGGGGCAGGTACTGCGTAATGAAGTCGGCGCTGCGGCTGACGTGCACCTTGGTGAACACCGCGCCGTTGTCGACGGCGGCCTCCGAGGTGCGCTTGAGGTAGCCGGAATCGTGGAGCAGGGCGACCAGCACTCCGAGCATGGCGCGGCGCGGCCCCAGCCGATCCGGGCCGAAGGCGACGCGGTCGTGTCCGTCGACCAGGCGCGCGAGCGCGAGCGTCATGTCGAGCGTGTGCCGCAGGTCGTGATAGAGGGTGTCGCAGGCGAGGTAGCCGGGGTATCGCCCCTGGAACAGGGCCTGGAAATCGTCGAATGCCTGGCGCAGCGGAGCGAGATCGGCGCCGGGATAGCGCGCCGTGAAGAGCGAAAGCACCGAGTCCCGCACCTTCGCGGGATCCTCGACGTTTACCTTGTTCGCTACGTCGTTTTCGTTACGCCGATGCTGCAAGGCTCTCCCCTTCCCTGCGCCCGATTATTCGCAGAGTGGATAAAAAGGCAAGGCAATAACCCATGCGTCAGGGCGTTTGCTGCGCTGCACGAGGAGAGTGGGAGCCGGCCGGTAAGCCGGGTTCTGTGACCCCGGCCGGGCGAACCCGGTGGGGCCGGCAGCCATTCCTCTAGGCCCGGGGTTACCCCAAGGCTCAAGCCACCTACCCGCAAGCTTCGGTCGAGCCGACCTCAGTCGCTTGCCTATTTGGTGTTGCTCCGGATGGAGGTTGCCCCGTTTCACCCCTCGGTTTTTGAGGCCGAGGACTCGTCTCTGTGGCCCTCTTCGTCACGTCGCCGTGCCAGGGAGTTACCCTGCATCCCGCTCTTTGGAGCCCGGACTTTCCTCTATGCCGCGAAACTGCCGCAACACAGCGGCTGCCTGGCCGACTCCCGGGCGCGATTCTACGCTCCATGGGATGAGAGTCAGGGCCTGAAGTACCGCTTGTCTTCGTAGAAGGCGGCGTCCTGTCCTTCGGACCATCCGGGGTAGCCGAAGATCGGCACGGGCAGAAGCATTTTCGGCGAGGCGCCCGGCGGAGCGTCGGCGAGCCATTGCGCCGCCCCCGTATCGAGGTCGTCTCCCGCGAGCACGATTGCCTTGCAGGTGATGCCGGGTCGCGGCTCGAGCGCCTGCTCCTGCACCGCATGGCCGAACACCACGACTTTCATTTCTTTCGGCACCCGATCGCGGTTTTCCCAGAAGAGCGCCTTCCAGGCCGCCGAACGAAGGAGGGCGAGCAATTCCTCGTTCTGGCACACGACGATCGCGCCGCCCTCGTCGAAGATGGTCAGCAGATCGCGCAGCGGTCCGCGCCTGCCCTTGGGGTCCTTCGGCAGTTCGCGCGCATGCAGCGCGTTGATGCGTGCCTTGGTGCGCGGAAAGGCGAGCCAGGCGAGGGCGTTCAGCCAGTCGTGCGCGCTGTCGGGGCGCGTTTCGACCTCTCCGGTTTCGAATACCTTGACCTCGTAGTAGGCGTCCCGGACACCGGGAGGCACAAAACGCAGCGGCTTACCGCTTTCGGTCTTCAAACCAGCAGCGAGCGTGTTCAGCCGTTCGAGAGTGCGCGGGCCATCGAGCCACGGACGCACGGCATTGAAGATCGGATGCTTTAGACGAGCTTCCAGGGAATCGTTTCGCCGGCGCGCAGCGGCACCAGCTCGTCGGCGCCGAACGGGATGCGCTCGGGCGCGCGCCAGTCCCGTCGCTCGAGGCTGATGCGCTCCTCGTTCGGCGGCAGGCCGTAGAAGCGCGCGCCGAATTCGGCGGCGAACCCCTCCAGCCTGTCGAGCGCGCCGGCCTCCTCGAACGCCGTGGCGTAGAGCTCGATCGCGGCGTGCGCGGTGTAGATGCCGGCGCAGCCGCACGCCGACTCCTTTTCCTTGCGCGGGTGCGGCGCGCTGTCGGTGCCGAGAAAGAACTTGGGGTTGCCCGAGGTCGCCGCCTCGACCAGCGCCTCGCGGTCGTCCTCGCGCTTCAGCACCGGCAGGCAATAGTGGTGCGGGCGGATGCCGCCGACGAACAGCGAGTTGCGGTTGAGCAGCAGGTGGTGCGCGGTGATGGTGGCGGCGACGTTCGGCCCGGTGACCTCGACGAACTGCACCGCTTCGCGCGTGGTCGCGTGCTCGAGCACCACCTTCAGCGACGGGAAGCGCTCGACCAGCGGCCCGAGCGTCTCCTCGACGAAGATGCGCTCGCGGTCGAAGACGTCGATCGCGGGGTCGGTGCTCTCGCCGTGCACCAGCAGCGGCAGGCCGGCGTCCTGCATGCGTTCCAGGGTGTGGAAGCAGCGCGAGATGCGCGTCACGCCCGCATCGGAGTGCGTGGTCGCCCCGGCCGGATAGAGCTTGACGCCGAACACATGGCCGGAAAGCCTGGCGCGAGTGATCTCTTCGGGCGGCGTGTCGTCGGTAAGGTAAAGCGTCATCAGTGGCTCGAACGTCATGCCGTCAGGAAGCGCGCCGAGGATCCGCTCCCGATAGTGCAGCGCCTGCTGGGTGGTGGTGACCGGCGGCTTGAGGTTGGGCATGACGATGGCGCGCGCGAAGCGCCGCGCCGAGTCCGCGACCACCGACGCCATTGCCGGCCCGTCGCGCAGGTGCAGGTGCCAGTCGTCGGGGCGCCGCAGGGTCAGCCGGTCCATCGTGACCGGGATTCTACTTGGCGCGCCCCAGGGCTTTCTTATAAAGAACTTTTTTCGAAAGGCCGGTGAGGCGCGCCGCGATCTTCGCCGCCTCGCTGGGTGCGAGGGACTCGAGCAGTACATCGAGCACGTGGTCTGCATCGAGCGCCTGCGCTTCCCTTGGCTCGCCCGCGGAAACGACGATCACGAATTCACCCTGCTGGCGGTGCGGCGCCTCGAGCCATGCCGCGGCATCGCCGAGGCTGAGGCGCGCGACCTCCTCGAACTTCTTCGACAGCTCGCGTGCCAGCACGATTTGCCGGTCCCGGCCGAGTTTCCCGGCGAGCTCGCCGAGCGTGCGCGCGATGCGATGCGGTGCTTCGTAGAGGATCACGGGCAGGGGGCCATCGAGCGCCTCGATGGCCTTGCGGCGCGCGGCTCCCGAGGCGGGCAGGAACCCCGCGAAGCGGTAGCCGGGAGCGGCGAATCCGGCCGCGGAGAAAGCCGCCGCCGCCGCGCTCGGCCCGGGAACCGGGCTGACCCGGATGCCGGCGCGATGCGCCTCGGCGACGAGCAGGGCGCCGGGATCAGCGATGCCGGGCGTGCCGGCATCGCTGACGAGGGCGATGCTCTTGCCCTTCTGCAGGGCATCGATCAGTCCTGCCGCGGCGGCGCGCTCGTTGTGCTCGTGCAGGGCGATGGTCGCGGTCGGGATGCCGTAGCGCGAGAGCAGGGTGCGCGTGGTGCGCGTGTCCTCGCAGGCGACGAGATCGACCGAGCGCAGGACCTCGATCGAGCGGGCGCTCGCGTCGGCCAGATTGCCGATCGGAGTCGCGACGACATACAACGTTCCGCGGTCAACCTCCCGGTCAGCCATGCCGTTAAGCCTACATGAACCTTGCCGGGGCGCGAGCCGAAGACCTGTGCGCCGAGCTGCTGCGCGCCGCCGGCATGCGGCTGCTCGCGCGCAACTGGCGCTGCCGCCACGGCGAGATCGATCTCATCGCCGATGACGACGGCACGGTGGTGTTCGCCGAGGTGCGCAGCCGCGCGAGCGACGGTTTCGGCGGCGCGGCCGAGAGCATCACCGCTGCGAAGCGCAGCCGCCTGCTCGCCGCGGCACGGCTCTATCTCGCCGGGCGGCCGCAGGCGCACTGCCGCTTCGACGTGTTTCTCGTCGAGGGCGAGCCGCGGCAGGTGCGGTGGATCCGCGACGCCTTCGGCGAATAGTCCTGCTGCTCGCGCTGGTCGCGTCCGGGGGACGGGCCGAGGAAGTCACTTTGCTCGTGCAGAGCTCGCCGCTGGCCGGATTTCGCTACCACGCCGCGGCGGAGGTGTGGGGCGAGCTGCGCGTTGGCGACCGGCTCGAGCTCGCGCGCGAGCCTGGCAATCCCTACGATCGCGATGCGGTCAGCGTCTCGTGGCGCGGCCGCAAGCTCGGCTACGTGCCGCGGCACGAGAACGCGGCGCTCGCGTGGGCGCTGGACCGCGGCGCGTCGTTCACTGCGCGCATCAGCCGCCTCGCGCCCAGCGCGCGGCCGTCGCGCCGCCTCGAGTTCGAGGTGGTCGCCGAGTAGCGCTAGAATCGGCGCATGAGTCAGTCGGACGCGGCGCTTTCTGCACGCATCGCCGCGCACTTCGAGGAAAGCGCCCGCCTCAAGCTCGCCGCCGCCGCAGCGCTCACCGAGCCGGTCGCGCGCGCCAGCCGGGTGTTCGCGCAATCCCTGAAGGCCGGCGGCAAGGCGCTCGCCTGCGGCAACGGCGGCTCGGCCGCCGACGCACAGCACTTCGCCGCGGAGCTCGTCAACCGCTTCGAGCGCGAGCGGCCGCCGCTCGCCGCGGTCGCGCTCACCACCGACACTTCGACGCTGACCTCGATCGCCAACGACTACGCCTGGCAGCAGGTCTTCTCCAAGCAGGTACGCGCCATCGGCCGGAGGGGCGACGTGCTGCTCGCGATTTCCACCAGCGGCAACTCGGCCAACGTGCTCGAGGCGGTGCAGGTCGCGCGCGAGCTCGGCGTGCAGGTGGTGGCGCTCACGGGCGCGGGTGGCGGCAAGATCGCCGCGGCGCTCGGCGCGGGCGACGTCTCGGTCTGCGTGCCGCACAAGGTCACGGCACGCATCCAGGAAGTGCACCTGCTGGTGCTGCACTGCCTGTGCGACGCGATCGACCACCAGCTGTTCGGCCCGAAGGCATGACGCGGTTCGTCGGCATCGCCGCGCTGCTCGGCATCTCCGGGTTGCTCGGCGGCTGCGCGGCGGTGGTGGTCGGCGGCGGTGCGGCGGCGGGCTATAGCGTCTACGCGGACCGGCGCAGCGCCGGCACGCAGGTCGAGGACCAGAGGATCGAGAGCCGCGCCGGCAGCGCGCTCGACCAGAAATACGGCTTCAAGGTTCACGTCAACGTCACGTCCTACAACCGCACGGTGCTGGTCACCGGCGAGGTGCCCGACGCGGTGACGCACGCCGACGTGGAAAAGATCATCGCCGCGCTCCCCGGGGTGCGCAGCATCGCCAACGAGCTGGCGATCGGGCCGCAGTCGTCGCTCGCTGCGCGCACCGGCGACACGATCGTCACCTCCAACGTCAAGACGCGCTTCCTCGGCGCGAAGAATTTCAACCCGGTCCATGTCAAGGTCGTGACCGAGGCGGGGGTCGTGTTCCTGTTGGGCATGGTCACCGAGGTCGAGGCCAATGCCGCGGTCGACATCGCGCGCACCACGGACGGCGTGAAGAAGGTGGTGAAGGTGTTCGAATACTGCAAGGCGGGCGAGAACATCTGCCGTCCAATTCCGCCGGCGTGAAGCCGCCCGCTTTCGAAGCCAAGATCAAGGACCCCGCCGACATTGCGCGCTGGCTGGGCACGCTTTCCCGGCCCCTGGTCTTCACCAACGGCGTGTTCGACATCCTGCACCGCGGCCACGTCACGTACCTTGCCCGCGCCCGCGCTCTCGGCGCGTCGCTGCTGGTGGCGCTGAACGGTGACGCCTCGGTGCGACGGCTTGGGAAGGGCAGCGAGCGTCCGCTGAACCCGCTCGAGGACCGCCTGGCTCTGGTGGCGGCGCTCGAGCCGGTTTCCGCGGTCACCTGGTTCGAAGAGGACACGCCGGAGGCCCTGATCGCGGCCTGCAAGCCCGAAATCCTGGTGAAAGGCGGCGACTGGCCGGTCGAGCGCATCGTCGGCGCGGCCATGGTGCAGGCCCGCGGTGGGCGGGTCGTCTCGATCCCGTTCGAGCACGAGCGCTCGACCACTCATCTGCTGAGCAGGATTCGCGGCAGCTAGACCTATACTATCGGGCCATGCGGTTGCAACAGTTGAAAGTCGAATATGAGCCCGAGCAGGACCGGCTGCTGATGCTGGTCGCCACCAGCGAGGGCATGGAGCTGCGCCTCGCGCTGACGCGGCGCTTCGTGAAGCTGCTCTGGCCGCTGCTCGTCAAGCTGGCGGAAGAGGCGAGCCCGAAGATACGGACACAAGCGAATCCGGAAGCGCGCAAGGCGCTGCTCGGGCTCGAGCACGAGCATGCGGTGTCGAAGGCCGATTTTTCCAAGCCGTACGATGCCGGCACGGCGAGCGAGCGGCCGCTGGGCGACGCACCGCTGCTGCTGGCGCGCATCCAGACCGGGCACGACCGCAACGGCCAACCGATCGTCGCACTCCATCCCGCAGAGGGCCAGGGCATCACGCTGTCGTTCGATTCGGTCCTCCTGCACTCGCTCTGCCGCCTGCTGCAGTCGGCGGTGAAGAAGAGCGACTGGGACATGGAGCTCAAGCTCCCGGGCACCGAGCCGCAGGAAGGCGTCGAGCGCGGCGCCATACGCACTCTCAATTGACGACCCACTCGCTTTTCGCACAACTCGGCCTGATCCCTCCCCTGGCGCAAGCCGTGGCGGACCTCGGCTACGAGAAGCCGACGCCGGTGCAGGAGCAGGCGATCCCGCTGGTGCTCGCCGGGCGCGACCTGATGGCCGGCGCGCAGACCGGCACCGGCAAGACCGCGGCGTTCGCGCTGCCGATCCTGCAGCGCTTCGCGCCGCAGGCGAGCACCTCGACCTCGCCGGCGCGCCACCCGGTGCGCGCGCTGGTCCTCACGCCGACGCGCGAGCTGGCGGTGCAGGTCTTCGAGAGCTTCCGCGACTACGCGAAGCACCTGCCGCTGCGCAGCACCGTGGTCTACGGCGGCGTCGACATGAACGCGCAGATCGCCGAGCTGCGCCGCGGCGTCGAGGTCCTGGTGGCGACGCCGGGACGGCTGCTCGACCACGTGCAGAACAAGACGGTGATGTTCAACCAGGTGTCGGTGCTGGTGCTCGACGAAGCCGACCGCATGCTCGACATGGGTTTCATGCCCGACATCAAGCGCATCATCGCCTTGCTGCCGACGCAGCGGCAGAACCTGCTGTTCTCGGCCACCTTCCCCGACGAGATTCGCAACCTCGCCCGCGCGCTCCTGAAGAATCCCGCGGAGATCCAGATCGCGGCGCGCAACGCCGCCGCCGACTCGGTGACGCACGTGCTGCATCCGGTGGCGCGCGAGAAGAAGCGCGAGCTGCTCTCCTACCTCATCCAGACGCGCGGCCTGAAGCAGGTGCTGGTGTTCTGCGGCACGCGCATCGGCGCCAATCGCCTCGCGCACCAGCTGCGGAAGGATCGCATCCACGCCGACGCGATCCACGGCGATAAGACGCAGGCCGAGCGCGAAGCGGCGCTCGCCGACTTCAAGGGCGGCAAGACCGCGGTCCTGGTCGCGACCGACGTCGCTTCGCGGGGCCTCGACATCGAGGGGCTGCCGCAGGTGATCAACTTCGACATCCCGCACTCGCCCGAGGACTACGTGCACCGCATCGGCCGCACCGGCCGCGCCGGCCTCACCGGCGAGGCGATCTCGCTCGTCGCCCCTGAAGATCAGGAGGGGGTCGCGGCGATCGAGAAGTTGATCAAGAAGCGCATCGAGAAGGTGCTGGTGCCGAACTTCGGGCCGAGCGCCCGGACCGTTGCCGGCATGATGGGCGACGAGCCGCGTCGAAAACCATCACCGTCACCGTCGCGCGAACCAAGGCGAGCCGAGCCGAGGCGGGAACCCGAGAAGAAACAGCATTCGGACCCGATTTTCTCGAAACCCTACGAGCCTGGCACCGCCCCTCCGCAGTCCAAATCCGAAACGCCTGAACAGCCCAGACGCAAGCAGCGCCAAGTCGCCGCGCTGCTGGGCGGCTTCAAGAAACCCGTCTAGACGCAGCGCGCGCCGTCGACCTCGATGCACACGCCGCTGATGAGCGAAGCCTCGTCGGAAGCGAGGTAAAGACAGGCGTTGGCGACATCGAGCGGCGTCGAAAAGCGCCCGAGGGGAATGGTGGCGAGGAAGCCTTTCTTTGCCTCATCGCTCAGCGTGCCGCCGGCGAAGTCCGCCGAGAGCGACGTCTCGGGGCTGAACACCGGGTTGACGCAGTTGACGCGCACCTGGTCGGGGCCGAACTCCGCGGCCATCGACTTCGACAGGGTGATCACCGCGCCCTTGGAGCTGTTGTAGACGGTGAGGCCGGGGCGCGGCCGCACGCCTGCCGTCGAGGCGATGTTGACGAACGCGCCGCCGCCGCGCTTGCGGAACACCGGCAGCACGTGCCGCGCCGAAAGGAAGATGCTCTTCACGTTCACCGCATAGACGCGGTCGAACTCCGCCTCGGTCACCTCCAGGAATCCCTTGCGGCGGTGGGTCCAGCCGGCGTTGTTGACCACGATCGAGAGCTCGCGGCCGGCTTCGCGCACCAGCCGCTCCCAGCCGGCCGCTTGCGTGACGTCGGCCTGGACGAACGTGCCGCCGATCTCCCGCGCGATTTTTTCTCCGCCTGGAGAAATATCATTCACCAGCACCTTCGCCCCTTCCTCGGCGAAGCGCTTCGCGATGCCGGCGCCGAAGCCCGATCCCGCGCCGGTGACGATGGCGACCTTGTTCTTGAGGCGGCTCATTTCTCCTCCTGTCGGAATGGGCTGTGCTCGCGCAATTCGTCCACGTAGCGAGTGATGCCCGCGCCTTCGCGCTCGAGGAACTGCTCGACGGCGCGCGCAAAGCGCGGATGCGCAAGCCAGTGCGCGGACAGCGTCTCGACCGGCAGCAGGCCGCGAAAGATCTTGTGCTCGCCTTGCGCGCCGCCTTCGAAGACCTGCAATTTCCGCGAGATCGCGTAATCGATCGCTGAGTAGTAGCAACACTCGAAATGCAATAAGGGCATGGGCTCGACTGCGCCCCAATACCGTCCGTAGAGATGTTTTTCATCCCGGATCAGAAGGGAGGTGGCGATTGCGCGCTCGCCGCGCTCGGCGAGGACCAGCACCATGCTGTCCGGCAGCGCGGCGCCGATGCGCCGGAAGAAATCGAGGTTGAGATAGGGGCTGGAACGGTGCAGGGCGTAGGTGCGCCGGTAACAGCGGACGAAGAATTCCCAGTGCGCCGGCGTGATCGCCGCGCCTTCCAGCACGCGCAGCGTCACGCCCGCCTCGCGGACGCGCCGGCGCTCCTGGCGGATGTTCTTGCGGCGCGCGTGTGACAGGCGGGCGAGGAAATCCTCGAAGTCCACGTAGCCCTCGTTTTTCCAATGGAACTGCACCGTGCGACGCAGAAGCAGGCCATGCTGTTCGAGAACTTCAGCTTCGCTGGAGAAGAGAACGTGCAAGGACGAGTAGCCCTTCGCCATCTCCAGCGCCGCCTGGATGATGGGTTCCTTCTCTCCCAGGATGCGCGTGCCGCGCACCGGCGTGAAGGGCACCGCGCAGAGCAGCTTCGGGTAGTACTCGACGCCGTGGCGCTCGTGCGCGTCCGCCCAGGCCCAGTCGAACACGTACTCGCCGTAGGAATGGGTCTTTGCGAAAAGCGGCATGGCCCCGGCGAGCGCGCCCGAGCGGCGCAGCAGCAGAAACTGCGGCCGCCAGCCGGTCGCGGCCGCCGCGCAGCCGCACTCCATCAGGGCGGAGAGGAACTCGTGGCGCACGAACGGCTGCCCGCCTGCGAGAGCGTTCCATTCGTCGCGGTCGACGCCGGCGAGCGACTCCACCACTTCCAGGCGCTCCAGGGTCATGTCGGGATTAGAATACAATCAGCCTTCGCTGCGGAGGAACGGGAAATGAAGAAGATCGAAGCCATCGTGAAGCCGTTCAAGCTCGACGAGGTGCGCGAGGCGCTCTCGGAAGTCGGCGTGACCGGCCTGACCGTCACCGAAGTGAAGGGGTTCGGCCGCCAGAAAGGCCACACCGAGCTCTACCGCGGCGCCGAGTACGTGGTCGACTTCCTGCCCAAGGTGAAGATCGAGGTGGTGGTGGCGAACAACCAGGTCGAAAGCGCGATCGACGCGATCGTCAAGTCCGCG
>Ga0075424_100004108_pt1 | contig 13719 bp, 10 predicted proteins | sample SoiMethybrSBSTD3_FD_75301 | JGI IMG/M metagenome (GOLD analysis project Ga0075424, IMG submission 75301) | Bulk soil microbial communities from a Populus tree surrounding site in Tennessee, USA - Soil MetaG P. TD hybrid SBSTD3 | ecosystem: Environmental > Terrestrial > Soil > Tree plantation... | reverse complement strand
GGAAAATATCATCGGGAGATTTGCCTTGTCAATTACAGCACCCCCTCGAAGAAAACCGACAGAGCGTAGTTTCAGGCATCAGACATTCTCGATTTCTTCAACTGGACCAAAGTCTGGCGAGAACGGATCATCTGCAGCGCGGCACTTCTCCTGACGCCACGAGTTGACGTGCCAGTGCTGGCACTGGAGGGCCGTTTGCTTGACAAACGGTAGGCCGTATGTTACTCGTAAGGGGCGTTTCATCTTGTAAGTCTTCTCCCCTATGCATGAATTCAAGTGAGTCGACCGTAGAGTTGAGGATTCAGAGCAGTCTGGACTACACTGACCTGGTCGAAAACTTGACCAATAACCTCACGACTATGGCCGGCTGCGATTCGGATCATGCTTACTTCATCGAGATGGCAGTTCGCGAGGTTCTAATCAATGCCATCCGGCACGGGAACCAATTCGATTTACAGAAACATGTCAGAGTGCAGTTTCGGTTCGATGCGGCGAGGTTTGAAGTGCAGATCAATGACGAGGGTCGTGGTTTTGATTACGAACATTTGCCAGACCCTTGTGACCCGGCAAATCTGCTGAAGTCGTCTGGAAGAGGTATTTTTCTGGTCCGATCGTTTATGGACGACTTTTCCTTGATTTATGTTCCCGATCAGGGAACGGAAGTCAAGTTTGCTAAGAAGTTGGCCCGTCCATAGCGGCGGCGGATGCGTTCTGTCGAACTACTAACAACGGAAGGAGATGTTTGAGACCATGACAGCAAACACCCGAAGGATCGAAGGGGTGAACATTGTGGATTTGAGCGGCAGGATTACGATCGGAGAAGGAACTATCGTCTTAAAAGACACCGTGCGCAATCTCCTGCAGCGAAATGAAAAAAAGATTTTGCTCAACTTGGCGGATGTCTCTTATATCGATAGCTCGGGAATTGGCGAATTGGTCAGTAGCTTTACCACCGTTGGCAATCAGGGGGGCAAGCTCAAGCTACTCAGTCTGACCAAGAAGGTTCACGACCTGCTCTCGATCACAAAACTCCTCACCGTGTTCGAAGTTTTTGAGGACGAAGCCAAGGCCATCCAGAGCTTCTAATGTCGCAGTCAGCAAGCGATCCATCGGCTTGGTCCTCAGGCCACTGGCAGTCTGCCAATGGCCTGACCGATCCCCACTGGCCCAGGAAAAGCCTCCCTACCTTCCAAGCTTATCCAGGATTTTCTTTGTATTCTGAAACGCTCGCCGGGCATAGAACATAGCCCAAAGCCCTGCGAATGCCGAAAGCAGTAGCAACCCAGTTTGCAGTCCAAAGTCCATTTAAACCTCCTACGATTAAGGTGTTGGAGACCTGAAAAATGGTCTACATGATACAATACATTCGGCTTATTCTAACTTTTTGTTAGGCTTTCTGAAAAATTGACCGATCGATAAGTGGCGTCGCGTCGAACTGAGGTTGGGAATTTGAAGTCACAGATCCTCCAAGATTTCTTGGCAAAGACCCAAAATCCGGATGGGGGTTGGGGCTATTCCCCGGGAAAGCGTAGCGCACTCGAGCCGACAGCCTATGCCTTGATGGGGCTTAGACATGCCGCCGGGGCGGAACAGATCCTTGCCATGGCCACGCAGTTCATCTCATCGAATCAGTCCATTGACGGAGGATGGCCAGTAAGTGTAACGGACCCGGGGGCGGCGTCTTGGGCCACGCCCCTAGTTGGCGTCGCCCTATTGTCAGGCGCTGGAGAAAGCGCCCAGGCTCAGGCGGCCCTGCAGTCAGTTTTTAGCGCCTTCAACAGAATGCCCAAGAGCTGGGTGAATCGCATCGGCGGGTGGCTGGGCTACCGTTCTTCGAACGTCAACACAGACTTGGGCGGTTGGTCCTGGAATCCGGGTACGGCAATCTGGGTTGAGCCGACCTGTTATGCAATTCTCTTCCTTAAGAAGGCAACTTTAGACAGGCAAGACCAGAGCGTTAGCCGCATCATCTCGGAAGCCGAGTCAATGGTTTACGATCGCATGTGCAAAAGCGGAGGCTGGAACTATGGAAATGCCGAGGTGTTGGGAGAGGAACTTCGACCCTATCCTCTGACGACGACTCTCGCCTTGATTGCCCTGCAAGACAGATCCTTGCGCAGCGAGAACCAGAAGAGCCTCGCTTACCTCAAGCAGGCTGTCTCCTCCGAAAAATCCCTGCTTAGCTTATGCTTCGCTGGTCTCTGCCTCGACGTATACGTTCAAGGCTGGCAAAATGTCTGGAACCAGCTGGACGAGTTTTATCGGAAGATATCATTCTTGGAGGACATCAAGACCACTGCCTTGATGCTGATTACTCTCGACGCCAGAGAGGGGAACAATCCTTTCCGGCTGAAGGCTGAGAGAAGGTAATGGCGCATCGAATGCGACGCCGTGATTTCCTAAGGAATTCCATGATGGTTGGCGCCTCTGCGCTGGCTGGCAATTGTGGTGGCTCCTCCCGCTGGCAAGCCGGCGCGTTTCGCAAGGCTGGCAGCTCTCGAGTCGCCATTTTAAAGGCGGCCAGCTACGAGGATGATCTAACGCAGCTCGTCCTCGATGGAATTAAAGTTTGTGGCTTGTCTGTTGCAGGAAAGACGGTGCTCCTGAAACCCAATCTCGTCGAGTACGAGCGCGACACGGTGATCAACACTCATCCTGCTGTTGTAGGAGCTGCCCTTGAGGCGTTCTTGCGGCTCGGGGCCAAGCAGGTGAGAGTGGGCGAGGGGCCTGGTCATCGAAGAGACACGGACGGCCTGCTGGTTGCTTCCGGGTTTCTTCCCTATCTGCGGGACACACGATCGCCGTTCATTGACCTCAATCTGGACGATATCAGGAAGGTGCCTCTCCTCAGCCGTTTTATGGGTATCGACAGTCTTTACTTCCCGGAGAGTGTGCTAAGTGCCGATCTGCTGGTCTCAATGCCCAAAATCAAAACTCATCATTGGGCAGGGATGACGCTTTCAATGAAGAATTTTTTCGGCATCGTTCCCGGTGTGAAGTATGGTTGGCCCAAGAACTTCCTTCATTGGCACGGAATTCACGAGAGCATTGTGGACATCAACAGTACGGTTCATCCTCATTTCGTAATCGCTGATGGGATCGTCGGAATGGAGGGCAATGGCCCTATTCAAGGAAAGCCTAGGGCGTGCGGAGTCGTCATTTTGGGCGAGGATCCTGTTGCAGTGGATTCGACCTGCGTCCGCGTAGCGGGGCTCAATCCTGAGAAGATCGATTACCTGAGAATCGCCGGTGAATTTCTGGGGAATCTGCAGGAAAACCGAATTAAACAAATTGGCGAGGCCATCTCGCAGGTCCGGTGTCCATTCGAAGTGATCGGTGGGTTTGAGCACCTGAAGACATAGCACCCCGCATTTTCGGGCCGCCGGAAGGTTCGAGGGAACCCAAAAATAAGGATCCACGGCATTCCCAAGGTTTTGGCGCTCCCATCCGCTGACAAGCACGGCAGCCCCAAGAGTGGAATCCTGTTTCCCATTGAATATGGCCCTGTCACGAACATCCCTATGGTAGACGATTCCGACTTTCTTGTTGTTTCCCATTTGTGCAAATCATTTGGCCCGAGGAAGGCTGTCGACGACATCTCTTTCACGGTAAAGCGAGGAGAGATTTTGGGCTTCCTGGGTCCCAACGGCGCGGGCAAGTCAACAACTTTGAAAATCATTTCTGCGTTAATGCCTCCGGATTCCGGCACGGTGAAAATTGATGCGATTGACTTATGCCAGAATCCACTCGAGGCTAAGAAGCGGATGGGCTTTGTTCCCGAGACCGGGGCTCTCTACGAAAAGTTGACACCTTTGGAGTACCTCGAAATGGTCGGGCTGTTGTACCGGCTCGGTCCGGCTGAGATCGAGCGAAAGAGCCATCTCTTCCTGCGATACTTTGACCTCGGGGAACAACGGAACCTGCGAATGACTTCCTTTTCAAAAGGTATGAAGCAGAAAGTCGTTCTCGCCGCAGCGTTGCTGCATAACCCCGACCTCTTGCTTCTGGATGAACCGCTCAACGGATTGGACGCCAACACCGTGATGGTATTGAAGGGTGTGATGAGACGATTGGCTGACACCGGAAAGACGATCATCTATTCATCGCATATTTTGGAAGTCGTGGAAAAAGTCTGCGACCGAGTAGCTATTCTCCAGAACGGTCGAATCATTGCCGAAGGTAATATCAATCAGCTTCGTCAGATGACGCATTCTGAATCATTGGAGCTAGTGTTCAAGGAATTGACGAGAGTGGAAGACATCGAAGGCAAAATCGAAGGCTTTGCTGAAGCCATCACGAAGACCCCCCACAGAGAAGAAATCTGACTCGCCGCGAGGCATTGCCATGATCTTCCGCTTAATTGAACCCGATAAACCAACCGAACCCAGCGGTATTGATTTTTCTCAACTGAAGATGCTGGTGAGAATGGCAATCCGTTTGAGCTTTCGCGGATACGGATCTGAATTTGTGCAGAGCGAACGTTCGATTCGATCAAGCTTTCGCAGCATGATAATCACTTACCTGATCACTTCCATCGGTCTCGGCGCCCTCGTTACACTCTGCGGCAATCAAATCACCTACAACACGCTGCTCATCTCCTACGGAATGATGATGACGGCCTTCTCCATCCTCATTGAATATAATGACCTGATTCTCAGCGTGGACGACGCTGAAATCCTGTTCACGAGGCCAGTCAGCAGCCAGACGATATATTGGGCCCGATTGCTCACCCTTGTGCTGTTTGTTCTGCTTTATGCGACGGCACTGCTCTTCTTACCAGCAATTGCCTCTTTTCATTTCGACAGCTCGAAGTTGTTGCTTTTTCCTTTCGTCTTTATCGTCTTGTTACTCGCATGTGTGACAAGCGCTCTTGGAGTGGTCTATCTCTACGCACAATTACTGAAATGGGTTCATCCTCATCGTCTAACGAGCTGGTTGACCTATTTCCAGACCGTCTTTTCGCTGTTGTTGTTTTATGGTTACTATCGATTTCTTCTGTACGAACAGGCGGAACATCAGATCTCCATCGCTAAAGCCGTCGAGAATGTTCAGGCTGCGGCGGCCAGCGGCATCAACCCCTTCAGTCTTTTTTTGGATCGATCAACGGTCTTTTACTTCTTACCGCCAGCCTGGTTCGCAGGAGTCATTGACTTGCTGCTTGGAAACACGCGAGCTCGCGCGATGAGCTTCGCGCTGGCCGCCGTTGGCCTGATGACACTCGTCTTTTGCCTTTTGGCCAAGGGAGTACCTGGCAGCTACCTGGCTTTGCTGACGAACAATACACTGGGAGGAGAAGCTCGACCCTATTCTCGAGAGATAGCGCTTCAAACAGGCCGATTCAAAGTTCAATACGTGCTAAGACGGTTGTCTTCCGGCCTGGGGGACCTGATTAGGCTCCTGCCTTCCTCAACACAGAGTAGTTACCGGCTAGTGACCTGTTATCTCAGGCGGGACACGCGTTTGAGGCGCGGAATCTATCCGTTCTTTGGAATCATCCTCTTCTATTTTGTTTACGCGATCGACAACCCGAACTTTGTTACCAATATCTTCCACGCTTCGTCGACGCTGGACGTTCTGAGCACACACCCAGCGTTCGTGTTGCTACCTTTGTGCATCCTCATTGCCAGCCACGCGTCTCAGTACTGTTCTGATTGGAAGGCGGCCTGGGTCTTCCGAGCGGTGCCGGCAACCGGCCTCGGCTTCTATCTGGGGTATCGGTTGGCTCTCTTTAGAGGCATCTACGCGCCCATCGCGGTAGCAGCGTTCGGCTTCTACTGGTTTCATCTCAGTCTTAACACCCTCTTCCTTCAGATGGCGGCTCTGGTGCTGATCATTCACTTTTTGCTCAGCTTGAGTTTTCTGTTTGATCCGCACCTCCCTCTTAGTCAGCCTCCCCGCGTGCATGCAGGATTTCTAAAATTTACTTCTGTCATGCTCTTCCTGGTGGTTGTGAGTCAGAGCCTCCTAGTCCTGATATACGTTTCCGCCAGACACCAGCTTCCCCTTGCAATGGTCTATCTCTCTTTACTGGTTCTGACGATACTGGCGGATTTTGGCGCTTTCTGCCGGACAAACAGGCTGAACTATCCTGCGGGTTAGCCGAAGCGAACGTTCGGAGACGGCTCTGACTGGAGAATTGAGAGGTTACCTCCGGAGGTAGCAGATTTCGGCCGATAAAGTTTCGGCTTGCTTGAGACGAAGGTAGTTGGTAGGGCGAACGTTGAGATGGCCCAAAGATCATTTGGATTTCAGACAGTTCGCAAGAAAGCTTAGTGAGTTGATAGTCGGTGAAAATGCGGTTCACTGCAAAATTGAGAAAGTTGGCTCTGACCGTTGATGACTTTCCCCATTGACGATCCGTCCGGCCAAGAGAGCGTTTGGATTCGACTGACTCCTCGGCCCTCCTGAAGGAGCTTTGGTTCGCTTCTTGGTTTCACCCGACATTACGGCGAATCACCAGGTTCTCAAGGGAAACAACTTTATGTCTTCTCCAATTATCGTTAGTCCAGGCAGCCGCTTCAGCTGTGTTCCATGCGGCTCATGTTGCGGGTTTTGGGACACGCATATCGACCGACCGAGGAAGGAGGCGTTGGAGCGAAAGGATTGGGTTGGAACGTTGTCCCGTGACCTGCAAGAACGCAAGCATCAGCCTCTCTTTAGAATTCTGGGCCAGAGCGACCAGTTGCTGATCCAGCGCCAGCATGGCAAATGCAGTTTCTTGGATGACAGCTTGCTATGCTCCATCCACGCAGCTGAAGGATTTGACGCCAAGCCCCTTGTCTGTCAGCAGTATCCGAACATCTACTACAGGACTCCAAGAGGCATTGAAGTCTTCCTGGACCACTCGTGCCCGGAAGTGGTACGCAACAGCGGGGAGATCGTGACGCCAGAAGCCATTGCCAAGACATTGCCGCGAGAGCACGTTCAAGATGTCGGTCCGACATTCCGCTTAAGCTCCACGGTTGACTTGGAATGGGAAGCCTACCTTCATTTAGAGGAAGCCTTATTACAGATCCTGAAGCTTCCAGTGCCCTACGAAGCCAGAATTCTTTGTCTCATCGAGCTTGCAGGTGAACTGAGCAACCAATTGGATACCCCTGAGGCTACGACCGTGAAGGACGTAAAAGAGATTTTGGTGAGAATTCTAGCCAGGGATATGGAAAAACTCCTTTCCAAGATTGCCCACGTTCCCTCCAATCCCTCCAAGCGAGACTTGTATCTCGCAATACTTCTCCAATGGGTTGAGTCGACTTTTTCCAGTGAGGTAGGTCCTGCACCATTAGGCTCTGGTCACGTCATCAAAAACATCCTGAAGCAATGGAAAGGAATTGGCGAACACAGCTTCGGTGCATTCAAATTTCGAGTGAGCTTCCATCAGATGAGAGCAGTCCATTTCGATGCTCAGGAAGAAACTCTCGAGGACGTGCTTGGACGTTACATGCGCTATCAGGTCAAGACTCTGGTTGGTGCCGGGAAAATCTCCATTACGAAGCGATTGGCCATTACGGCCACCAATTTTGCTTTGGTCAAGTGGTTGAGCCGCGCATATGCGGTTTCCAACGGCAGAACTCAGGTTGTCTTGGAGGATGTTGTTTTCGGCATCAAGATCGTCGAGAAATTTCTCAGCAACCGGCTGTTCAACAAATTGAGCGAGCAGCAGACCCTTCTTTCGAGGTACATCAATTTCCTGTTCGAAAATCCGACACTGCCCGGCACGATGCTTTCGAGACCATGAAGTCAAAGCGAATTCTGATACGGAATTCTCTCAACGCTCTCCTCTTTACAATCCTCAGTCTCTACGCGATAGTCTGGTGGAAGTCTGCTGACAGAATAAGAACAGCCCGCATCGACTTTATCAGTTTTTACACAGTGGGCAGAATGTTGATCGCCGGGGAAGGACACCATCTGTACGATATTCAGAGGCAAGCACAGATCCAGCAGTCGTTGATGCAAAAATATGTGTTTCAAGGCGGTGCTTTGCTCTTTGTCCACCCACCATTTCAATCGATTCTGTTCTTGCTTTTCGGCTTTCTTCCCTTTCTGGCTTCTTACTGTATTTGGGTTATTTCAATGGCGTTGCTAGCTTGGCTGAGCGTTTGGCTTTTGCGACGCCTCCCATACTACCCTGGGTTGCAGGTTTGGAGTTCGCAGATTCACACCGCAACTTTTTGTTTTTTCCCAGTTGTGGTCTCCCTGATTCAGGGACAAGATTCCTTGTTGCTTCTCTTTTTTCTGACATGGACGTTCGTTTTGCTGAAACGAGGCAAGGAAACCCATGGAGGGGCTGTGCTGGCGTTGTCATTGTTCAAGTTCCACCTTGTTTTGCCGCTCTATTTCGTTTTCCTGGTGAAGGGGAAATGGAAAGTGCTCAAAGGATCAATCTATTCTGGACTTTTCTTACTTGCACTATCTTTTGCCATGGTGGGGCTTCGAGGGATCTTGGATTACGTTAGGTTGCTGTCTGAAATGGTCACTTGGTCCAACAAATATAACTTCACACCGTCACAGATGCGAAATATCAGGGGAATGTTGGCGCTCGCGTTTGGTGAACGCGACGCACTGTTGAATACTATCTCGTTGACTCTGGCAGTCTGCATCTTGATCGCGACTGTGCTTCTCTGGAGAGGAGCCTGGAACCCGCAAAGCCAGAAGTTTGACTTGCAATTTTCTCTGACGCTCATAGCCGGATTGCTCATTGGACACTACCTGTACTCGCATGACCAATCGGTTCTTGTTCTCCCCATGTTCATCCTTCTGGGTGTAGCTCAATCGGTTACCCGAACAATAGACGTCCCCATCTTTGTCTTGATGGCCCTTGCCAACCCCGCGATGGCGATTTCAGTAGTCGATCTCGGCCAGTTTCGCCTTCCAGTGAATGCTCTTTTCCTTCTGATTCTCTTTAGTTTTGTGGCTTACCTCGTCCGTATCGATCCGAGCCCCAAAGAAACGGCAAATCCGTTATTTCAGTAATGGAGACTCGCTACATTCCCCTCCGGAATGGAGGATTTTCACGATCCTGGGTTGCCTTCGAATACTGAAATGTATGAGAGCGCTTGGTGCTTCTGTGTTCAACATTCGTGCGGATTTTCACTTCGATTCCTGACTCAAGAGGTTGCAGTTCAACCGACTATGATTACTATGACGTTCGTCATTGTCCAGCCTCGTTTCGGGAGTGTCCCCATTTGCTGAGGAAATCAGCTCGTCGATTGGGTCGAGAAAGTGAAGGCATAGTCATCGCCATTCCTTACATGATGGGCATGAGCAACCTGTCCACGAGAGTGGGACGGGGAGGGAAGTAACTCTTGTAGAGTTCCTCATGAGAATAGTAAGAAAGCTGGCCTTTGCGGAATTGGAGAAGGCACCTTGTGAGCCGATCGACAATCGCTGGATAGTTTTGCCGTTGCTCGCCCCCCTGCAGTTCACCCCATTCCAACTGATACAAATGAGTCTCTCCAGTTTCCACGTCCATTGAAAGTTTCCATGGCCACAGAAGGATCGCATCGTGTTGGCCAAATCCGTTTGAGTGAAAGAAAATGGGTCGGTTCGAGAGCAAATCGCTAGAGTCGTCTAGTACATTGAGCCCCTGGTGTCCAGGAAAGGAGTTCAGCCCCAGCATTCCGAGCAATGTGGGAGCTACATCGACCTGAGAAGTAGGAACATTGATAGTAGTGGCTGAACGCTTCTTGTCTTGAATGATCAGTGGAATATGCAAGACCGAATCTGCAAGGTTGCGTCCATGAGTCGGAAAGCCGGAATCGAACAGATCTTCCCCGTGATCTCCCAGGACCACCAGAATCGTGTCCTCCGCGATGCCAGAGTCATTCAATCCTTGGTAGAGCCGCCGCATTTGGCAGTCCATATAGGAAACGGCATTCCAATAGGCGTTCCTAAGAATTGAGGCTTTCTCTCTCGGAAAGTCCAGGTACGAAGCCGGAAAATCAAACGTAGCCGGCTGGAAAGGCCCTTTGTAGTCGCCTGGAAGTGGATAGGGGAAGTGGCCGTTCTCGAGGAACACGAAGGCAAGGAAGGGCTCATCGTTCAATCGGCTGGTTTTCAGAAAGCCTAGAAACTTCCCGACTGTGATCGAATCGTCGACATTGCCGGCAAAGCGACGGCGCATCCGGAAGAAATCGAGCCACCCACCTGCTTCAGTCCGTGCGAAATCGCTGGAGTCTAGAAAGTGGTCCATGGAATCCGTCTTCCAATACGCATCCATCCCGCCCCACTCCTCGTATTGAGAAGAAAGAAAGAGAGTCCGATATCCGAATTTTTTCAACAATTCATGGAGCATCACATGTGGTTGAGGATCTTCTTTCCGATAGAGGAAAGGGAAGCGAGACCGCAACGGATAAGTTCCCAAAGGTGCACATAAGGCAGCATAGTTCGTGTGAGAGCTGTTGGCATAGGCTCGAGTAAAATACAGTCCTTGGTTCGCAAGGGCACTAAGAAACGGTGCTATGGGGACGCCGCCGATGGTCTTATGAATGACATCGAAGCGAACAGACTCGAGCTGGACCACAACAATCGAACGCAGGGCCGGCGGAACGTGCTTCGCCTCCTTGCGACGATACAATTCTGGGCTCACAAGGGGCTCACCGTGATAGCTTGGCATCAAAGGGTTCACCCAAGAGGGCGGAATTGCATATTCTGTCCATTCCAGGGAAGGCGCGAGGCCCTTGAGCGCCCTCCAAGACCATTCGGCAAACGAGGCCCCTTCGTAAAACCGAGTTGGAGAGATCGCTTCGTGGTTCTGCCAACAGGCCAGTCCCAGCATTGCTAGAGATAATCCAAGGCCGGCCACGGAACTCTTTATCCCCAGCGGAATCCAGGTTCTCCCTGCTTGCGTTTCTATGAATTTGCACGTTAAGCGCGCAAGCCACCCGGCGGCGATACAAATCAAAAGCAGTCCCGCAAGCACGTGTGTCTCATTCTGCACAAAGTACCAAAACATAAATCCAGAATCTCGCTTTAATAACAGTAGTTCGCTCATCGAGAGGCGCTTCCCCGTAGACCCGACGTAAAGGGTCGAGAACATAGCTTGAACAATCAGGCAGAAAAAACAGAGTGTCGAAAGGAGTCGCCCGATCGAGCTGCGGCTTCCCAGCCAAATGAGAACAAATGTGAGTAAAGACGCGGTTGTAAGAAAGATCGCTGTTACCAACAGCTTCAAATTCCAGGGAAGGTTGAGACGAAGATAGGACTGATCATGAAACACGCTGATGCTGAAAGGGAGACCAAATATCCAGAAGAAGATCATCAAGAAAATTAGAGCACCACGCTCCATTCTGCGGTGGGAGTGCCGAGGGAACTTCGCATCGGCTGGCTGGGAAGTTGCGGAGTTAGTCATCTGGACTAATGCCGCCGAATCGCCTGACAACACTGTTTGAAGCGTCTGACATTCTCAAGATCGCCTGACTAATTGAGCCGATCAAGAACTTGCTTGCCTAGATATTATCAATTTGTGTACCAGCAGTCCTTGCCAAACCAGACTCGGTTTCTGAGCCTGTCATCAATATGATTCAAGAATACACAGAAAGAGAAAAGAGGCTTACAGCTGCTTGATTCCTTACACATGGGAGAACGCGTACAGAGAGAACCAAAACTCTATTCGTCGTTTGCTTCACCAGGCAACTATATCATCGTCAACGACACGCATTTGGAACTGATGAATACCATGGGTGCTAGAAGTCGGCCAATGAGGGGTCTAAACGACTTCCTGAAGTCAACGAGGGCATCTGTGACTGAATTGGAATTGCTGGAGGGATTCTGAAAAAGGTTACTTGCGAGCGATTCTGTTCCAAAAACCCTGTCTGCGCAGGATACAGCCTTGCATACTTTCCAGAGTGTCCCTACGCTACTATGTTTCTGGCAAGAACCGGAAATCTTGTCGCATCTCTCGCATGAACTGCTGGAGCCCCAAAGACTTTTGAGGTATAAGACAGTGGCTGGCGCTGTCGTCTGGCTGTGTCTTGAGGCACAGGAATCTCGGCGGATCGGCTGGAGTCTAACGTGATCCCCCGCGGATAGGACAGATGGTGACAATCGATGGGGGGTCACCTGCCTACAGCGCGACCGTTTCATCATGAGCCGTCTGGTCCCTATAGACCGTCTCCAGTTGCTCGCTGGGATCCTCTGGATCGCAATTCAGCTTCCTTTTTTGACTTCAGCCTTTCGAATTGACGATCCCTATTTTCTTGCTGTGACCCGCCAAATCTATTCGCACCCACTGGATCCTTACGGTTTTCAAATTAACTGGGATGGAACACCGGAATGGGCATTCAAGACTTTGGCCAACCCTCCTCTAGTCCCAGCCTATCTCGCCGCCTGGCACCGCCTGTTCCCTTGGAGTGAAGTTTCGTTCCACTTGGCAGTGCTTCCTTTCTCTCTGGTTGCTCTGTTTGCCTTCGGCTCGCTTGCCCGGAATTTCCAGGTGGAACCAGTAACCGCACAGGCGTTACTCTGTTGCTCACCCGCATTCTTCTTGGGAAGTCAAGTCGTCATGCAGGATGTCCCCATGCTCTCGTTGTTTTTGCTGGCTGTGAGTAGTGCGACCCTGTATGAAAGCCAAGGAAGGTCCGTTCCCCTAGTCGTCTCCTTTCTGGCGGCTTTCTGTTGTCCGTTGGCAAAATACAACGGTTTGGTGTTAGTGCCTGTATTACTCGGTCTGGTTCTGGCCGGAAACAGAAAACGGGGTCTTCTCGCCATTGTTTGTGCTCCAGTCCTCGCTTTGGTGTTGTGGAGTTGCTTCACCTGGTTCAAGTATGGGCAGAACCATTTTCTCGCGATGGCCGCCTTCGAGCAGAATCCGACTGCAAGAGCACCTCTTTGGGAAATTCTTATCGGGACAGTCGCAGCGACAGGTCTGGGTGTTCTGCCGGTTTGCCTCTTGGAATTCATCAGAAGGATTCCGAAATGGAACAAAGCACTCTGGGGAAGTGCCGCAGCTATTCTGCCATTAGTTTGGGGATATGGGATGTCGACGGGATATGGCAGATCTTCGTCCTTTCTTCTCGCTATTAGTGTTTGGCTGGCATTACAGTTGGTTGCCCTGGCCCTTTTTTTTGGATGGGGATTTTGCAGGAAGAGGCATTTTACTGGGCTAGTCTTAGTCGCGTGGATCCTTTGCGGACTTGCGTTCCAGTCAAGGCTGCTTTTCAGTTCGGTCCGATATGTATTGTTCATCGGCCCTCCGGCGATACTGCTCGTGCTAGGTCAGTCCTCGAAGTTTCCACGAAAGAGGACTCTTGGTGTCTTGGTTGGAGTAAATCTCCTCCTGACTGTGATCGTCGCCGTAGGAGACTCTCGGCTTGCAGAAGGTTACAGGGAAATCGTCGCTCAGCAAGTTCACCTGTGGCGGACTGGTCAGAAAGGCAGATTCTATTTCTCGGGCCATTGGGGTCTTCAATACTACTCGGAACGGATGGGAGGAGAGTCGGTAGATGAGGCGAACCCCCCTATCTTGGAAACCGGCGATCTGATGATTGTTGCTAAGACGGCTTGGCCGGATGTTCTTCAACCCCGGGCTGCGGAGGGCGAAAAGATTTGCAACACGGCGATTCGCTTCAATCCGAACTGGTTTGTTAGAACTATAGACTGCCAGGACGGTGCCAATTTCTATGCCAGCAGGACTTACGGTTGTAACCACCCAACATTCTTGCCTTTTGGGTTTAGTCGTGGACCAAGCGAGACGTTTCTGGTCTATCGGACTCAGAGGGCCGG